>Ga0214919_10000141_pt1 | contig 115863 bp, 100 predicted proteins | sample LL1503_MetaG_FD_177994 | JGI IMG/M metagenome (GOLD analysis project Ga0214919, IMG submission 177994) | Freshwater microbial communities from Lake Lanier, Atlanta, Georgia, United States - LL-1503 | ecosystem: Environmental > Aquatic > Freshwater > Lake | place: USA: Georgia | collected...
GACTATCGAAGGACGAAGGATTATCTTTTCCTTAATCTTGGAATTAAGCAGCAGAAGTTCTGCGGCATATTTCTCGCGCAAAAATGGTGTAGAAGCCGTACGCGATGCGCCCATTGCACTTAAAAAAACAAACCTCTGGTTTCCCACCTTTTCCATTGCCGCCAGCAGATTTGCCATCATCACCAAGTTCTTTGACATGCGCTCGGGTTGCAGCAGGTCGCGGACGTCCATCTTCTCTTGATTCGGGCGCAACGAACTTGAAAGACCACCCTCCCACGCCAGGTGAACCACGGTGTGAACGTTGCGCAACGGTGCCAGTAGAAGTTCTGGTGAAGCCATATCCGTGCACACAGGAAAAACTTGGGGTAGAGCCTCTGGCAAACGGTGGTAATACGTTGCAATCGTGCTCGTGCCGCGCGAGGAAAATAACCTGATGACGCGCTGCCCGATGAAACCAGAGCTACCGGTAACCATTACGGTGGGCGTCGGCCGCTGACGTGAACGTTCTTGGTTTACGGGATTGCTGTTGATCCGGTGCGAATTCATGGATCGACTCTCTCTGCTGGTTTTGATTGGTGCCTAGAGAGAATTATACAGGTTTTTTAACTGAATCGCCGAATCATTCCAGGTTGGGTGTGACAATACCCACTCATGCAACGCTAAACCCAGGCCAAGGAAACGGGCATCCGTTTTGTGAATGGCGTCCACCCAGGCCTCGGCTGTGGCGGTTGCTTCAAGGCCCATTCCCGTGCGCGGACAAACCACTTCGTCGATGCCGGAGCCTTTGGTAAAAACAACTGGAATTCCGGATGCTTGTGCCTCCGCCGCCGGCAGGCAGAAGCCTTCTAGAACGCTGGTCTGGACGTAAACATCGTTAGCTTGATAGATCCCCTTGAGGGTCTCTTTGGACGGGTCCTTGACGATTTTGAGCCAATTTTTAGCGGCAAGTAAATCAGCGGCGCCTTTATCTGCGGCGGATATGCCCGTCGTAACTAGAGTGCCCCGGAGGCTTCCGTTTGCAGCGAGCAAGATCTTAAAAAACAAGTCGTGCCGTTTGTATTTTTCATTCCTACCAACCATAAGCACGCGAATCTGACTCGATTGCGGATTTGCTGGCCGTGAAAAAAATTCCCAGGCAGGAAAGCCATTTGGGATAACGGTGATCTTTTCTGCGCAATCCGGATAGTGATCCACCAATGTTTTTTTGGTCCAACCGGATACAGCAATGATCGCATTTGCCCTTTCAAGGACACGCGGCAAAAGCCTTTTCATTTGAATTCGAGACGCGTGCGAGACCGCGCCCCGTTCAAGGAGGAGCGGGATGAGGTCGTGCACTGTCAGGACAAAACGAACATTTGTTGGCGAGCTAAAACCAGTCCAGGCCGGTAAGTTTATGTTGCTCAGGCCATGAAAAATTGCGGTTTGATCGGCGCCGGCGGTCGCACGGCGAAATTCCAAGTAGTTGAGCTGGGGGCCAAGCACCTTGGATTTCTTGGCGAACTGATAAATGGCATTTCTTAAGGGGTTTGAAGGCGGCACGGACCCAAGGATGGAAACCATCATCCCGCTTTCGGACAAAGCCCGGTGCAGTTCTTGGGCATGGACAAAGATTCCACTAGGACCACGGATGATTCCGTAGCTGTCCCAGAAAATCTTCACCCTAAAGCCTCACTTGGCAAATTTGATACGAGCGTGAGCGCGGGCCAGCGCGAATTGCGCGCGGACGACGTCCACCGAAGGATCCTTCGATGTGAGGCGTTCACTTGCCCTTTGCAAAGCTTTTTCCGCGCGCGGCAGATCAATTTCAGCCTTAGTTTCAGCAGCGTCCAGTAGAACAATAACTTGATCGTTGACGACTTCCAAATATCCGCCGTTGACCAAAAAGTGGGTTGGTTGAATCGACGGACCTTCGACCGTCAGTTCTCCCAAACCAAGTTCTGTGACCAGCGCGGCGTGACCGGGAAGTATCCCGATGTAGCCGTCGCGGCCTGGAACGGAAAGTTTAGTCGCCTTGACCTTCGCCAAGGATTTCGCTGGAGAAACCAGTTCGATATTCATTTCAGTGTTCATTGAATCATTCATTTTTTAGCGTAGCCCTCTTCATGACCACTATACTTCAGGGTCTTGTACCGACTACTGCATCGACCGCGCTTTTTCCAAAACCTCGTCGATACCACCCACGTAAAGGAACGCTTGCTCTGGGATATCGTCATACTTCCCATCACAGAGTTCCTTGAATCCACGGATCGTCTCTTCGATCTTCACATACTTGCCCTTGTTGCCAGTAAACTGTTCGGCAACGGTAAATGGCTGGCTGAAGAATCGCTGAATCTTGCGCGCACGAGAAACAATCAATTTATCGTCGTCGGAAAGTTCGTCCATACCGAGAATTGCAATGATGTCTTGAAGGTCTTTATACCGCTGGAGGATCGATTGAACGCGGCGTGCTGTCGCATAGTGCTCTTCGCCGACAATTTGAGGATCAAGAATTTTGGACGAACTGGAGAGCGGATCAACTGCCGGATAAATTCCGAGTTCAGCGATCTTTCGCTCAAGGACGCTCGATGCATCCAAGTGGGCGAAGGTCGTCGCTGGTGCCGGGTCCGTGTAATCGTCGGCCGGAACATAAATCGCCTGAACTGAAGTAATCGAACCGTCTTTGGTGGTTGTGATGCGTTCCTGCAACTCGCCCATTTCCGATGCCAGGGTCGGCTGGTAACCAACGGCAGATGGAATCCGTCCGAGGAGGGCCGAAACTTCGGCACCAGCCTGGGTGAAGCGGAAAATATTATCGACAAACAAAAGTACGTCCTGGTTTTCCTCGTCGCGGAAGTACTCGGCGACAGAAAGGGCCGTCAACGCAACGCGGGCCCGGGCGCCTGGCGGCTCGTTCATCTGGCCGTAAACAAGGGCTGTCTTTGACAAAACGCCCGATTCTTTCATCTCGTGATAAAGGTCGTTTCCTTCGCGCGTACGCTCACCGACACCGGCAAAAACGGAATAACCACCATGCTGGGTTGCAATGTTGTTGATGAGCTCCATGATGAGAACGGTCTTGCCGACTCCGGCACCACCGAAGAGGCCAATTTTGCCGCCTTTCATATAGGGTGCCATCAGGTCCACAACTTTGATGCCTGTCTCAAGCATTTCCACTTGGGTCGAAAGCGAGGTGAACAGGGGTGCGCTGCGGTGAATGGGCAGACGTTTTTCAGCCTTGATCGGGCCCGCCTCATCGACCGGCTCGCCGATCACGTTCATGATCCGACCCAAAACTTCGCGGCCGACAGGGACGGTGATCTGGTCGCCGGTGTCGCGGACCCCAACACCGCGGGTAAGACCGTCGGTGCTGTCCATGGCGATCGTACGAACCACGCCCTCACCCAAATGCTGCGCCACTTCCAGCGTCAGGTTTTCCTGCTCACCGTTGATCGAAGGATTTCTAAGTTTCAGTGCGTTGTAAATCGGGGGCAACTTGCCTTCCGGAAACTCCACGTCGACAACAGGTCCCATGACCTGGACGATCTTACCGTTGCTGGATTTCGAGATTCCCTTTTCCATTCTTAAACTCCAACTCGCTTGGTCAATGAAAATTATTTCGTTCAGGTCAATGGTATTGAATGATTCTGGATGCCTTTGGGTTGCTCGTGGCGATCAGACCGCCTCGGCCCCACTCACAATCTCGATCAATTCTTTCGTGATCGCCGCCTGGCGTGCGCGGTTGTACTGCAAGGTAAGCTTGCGAATGTATTCTTTCGCATTCTTCGTTGCAGAATCCATGGCCGTCATGCGAGCACCGTGCTCTGAAGCGCCGCCTTCCAACAGGGCGCGGAACAGGGTGTTGATCACATACTTCCGCAGCATACTTTCCAAAACGCTGCGGGCATTGGGCTCGATGATGAAATTGAGCGTCTCGTGTTCATCATCCGAGATCTCCGGGGTCACCACTGGCAGCAGTTGTTTGACCCTCGGATTCTGAGTCATGACGCTTTTGAATTCAGGAAATATAAGAACAACAGAGTCGTATTGACCCGAAGTAAAGACCGCGACAAGTTCATCTGAAATCGCTTTAGCCGAATTGTAATTCGGACGCTCTAAAACCTTTTCGCGCTCTAAGATCGTTTTAAATCCAACCTTGCGACAAAATTGGGCGGCACGTTTACCAAGGGCTGCAAAGTGAACTTCACACCCCTGGTCCGTGTTCTCTCGCGTGTAGCGCACGGCGGCTTTGAAAATATTTGTGTTCAAACTTCCACACAGCCCCCGGTCCGTGGAAATAAGGGCTGCGAGTATTTTTTTCGGTTGCTCGGTGAAGCGAAGAAGTTCTATCCCCTCCAAGTTTTCAACACCAGCCGCCATACGACCAACGATGCGGTCAAACGCAATCCCGTAGGGTCTTGCTGCCAAAACTGCCTGGTTGGCGCGCGAAAACTTCGCCGCCGACACCAGTTTCATGGCGTGCGTGATCTTTTGTGTGTTGCGAACGCTTTGAATGCGTCGCTTTGTATCCTTCAGGCTAGCCATGAGCTCTGAATCCCTTGTCGAACTCTTCGATGCCGCGACGAAGATCCGCGTCAACATCCGACAGTTTTGCGCGGTTTTTGATTTTATCGAGAACGTGCTGATACTTTGCACGCAGGTGCTGAATCAAGCCAGCTTCCCACTCCTTGAGGTGTTCTGTTGGCTTTTGGTCAAGGTAGCCCTTGGTTGCGGCAAAAATGATTGCCACCTGAGAACCAACATCGATCGGTTGGTACTGGGCTTGTTTGAGAATCTCGACCAGGCGCTCGCCGCGAGCCAGAGTTTTCTGGGTCGTTGTGTCCAGATCGGAACCAAACTGGGCAAACGCGGCCAATTCGCGATACTGCGCAAGTTCAAGGCGCAAGCTACCGGCAACAGCCTTCATGGCAGGGACTTGTGCCGAACCACCCACACGGGAAACCGACAAGCCGGCGTTAATGGCTGGGCGGATGCCGCCAAAGAAAAGGTCTGACTCCAGGAAGATCTGACCATCTGTAATAGAAATCACGTTGGTCGGAATGTAGGCGGAAATGTCACCAGCCTGGGTTTCGATCACGGGGAATGCGGTGATCGAACCGCCGCCTTTGGCATCGCTCAATTTACAAGAACGCTCGAGCAAACGGCTGTGCAGGTAAAAAACGTCGCCCGGGTAAGCTTCGCGGCCAGGAGGACGACGCAAAAGCAGGGAAAGTTCGCGGTATGCCGCCGCCTGTTTCGACAAGTCGTCGTAGAACACGACAACATGCTCTCCACGATCACGGAAGTATTCGCCCATGGTGCAACCGGAGTACGGCGCAAGAAACTGCATTGGGGCCGGGTCAAGGGCGGTTGCGGCGACAACGATTGTATATTCCATGGCGCCGGCACGCTTAAGGCGGTCTACCACCTGGGCGACGGTTGAGGCCTTCTGACCAATGGCGACGTAGATACAGACTACATCTTGGCCTTTTTGGTTCATGATTGTGTCAATGGCAATGGCGGTCTTGCCGGTTTGACGATCACCGATGATGAGCTCACGCTGCCCACGGCCGATCGGGGTCATGGCATCAATGGCTTTTAAGCCCGTCTGAAGCGGCTCGTGGACGGACTTGCGGTCAATGATGCCAGGCGCCTTCACTTCAACAATCCCGCGGCCATCGGACTGAATTGGGCCCAGGCCGTCGATCGGGTTGCCAAGGGCGTCAACGACGCGACCAAGCAGGCCACGGCCAACCGGAACGCTGTTGATTTCTTTTAGGCGTTTTACGGTTTCGCCCTCTTGGATTCCGTTGGTGGATCCAAAGATGGCAACGCCCACGTTGTCTTCTTCAAGATTCAAGACCAGGCCTCTGGTCCCGTTGGCAAACTCAACCAGCTCGCCCGACATCGCGCCCTCAAGGCCGTAGATCCGGGCGATGCCGTCGCCTACCGTCAAGACCGTGCCGGTTTCTTGAAGTTCTATGGCTTCGCCGTAATTCTTGATGCGGTCACTGATGATTTTGCTGACTTCTTCAACTCTGATCTTCTGAATGGTCACGGTCACTGCCTCCTGGTGCGCTATAGGGCTGCGCTCTTGCTGAGCGCGTCAAGTTTTGTTTTTAGACTCATATCGATCATGCGGTTTCCAAAACGAACCACAAATCCACCCAGCAGTTCGGGGTCGATTTGCTGGGACATTTGAATTTTTGTCTTCAGAATCCGTTCAAGAGATGAAGCCAGATTTGCAATAATCGCCGGGTCTACCGTCATTGCAGTGATGACGTTGGCATCGGTTACCCCTGCCGCTTCATTGAGAATCCGCGCAAATGAATCCACGAACGTCGGATAGATATCGACCCGGCCCGCGGTGACAAGTTCCCCGATAAACGCGCGCAGGATATCTGATCCATTGGCGGCAGTGAGCGCCGCGTCAAAAAGTTTTTTCTTCAAGTCCTGTGGCATCACAGGGCTCCTCAAAACCTTGGCGGCGGGCTCGATGTCAAATAGAGCTCTGGCCGTTTGTAGCTGCTCCAAACAGACTTTAGTATTTTTTGGGTCCGTACCAATCAGGCGGTAAAGGGCCTTCGCGTAACGATTTGCTATTCGGGTGGCGCTCATTCGAAAATCTCCCGCAACTCAGACCGTAAGTTCACCGAGGTTGCCAACTTTTTTCTGTATCATGGCCGCGTGGTCCGCCGGCTTAAGGTCTTGCTTGATTTTGGTGACTACGGCTTCACGAACCTGAGCGACTATCTCGGCCTTTAAAATATTCTTGGCCCGGTCAACTTCAGCGTCTGCCATTCGGCGCGCATCTTCGATCAGATTTCTCGCAAGGTTTTCTGCGTCTGCCACCATACGCTGTGCATCTTTTTCCGCGGCCTGTGCGGCGTCATTCTTGATCGCTTCAACTTCATCACCAAGCTGGCGCAAGCGCTGCGTCAATTCCTTGTTTTTGCGGAGGGCTTCGTCTTTTACCTTTGTGGCTTCCTGAATCGCCCGCTCAAATTCTTTACGGCGATTTTGGGCCATAGCAGTCAGGGGTTTGCGAAAGAAATAAATACACAACCCAAGAAAGAGTGCGAAATTAAAGTAAGGAAGGATGATTCCTGTGATGAGATTTACGTGTTCCATGTCCGCCTCAATAAACTACAAATTCTGTCAAATTCAGTCGTTGGTCGTAGTCGCCGCAAAGAGCTCTGCCGTCAAATCAGAAACACATTTAGGCAAAAAAGCACGTTGCTCCGCGACTTCGTTTTTAACGCGGATCGCGACGGTTTCCACTTCGCCTCTCGCTTTTTCTTCTGCAGTACGAATGATGTCTGTGCGCCGTTGGGTCGCCGTTGCCTTGATGGCTTCGCGGTGGGACGCGGCCGACGAAGCGGCTTCTTCGATGCTTGCCTGCACCTTGCGCGCAATTTCATCGCACTCAAAGAGGAGGCGCGCGGCATCCGCGTGACTACCAGTTGTGAGGGAGTCGCGATTTGCGCGCAGCCTCAGGTATGGCTCAAGATAAAGTTTTTTCACGATGGCCATGTTGACTAAGAACAAGCCAACCTGAACACCTACCACTGCAGGATCTGGAGCAAGATTTAAATGTGCCATAAGAGCACCTGATTTCCCGGGTTTAACTGGAAGAGTCACGATTTCACGTGCGCCTGCGTTTTACCTAAGAAGCGCCGAAGGCTCAAGGCAAATCAGCGCATCGACCATAGCCGCCTTTTCCGCTGCTACTTCTCACCAAGGATTGCCAAGAGGCGCTCGAGTTCTTGTGCAGAAAAATAAGAAATCTCAATCTTCCCGCGGACGCCGTTGCCTAAAATCTTCACCTTGGTGCGAAGTTTAGACTTCAGGTTATCGGAAAGGTATTCCAAGTCCGCCTGATTCTTTGGCCCGCGAGGACGCTCTGAAAGATCCCCTCCCCGCTTCATCGCCCGGCACAGCTGCTCTGTCTGACGCACGCTCATCTGTTTTTTGATGACGCTGTCTCTGGCGCGTAGGATCAGTTTTTTGTCTTCCAAAGACAGGAGCGCCCGGCCGTGGCCCATCGTCAAGCGGTCTTCAAGCAGATCGTCCTGGAGCTCCTTTGGCAAAACAAGTAGGCGAAGGGCGTTGGTCACCGAAGTCCGGTCTTTTCCAACCCGGTCAGCACACTGCTCCTGCGTCAATCCATAATCCTTGATCAGGGCCTGGTAGGCCTCAGCTTCTTCAATGATATTGAGGTCTTGTCTTTGAATGTTCTCAATTAGGGCGAGCCTTAACAGATCGTCTGCGGCCCCCTCCTTCACGATGACCGGCACCACTTTTAGGCCGGCCAACTGGGATGCCCGCCAGCGCCGCTCTCCAGCAACGATCATGTAACGCCCTGGGGTTTCCTCTAAGCGAGAAACAACGATCGGCTGCAAAAAACCATCTTGGCGCAGGCTGGCGGCGAGATCGCCAAGAGCTTTTTCTTCGAAAAGCTTTCTTGGCTGTGCCGGATTCGGCTCAATTTGTAAAACATCTACATAAAGCATCCCGCCCGTATCGGGGTGGGTCGCGCCAGGCTTTGTGTTTGCAGCTGGATCAACAATGTTGGAATTGGTATTTTCCGAAAAATCACCCAAAAGTGATGTGATTCCTTTACCTAATGCGCCTCGGCGCTGAGGACGATCTCCAACGACGCTCATAACTCACCTCCGATATTCTGTGGGCGGCCAGCCAATGGCGCACCCGATATTCGGGAATCCGAGGCCGGCATTCTTTTAATCAGCTCGCTTGCGACTTCCATATAAGCCTGGGCCCCCGCGCTATTGATGTCGTACAGGATCGCCGGCTTCCCGTGGGACGGCGCCTCTGAAAGCTTTACATTTCTTGGTATTACGGTCGTAAAGACTTCGGACTCAAAGTGGCCACGAATATCCTGTTCTACCTGAAAGCTGAGATTATTACGGCGGTCGTACATCGTAAGAAGGATGCCTTCTCGCTGGAGGTCGGGGTTCAATCTTTTTTTAATTAAGGCGATGGTCTTGAGCAGTTGAGACAGACCCTCCATCGCATAATACTCACATTGCAACGGCACCAAGACAGAGTCGGCAGCAGTAAGAGCATTAACCGTCAGGATTCCCAGGGCGGGCGGGCAGTCAATGACAATGAAATCGTATTGGCTGGCGACTGATTGCAGAGCCTCCTTTAGACGAACCTCCCTCCCCATGGCGGTGACCAACTCGATCTCCGCGCCGATCAGATCCTGATTCGCCGGAGCAAGGTCCAGACACTTAAGCTCCGTGCTTAAAATAATTCCCTTAATCGGAAGTTCATCGACAAGGACGTTGTACATGCTCTCAGTTATTTCGCCAGAAACAAAACCTAAGCCGCTCACGGCGTTTGCCTGCGGGTCCAAGTCTACTAGAAGGACCTTTTTCTCCGCTGCGGCGAGGCATGCTGCCAGATTAACGGCTGTGGTGGTTTTTCCAACACCGCCCTTTTGATTTGATATCGCTATGATACGTGCCATTTGCGTCCGCCTTGATGAAACCTGGAATTTGATCGAAGACTACAGGAGCAGGTCTATTGGAGCAAGATGTTCCACGTGGAACATATTTGAAAACCAACAATCCCACCAAATGTTTCACGTGGAACATCTTCGAAAATCAGTGATTCGATCAATGTTCCACGTCGAACATTGGTTACACGGCGTGCAGACACGGAATGTTCCACGTGGAACATTCCAGCCACAAAAAAGAAAAGGGCCGCCGAAGCGACCCTCCCAAAATTCACAAAAAACAGGTTCTGATTACTTGTTGAACCAAAGAAATGCGACGATGAAGCCCATCAAAGCTTGGAATTCCATGAACACCAGACCAAGAATCATCGGCATGAAAACCTGATCGCGGCAATTCGGATTGCGAGCAATCCCTTCCAGAGCAGAGCTAACCGCTTTACCCTGAGCCGTTGCCGCACCAAAAGCTGCCACACCAATAGCTAAACAGGAGGCCAAGGCCACCATACCATTGTTCGTGGAAGCCGCCGCTTCAACGCCCTCAGCAAAAGCCGAGTTCGCAACCAGCAAACCACTCAACGCCGCACCGACAGAAATCACCTTTTTCATCAAAAAACCCTCAAAAAAGATGCGACACACACTAAAAACCATCTCAATGGTCGTGCGAAATCGCCATGGAAATATAAATGCTAGTCAACAACGTAAACACAAAACTTTGCATCCCCGCGACAAGCAAACCGAAAAACATCAAAAGAGACGGGGCTATCACATAGGTCAGGCCAGTAAACACAGATAAAATCAGGTGGTCTGCAAAAATATTCCCAGCCAGACGAAGACTGAGAGAAAACGGCCGCGAAAGGTGGCTCACCATTTCAATAAAGACAAATAGCGGACCGATTGCGGAAACGGGCCCCCAGAACTGCTTCAAGTAACCAAAACCGTGCTCACGAAAACCGGCCAAATTATAAACCGCAAAAACGATCAAACCCATCGCCAGATTCGAGCTGATATCGAGGGTTGCGGGAGTAAAACCTGGAACCAACCCCGACAGATTCCCCACCAAAATCACCAGGAAAAGCGTCGCTAATAGAGGGAGAAACCCCCTAAAATCATGTCCGCAATTATCTTTCGCCAAGTTGTAAACGAAATCTAAAATCGTCTCAACCAAACCCCTCAGCGAGAAGCGTTGGTCTGGCACCAAGTCATCACCTGACAGGGAAATCTTCTTGGAGAAATAAAGCCCCAGCACAAACAATAGAAACGTCACAATGGCCGTGCTAGCAACCGGAGCAAACCGATGGGCCATCGTCTCACTCAAACCAATTGAATGAAGAAAGAACGGGTACCACTCGACTATCTGTGGACCAGCCGATCCGAAAGCGGGCGCGCTGAATAGCGAGGCAACAGCTGCGCCGCTTAACAAAGCTGAAAACTTACTAAAAGCCTTCATAAAACCCCTAAAAGACCCTTGGAACGCGCGAAGATAAAACAAATCAAAAAGTCTGCCTAGTCATTTTTCTTCTTTTTTTGCGACCTAAAACGGGGGCCTAAAACGCTAACCAAAACCAAGGCACCTAGGCCCACAAAAAGTCCCGCAACAAAGGCTAAAAGAGGTAATCGCCAAACGACCAGAACCCAATAGACGGCGGCGCCGGCCCCAAATGTTTTGAGAACCAAAAGTACCAACAACATAGCCATTCGCCAGGGTCCCAGCTTGGGCGCCACCCCTTCTGGGGATGCCTTCGGACTGGGCGTGGCCAAAAGGTGACGCACCTGAAAATACGCAACTAAATATATTCCGGATAAAAGTAACAACCCAGACACAACACCAAGCCACCAAACCCGATCAAACACCATTACCCTTACCCCGTTCACCATCCTCGGACTTCTCCATCCGTATCACAGCGCGAAGCACCACATAGAATGTATGAGCTATGACAAGCAGACTGAAGGGCATTGTGATGTTGATCCACCGGAAGTCCTGGGGATAATTTCCATCCAACCATTTCCCGCCAACGGCCGCTCCAATAACCAATGCAACGGCCTCAAAACTGGCGCCCATCAAATAACTCAACCCACGGGCCATCTTATTCATGTTGCTTCACCAGCATTTAATATTGAGCTCCATAAAAACCGACTGTGGATAACCATCATTTTAAAAGACAAATAAAAAACATAAGTTTATGAATTTATTAGATTTTTCTTTCAGAAACCACCTTGCCCAAAAAACTCGCCTTGTGCTAGCCTGCCGGCAGACACATGAATCCAAACAGATCGGACCTCGACCGTGACAAGTTCAGAACAAATCTGGCAATCGATCAAGTCATACCTCAAAAGCAACCTGGATGATTCGCTCTTTCAAGAATGGATCGAGCCTCTATCGTTGGATATGCCTAATTGCACACCAAACACCATCACCCTCAAACTCCCCAACCTGGTCTACTATCAGGGCCTGCAGAATGAATTCAGTCCACACTTCCAGGCTGCTAAAGAGGCGCTGGGATACCAACTGATCGACATTCGTTTCCAAGTTAACGAACACGCTACAATCCCCTCGATCGAGCTTGATGGGCCAAACGGACTTGCCATTGAACCTTTCGAAATGTTTCCAGAAGAGCCGGAAGGTGAACTGAACGACGAATACAGACACGGCCGCAAATCCGAATATGTCCAGACACCCACGTCGCCCACAAGCAAATCACCATCGGGATTTTCACGTTCCCTGAGCCGCGAAGTTGGCCTTAAACATGAATACACGTTTGAAAACTTCGTCCGCGGTACCAGCAACCAGTTTGCCATGGCGACCTGTATGAGCGTGGCCGACAACCCGGGTGCAGCATACAACCCCCTGTTTATCTACGGAAGCACCGGACTCGGCAAAACACACTTGCTGCACGCCGTCGGAAACCGTGTGCTGCAAAAAAATAAACAGGCTGTCGTGACCTACATCTCAAGTGAAAACTTCATGAACGAGATGATCTACTGCCTGCGCCACAACAAGATGTGGGAGTTCCGCCAAAAATATCGCTTTTGCGACGTATTAATGATCGATGACGTTCAGTTTATCGCGAACAAAAAGGCAACCCAGGAAGAATTCTTTCACACGTTCAATACCCTTTACGCCGCGAAAAAACAGATCGTAATCACCTCGGACCTCTTCCCCCAGGACATCCCCGACATCGAAGATCGGTTGCGCAACCGGTTCCAGTGGGGCTTGATCGCCGACATTCAGCCGCCAGATGTTGAGCATCGCATTGCCATCCTCAACAAGAAGGCCGAACAACTCGGTGTAAAGCTCGACGATGACGTTTCGGAATACATCGCAAAACACGCCAAACGAAACATTCGCGAACTCGAGGGGGCCCTTCACCGAATCCACGCCTACTCGAAACTCCATGCGAGATCCTTATCCATGGATCTCGCGCTGGAGACCTTCAAGGACGTACTTGGAGAGCCACCAAAAAGGCTAACCGTAGAACACGTTCAAAAGGCCGTCGCCGATCACTTTAAACTCAAAATCGCGGACTTGAAATCCAAGCGGCGGCAGCGGGCCGTTGCCTATCCAAGGCAAGTTGCCATGTACCTGGCTCGTAAAATGACCGGTGCGTCATTTCCAGAAATCGGTGACCGTTTTGGTGGTAAAGATCACACGACGGTGATGCACAATGTGCGCAAAATCGAGGACTCCCTGTTAAAGGACCTTGATTTGAAGGCTCACGTCGAATCTCTCGAACGCCAATTGGAACAATCACACTAAAGAAAACCTGCGCGACGTGGATAACCTTGTGGATAAATTGTTAGTACACAGTGGTAAAAGCTCTGGATGGATGGGGGTATATCCTCTGTGTATCCTGGGACCAACTTCAGGGCTGGAAAAGAATCCCCACAGCACCACCCAGGATATCCCCACAAAACACACAGGATTACCAAGTGAAAAAAAGGTATTATTCTTTTAAATTACAGTATGTTACATGTTATACACAGGACGCAAAGGCCCCCTACTAGTACTACTTATTAAAAAAAAGCTTACTCAATTAATTAATAGAGAGAACACCCTCTCTCGATGGAGGTTTCGAAATGACCTTTTCTGTCACGATCTCAAAGCCGCTATTAAATCTGGCCCTTCAACGTGTGCAGGGCGCCATCACAGAGCGCAGTCTGGCAAATGTCGGCCTAAAGGCAGAGGCAGCCGTTTTACACGTCACTGCCGCCGACCGGATGCTGGCGATATTCAGTACATTCCCAACGGAAACTAAAGGCGAAGGGATTGTTTTCCTCCCAGCTAAAATATTCTCCGATGTCGTGAGGGAGCTGCCCGACGGGAATGTGACCTTGGAGACCGTCGATCAGCAGATGCGTATCACCGCGGGGGAGCGCGGAGAATTTACGATGAAGATCCCACTTGTTGAAGAGGCGGTCTGGCGGGACCCCCCATCCTTCGACTCGAGCAACACGGCCGATTTGCCGGCAGCCAAACTGGTTTATATGATTGAGCAGGTTCAATTCTGCGTGAGCCAGGACTCACCCCGGAACTACGGAACGGTTGGCTACTTGCACCGTCCCGCCAAAGGCGGAATTCGTCTTGTCGGCTCCGACGGTTTCCGACTCTCTTATTGCGAGGTGGACCTGCCTCTTCCTGATGAATTTTTGGCCAACGGCGTGTGTTTGTCCAAAAAGGCTTTGAGTGAGATAGTTCGGCTTGGCTCAGAGGGATTCGACCGGATCCGCCTTTCTATCTCCCACGACCAGACCACCCTTCTTGTGGCTGCGCCGGATTATCAGGTTTTCGTACGCCTCTCGGCGGTCAAATACCCGAAGTATGCGGGTGTCATCCCGGATAACAAGAATACCAAGGTTCTTGTGTCACGAAGCCAGATCCAGCACGTGGCCAAGCGGGTCCTTTTGGCTGCAGACAAAAGCCGGGCTTTGCAGTTGAGCTTTTCTGACTCATCTCTTACTTTAAGTTCAAGAACCATGGGCAGCTCGGAAAGCAAAGAAACTGTGCGTCTCGACGAGTTTTTTGGTCCAAAGTGTGACATGGTTGTGAACGGAAAGTTCCTGGCGGAAATTTTTTCAACCACGCCGAGTGATAAAGTCACCTTGCAGTTCAAGGATGGCGAAGATCCAATCGTAGTTGTCCCGCGCGAGGAGCCGGCCGATTGCAAATCAAAACACATTCTGGTTCCGATTCGCGAAACCAGAACCCCGTAAATTCGGGAGCCGGTGAACCATAAGTTAGACAGCGCAGAGTTCAAGGAGCGCAGTGAATGGATATGATGCAGCACGACAAGATTTCCACGGATGTAACCCTGTCGGCGTCGGAACCAAACCCGGCGGGGCATCAGTACTCGGCCGAGAGCATCCAAGTTCTCGAGGGTCTGGAGGCGGTTCGCAAGCGGCCTGGTATGTATATCGGGTCAACATCAACAGATGGCCTGCACCACCTGGTCTATGAAATCGTAGATAACTCCATCGACGAAGCCATGGGCGGACATGCAGACAAAATTGAGGTGATGATCCACGTCGACGGCTCGGTCTCGGTGCGTGATAACGGCAGGGGGATCCCCGTAGAAATCCACGCCAAGGAAAACCGCAGCGCTCTAGAAGTGGTCATGACCGTGCTTCATGCAGGCGGTAAATTTGACGACAAGGCCTTTGCTTTTTCCGGCGGCCTTCACGGAGTCGGTGCCTCTGTGGTCAACGCACTATCAGAATGGTGCCGGGTTGAGGTTCGCTCAAACGGCAAGGTTCACATGCAGGGCTATAAGCGCGGTGTTCCAGACGGCCAAATTTCCGTGATTGGTACCACCGAAAGCCGCGGCACTTTCACGGTCTTCAAACCAGACACCCAGATATTTCCTGACACAAACTTTCATTTTGAAGTTTTAACAAAACGTCTGCGGGAGCTGGCATTCCTCAATCAAGGCATCCGCATAACCCTTGCTGATGAACGAACCGATCAGAAATCTGAATTTCATTACACGGGCGGCTTAATTTCCTTCTGCGAGTTCCTGGTGAAGGGGCGAACAGGGCTTCATGCCACGCCGGTATTCATCAAAGGAATTCAAAAACAAGGTGAAAAAGTTGTGGCGCAAATCGAATGCGCCCTGCAGTGGACGGACAGCTATAATGAAAGTTTTTTCAGCTACGTAAATAACATCAGCACAGTCGAAGGCGGTACCCACGTTACCGGACTTCGTGCAGCCTTGACTCGCGTGATCAACACCTTTGCAGAAAACCAGGGTGTGTTTAAATCGTTCAAAGAAGGCTTGACTGGCGACGACATCCGCGAAGGTTTGACCGGGGTCATTTCCATTCGCATCAAGAACCCGGAATTTCAGGGACAAACTAAAACAAAACTTGGAAACACCGAAGTTCGTCCTTTGGTCGAACAATTAGTTACGGAAAAACTCACCTCTTACTTTGACGAGAATCCGGAAGTAGGCCGCCGCGTCGTTCAAAAAATCGTCGACGCCGCACGGGCCAGGATTGCCGCCAAAAAAGCGCGCGAATTGACCCGTCGTAAAGGTGCCCTCGATTTCGCTGGGTTGCCGGGTAAAATGGCTGATTGCCAGGAGAAGGACCCCGCCCTTTGCGAACTGTTTCTTGTCGAGGGTGATTCCGCAGGTGGTTCGGCCAAGCAGGCTCGCGAGCGACGCACTCAAGCCGTCCTCCCGCTGCGTGGAAAGATTTTGAACGTGGAAAAGGCCCGTTTCGACAAGATGCTTTCTTCGCAAGAGATCAAGCTTCTGATTCAGGCAATGGGAACGGGAATCGGCAAGGACGACTTTGATATCACCAAACTCCGGTATCACAAGATCATTCTGATGACCGACGCCGACGTCGACGGCGCACACATTAGAACCCTTCTGCTGACGTTCTTTTTCCGTCAGATGCCGCAAATCATTGAACGCGGATACCTCTACATCGCCCAACCACCCCTCTATAAATACAAAAAGGGCAAGGTCGAGCGTTATCTTAAAGATGCTGGCGCCCTGACCGCATTTTTGAGTGAGTCGGGAATGACAACCCTTGAAATCAAAGACGCGACAGGCAAGACCTTGGACCGGCCGACAATCCAGGGCGTGTTGACAAAGCTGCAACGCTATCATGAATTGTTAGCCATGGCGTCACGGCGTCGGGCAAAACAGATTGTGGAACACATTGTCCGCAATGATCACATCGGTCCCGCGGACTTCGTTGATGAAAGCGCAACAGCGGCATTTGCTGAAGCTCTTTGCGCTTCGCTAAAAGAGGATCCAAATATCGGTTCACGCACCTACGCCTCGTTCAAGGTGGTGTTCGATCCTGAATACTCGCGCTACCGCGCGGTCGTTGAGACCAGAATTCGCGACATCCCGCAAACTTCTGTCATTGACGCCGGGATTTTTGCAGCTGGTGAAATTGTTGAGCTGCGCCGCGTTTTCAAACAGATGGATGATTTGGCTAAGGCACCCTTCAACTTCAGCCAATTGGGCAAAAAAACCAAAGCAGCTGTTGAAGAGGTCAAAACAGAGGAAGTCGTGGTTGACGGGGGCGAATCAGCTCCAGCACCTACCGAGGCTGACACCAGCGGCATCTTGTTCACCATGGACGCCTTGAAAGACAAGATCATAGACGAGGGTCGCAAGGGCGCTTACGTCCAACGGTATAAAGGTTTGGGTGAAATGAACCCCGACCAATTGTCGGAAACCACCATGGTGGAAGAAAATCGTACTTTGCTCCAAGTTGAAATAGACGATGCCATGGAAGCTGACCGCCTCTTCAGCACGCTTATGGGCGATGATGTTGAGCCGCGTCGGGAATTCTTCCAGCAAAATGCACTCAGTGTTCGCAACCTCGACATCTGATAGGGCCTGAACAATGGAATCCGTTTTAAAAAACGTTTTGCCGATCAACATCGAAGACGAGATGAGAACCTCATTTCTCGACTATTCGATGAGCGTTATTGTATCCCGCGCACTGCCTGATGTTCGCGACGGCCTAAAGCCGGTTCATCGCCGCATCCTTTTTGCGATGTACGGACTCAAGAACTTTCACAACCGCCCGTACCTGAAGTCCGCAAGGATTGTCGGTGACGTGATTGGCCGTTATCACCCCCACGGTGACTCTGCGGTTTACGAGGCCCTTGTTCGTTTGGCGCAGGATTTCGCGATGAGATATCCGCTAGTGGATGGCCAGGGAAACTTCGGCTCCATCGACGGCGATTCGGCAGCCGCCATGCGTTACACCGAGTCCAGGTTGTCCAAAATGGCCGAACTTCTACTCGCTGACATCGACAAGGAAACCGTCGATTTCGGACCCAACTACGACAACAAAGAAGAAGAACCTCTCGTTCTCCCAACCAAACTGCCTCAGCTGCTCGTAAACGGCGCCTCGGGCATCGCTGTGGGTATGGCGACCAATATCCCGCCCCACAATTTGCGCGAGATCATTGATGGCCTCGAGGCCCTTATTGAAAATCCTGAGATCACGATCGATGAGCTCATGAATTATATCAAGGGGCCAGACTTTCCGACCCGCGGACAGATTCATGGCATGGCCGGGATTAAAGACGCCTTTATGACGGGCCGCGGTTCGATCATCATGCGCGCCCGCTCAAAAATCGAAGACGTTCCAAAATCCCAGGGCCGCGAGCGAATTATCCTCACCGAACTCCCCTACCAGGTCAATAAAGCCCGCCTCATTGAGCGTATTGCGGATCTTGTTCGCGATAAGAAGCTTGAGGGAATTTCTGACCTTCGTGATGAATCGGCTGCAGACGAGATTCGGGTGGTGATCGAGCTAAAGCGCGGCGAGATCGCTGACATTGTGCTCAACAACCTTTATAAAATGACCCCAATGCAGTCCAGCTTTGGTGTCAATACGGTCGCCCTGGTCAACGGCGCTCCGCGGATTTTGAACCTTAAGCAGATGCTTGAGTTGTTTTATAAACACCGCCGCGAAGTCATCCTGCGCAGGACCTCGTTCGAGTTGCGTCAGGCAGAGGCCCGCGGACACATCTTGCTCGGCTTGAAGATGGCCGTCGAAAACATCGATCAGATGGTAGCCATCATTCGCGGCGCTAAAGATAGTCAAATTGCCCACGCCGAATTAATCAAGACCTTTTCCTTGTCTGATATTCAGGCAAAAGCCATTTTGGATCTGCGTTTAGCCAAACTCACAGGCCTTGAAAGAGAAAAAATTGTCGCGGAATACACCGAAACGATGGCAACCATCGCGAACCTTCGCGATATTTTGGATCGCCCAGAGCGCGTGACCACGATCATCAAAACGGATTTGGCTGAGCTCAAAGAAAATCACGGAGACGAGCGCCGCACCGAACTTATTGCTTCCGAAGCCGACGCCATCCGGATGGAACACCTTGTTGCCGATGAAGAGGTGGCTGTCACCATCACCCACGGTGGCTACGCCAAGCGGACACCGGTGAATCAATTCCGCGCGCAGAAGCGCGGCGGCAAGGGCAAGAGCGGTATGCTCACAAAGGAAGAGGATGTCGTCAAGGACCTCTACATCACGAGCAACCACCAGTCGCTGCTTTGCTTTACCAACAAAGGTCGTGTTTACGACATCAAGGTCTACCAGATCCCAGAGGCTCCACTTCGCGCCCGTGGCAAACACTTTGCCAACATCATCAAACTTGAGGAGCAAGAGCGCGTCGTATCTGTGATGCCGGTCAAGGAGTTTTCCGAGGGTAAGTTTGTTGTTTCCGTCACGGCTCAGGGCTACATCAAAAAGACGGAGCTCATGGCCTACGCAAACATTCGAACGACTGGCATCATCGGGTTGAAACTGGAAGACCAGGATTCTCTCGTTGCTTGCGCCATTACTGATGGGAAAAGCGACTTGCTCATGGCCACAAAACTCGGCAAGGCGATTCGTTTCCACGAAGACGACACCCGGCCAATGGGGCGTGCGTCACGCGGCGTAACAGGAATTCGTTTCTCGGAAGAGAACGATTGTGTCATCGGATTGGAAGTCATCACTGGCGACTCCACTATCCTTTCGATTTGCGAAAATGGTTACGGGAAGCGGACTCCTCTGGAGGAATACCGGGTTCAGTCTCGCGGTGGCAAAGGCATCTATACCATCAAGGTCACCGATCGAAATGGGCCTGTGGTTGGAATCTGCCAGGTTTCAGAAACAGACGATTTGATGATCATGACCTCTGTCGGAAAGATCATGCGCTTTACGGTCGGAGAGATCGGTGTTATCGGTCGCCTGACCCAAGGGGTCCGCCTCATGAATGTTGAGGAAGGCGAACGAGTCATCAGCTGTTGCAAGGTGATGCAGTTTGAGGGCGAAGAAGTCTAAACCAGAAGAGAAAGCGCAATGAGTAGAATCCAAGTAGATCGCGAACTGGTGCGCAAGGTGGCTGACCTTGCGCAACTTTCTCTTAGTGATTCGGAAATAGGCCTCTATCAGGAGCGCCTCAGCAAAGTTCTTTCCTATGTGGAACAACTCGACAGTGTGCACGAGTCCCTGGGTCAGGATTGGCGTCCAGACACAGCGCGCGGTACTCTGGAATCGTCGACGCCGGAACGCCCAGACGTGGTGGTAGTTTCACTCCCGGTAGAAGAAGCCATGAGGCAGGCACCGGCACGGATTGGTACAGCGTTTCAGGTTCCAAGGATCATTGAGTAAAAAGAAAAATCATGACCGTCAATCTCACCGTCAAATCTATTGTTCAGCAAATAAGGGCCGGATCGCTGACCCCAACGGCAGTGGCAGAGGCTTATTTGCAGCGAACCAAAACCATCGCTCAAAAACTCAACACTCACCTTCACCTGGACGAGGCCGCCGCCTTGACCGAGGCCAAAGGGTCCGCGCAGCGGATAAAGGAAATTGGTGCCGACCGGCTTCCCCTGGCCGGCGTTCCGATTTTGATAAAGGACAACATTTGTGTTCGCGGGTCCAAGACGACCTGTGGTTCAAAAATCCTTGAGAATTATGTCGCCACCTATGATGCAACCGTCATCAAACGTCTACGCGATGCGGGTGCATTTGTTCTGGGCAAACTAAATATGGATGAGTTTGCCATGGGCAGCTCTAATGAAAACTCGGCATTTGGCCCAGTGCGCAATCCTTGGAATTTAGATTACGTACCCGGGGGTTCTTCGGGTGGATCGGCGGCCGCCGTTGCAGCCAGGCTGGCACCAGTGGCTCTTGGATCAGATACGGGCGGCTCAATCCGTCAGCCAGCCAGCTTTTGCGGCATCGTCGGTTTAAAACCCACGTATGGCACCGTGAGCCGCTTTGGTCTGGTGGCCTTTGGTTCTTCGTTGGATCAGATCGGGCCGCTTACTTGTAATGTTGAGGACGCCGCCATGGTGATGGACGTGCTCACCGGCCAGGATGCGAACGACTCGACTTCAGTTCAACACCCTCACGGCGGTTTCGCAAAAGCCTTGGCCAATGACTCTGAGGGCTTGAAGGGAAAGACGGTAGGGATTCCCGAAGAGTTTTTTGATTCTGGATTGGACCCGGAGGTCGGGGCGTGCCTTGAGCGAGCAATTGCCGATGTTCAAAAGGCTGGGGCGAAAATCAAACGCGTTCGTCTGCCCAACATCTCCTACAGCGTTGCTGCCTACTACGTTATTGCCACGGCCGAGGCGTCGGCCAACTTGGCTCGCTTTGATGGAATCCGTTACGGCTACCGGACCAAAGAAAACGGAGTCAGCCTGAAGGAACTTTATCGCAAAACCCGCAGCGAGGGTTTTGGTCAGGAAGTAAAGCAGCGCATCATGCTCGGAACGTTTGTCTTGTCATCTGGCTACTACGATGCCTTTTACGCCAAGGCCAACAAGGTCAGGGAGTTGATTTCCCGTGATTTTGCTGCCGCCTTTGATTCAGGTGTAGACCTTCTTTTAACCCCGACCTCCCCCACTCCACCGTTTAAGTTGGGTGAAAAGTTGTCGGATCCTTTGGCTATGTACCTTTCAGATATTTGTACCATCGGGGTGAATCTTGCTGGTCTGCCTGGAATTTCGGTTCCGTGTGGACGGACCAAATCTGGTCTGCCGGTTGGAATGCAGTTGATCGCCCCAAAATTCAACGAACAGACTTTGCTCACTGGAGCCCACGCGTATGAACGCGCCACAGAATGGCACAAAGACCAGCCGGCCATCTGAGGCCCCGGTCAACAAGTCCCAAGAATCCACGGTTCTTGACCGGTATGAACCGGTTATTGGCCTTGAGGTTCATTGCCAGCTTAAAACAAAAACAAAGCTTTTTTGCGGTTGTTCAACTTCGTTCGGCGCGATGCCAAACCACAATACCTGCCCGATTTGCCTCGGGCATCCCGGGGTTTTGCCGGTTCTCAACCGAGAGGTTGTGAACTTCGCCATTCGGTTTGCTTTGGCCGTCGAAGCCAACATTCACGAGACAAGCGTGTTTGCCCGCAAGCAATATTTCTATCCCGATTTGCCCAAGGGTTACCAGATCACTCAGTTTGATCTGCCATACTGCACCGGCGGCAAAATGATGCTGGCAAGTGGCAAGGCAGTTCGCCTGATGCGCGCCCACATTGAAGAGGACGCTGGAAAAAACGTTCACGGTGACGAATCAAGTTACGTTGATTTGAACCGGGCCGGTGTTCCGCTGATTGAAATTGTCAGCGAAGCAGACATCCGCAACCCCGAGGACGCTGCCGATTACTTGAAACGGCTTCGCTCCCTGGTTCGCTCCCTCGATATCTGTGACGGAAATCTTGAAGAGGGTTCATTTCGATGTGATGCCAACATCTCCATTCGCCCGCGTGGACAGGAGAAGTTTGGAACCCGCTGTGAAATTAAAAACCTGAACTCCTTCAGGAACATCGAACGGGCCATCAAATACGAAATCCTGCGCCAAGCAGATTTGCTCGATCACGGTGAAAAGGTCCTTCAGCAAACAATGCTGTTTGATGCTGCTAGTGGAAAAACGCAAGCCATGCGTTCCAAGGAAGAAAGCCATGACTATCGCTATTTTCCCGAGCCGGATTTACTTCCGCTTCGAATCAATGCGGTCCGCGTCGAAGAACAGCGCAAGGTTCTGCCAGAACTTCCTGAAGCGATGGCTAGCCGTTTCCAGGAACAGCATGGATTATCGCCTTACGATGCGGCCGTTCTAACGTCCGATAAAGATCTGGCTAATTTTTATGAGGCCGTGGTCAAGCGTGTTGCTGGCGCAGTGACCGAAAAAATTGTGGCCAACTGGGTCACGAGTGAATATTTGCGCGAGGCCAACAACCGTAGCTGGGATTTCATCAACCCTCCGATCACTTCCAATCATCTTGGTGAATTAATTGAATTGATTGGAAAAGGTGTCATTTCTGGCCGCATTGCCAAAACCCTCTTCGAGGAGATGGCAGAAAAAGGTCCAGGCAATGGACCTAAAGCGTTGGTTCAAGAGCAGGGCCTTGTTCAAGTCTCTGACACAAGCGAAATTCGCAATGTGATAAACAAGGTGCTCGATGACAACCCCGGTCAGCTGACGGAATATCTGGGGGGCCGAGACAAGCTATTTGGTTTTTTCGTAGGACAGACGATGAAAGTTTCGGGGGGAAAAATGAACCCCCAACTGGTCAACGATGTCTTGAAAGAGCTTCTTGATGCCCGGCGCAAGGTCTGAGACGCCTGAAAAGGATCTAAACCAAACCCTGCTGGCTTGGAGCCAAAAGGGCTTGTTCACCCACGCCTTTGCCGCCGCGGGCGACCTTACGGCACCCCTGCCCTCAGTGCAGGGATTGCTGTCTCCCGATGGCCGCGACATCTTCGACCTGGCTTCGATGACGAAAGCCCTGGTGACTACGCCAGCAGTTTTTAACCTTTGCCAAAATCATGAATGGATCATGGACCGACCCATTGGGGACGCTCCACTGACAAGGCGGCACCCCGAGCGATTCACTGGTTTGCCCGAGGCCTTGCTTGCATTGACTCCACGCCAGTTGCTGCGCCACGAGTCCGGTCTTCCAGCCTGGCGCAACTTTTACGTTCAATGCAGCTCCGGACCGGGAGATGCACCATTTCGCCGACCCCTTGCTCAAGCCATCGCTTCATATGCAATGGGTTTCAAAGACGCCTTCAAAAACGGCTCCACCACACCCATAAAACCCATCTATTCGGACGTCGGTTTTTTGGCCCTGGGGATACTCCTTGAGGCATCGTATGGTTCTGATATTTCAGCTATTTTTATGTCTTTATGCGAAGACCCCAAGTGGTTGTCCACAGCTTCTGTACAGCTCGCCTTCGGGGCCGATTTGGCTCAAAACGACCGCCAAAAAAAAGCCGTACCCACCGGTTTTTGCAAAGTGCGCGAGCGTGATCTGGTTGGTGAAGTCTACGATGAAAATGCCTGGGCCCTTGGGGGGCGCTGCGCCCACGCTGGCTTATTTGGAACGGGCGATGCTTTGGTAGGGTTCATAAAGGGACTGTCGGCGTCTCCTTCGGGCCGCGCCATGCTGGCGGCACAGGCCTCTGAAATTGGTAGTCCGGAAAACGAATCCCTTCTGGGCTGGCGCCAAGGCGGAGACCCCGCAGCAAAGCCTTTTGGTGGCGGAAAATCCATGGGCCACTTGGGTTTCACTGGCACAGCGTTTTGGATCACGCCCGCCGATCATCCAGAAAAACCACTGCGTTACGGAATCGTTTTAACCAACAGGACGATATCTGGCCGGATCAACCCGGCCATCAAGGATTGCCGCCGCGAATTATTTCAACTTCTCTGGCAGTCGGTGTGAAGCATTTTGACGTGGCCATCATTGGACGCGGCATTGCGGGACTTTCCCTTGCAAGAGAGCTCCTTCAAAACACCACCAAATCCATCGCTTTGATCGGTCCCGAAAAAGCCCTCGATGGCTCTGGAACCATTGTGGCTCAAGGCATAAGCACCATCAGAGGTTTGGTTTTGGCTAAGGATGATCTTTTTGCGGCCAAGCTTGCGGGGCACCGCCACCTTTCGTCTTGGCTGAAGTTGGTCTCCCAAGAGTCTGGCCTGGACATACCCTTCCACGGCGGTGGCGTTGGCGAGTTAGCGCCAACCCTAGAGGCCTTTCGCGAGGGGCAGGACCGGGCTTATCATCGCCGCTTTCAAGGAGTCTTCGGACCCGTCGCCGGCCATTTTTCAGGTTACGCGCACCGGGCATATGGGGCCTTACATCAAGGAGACTTCTGGTTTGATCCCGAGGATGCAATGAAAGCCTTGGAGGCGGCTCTGCGCAAGGCAGGACCAAGATTTACCGCGATTTCCAAAATCGTTTTGTCGGTTTGCCTTCCGGGTGCCGAAAAGGTCCAGATTCTGACGGATGACGGTGAATCCCTGACGGTGTCTCAGCTGGTTTTTGCAGCGGGCGCAAATACCCCGACTCTTTTGGAGGGTCCTTTTGAATTGCGTAGAGCCGGTTGGCGCCGGGTCGAGGGTGAGACTTTTATCACGCCCAAAATGGCGGCTGCCCCGTTGCCTTTATTTTTGTCCGATACCGGAGGCCATCACTACGCCCAGCCGGTCTCGTCATTTGTGCGCGGCGCCTTTTCCCTTAGTCGACGAAAAAACGGCTCGTTGATTGTTGGCTCCACGACCTATAAAAAAGGCAGCATTACCAAAAAAAACCCTTTAGAATCAATGGCATACGAAGCGGCAATGGTAATGGGAAAGTCGGCATCAGAGCACCTAGTCTGGACACCCCAGTGGGGAGTTCGCCTGCGGGCCAGTGACCGGGCTCCCGTTTGCGGCGTCATTTCAGGCAGCTCGAATCGCCTTTGGGTGTTTTCTGGGTTCTACAAAAATGGACTGCAATTGGCCCCATTTTTAGCCCAACCTTTGGCACAAGCCATAGCAATGGATGATGAAAGTCCAATCTTTAGTTATTTGCGCCCAAGTCGATTTGGTCATTGATCAATCGTCAGGTCGTTTTTTGCTTCGTCTTTTTGTTTAACATTTAAGCTGCTCGTCAACTGGAGTCGGACCCCGTCACCCTGAGCCGCACCGCGTCATCCTGAGCGTTAGCGAAGGATCCTCTCTTAATCCGTCATTCTGAGGCCGTAGGCCGAAGAATCCTTTCTTAAACGCGAAAGAAAGGATCCTTCGCTAACGCTCAGGATGACGGAGTTCGCTTTGGATGACGGAGTTCGCTCAGGATGAAGCGTTAGAGTGACATGGAAACGAACACCGGAATAAGAAGTCCGAACGAGGATTTTTTATGGTCCAAGGCCTTCATTAAATCGGCCGACTCGTCGGACGATTTTGAGCTGTTTGCGTCGGTAATCGTTGTCGTTTGTGTCAGCCCCAATTCGGCAACCGGGAGGAGCGCTCTGATTCCGACGCCGAGCCCAAAAGATTTTCCAATTTGAAATCCGTAATCTGCCCCAACTTGCAGGGACAGTACCGAGAGGCTTGATTTAATGCTCGCCAAACTGCTGTTGGAGCTGTCGGCATCGTCGTGAAGCGAGGCGTCTACCTGAGCCGTTGAAGCCGTTAAATCAAGGCCACCGGAAAGAGCCAGCCCACCAATTCCAGCAGCCGGTTTTTTAAACAAATAATTATAATATCCGCTGAAGGCGCTGACAGTGTGAGACGCCTCGACATACTTTTGGCGGTTGGTCACGTCATAATCGGTCTGCAGTGCCAGCGCCTTCGAGAATTTCATTTCGCTGTCACCATAGACCGCATAACGCACACCAAACTGGCCCCAATTTCTGCTTAAAAACTCTATGCCGGCACTTATTTTTTCCACATTGATCCGCCTGTTTGTGGTCTCCCACAAGGAAACTCCCGACGCCCCCAGGGCGGGGGGCACATAGCCAACCTTGGCCACACTGAAGACACCGAGGCCCGGGGCCGTCACCAGACGAACCGAATACCCGCCGGATTTTTTCTTTTTCCCCTTCTCTGCAGCGACGCCACTCGCACCCACATCTGCAACGGAAGCTAGCGGCTGGGTGGCAGAAATTTGCATTTTGAAACCCGGCTTAACCTGAGCCGCGGACCCGACAGGCGAAGTCTTGACCACGACCACGGTGGTGGAGACCTTGACGATTTTTCCGCAAGCCACAGTCGTATTGCCATCATCCAGGAAACAGGCAAATTGTCCCGCCTTGATGGTGGCTGTGCTTTCAAAGGTCACGAGCACCCAGCCCTTCTCAGGTAATACTTTGGAAACTTTTTGAGCCAAAGCGGGGCGGGCAAAAAAAGTTAGGACCAGGAAAATAAAAAACCAGCTTTTGCGGATCATGACTTCTCCAGTTTGATCGAACGCCAGTCAATGGATCTTACAAACCACCCAGTTGTGGCATGGAATACTAGAGACTCAAGTTCCAAAACAAGGGACTGTTTTCCCGGTGGCAATCCACTGAATAAAACCGGTTCAACAGTCGCTCGACCGGCCTTTGGATCAAAGGTGCAGTAAAGGGATCCGGTTTCTCCGGCCTTTCCAATGCGCAGATGGATAAAGGCATTTGCTGGCAGGTTTTCCCACTGCCAGGCAACCGTTAGTGGGTATGCGCGATCAAGCGGGATGAAAGCCTCCGCATCAGACAGTTTTACTTCTGGCAGGGTCGTTCTTGTCCGCTGGGAGACCTCAACCGACGTGAGCCTTGCTGGCGGGCGAATTTTCACCAGGACATTTTCACGGTCCGGTGTCCGGTAGGTCCATTCCCATTCGGGATTACCAAATTGCAGGGCGTTGAAGACGGCGAGAAGGCGTGAATCCTTCTCGGTCGCCTCGCCTGTGGCGAACCCCCGCATGGCAAGTGAGGCCAACCCGCCCTTGCCAAGGCCAGAGCGACCCGTCCAGGTCAACTCATCCAGGGCCGGGCTGCAGCCAAGGTTGGGACTGCTGCGGCCAATGATGTCCGAAGCCGTCATGGGGGGGTCAAGGCGCGCCTTTTGAATCTCTGCGGTCCGCAGGGGGGCATTGAAGCGGGCCATCATAATTTCTTCGTATTCGCCATTTCGGTTCCGAACGGCACCGCTTTCTCCGGTGGATTCCCGGATTACAAGCACTTCGCCCTTTTCCTTGGTGTCGGTTGCGGTCCAAACAAAAATCCCGAAGTTGTAAACGGTCTCAGCATTGATGCCGGTTACGGTCTCATTGAATTCAGATCGCGGCTTATCTAGCCCGCTGCACGAGGAACGAACTGGGGCGTTTTCAGATGGTGACCCGGAGGGATCCTGGGAGTAGTAGAAAATTTCGCAAGAAGCGTCTTCACGGGTTGAAAATTGAATTTGGGCTGATGTGCCATCACCAAGTCTGGTGAAAGCAACTTCACTTGGAATGAGGTACTTATAGCTGGTCCTGTGGTTCACCGTGCTTGGCTGGGTGCCGAGTTTGCAGCCAAAAAGACCACCGGCGGCCAAGATTATTCCGATTAAACAACGGATTGAGTTCATTTTCCGGTTGCCCGCCATGGAAATGCGTGTTTTCTCAAGAATTCTATCAATTTGCCGGGCAGTGACCTAGCATGCAGGGCAACCCAATTCGGGCTGTGCGTTTCAATCATACGTAAGGACAAGGAATCATGGATTTTCTTGCGCTACTTCCAAAAGCCCTGACTTGGTTTCTGGCAATGCTGTTTTCGCTCAGCTTTCACGAAGCAGCTCATGCCTTCAGTGCTAAAATTTGTGGTGATAAAACAGCCGAACGCCTCGGGCGCCTTACCCTGAACCCGGTCGCCCACGCAGATATTTTGGGAACCATCGTGCTGCCTCTTGTGGGTCTTTTGGCCCAGCTTCCAGTCTTGGGGTGGGCCAAGCCCGTCCCCGTGGATGAACGCAATTTTCGCCGCTGGCCCAGGGTTTCTCACGCCTTCGTCTCGGCAGCAGGTCCGCTTTCCAATCTGATCATTTGCCTTTTGTGTGTTGCTGGGCTGACGGCTTACCAATTGTTTCTGACTACATCGATTCCAAAAGGGTCGTTCTTTTATCCCTTAATCGGACTGATGGAGGCGATGGTTTGGATCAACGCCATCCTAGCTGTATTCAACATGATTCCGCTGCCCCCCCTTGACGGCGCAGCGGTGCTCCAGCTTATCCTGCCAAAGGAGATGGCCGAGGCCTATCAGCGCGTTGTCGCGCCCGTCGGTTTTTTCATATTACTCGCCCTCATGATGAGCGGCGGGCTCAGCTGGGTTTCCCAAGTCGCCAAGGCATACGTTTTGTTTTGCGGGGCTTTGGTGGAACACGTTGCCAGGTTGGCTTTGGCCGGTTGAAGTAAACGGACCACTCAGATAGGTTAGCAGCATGAAACCGCGGCGTAAAACAAAGTTTATTTTTGTCACAGGCGGCGTGGTTTCCTCGCTCGGCAAGGGGATCGTTGCGGCGAGTGCGGGCGCTTTGCTCGAAAGCCGCGGGCTCAAGGTCAGCCTCACCAAATGCGACCCCTACATCAACGTCGATCCGGGAACCATGAGCCCGTTTCAGCATGGTGAAGTTTTTGTCACCGAGGATGGGGCAGAGACAGACCTTGATATCGGGCACTACGAACGATTTACCCATCACGCCCAACTGACGCGACGCAACAGTTTTTCTGCAGGGCAAGTCTACGACGCGGTTCTTGGCAAGGAGCGCAAGGGCGTTTACCTCGGCGGCACGGTGCAGGTGATTCCCCACATCACAAATCAGATCAAGGAAAATATTTTTAAGGCGGCCGAGGGTTCCGATATTTCAATCGTGGAGATCGGCGGCACGGTGGGTGACATTGAGAGCCTCCCCTTTCTGGAGACGATCCGACAAATCCGCTATGACCTTGGCCCTGAAAACGTCTGCTACATCCACCTGACCCTGGTGCCTTACATCAGCGCCGCCAAGGAACTAAAAACAAAACCAACCCAACACTCCGTAAGAGATCTTCGTCAGATTGGTATTCAGCCAGACATTTTAGTTTGCCGCGCCGAACGACCCATTCCCGAAGATCAAAAGCTCAAGATCGCGCAGTTTTGCAACATCAAAAGAGACCGCGTTTTCGAGGCACAAGATGCCGACAGCATCTACCGCGTTCCGTTGGTGTTGCACGGACAAGGGTTTGATCAGGCTCTGGTTGAAGTTCTAAACATCTGGACTGGCGAACCGGATTTGGCGGAATGGCGCGCCATCACCCACGCGCTGGACAACCCGAAGACAAGCGTCAAAATTGGCGTCGTTGGCAAGTATGTTGGTGTGGTGGACTCCTACAAGTCGATCGCCGAGTCGCTGGCACATGCCGGGATTGCAAACCAGGCTCAAGTGGAAATTTCATACATTGACTCTGACTCTATCCGCGAGAAAGAGGTTGCAAGCCAACTGGGATCTTTTGACGGAATCATCATCCCGGGTGGTTTTGGCAACCGGGGGATTGAGGGCAAGATTGCGACGATCCGTTATGCCCGCGAAAAAAATACGCCGTTTTTCGGCATTTGCCTTGGGATGCAACTGGCAGCGATTGAATTCGCGCGCCACAAAATCGGACTCGCCCGCGCAAACAGCCAGGAATTTGATCCGACCGCTCCGGACCAGATCATCCACTTGATGGAACACCAAAAGACCGTTTCACAAAAAGGCGGCTCGATGCGCCTTGGTTCATACCCGTGCCGCGTGAAGGGGCGTACCAAGGCTCAAGAGGCCTACGGCGAATCTATGATCGGTGAACGCCACCGCCACCGCTATGAATTCAATAACGACTACCGGCAACAATTTTTGGAAGCCGGTATGACTTTTTCCGGCGTATCCCCAGACGATGCGCTTGTAGAAATCATGGAACTTTCCGATCACGCCTGGTTTCTTGGTTGTCAATTTCACCCGGAATTGAAGAGTCGTCCCTTTAAACCGCATCCATTGTTTCGCGAGTTTGTTCGCGCATGTTTGGCGGCAAAGGAAAGCCGCATATGAAGCCCCATCTTGAGCACGATCATTTGGAATCGGCACGCAGAACCCTTGAAGTAGAGGCCCAGTGTATTTCTGCATCGGCCGATCGGCTGAACGGCAGCTTTGCCGGGCTTTGCAGCGCCATTTTGAGTGCCAAGGGTAAGGTCGTTACAACGGGCCTTGGAAAATCAGGTTTTATTGCCAGAAAATTGGCTTCCACATTGGCCAGCACCGGAACCCCGGCTTTTTTTCTGCATCCTAGCGAGGCGATGCACGGCGATTTTGGGATCATCCAGAAAAATGACGTGCTCGTCGCCATAGCCCATGGGGGTGAAACCGTCGAGGTCAACGGCGTTGCAACTTATTGCCGCAGGCTTCAAGTCCCAGTCGCCGCCATCACCGGTAAACTGACCTCAACCCTGGCCGGACTTTCAGATTTTATCATCGACGGGTCGGTGTCACGGGAGGCTTGCCCGCTTAACCTCGCTCCGACTTCCTCGGCACTGGTCGCGATGGCCATTGGGGATGCTCTTGCGGTGGCTCTGATGGAGGCCCGGGGGTTCACGGCAAAAGACTTCGCGACCCTGCATCCAGCCGGGAGTTTGGGTCGAAAATTATCCCGAGTTCGCGATCACATGCACAATCTGGCGAGCATTCCCGTGGTCGGACCAGACCTTGGATTTCACGAGGTTTTGGAAACGGTCACACGGCGAAACTTTGGAATTGCTGCGGTGGTTTCAGAAAAAGATGGGACGTTATTGGGCTCCATCTCAGACGGTGACGTTCGCCGCCATCTCCTGAAGGCAGATGTTAAGGCGCTGGGTTCAAAGGCTCGCGATTTCATGAGGGCGTCTCCTCGAACGGTGACTTCCGATGCGCTTGCCGTCGATGCCGTGACCATCATGGAGTCATGCCAGATCACCTCGCTTTTTGTTGTTGAGCCGGGGAGCGATGGCCGGGAAGGTCGTTTGAGTGGACTTGTTCGCATGCACGACCTGCTTGCTGCTAAGATTGTGTGATGAACAATCGGACCAAACTGGTTCTAGTCCTTTCAACCCTGGCGCTATCAACCGCGGCCTTTCTGGCCCGCGAGCGGGGAAAGGCCCGCAATCGCCCGGTCTACGATGCAAACCTGCGGGAAGCTCGTATCACCTTCGAGGATTTCACAGCCACGCGATACGAGTCTGGCATTTTGACCAGTGTGGCCCGTGCAAAATCTGGTTATTTGCTTGAACCAAACATGCTGGAACTCTTTGGTGACGTGAGCTTCCGGACCCTCAAGGGGGACAGAAAGAAACAGTACTGGGAGCAGCTCTACTGCGAGACGGCAACCGCCTATTTTCGCTCCAACAGTTTGGCGCAAATGATCACGTCGTCCTCGATGGACCGCATTGATTTGCGTGGTTTTGTGAAGATTGAGACCAAGGGCATGACATTAGAAACGGATTCGGCTGTGTACACCCAGGCCAACGGAATCCTTCAATCGAGCGCCATGACTCAACTGAGTGGCCCGGGGCATAACTTGAAGGGCGAGGGTGGATTTTCCTTTGACCTGCGCCGGGAAGAATTAAACATAGTCGGTCCAATCAGGGGGGGAGGCAGCTTTGAAATGCCGTAATTCAAGCGGCGCCTTTGCGCGCACCCTTCTCCTTTCAATGGCTGTGGCGGCATGTGCTTCTGCGGTGGCTCCGTCCGCCCGGGCGGATCTGGTGGAGGAGGTTGAGGATCTTGACCGCCAGCCACGCGCCGACCAGCAGCCGACGCCCAGCAGCAGTGATACCCCGTCGGCGGCTCCCCTTCGGTCCGAACGTGGGCCGGTGACACCGGCACCCAAACCGCAAGTTAAAAATAAGGCTGACGAGAAGACTGAAGATAAGGCTGAAGATCGGACTGACGATAAGGCGGGTGGCAAAGTCCGGGGTGAAAAACGACATAAGCCCGTCAAACGCGCGCCCATTCAGTTTGAAAGCAAGTCCCTTCAAGCCGTAAAAGACCAAAGCCGGGTTGTGTTACAAGAGGACGTTTTGATCACCCAAGGTGATTTCCGGCTTCAGGCCGATGAAGCGACCATTTATTTTGATAAAAAAACCCGTGAGGCGATGAAGGTCATCGCAAGTGGGCGAGTCAAGGCTTTCAAATCAGACGTCGAGTTAAAACAGCGCGTGAAGGCCGAGTGCAACGAAGCCGTATTCTACAATCAGGAACGGAAGATGGTCCTTCGGGGAAATGCCAAGCTCTGGCGCGGCGAAGATCTCGTTCGCGGAAAACAGATCACCTACGAACTAGACACAGGCTGGATCAAAGCAGATCGCGTTGAAGGCGTGGTTCAGCCTGGAGGAAAAAAATGACACCCATGTCTGAAAAACCATACAGCGGCGTTTCTCGCCTTGAAGCGGACTCGATCTGTAAGTCTTTTAAAAGCCGAAAGGTTGTGAAGTCTGTTTCTTTTGAGGTCTCTACGGGCGAGGTGGTTGGTCTTTTGGGGCCAAATGGAGCCGGTAAAACAACCAGCTTTTACATGGTCGTTGGATTGTTGTTTCCGCAGGAGGGCAGAATTTTGCTCGATGGCGAAGACATCACCCACCAGCCGATGCACATGAGGGCTCGCCGGGGCATCAGTTATCTGCCCCAAAACATGTCTATTTTCAGGCGCTTGACCGTCGAGGATAATCTTCTTTCGGTGATGGAAGTGTGTGGCATCGAGCGCCATCAGCGCCGGGCCCTTCTGGCAGACCTGTTGGAGAAGTTTCAGATTGGAGGGATTGCCAGCAGCAATGGTGCGGCCCTCAGTGGCGGCGAGCGCCGGCGCGTGGAAATTGCCCGCGCCCTTATCATAAATCCGAAATTTCTTCTCCTCGACGAACCCTTTGCCGGGATCGATCCGGTGACCGTTCAAGAGATTCAAAAAATAATTTCACAACTTCGCAGCGACGGTCTTGGTGTTTTGATTACCGATCACAACGTGCGGGAAACACTTGGAAGTTGCGATAGAGTTTATATTCTAACAGGCGGTCAAATCACGGCCCACGGCAAGCCCGAAGAGGTCGCCGCCCATCCCGAAGTCCGTGAAACCTACCTTGGGGAAAATTTTCGCCTTTGAGGCGATAAATTTTCTCTACCCCCCGAAGTTGGAATTTTTCTTGCAGAGGGGCGACAATAGATTTGGAGCTTTCGCTCCCTGAGTCTTAACGTTTACAAAAAGGTTCCGCCCGCATGGCTTTCGACTTGCGACCGAAACTTGGGTTCCGTCAGGATGTCCTGATGACCCCCCAGCTGCAACAGGCGATCAAGCTGTTGCAACTTTCGCGCTTGGAATTGGAACAGTATGTAGAAACCCAGCTTGCTGAAAATCCAATTCTGGAAGAATCAGCTGGTGACGCTGAATCCCCCGAAGAGGCGGTTCATGCCGAGCGTGAACGCGAACAAACAGAGCAGCAGGCCGTTGAGCATCGGATGGAAGAGGCTCAAAATATCGTGGACCGGGTGGGGAAAGACGCTCCCGAAACGGTCGATTGGGAATCTCTCGGAAATTCTGATGAATACCAGTCGTCGGCCTCTGCAAGCTCCATTCGTCGTACAAACAGCGGCGAAGATGATCAGCCAAATTACGAAAATGTGGTCAGCCGGGCGACCTCGCTGAACGAGCACCTTATGGGTCAGGTTGGCGAGCTTGATTTTGACGAAAGCGAAAAAAAGATCGCCACGGTGATCATCGGTAATATTGATGATAAGGGCTACCTCACCGTCTCTGTCGAAGAGATTTCCGCTCAAGAGGGCTTCGCCCTTGATGAGGTGGAGGGCATCTTGGACACCATCCAGCGCTTTGATCCCCCGGGGGTTGCCGGGCGTGACCTGCGCGAATGCCTCTTGTTGCAGTTGCGTGCCGGAAAGTTAAAAAACGGAATCGTCGAGAAGATGGTCGAGTCCCATCTGCACCACCTTGAGACCCGCAACTACGCAGTCATTGCCAAAGCGCTAAAAATCCCGGTGGAAAAGGTCGTAGAGAACGCGGCAATCATTGGTGATTTAGAACCAATTCCGGGCCGGCCATTTGGTGCCGAATCGGCCCAATATATTGTGCCAGACGTTTATGTTTTCAAGCTCGGCGAAGACTGGGTGGTTTCATTGAACGAAGAGGGTCTTCCGCGCCTGAAACTGAATAATTATTACAAAGGGTTGCTCAGCAAAAAAGAAGCCCAGGGCAGCGACAAGACCTACCTTCAAGATAAATACAAGGCTGCAATCTGGCTGATTAAAAGCATTCAGCAGCGACAGAAGACGATTTTCCGGGTGGCGGAAAAGATCGTGGTCCGGCAAAAAGACTTTTTTGACCACGGAGTTGAACGGCTTAAGCCGATGGTTTTGCGCGACATTGCCGAAGACATCAGCATGCACGAGTCAACCGTTAGCCGGGTCACAACCAACAAGTACATCCATACCCCACGCGGTATTTTTGAGCTGAAGTATTTCTTCAACAGTTCAGTGTCGAAGTCCGACGGGGACTCTGTCGCCAGCGAGTCGGTCAAACGCATGATTGCTGACCTGGTCAAGGTGGAGGACGTCAAGCATCCTCTTTCGGATCAGAAAATTGTTGAGCTGCTCGAACAAAAAGGTATTCAGCTTGCCCGCCGGACCGTGGCAAAATACCGGGAGCAACTCAATATTCTGCCTTCAAGCAGGCGGAGAAAGCACTACTGACGATGTCTGACGCCACGGCACCCGAACAACCCCTTCTGATCGTCGTCACCGGGTTGTCCGGAGCAGGGCTTTCAACAGCCATTCGCGCCCTGCAAGACAGCGGTTTTTACTGCATTGACAACCTTCCCGTTGAACTTCTTGGACAAACCATAGACCTGATCAAGTCGGGGTCTTATGCATCCCGCGGGTTTGCCTTTGGCATGGATATTCGCGACCAGAAGTTTGCCGCGTCATTTCCTGCCATGAAGGAAAAACTTTCCGAGAGAATCCGGATCGACATGCTGTTTTTGACGGCTGACGAAAAAACTTTGATGGCCAGATACGGGACTACCAGGCGCAAACACCCCCTCATGCCGCCTTCTGGCGGCAGCCTGTTGGAGGCGATTCGCCGCGAGAACCAGATGCTGACTCCCATGGAACGCGCGGCTGACGTAGCCTTTGACACAACGACCTGGTCGCCGCAAACTTTGATGGCCGCCATTGAATCCCGCTATCACACGGAACTTGAGCCGCGTAAACTTCACGTCACAATCTCAAGTTTCGGCTTTAAACACGGTCAACTCCGCCCGGCGGACATGATTTTTGACGCGAGGTTTCTGCCAAACCCCTATTTCGACCTTAAGCTGCGTGAGCGGTCTGGACTGGATCCGGAGGTTAAAAAAACCATCCTCCAGGACCCACTGGGCCGCGAATTCTTCAATCGTCTTGAGGATATGTGCCGGTTTCTCTTGCCGCAATTCTTTGCCGATGGAAAACATTACCTTCGCATCGGAATTGGATGCACCGGAGGCTATCACCGCAGTGTTTGTCTGGCCGAGGCCCTCGGGGAAGCCCTAAAGCGTAAAAAACAGGCAAATATCGAAATTGCTGTTGAGCACCGCGACCTGTTAACATCTCGCCCCTGAGGCGGTTATTTTTTAAATCCGCCCGGCGAATTTTCCAGCGCGAGCGGAGACCTTTCATGACAGCATCCAGCCGTTTTGATTTCACACAGGCGTTGACCGCAGACGACAACTTTTCTTCGCGCCACCTTGGGCCGTCACCGGCGGAAGAAAAAGAGATGCTTGCAGCGATCGGTTTTGAATCCCTCGCACACCTGAGCGATTCAGCCGTCCCGCAATCCATCAAGCTGACCCGTCCGCTTCAGATGGATAGCCGACGCTCAGAAGTTGAGGCGCTGGAAGAGCTTCGCGAATTGTCTTCGGCTAACAAGGTACTTCGGCCATTTATCGGGATGGGCTACTACGGCACACTGACGCCGCCTGTCATTCAGCGCAACATTCTGGAAAATCCAGGCTGGTACACCCAGTACACACCCTATCAGGCAGAGATCGCTCAAGGACGCCTTGAAGCCCTGCTCAACTTTCAAACCATGGTGTCTGATCTGACGGGACTGCCGGTTGCCAACGCATCGTTGCTCGACGAGGGAACTGCGGCGGGAGAGGCCGTAACGATGGCCTACGGGCTGCGCTCCAACGATCAAGCTCGCGTCGCCTTTGTTTCAAAAAATTGTCACCCGCAAACCATCGAACTGATCAAAACACGGTCGGAACCTTTGGGTATCGATGTTGTGGTTGGTGATGAGGCCACCGCAAAAATTGATGAAAATGTATTCGCTGTCATCCTTCAGTATCCAGCCACAAACGGTTCTATCGGCCATCCCGAGGCCACCATCAAATCGGCAAAGGCCGCGGGCGCCATTGCCATTGTTGCGACGGACCTTCTTGCTCTGACCATTTTGAAATCTCCAGGCGACATGGGGGCAGACATTGCCATTGGAAGTGCCCAGAGGTTCGGTGTGCCATTTGGATACGGCGGACCTCACGCGGCGTTCATTTCGACGGTTGACGCACACAAAAGAAAACTGCCTGGCCGTCTGGTTGGTGTTTCCAAGGACCGCGAAGGTCGCACTGCGATTCGCTTGGCTCTGCAAACCCGCGAACAACACATTAGACGTGAGAAGGCGACCAGCAACATTTGCACGGCGCAGGTTTTACTTGCTGTTATGGCCAGCATGTATGCGGTTTATCATGGCCCAAAAGGTTTGCGGCGCATTGCAAACCGAATTCATGGTTGGACCCAAGTCCTGGCCGGGGCGTTGAAGCTGGCTGGATTTGAACTCCAGTCTGAGGCCTATTTTGACACCATCACAGTGGCTAACACCAAGGCGTCAGCGATCATCCGAGCGGCGCTTGAAAGCGGGATCAACCTGCGCTCCTTCTGGAGTGGTGAAACAAATCTCGTTGGTGTTTCGTTGGATGAAACCGTTACGGAACGTGAGCTGATTGCAATTGTCGCCGCCTTCATTTCCGGTGCCGGATCAGATGCCGACAGCAGTTCAGCGGCAACCAGAGCGGTGGATCTGGTTAATCAGGCAAAAGAGGGCGCCGCAAAAAAAGGTGTGTTAGCAGTTCCTCATGGGATGCTCCGCGCCGAGGGGTCGTATCTTACCCACCCGGTTTTTTCGAGCCATCACTCAGAAACAGACATGCTGCGCTACATCCGCAGCCTTGAGGCAAAGGATTTGTCCCTCACCCACTCGATGATTCCGCTTGGCTCTTGCACAATGAAACTGAATGCGACGTCAGAATTGATGCCGGTGACGTGGCCGGCGTTTAACGCCCTTCATCCTTTTGCTCCGCTGGATCAAGCCAAGGGCTACTCAAAATTGTTTCATGATCTTGAGTTTTGGCTTTCTGAAATCACCGGATTTGATGCGATATCACTGCAACCAAACTCAGGATCTCAAGGAGAGTACGCGGGGCTTTTGGTCATCCGCGCCTGGCACCGGTCCAGAGGAAACGCAAACCGCAACGTCTGCATCATTCCCCAGTCCGCGCACGGCACAAACCCAGCCAGCGCCGTGTTGGCGGGGATGAAGGTTGTCGTTGTCGGTTGTGACAAACAGGGTAACGTTGACCTCGATGATTTGCGCGCTAAAGCCGCTGAGCACAGCAAAAACCTTGCGGCCTTGATGGTGACCTATCCCTCGACCCACGGGGTTTTCGAGGAACACATCAAAACCATTTGTGCTGTGATTCATGAGCACGGCGGGCAGGTATACATGGACGGTGCCAACATGAATGCCCAAGTCGGACTTTGCCGGCCCGGAGACTTCGGACCCGATGTTTGTCACCTGAACCTGCACAAGACTTTTTGCATTCCCCACGGCGGCGGAGGCCCAGGTATGGGTCCCATTGGAGTCCGAAAACATCTGGCGGCGTTTCTACCGGGGCATCCGGTTGTGCCAATGGGTGGAGCTCAAGCCATCGGACCAGTTTCAGCAGCACCGTGGGGCAGTGCCAGCATCCTGACCATCTCGTGGATGTATATCCGGATGATGGGTGCAGAGGGGCTGACCCGCGCAACTCAAACAGCGATTCTCAACGCCAATTACATGGCAAGACGTTTGGCTCCGCATTATCCCATTTTGTATCAGGGCAAGCATGATCTCGTAGCGCACGAGTGCATCATTGACCTGCGCGATCTCAAGGCAAAAGCCAACGTCGAAGTAGAGGACGTCGCCAAGCGTTTGATCGACTACGGTTTTCACGCGCCGACCGTATCTTGGCCAGTGGCTGGAACCCTGATGATTGAACCAACGGAGAGCGAATCAAAAGAAGAACTCGACCGTTTCTGTGATGCCATGATTTCTATTCGCAAAGAGGTTGCGGAGATTGAGGCAGGCCAGGCAGACCGGACAAGCAATGTTTTGAAAAATTCGCCGCACACCGCTCAACTAGTGGCTGGCGACCACTGGCCGTATCCGTATTCGAGGGAGAAGGCCGTTTATCCAAGCCCAGCCACCCGAGCCAGAAAGTTCTGGCCGGCGGTTGCGCGAGTGGACAATGCACTCGGCGACAGGAACCTGGTTTGCTCCTGTCCCCCAGTTAGTGACTATTGATTCACCGCGTCAGTGCTCAGCAATGAAGGCTTCATATTCTTTGGCAGACATGAGGGCTGGGGCATCGCCAGACGGTGCGATCTGAATCAGCCAGCCATTTTTGTAGGGATCCGTTTGCAGTGATTCCGGGCTTTTCAAAACAGCCTGGTTCACTGCCGTGATTTTTCCAGAAACCGGCATGTAGAGGTCGGAAACTGTTTTGGTGGATTCGATTGTTCCGAACGAAGCCCCTTGCTTCAAATCCTTGCCAACCTCTGGAAGTTCAATGTGAACGATGTCACCGAGTTGCTCGACGGCATATGCCGTCACGCCAATTTTTGAGTCGGAAGAGGAGACCCACTCGTGATCCTTGGTGTACTTCAATTCGTTTGGAAAGCTCAATGTAGGGTCTCCCGTTACTTGGTTTTGGCAGAATATAGAGGCCTTTTCACAACTGTGGCAAGTTTTCTCTTGCCACGAATATCGACTTCAAGCTCGTCGTTTTCAACCACGCCCGCAGCAACCATGGCCATTCCACCGGCTCCCCCAACAGTCGGCAAAACCGAACCACTGGTCACAAATCCTGCGGGTTCTCCGCGCCAATAAACGGTCATTCCATGGCGCGGAATCCCGTCTTCTTTCATTTTTATGGCAACAATCTTTTGTTTGATCCCGTCAGCTTTTTGCCGAACCAAAGCATCTTTGCCAATGAAGGCGGGCTTAGTCAGTTTCACGGCCCAGGCCACGCCGGCCTCGAGCGGTGTAGTCTGGTCGTTCATATCGTTGCCGTAGAGCAGGTAACAGGCTTCGAGGCGCAACGTATCCCGGGCGCCCAAACCTACCGGCATCAATCCCGTCTTGGGAGCAGTTGCGAGCAGGGCAAGCCAAAGTTTTTCCGCGTGATCCACGGGCAGGTAAATTTCATAGCCATGCTCGCCCGTATAACCAGTGCGGGCCACAAGGCATGGGCGACCCGCGACATTCGCCTTGGTTATGTTGGTGTAAGGCAGGGTTTCAAGGGCGCTGCGGTCTGACGGGTCGACGACGGCGAGCATGGCGTCCAGACTCGTGGGGCCCTGAACTGCAAGCTGCGCCCACTGGTCGGACTCGTTTGTTGCCTGCACATCAAAGCCATTTGCGTGGGACGAAATCCATTCAAAATCTTTCGCCCGGTTTGCGGCATTCATGCAAATAAAAAATTCATCGACACCAATCCGGTAGACGATCAAGTCGTCAATCATTCCACCAGATTCGTTGAGAAGGCCGCTATACTGACCCTGGCCAGGTTTTAATTTTGCCGCATCGTTCATGGTGATGTGCTGGACGAAGGCTTCCGCCTGTGGTCCCTTGATTGAGACTTCTCCCATGTGACTGACGTCAAAGATCCCGCATTTTTCACGTACAGCTTTGTGCTCGGTGAGAACGCTCGTGTAGCTGACAGGCATCAGCCAGCCACCGAATTCGATCACCTTGGCCCCGCAAGCCTTGTGCTGGCTGTAAAGGGGCGTCTTCATGGATGGGGTGTTGGTGTCGGTCATAATATTTCCATAGTCCTATTTTTTGGGTTCGCACCCGTCTGTTGTAAAAGATACGGCGAGGATTCCCGGTCCAGGTTGTTGCGGATGATGGCAGCCGTGGGGTTTTTTTCCGGGTGATTTTGTATCTTTTTTTCCATGGGGGCATTCTGCCATGGGTCTTTCCGTTTGTCCGTCCCGTTGTTAAGATGCAGCCATGTTAGGATATCGTCATGATTGATCTATCGGTTGTCATCATCACCCTCAATGAAGAGGCCCGGCTGGGGCGTTGTCTGGCCAGCCTACCCGAAGGCGTTGAAGTGGTGGTGCTGGATTCAGGGTCCTTGGACCGTACGCTCGAGATCGCTGGGGGCTACAACGCCCGGACGGCGACCCGCAGGTTTGATGACTACGCCAGCCAAAAAAATGCTGCCATCGCAATGGCTTCTCGCACGTGGATTTTGTCTATCGATGCCGATGAGGTTCTTTCAGAAACACTTGCTCGCGGAATTTCAAATTTTATCGGATCACCCGAAGCAAAAGACTCCCGGGACTCGTACCGGCTGACGCGACGCCTGTTTTTTATGGGACGGGCGATGCGATTTGGAAAGACTTGTGATGCCCCGGTCAGGCTTTTTCGGCGCGGCACCGGAAAATTTCACTCGAAAATTCACGAACAATACCGATCAGAACCCGGATCAACGGGTAAGATTCGCCGGCGAAATTTTGGGAGTGGCGCCTGGATCTTGCATTTCAGTTATGAGGACCTCACTGACTATTTCAAAAAATTCAACAACTACACAAGTCGCATTGCGGAGCAGCGTTCCGAAAGTGAATTAAATCGGGTCGCATTTGCCGCGCATGTCACACGTCCCCTCTTTGAATTTGGTTCGCGTTATTTTATGAGGCTTGGTTTTTTGGATGGATACCCAGGCTATTGCTACGCCCTGCTTAGTTCCCTTTACGCCTTCGTCAAATATGCGAAGCGCATGGAACAAAACCTGAAATGAAAAAAATTTTGCAGGCACAGGCCCCCGTGATCGCGCATCTTTTGTCCAACCGCTGGAATTCTGCCATCACTGAATATGCGGTGCATGCCGCCCGGGCACTGCAACTGGCAGGATTTCGGCAGGTTATGGTGGCACTCAGGGGCAGTGCTGGCGCGCGGAGGGCAGCTTCTGCCGGGATCAGGGTGGTTGAGGTTGATGGTTTTTCGATGATGCATCTGACGGAGATCGCGCGTGTAATCAATAAAGAATTTCTTGGTGGAAAATCTCTCAAGGCGGTCTTGGTCTACGGTGGGCCAGAGACGTTTATCTCGAAGTGGATCAAGGGAATGAACCCGGGCATTAAAGTTGTCCGGTTTCGCGGTGATGATCGCGATGCCGCGGCAAAATCCGGCGGCATCATGCAGAAGCTTTCGCAGGGCCACGTCGATATTTTGCTAACGCCGTCTGATTTCATCGCGCGGCGTTTGGATTCTCGCGCAAGAAAGGTGGAACCAGCGATCGATTTGGACAGGATTCACCGGGAAAAATCGGCGGATCCAGGGCCCGCCGGGCGGTCGACGTGTGTGATCCTTGGTCGACTCGACCCGGTGAAGGGCCACGGGCTTTTTTTTCGAGTGTTTGCCCAAATGCTGGCCCGAAAGGGCCAGGACCGTTACACCCTGGCCGTCGTTGGTGAACCACAAAATATTTCGCTGGAATCCCTCGAGCAGCAGGCGCGCGATGCTGGATTGACCGTGGGACGCGACGTGAATTTTACTGCCGCGCGCGTTGACGATATCAATTCCCTTTTATCGTCAGCCTGTGCTGGCGTTGTGTGCAGCACGGGTTCGGAAATTATTTGCCGCGTGGCGCAGGAGTTTTTGGTGTGTGGAACACCAATTGTGATTTCCGGGGTGGGATCTCTGCGAGAAATTCCCCTGCCTTGCGACGGGTTTGATTACGGTGGCCTCAGGTCCCCGGAAATTGAAGACGAGCTTTGGAACTTTCTGGAAAAATCGCGGGCAGAAAGCAGAGAAGTCCGTGAAGCCAGGGCCGGGGCCTCTGCAAAAAGATTCGGCCTGGAGGCAATGGCCAGCAGCCTGTCCAGCGTCATTGCGGAGCTTGGTATCTACCCGATATAATTAAAAAATTCATATTTTTTTGCCGGAATTTAAAATCCAACCCGCACCGGCAATGATTTTTTCAGTCAATCTGTCGCTAACATTCTCTGATCTCGTGACGAATGATTCAGCAAGGATCTGAGGAGGTCCGGCTCATGAATAGATTTTCTTCAGCGTTGCTTGGACAGATTTTCTGTTTGTTGGCGATGATTTTAGTCCCGGCTTTTCCGGCATCGGCACAAGATGTGGAGGCTGGTCTGAAGACCATTTACCTCAATGCGGACTATGCGCTGACAACCCACAAGAGCAAACTTGTTGAGTCAAACGACACAGGTACATCGCTTCGCTACAGCCTTGGATTCAATGTGGGCGATCAGAAGGAACTGGGTGTTGTCCTTCAAACGGAATCTTCTGCGATCAAGTTTTTGCTCAACGACACGTCGACGTCGCTTCTTTTCAGGGACACGCGGATCACTTACCGCCTCGGCTATTTTTACTTTGGGGCAATTTCGGGATACGCCGAGGCTGGAGCTGTCGCTGCCGATGGAACGGATATGTTCTCAGGGCGCGGCACGGGTTACGGCTATATCGCCGGCGCTTACCTTCCGATTGGCGGACGTTCCCTGCTGCAGATCGATGTCGCTTCGGTCAGCATCTCCAGCTTTCTTAACAAGGATGAGGCGGTCACAGTGGCCCTTGGATCGCGACTGGACATCGACATTTCTGGCCACATTCCGATTTCAAAGAAAATCATGACTCTGGATATTGGTTACAGGCAACGAACCTTGCCAATCGTGTACAACAGCGTTTCCTACGCCGAGACCATGCAGAAGACTTACATTGGATTCACGGTAGGCAACGAAATTTAATGATGACTCGATTGGTCCTGGATCACGCGGCTGGCCCGAGCCACCGGCGTGGTTTTGCTCCGTCGGCCTTTGCCACGAGTCCGCAGCGCTCCATGTGTTCTACGATTCGCGCCGCCCTGTTGTATCCGATTTTCAAGTGGCGCTGTAAAAACGATGCGCTGACCACACCGTGGCTCTGTGCAATCTGCATGGCTTCGCTGTATTTGGGATCATCCTCAGTGTCGCTTCCGGACTGGCCTTCGTGGTCTCCCGCGCGGTCCCTTTGAACCTCTTCGTCGATCCACGTCATGATTGAATCATCATAGGCAACGGCACCAGAGGCCTTGAGAGTGGCAACAAGCCCCAGAACCTCTTCGTCACCGACCAGGGCGCCTTGAATTCGTTCCAGGCGACTGGAACCAGGTCTTTGAAAAAGCATGTCGCCGCGCCCGAGCAGTTTTTCTGCGCCGACCTGGTCGAGAATCGTGCGGCTGTCATGTTTGGACACAACCTGAAAGGACAGGCGACACGGAAGGTTTGCCTTGATCACACCGGTGATGATGTCAACCGATGGACGCTGCGTCGCAAGGACCATGTGGATACCACTCGCACGGGCTTTTTGGGCGAGGCGTTGGATCGAGGACTCGACGTCCTTTGGGGCAGTCATCATGAGATCTGCAAGTTCGTCAATGACCAGGAGGATATAAGGCAGACGCTCGATTTGATCAGATCCTGACACCAACCGGATCTCTTCGCGGCGCGAAGGACTGGCCTGGTCAAGAAACTGGTTGAAGCCCGCAATGTTTCGGACCGAAGCAAATTGCATGAGGCGGTACCGGCGTTCCATTTCGGCAGCAGCCCATTTCAAGGCGTGCGAGGCCCGGTCAGGCTCCGTGATAACGGGCATTAGGAGATGCGGAATGCCTTCATAAACCGACAGCTCCAGCATCTTTGGATCTACCAAAATCATCCTCACCTCGGCCGGGGATGACTTCATGACCACACTGCAAATCAGTGAATTTATCGCGACACTTTTTCCTGCCCCTGTGGCACCGGCCATGAGCAAGTGCGGCATAGAAGTCAGGTCGGCACTCACCGGTTGACCGCTGAGGGATTTTCCCATGGCAAAAACCAGTGGGCTTGGGTTGTTCTGAAAGGACTCAGAGCGGATGATGTCGCCAAGGTAAACCGTCTCGCGGCGCGTGTTGGGAACTTGAACTCCAAGCGCTCTTTTTCCTGGCACGGGATTAATAAAGATGGAGTCCACCTTGAGGGAGAGTGCCAAGTCGTCAATAAGCCCGAGCACGCGGGATTGCTTGACTCCCGCATCTGGTTGGAACTCGAACACCGTAACGACTGGGCCGGGTTGATAGCCGATGATTTTTCCCGCAACTCCAAAATCAGAAAACGTTTTGGTGAGCGAGGCAGCGGTTTGCTCGATATCTTTTTGCGAGGGTGCTGCGGCCGACGAATCCTTGGCTTTTGCTGCGGATTGGAAAATTTCAGAAGGTGGGATGTTGTATTTTAGGGGCTTAGCCGGCTGACGACGGGAGTCCGGCGAGTCCTTTGCCTTGATGATTTCCTGGTTGAAATGGACCTCTTCGACAAAATGCTGGTCCTCATGGAATTCAAAGGGAGTCGATTCAATTTGAGTCTCTGGAATGGCTCGAATCGAGGGCAGGCTCGCTTCACCCTCACTGCGGGCTCCCCTTCGCCGCAACGTTGCCGAAACCATGCGGACGATTGGACGGTTGGCGATCAAAATCAGAGACGTTAAGCCAAGCACCACAAAAGCAAGCATGCTGCCTGCATGTCCGAGCATGCTCGCGGCCTTAGTCGACAGAAGTTTTCCGATCAGTCCGCCGGCAGAAATTGGAATGCCGCGCCAGTCAATCTCACCGCGTACTGTGTCCAGCGCGGCGCTGACAACGACGATCAGGCAGAGGATTCCGAGACCCTCGGCCCACGCGTTGGTGGTGGGGTTAAGGCGCTGTTCCAATTCTACGACAGGGAATTCGGTCTGGCGCCGTCGCCATCCGCGGGTTGCCGTGAGTGCGATGGCGACCGGGGTCAGGAAAGATGCGCAGCCGAGGAAGAAAAAGCAAAATGACGCCAGCCCTGCACCAAGGCTTCCCGCCAGATTGGACACCCTCGTGGCCGGAGGCCAGGTGGCCGCAAAATAACTGCGATCGGCAGGATTGAAGCTGGCGAAGGCCAACCCAAGAAAGAGGGCAAAACCGAGCAATGCGAGGAACGACAGGTCTCCAAAAACAGAGCTGCGGCTGGCGTTTCTAAAATCGGCAACGAAGGCTCTCTTGATGCGCAAGAGAATAGAGGCCGGGGAAGTCTGCGAGGTGGATGACATGGGCCACTCCTTTGGCCTTTAATTGTAACTTAATATGGCAAGAAAGGATCCTTCCCCTTTGCGACGCTCAGGGTCAGGATGACGGTGACCAGGAATGATTTCAGTTCAAATTGCGCTTGAGTGCGGAGCCCCAGAGTTCAAGGCCGCATTGGTAGATCATAAATAACGCGAGTTTTTCGTTCTGCGGCAGCGAATGAACGCGACTGCGGATGATGTCAATGTTGTTGAGGCGAAGAAGCCTGATCGCCCGGCCTTCAATTTCTCCGCCGAGTTCCGTGGCCCAGTTGCCTTGAGCCATGGTCTGGCGAAACGCAACGAGATCGGCATCCTGGAAAAGGATATGGTTGCCCCGGATGCCCTCTTCATAGATGACGTGCCAGATTTGCGGCAGCCACTCGAAACCGTGTGGGGTCGCCATCATTCTTTCAATTGCCGCCCGGTAATCAGCCATCTTGTTTAACCCCCTAAAGTTCAACCTGACGGCACATAATGCAAGTCGATCGCCAGCGGTGGGTTAGCGGATATTTTATGTAAATATCAATTATTATTGACATATTTTTTGGTGGTGGTGCGGATTCCGGTAGGTCGGGCGGACGGGCTGCTGATTTTAGCGGGCTAGTGACTGCACATTAGACAGGCTCAGAACAGGGTCGGTTGATCGTTCTGGAAAAGGGGGCGGACCTTCGGGCAAAGGGTCTTCATTTCTTCGACGTAGCGCTTGGCATAAGGCCCCGTGAAGTAGAGTTCTTTTGGTCCGACTGCGGCAATGACTTCCCGTAATTCCACGCCGTCGCAGGCGTTGCTGAAATAGAACCTCTCGACGTTGCGCTTCATCGAAGGCGAGAGTTGGGCTTCACCGGAGGTTTGTTCAATCAGGAAAACGGGGCCTTCTGGCAACCGCGCCCGGAAATGGCCTGGTTTGGTCGGAGCCGGCCAAATGACGGGTTTGTTTCGGTGCGCACTTCGCGCCGAGTAGGGAGTGTATTTGCCGAGGGGAGAACCGCAGGCCTCGTAGACTTTGTTGATCCGGTGGATCTTTGGATGCACCGCAACCGGAATGCCCTCGTCGCTGAGGATTTTTGTTAACTCCTGGGCTATGGCGGCCGGTCTGCACAAAATCGTAGGGCATTGGCCATTTTTCAGTGTCGATTTAACTGCCTCGATGAAACGTTCGCGCTCTTTTTTCCGGTTCGGCAGCGCCTGATTCGGATCAGGATGGTAGGCATTTAGAATCAGGGTATGTGCTTTTTTCAGCTGCATCTGGCGAACTGTGCCGCTTTTTTGAGTTTGCAGATAAGGCGCATATAGAAGGCGTCCCTGCTCGGTCTCAACGTAAAGAGAGGCACCACCAAGAATCCCACCCGAGGGCAACAGCTCCATCCTCAACCGGCCGATGGAAAACGGACGGTTGTATTGGCAGACAAGGGCATTGTGGGTGTGCGGGGCGTTTTTCTGTGCCGCAAGGATTTTCAGCGTTTCTTCGGTGGTGATGATTTGTGGGACCTTCACCTTCATCTGGATTTCGGCAGAGGACACAAAAGATAGTTGTCCGTTCACCTTTGAATCAAACCACAAGATTGAATTAGACAAATGAATCCCGTCATCCGTTGAACGGATGGGGATCGAGCCCGCCTTGGCAGGTACGGATTGTCCTTTTGGCGCCACCATAGTTTTGTGACTATAGACACCGTGGGAAGCCTTGGTCAAGGCCACAGGATCGAAGGAAAATCCATTATTTCCTTCGGGTTGACGGAGCCAGGGGCCCGGTTGAGGCTTAGCGGCGGTTTTCGGCCGGGGTCCGGTTTGCGTACTTGGAATAATAGGTAAGGTGCCAATAAAACTCATCAAAAGGGGCCAGCCCCTCGGTGGATCCGCCGTTCAATTCGCGGTAGAGGGCAATATAGTCTTGGTAACGTTTTGCGATAACGTCAAAAAGAACCCGGCGATTTTCGTATGTTATGCCCAATTTTTCCCCCTGAGACTGGTATCGGCAGTTTCTGAAAAAAAATGAACGGCTTTCTTCTAAATAGCCTAAAAAGTTGAGCATATCCCCAATGAGGGGTTAAATTGCCCACATGAATCTTGTCCTGATTGCCATGGCTGCTGGAATTTTAATTGCACTGGTTGTTTTGGCGACTGGTTTTGACCATGCTTTCAGCCAGTCCGGACGGTTGCGGGCGACGGATTACCGGGCAAGGCGGCGGCTCATTTTGGAGCGCCTGGAACAGCTGTCATTCAGAGTAGAGCGGCTGGCAGCAACCGTTGCGAACAAATCACCAGGAAGTTTGGCTCATCTGGAGCGTCTGGTTTCCAGCTTTGAACTGATTGTATTGGCATTTGGCCAACTGCCCCCATTTGGCACCGACCCCAGCCAACTCGATTCGGCAGAATTTCTCGTTAAGGACACGGAAGACAGGGCCACTGAACTCGAGATTCTTTTGGGACTTCGTTCACCAACGGCCATCACTCGCATGGCGAGCCTGCTTCGCGATGGCATTGCGCGGGCAACGAACCGTCCTGTGCCAAAAGCTGCGACGCCAGATCGCGGCTGCTATTTTTGTTCACGTCCATTTCATCTGGATCTAGAAAAATTTTCACAGGTCAAGGTCAGGCTTGAAGGCGCAACGCGCGATGTTTTCTCCTGCGGTCCTTGCAAGGATAAACTTGAGGAGACCAAGAAAATCAAAGTATTGTATTTCCTTCACGACGGGCAGCCGACCCACTGGTCCCAGCTGCCGGGTTATGTGCCGTCAGAATCTTATTGGGACATCAACGGGAAGCTTGACGAAGGCCCCGGGTCAGGAGCAGAGGAAAAATCAAAGGGCCGCTTGAGGCTGATAGAGACGAAGACAGACCGGCTAGACTGACCGGCAAATAAGATCGCTTGGTATTTAAATATGAATTTATCAAATTGGATGCAGAACAGGGGGCGTTGAGATGAGCAAGAAGCCAGTTCGGGTTGCAGTGACAGGCGCGGCGGGACAAATCGGTTACAGCCTTTTGTTTCGGATTGCATCGGGCGAGGTTTTTGGACCCGAAACTCCCGTCGAGTTGAATTTGCTGGAACTTCCGGTGGCCATCAAGGGGGCAGAAGGCACCGCCATGGAGCTGGAAGATTGTGGCTTCCCCACCCTTTCCAAGATTAATATTTTTGATAACGCTGATGCAGCGTTTGAAGGAATCAACTGGGGCCTTCTTGTAGGGTCAAAGCCGCGCGGTCCAGGCATGGAACGCAACGATTTGATTCGTGACAACGGACCCATTTTTGTTTCCCAGGGCAAAGCACTTAATCGCGCTGCGAGTGACGTCAGAGTCGTGGTTGTGGGCAACCCTTGCAATACCAATGCTCTGATTGCCCTGCACAACTGCCGCGAGGTGCCTGCAACGCGCTTTTCCGCCATGACCATGCTCGATGAGAACCGGGCGAAGGCCATGATTGCCAAAAAGGCCGGACTCAACGTCGGCGAAGTTCGCAATTTTGCGATTTGGGGTAACCACTCAAGCACGATGTACCCGGACTTTGAACACGCAACCGTCGGCCAAAAATCAGTTGTCGATGCCGTGGGCGGCCGCGCCTGGCTCGAAAACGAGTTCATGGTTGGAGTTCAAAAGCGCGGCGCAGCCATTATCGCTGCCCGCGGCAAATCTTCCGCGGCTTCTGCAGCCTCTGCTTGCATCGACCACGTGAAGCACTTTATGGAGAAGACCCCATCGGGCAAGTGGTTTTCGGCAGCGGTCCCGAGTGATGGTAACTCCTACAACGTCCCCGCAGGTTTGATGTTCTCGTTCCCGGTTCGTTCCCACGGCGACGGCAAGTATGAAATTGTTCAGGGCGTGAATCTTTCAGAATATGCTCGCAAAAAAATTGCAGACACAACGAAAGAGCTCTTGGAAGAGCGTGAAGTGGTAAAAGAGTTGTTAGTTCGTTAAACGGACAAGACTGGAGTTCATATGTTTTCTTGGGCTAAACGGTTTTTTCTTTTCGCCGTCGTCAACATCCTGATCATCGTAACCATTTCGCTGGTACTCAATCTGTTGGGTGTCCAGCCCTACATGACCGTCTACGGAATTGATTATGAGCAGTTAGCCGTATTCTGTCTGGTTTGGGGTGGCGGCGGAGCCCTGATTTCTCTCGGCTTGAGCCGGATCATGGCCAAGATGATGATGGGCGTGAAAGTCATCGACCCAAACACGACGGATTCTGTTTTGCGGGATCTGGTCATGACGGTCCACCGGTTGGCCCGGGCCGCAAACCTTCCGGCGATGCCCCAGGTTGGGGTTTACGACAGTCCGGAAATCAACGCTTTTGCCACTGGGCCGACCAAGAGCCGCGCACTTGTCGCGGTGTCATCCGGGCTCCTTCAGCGGATGGGCAAAGCCGAGGTCGAGGGTGTCTTGGCCCATGAAGTCGCCCATATCTCGAACGGGGATATGGTCACGATGACCCTGGTGCAAGGCATTGTTAACGCCTTCGTCATGTTTTTTGCCCGTGTCCTGGCTTTTGCCTTGGCCAATGCCATGCGCAGCAATAACGACGAGCGCAGTGGTTCGAACTCTATGGTTCAGTTTATCGCTACCATGGTGTTTGAGATCCTTTTCAGCCTTTTGGGCATGGTGGTGGTCGCCTACTTTTCGAGGGCGCGTGAATTCCGTGCCGACCAAGGTGGAGCCGGCCTGGCTGGGCGCGACAAGATGATTGGGGCCTTGGAGGCCCTGCGAAGGGGCACTCAGATGATCGACGACAGCCACCCGACGCTGTCGACTCTGAAAATTTCGGGCCGCCCAGCAGGTTTCATGGCCCTTTTGGCCAGCCATCCGCCGCTGGAAGTCCGGATCGACCGCCTGCGCCGAATGGTTTGATGCATTGGATTGACGAGACGGTTTGACCGTCTGGATTGCATTTGTTAAGTGAGAGGTCTGAATTCTCTTTGGGATCCCGGGGAGGGATGGCCGAGTGGCTGATGGCGGCGGTCTTGAAAACCGTTATGCGCGAGAGCGTATCGGGGGTTCGAATCCCTCTCCCTCCGCTCCTGAAGTTTGTTTTGTGCTGCATGTTTCTGCTGGAGAGATGGCCGAGTGGCTTAAGGCACCGCCTTGCTAAGGCGACATACGGGTAACTGTATCGAGGGTTCGAATCCCTCTCTCTCCGCCAGCAGCTTCTATTTTCTTTCAATTACCAACTAAATTTTGAACCACACCGCCGGCCAAAGATGCCGGGAGTTTTCGTGCAGATTCGTGGAAAGTTTTTGTGGTCAAATTGTCAGGGATTTTTGAATGGGGAGTTCTTGTGGCTACCTTTAAACAAATTATTTTGGTTATTACGAATTCACGGGGCGCCAGCCAGGCTTTTGTTACAGATGACTTTCAGTATTTGCTTCTTAAGGAAGCTATTGCCTTGATGAAACGAGGGGTTTTGAAGGGAGTGCATCTCGTTAATGGACTAAGTGGCACGTACATACGCAGCAACAATAACAATGCGAAAGAGGACAATCTTGTATCTCTTTCCGTTCCTGCCGGCAGCCTCTCCAAACAAATCAAATTGCCGGAAGAAAATGAGCGTGTGTCGTTATATGCTGATGCATACGGGAAATTTCTAGAGAAAAAATTCAAGCGCAATGAATTAGTGTATCTTAGCGGCTTAGCACGGATACCAAAAAAAGACGTCATCAAACGCCTTCGCCCATTATTAAATGCGATTAATTTAGCTGCTGAAAAATATGAGGTCGATCCCAATCTGCTCGCGGCCATATTGATTGATGAGATCGCCCGCGTTGGACCCGCGGATCCAAATATTTCCCAAAGTGAGCTCTATGACTTATTGCTTGATGATAAGGTTTCGGTCCAGTTTGCTGCCGCGTATCTCAGTTTTATAGAAAAATTGAGAGAAAGAAGGAACCTCGGAACTTCCGCAGCAGAAGTGGCCTCATGCTATTCAAGAGGTAAATTTTCTGACCAAGCAAATTCGCGAGGAACACAAATTGCGACAAACTTGAGGCGGTATGCCAGAGAACTTCGGAATTAAACTTGCGATCAAAAAAAATAAAAATTTTGCTCCCGTTACTGGTCGCAGGCGCGATTGGTTGGGCATACAAGACATACGACCGTCACCGCGAGGTTCGGGCATTTTTTAGGAATTCTGAAGATCTCGTTTGGGCCAAAAAATACCTGGATAATACGATTAATCTTTGTGACTCCCCGTGGGAAAAAACCATAATAGTTAAGAGCGATGTGGAAGATATCTATCTCTCACCAAGCAGACGGTACGAGATTCGATGGAATGAAAGTTCTGCCGAGGGTGCGTTTTTTCTAATTGCTGATGCCAAGAAAGATCGCTTGACAAAAAATTCAAAGATTCTTTCCAGATACTTCAGTGCTCAGTGGGCAAAGGATGAACGGTTTTTGATTTTTTCCCCAGCAATTACTCTGGACGAATGGTGGATTCCGTTAAAAATATTCATTAGCGATGCTGTAACGGGAAAAACAATCTACTTCGGGAAGTCAGAATTTTACGAATGTGAAGTGGATGATTTGTAGGATCAAACAGTGTTTTGAGCGTCCTTAAGAAAACAGACTCCTGGTTAAGGCCAAGACGACATAGTGCCCGATCGATCATGAGACGAGGCAGTTGTATGGCTCTAGTTTTGCGACAGAGGAGATTGCCGTAGGGAAAATTTTCGCTGGAAAGATGTCATTCACAGTGGATAAACTGATCTATAGGTGCCGTACGCAGTTCTAAGGTTGTAGAATTCATCCCCTCCCTCTACTAAGATCATGATTATGACGGTGCAAAAGAGTGTCATCTTAGTTGTTCCTTGCTTCAATGAAGCCAAGCGCATCGATTTGCCAGCGTTCGCCAAGGCGCCGGAAAACGTGGGCTTTGTTTTTGTCGACGACGGATCAAAAGACAACACATCAGCGGTCATTGAGGCGGGCAAGCCGTCGGGATCCGCCTTGCTGCGCCTGCCGCGCAATGCGGGCAAGGGTGAGGCTGTTCGCCAGGGGATGCTTCACGTTCTCGCCAATCCCGCGCCCTTTCCTGGGGTCAATTGGGTCGGCTTTTGGGATGCAGATCTTGCAACCCCGCTGACGGAAGTTCCAGGCCTGGTTGAGGTCCTGGAAAAGTCGGGGGCGGATTTGGACGCGGTTTTTGGGTCGCGAATCAAGCGATTGGGCGCAAGGATCGAGCGCTCCCTCAAGCGACATCTTCTGGGGCGTTTTTTTACCACCATCTCAGATTCCATGCTTCACCTGTCGGCCTATGACACCCAGTGCGGTGCGAAGATTTTTAAGTTTGACGCCGTGACAAAGGCGTTTGCCCAACCATTTGTGTCTCGCTGGATTTTTGACGTAGAGATTTTGCTGCGGCTTGGCCGTCACCGCGTGGTGGAACATCCGCTTTCCGTCTGGTGCGATGTGCGCGGCAGCAAACTCAACATTCCAGCGACAGCCTTCAGGATTATTAAGGACCTGTGGATCATTAGGGGGCGTTACCGGAAATGAACTTAAATCCTTGGGTCAGTCTGCTTTTCGCCGGCCTTTTTGAAATTGGCTTCACAACTTGCATGAAACTTTCAGAGGGTTTCACCAAAACCGCCTTTGTGGCCGGGTTTGTTTTTTTTGCGGTTCTCAGTTTTAGTTGTTTGTCGGACGCTGCAAAGGTGATTCCCCTTGGAACATCCTATGCAGTTTGGACGGGTCTCGGTGCATTTGGAACGGCTCTGGTCGGCGTGTTTTTTTTCAATGATCCAGCAAGTCCGGCGAGGATCGCGTTTTTGATCCTTTTGATTGGATCTATCGTTGGCTTAAAGTTGGTTTCTGACGCGGGTTATTGAAGGAGTGTTGGGCATGAAAATCGGAATCATATCGGGCAGTCACCGCAAAAAAAGTCAGTCGCGCAAGGTCGCAGATTTTATGGCCGGGCGAATGATTCAAATGGGCCAGGAGATAAAGCCCTGGCTGTTGGATCTTGCGGAAGCGAATTTTCCTATGTGGGACGAGGGCGTCTGGAGCGGCGAAGAAAAGTGGAAAAAGATCTGGTCACCGGTCGCTCAAGAGCTAAGTTCCTGCGACGGATTTGTGGTGATCTCTCCAGAGTGGAGCGGCATGGCGACGCCGGCATTAAAGAATTTTTTTCTGCTGGCCTCCAGCCGTGAGCTTGGCCACAAGCCTGGCCTGATCGTAACGGTTTCTTCCGGGATGGGTGGCTCTTTTCCGGTCAACGAGATCAGGACTTCAGGTTACAAAAACACTCGGATTTGCTACCTGCCCGAGCATCTTGTCATTCGCAATGTCGAGAAACTTTTAAATGTTGTTCATGACACCGATGTGACCCCTGACGATCAATACATCCGCGGTCGCATTGACTATGCAATCAGACTTCTAGCCGAATATGCGAAGGGGCTGAAAATGGTTCGCGACAGCGGACAAGTTGATCACAAGACCTACCCCAACGGCATGTAACAAGCCTCAGTGCTAGAGCTTGGAAATCACTCCCAGCTTGAGTTGAGTCAAGGTTCTAGTTCTGGTTTTTGTTAAGGATTTATCAGAATCTTGAAACTCGCCCTGCGATGCCGCGACGGCAAAATAGGGCATAAACCTTTCGCCGTAGCGCATAAATCGCCCACCAACAGACAAAGACTCTATGTTGTCATCGATGTCAGAGACATCCTTGACCGAAGCCGAGTTGCCTTTCAGGTTTGTTCCACCCTGTTTGATGTCGAACCATTGCCAGCGCAGGAATGGCGTCCATTCGGCAAATGAGTATTCGATCAGACCGTTGGCGTAGTTGCGCTGATGGATCGTTTTCTCGCCATTGTTGATCTGTGCTTGAAGGTCGACGGCGGTTTGAATGTAGGTAAGCCAAGGGCCTTCTTTGTATTGCCCTCCAAGCGACACGATCCGCGAGTGTCCGGCATCATAGGTGGCAAGTTGCAGCAGGGGCTTCCATGCCGTCCCGGCTAGAGAGTCCAGTTGCAACTGCAGGCTGGCGGCGGGTTGAGTTCCGGAGGAGAAGTAGCCACCGCTGGTGCGGTTGCCCTTGTCATCACTGACCACCTTGACGTCATCAAAAAGCTGGACGCGCCAGTTGATGTTTCCTTTGTGGGCCAGTTCAAACGTTTGTTTGCTGTAGCCACTGAGGACAGTCGTTGCGCCCATCGTGAAGGGGAAAGCACTCGTGCCCACGTATTCGGCAAGTGAATTGGGCCATTCGTAACCAGAAATATAATTCCAGGTTTTGCCCGAGCCAATGCTCCAGTGTTCATCAAGACGCAGGGTGAGCATCGCATAATCAAGTGCTTGTTTAGCGGTGGGCTCAAAGGCGAGGCGAACAAAGAAAGAAACGTCAGGCGAAAGGTCACCGGTGAACTTGAGCTTGGCCCTTTCCACCGCCATGGTGGCAAGGCTTTTTGGCTTGTCTGCGGGATCAACCTTGGCAAAACCTCGGTTGTCATACGTCAGTCCTGAACGAAACTCGTGGCCCATCTTTGGCCAGGCCACGGGTTCTGTGCCCTTGAGCAGGCCTTGGCCAAAGGCCGTTGAAACACTCGTTGCCGCAATAACTGTCAGGATTTTTTTGGATAGTTTCATGCGATGCTCCTTGCAACCAGATAGGCCACCGTAGCCGCCGCGCCGCCAATGCCCAATGTTTGAAATGCGCTGCGCCAAGGGCGCACCGTGGTCATTTTACCCTTAAAGAACCCAAAGGCGAGCAGTGCAGTGGCAGTCACCACGACCGACAATCGCAAGGCAAGGACAGGCTCAGGGCTGACCATATAAGGCGCCAAGGGGACGAGCCCACCCACGAGATACGAAGAGCCGATCCAAAAGGCACTCCACTTGGCACGTCCAGGATCAGGCGCCTCAAGCCCAAGTTCAAAGCGCATCATGAAGTCCACCCATCGACTGCGGTCTGCTTTGATGGCCTCCACGACGGCTTGAGCCAGGCTTTCTTCGAGGCCGTAGCCGCGAAAAATATCAGCCACTTCCTTGGCCTCCTGTTCTGGTTTGTCGTAGGTCTCCTGGACCTCGCGCTTCTTTTCGCTCTCGTAGTGTTCGGAGTCTGTGCGTGCCGCTAGATAGCCACCAAGACTCATGGCGATTGCACCGGCAACAATTTCGGCAAGGCCTGCGGTCACAATGATTTGGTTTCCCGCCTGTGCTCCGGCCAGGCCAGCGGCCAAGGCAAAGGGTACGGTGAGTCCATCGGCCATTCCGATGACGACATCACGGACACTGCGCGCAGCCGTAAAGTGACTTTCCTGATGCTTTGGGAATGCCGTATGCAGCATTTTGACTCCAGTCTTCGTTCGGGCCCTCAAGAGCATAGCAATCTCTTGAGCCCATCGCATCATTGCCGGGGTTCATGCCGCGTCTCGCGCAGGCTCCAGACGCTATTGCGCAAGTCATAGACAAACCAACGGATGTCAGGCTCCCACCCCAAAGAAGACTCGGCAACATTGCGTCCGCGCCCAAGTAGCTTCACAAGATTGTGTGCATGGGTTTCAATCAGCTGTTTGGAAACGTCGCTGGAGCCAGCCGCGGGATAAACGGCAGCAAGAAGTTCATTGCGCCCGATTGTGTGACCGGGCGCGTCAATGAAGGCCTTAAACAGCCTAAACAAAAGGGGACGCTGGCTCATGGTGACCCTGCGCTGTCCGCAGTGCACCTGGCACTCGCTGTACCAGATTGGGGGAAGGGCCTGGCGTTGCAGTTTGTTTCGTGGCCGGCGATTCATCTGACGCGAAAGCTCGTCAGTGTAATGGGCAAGTTCCATCACCCTTGATTGAATTCTGCTAAATACGGCCATGGAGTTTTCTGATTTTTCGTTTTGCATTTTTTTCCTCACTTCTGGTTCATGGCCCCGTCACGGGACGGCGCCGGCGTTGACGGGCACCTTTGACGGGACCCGGTGGCAGAGGCAAGGGCAGGAGAAAGCCTTCAAGGTGAGATCTTGTCTGATTCTGTATTAAAAACAGTCCCTTGGGATTATGTTTCGTGCACCGCCCCGGCAGGTCATGTAGAGCATCAATGCCGACGAGAATTCATAGAAACTCGTCAGGAAACCCATAGACGGCTGGAGGGTTGGGAGTTATACGGGCCTCGTTTGGGCTGTAACAGGTAACTTTTGACAGGCACAAAATGAGTCAAAAACACTATCAGCAAATTCCGGCTAAATTGACCGAGGGGCTTGATCGGTTGAGCTGCTGGCAACCCTATTCACCTGGCATGTGCAATGGTTGCCTGTCGTATTGCTGTCACTTGCCGGTGGAGGCAACAGCTGAAGACATGGTTCGCCTTGGTCTGGCGGCCGACGGTGAATACCGGGAATCGCCAAAAAGGCTGTTTAAAAAACTTTTGGCTCAAAAAGTAGTTTCGAGTTTTCGAGTGAAAAGCGGATTGTTCACCCTCGCGCAAAAGTCCGACGGAAGTTGTGGTTTTCTTGGCGCGGATCGCCGTTGTACGGTCTACGAAAAAAGACCCGAGGTGTGCCGGCGTTTCCCAGACATCGGCCCACGTCCGGGCTTCTGTCCGGCGCGTAAGTTTAGTCCTTCAAAGTCCGTGCGACCGGCTTAAGGCGTGTCGAGATGATTGCTGCGAGGGCGGTCAAGGAACCCGCCGCGTAAAACGGCCAGCTCGGGTTCAACTCAAAGATGGCTCCGGCAGAGGCTGGACCGAGTACCCTACCCAAGGAAGCAATCGATTGGTTTAGTCCAAGGGTACTGCCCTGCTCTGATGGATCTGCGGCACGCGAAACCATGGCAGAATTCGAAGGATTGAAAAGTCCGGAACCGGCAGCAAGTATGACGGCAGTGGCCACCATCAACGGAAAGATGCCTGTATTTCCTGCCAGGGGAATGCTGACCATGGCCAGGGTCAAGAGGACCAAACCAGATTTTGCAAGGGTTTGCTCACCAAACTTTTTGGACAGCCTACCAATCATGAAGCCTTGGATCGAAACGGCAGTAAAGCCAACGACCACCAGATAAATGGCTGTCATTTGCGACGCCATTTGCAGGCGTGTTGGCCCGTCATGTTGAGTGCCAACCCAAATTTTTTCGATAAATAATCCGATCACCTGTTCCATAATGGCAAACCCAAGGGTGTATACGAAAGTCATTGTGAACAGGGTGGCAACGTTGGTCTGCCGTGCAGCATGCTTCAGTGCAGCAATGGAAAGAAGACGGCGCCCCGGCGCGGAGGGCACGCCCTTTTTCAGCGTTTCTGGCAGCATGAATGATGCGAAAGCAAGGTTGCATAGAGCAAGCCCTGCTGCAAAAAAAGCTGGCAATACTGGTGAATATTGGCCAAGGATGCCGCCAATAGCTGGACCAATAATAAAACCGAGGCCAAAGGCCGCACCGATCAACCCCATGCCTTTGGCGCGGTCTTCAGGTTTTGTGACGTCGGAGATGATGGCCTGGGCCGTACCGAGGTTCGCATTGCCAAATCCGGCGAGCATCCTGGCCGCGAAAAGGGTCGCAAGGGTTTGGGCAAGACCAAAAACAAGGTGGCCAACAGCACTGACGGCCACGCTGAATAGAATGATCGGGCGGCGTCCAATGCGGTCAGAAAGTCGTCCCCAAAACGGTGCAAAAAGAAACTGCATGAGCGAGTAGGACGCGCCAAGAAGGGTGACTTGGGTGGCAGTGGCTCCGAAGTTTTCGACGTAAAAGGGTTGGATTGGGATCATGATTCCGAAACCCAGGAGGTCCAGAAAAATGGTGAAGAACGCGATCAATAGTGGTTTTGAATTTTTAGATTTCATCAAATAGGGACCATGTTTCCAATCAGGGGAACGGGTTGACCCAAAGTAGATCACTGGCAGCCCCGTGGCAACCGGGTTCGGGCAAGACGCGCTATAATAAATAGGCCAATGGAGGCTCGACTAACATGCCAGTTAAAAAATCAGTCAAAGTAGCACCGAAGAAAATAGCTGTAAAACCGACAATGTCGACCAAGCCCGTGATCAAGGCACCGGTTGAGCCGGCTTTTTCAGTTGGGCATGTCGTCGAATCCTTGCGTTCGATGATCCGTGGGCCAATTCCAACAAAGGCGGCAGCCGTTGAGGTGAAAGCCATCCGATTTGACTCGCGCCTCTGCAGAAAAGGTGATGTTTTTGTGGCCCTGCAGGGTGAGCAAACCCATGGGCATGATTTTATCGCGCAGGCGGCGAAGGCCGGAGTATCTGCGATTGTTTGTGAGCGCCCCAAGCCAGAGGGCCTTGCAGAAGCGGTAACTTATATCGAGGTTGAAGATGGCTTGCTTGCCTTTCGTAAGTTGACAGCCGCCTGGCGTGCCCGGACTAACATTCCAGTGATTGCCGTTGCCGGCAGTGTAGGAAAGACAACCACCAAGGATCTTCTTGCGGCAATGCTGTCTGGGAAATTCAAGTCGCTGCTCAAAACTGAGGGTAGCCAAAACGGTTTCACAGGCATTCCCGTGACGCTTGCGGGTCTTTCCAAGGAACACAAAGCCGCGGTGATTGAGGTCGGAATCGACGACGTCGGTGCCATGGCGCAGCACCTTGAGCTGGTGCGGCCCACCATCACGATTGTCACTGCCATAGCGCCCGAGCATTTGGAAAAGCTCAAGAACATTGACACCGTTGCCGCCGAAGAAGGCCTTGCTTTAAAACGCACGGCGGCCACAGGCGGCATTGCCGTGATCAACCTTGATGATGAGCACTGCAGGTCGCTGGTGAATTCGATCAAGGCAGAAAACCGGGTCGGCTTTTCCTTGTACCCAAAACTGAAACCACGGCCGGACGTATTGGTAGGCCGTATTTCCCAAGACGGACTTTCCGTGGAGGTTTCGGGGGACATCCGCGGACAAAAGTTTGTGCGCGAGAAATTTATGCTCCCGTTGCTTGGCAAGCACAATGGAATGAATCTGCTCGGTGCAATCTGCACGGCATCCGTGGCCGGAGTTACGCCTGACGAGATGCGCAAGGGGCTTGAGTCATTCAAACCTGGCTTTGGGCGTTCCCGGATCGAACAGCTTTCAAGCGGTGTGCTTGTCATTTGCGACTACTACAATGCCAACCCCGCGTCGGTCTCGGCGGCGCTGGACCTGCTGCGCGATCGGTCGACCATCAAGGGACGCCGTGGAAAAAAATATGCGTGCCTTGGCGATATGCTGGAGCTCGGCAAGGATGAGGAGCTTTTGCACCGCCGATTGGCTGACAAGTTGGCGGCAACGGGCGTGGACAAGGTTCTTTTGTTTGGAGAACGGATGAAGTGGCTTGCCGATGAACTGAGGCGCCGCAAATTTGAAAGTGACGTAGAACATTTTGAGTCCCACGCCACCCTCTCAGATCATTTGAAAGAAACCCTGCGTCCAGATGACTATGTTTTAATCAAGGGGTCTCGGGGCATGGCTATGGAGCGGGTCTGGGAAATCCTTCAAAGCCCTGTGGGACAAGACCTATAGAAGTAGTTTTTAGTTTTTGCTGACAGCGCCAAAACGATTCGATACCATGAACTCAAGTATGCGAAAAAGCTCAGTAACTTGACGCAAATTGGGGCGAATCCATGGCGAAGATCCATTGGATATTCGGGGCGTTTATAACGCCACTGATGGTTTCTGCTGCAGCCTTGGCAGGAACCTACGAAGATATTGCGCGCCCTTTCTCCTACGAACTTTACACATCTGATGTTTTCCCGTGGATTGACGGGACCCGGCGGGGCGAGATCAATGATTCGGCTGGCCGAATGGCTGATGGCTTAAAGAAATTTATCGACTCCACAAATCAGCATATCGAAATCGCTGTTTACGGAGTTCAAAAACAAGAGTGGTTTCTGGATTCGCTGCGCTACTTGAAGCGTCGCCCCAACGACGTAACGGTGGAAGCGGTCGTCGATCAGCGCCAAGGCGAAGTTGATGATTGGGATCCGGAAAATTTTGATTACCCGGACACGGCGAAGATGGCTGGGCTTCTTGGGTCAGAGTCGGTAAAACCCGACATCGACCGGCGCGGCAATGCCAACGTCAACTCGATCATGCACAACAAGTTTATCGTGATTGACCGCAAGAAGGTTTGGCTTGGCAGCGCAAACATTTCCCACACCGACGTTGGCAGTGAGTACAACGCGAATATCGCAATGGTTGTGAAAAATCCTGAGATCGCCCGGATTTATTCTGATGAGTTCCGCCAGATGTTCAAGCACGGACGTTTTTCATCGTCAAAAAATCCGCGGGCCGAGCAAAAACCGCTGCGCTTTGCTGACGGCACGATTGTAGAAGTGTTTTTTTCACCGCAAGACGATCCGATGAATCGCGCCATTTTGGAATTCATTCGACGGGCCAAGAGGTCTCTCGATATTTCCATGTTTTTTCTGACGGACACCAAGGCTGCGACGGCTCTGAAAGATGCCGTCAAGCGCGGCGTAAAGGTTCGGCTGATTTACGACGCCCTTGCGGGATCTCACGCGGCATCAAAACACAGCTGGTTGCGCGATCAGGGAGTCGACGTTCGGGTTGAAAACTGGGGCGGGAAAATGCACATGAAAGCTGCAATTTCAGACGGCACGGATGTGTTGCTTGGGTCCCTGAACTGGTCATCTGCAGGGTCGATGAAAAATGACGAAAACACGCTGGTGATTCGCCATAGCCAAGTACTTGGGGGCGAAATGCTGACTTACTTTACGTCCCTTTGGGACGCTCTCGCGCCTGCCGATGGTGGCGGCAGTGATCGTCGGGCCGGCCGCAATCCTTTGCGCGACCCCCGGGCAGAGGGCATTGAATCGATCAACTCTTGCCATGATGGCATTGATAATGATCATGACGGTTCGATTGACGCCGATGATGACGGCTGTTCGATTCGCTAGGCAGCAGCCACACCCATTACAATCAACGTCCGGTCGTCCGGTAGCGGTGTTTTGTCAAAGCCCGAAAACTGCAGGAACAAGGCCTTTATTTCCGACGCTGTCTCCGCAGGCGCATCGCCATTAAGATTCTGACGCAGAAAACGCACAAGATGGGCAATCTGTTGGCTGGTCGTGAAGAAACCATCGGTCGCAATCAATAAAAATGATCCGGGCTGCAGACGCATCGCAGAAAGTTTACGATTTGGCAGGATAACCGGCGTAACTGTCCAAATAGATTTTGTATTTCCCCCAGATCCTTCAGGCGAACGGGTCAAAAGCAAAGGCATAGGAAAGTTTGAGCGGAAGATCTCAATCGCTCCGGATTTCACGTCAAATTCCAGTCCCAGCATGGTGTTCATCTCTTGGTCGCCACCAAGGCGATTGAGAAACGACTGCACCTGCCGATCGAACCTGACAAGGCGGTCGCGCCGGCGGTCTTGAACGACGCTCCCCCCACTCCAAAGGGTTTGGGCGATGACATTGGTTGCAGAGGCCTTTAATGCTGCCTGGACTCCATGCCCCGTTAAATCGGACAGGATGACTGTGAGTTGCTGCGAGTTTGGATTCCAGTCAATGAAATACATGTCACCTGCAACGTAGACAGCCGCCTCGTGATGGCAGTCAATCATCACAGGCGCAGGCACTTCCGGAATTCGTAAAAAGGTAGCCTGGACAGACCTTCCTAGTTCCATTTCGCGTTCAATCGACTGGGCCCTAACCTCGGAACCAGACAGTGCTTTTACCCGCGTCTCGAGGGTTGAAATATTGATGAAAGCACTGAAGGCAAGGAGCCAGGCTGAAATTGGCTGCAGGATGTCGACCAGTTCAGTGAACACTTCGTTTCGTGAAATAAAGGGAAGGTAGTGTCCCAAGGGATCGACGATTTGTTCGAAAAATCCAACAGCCGCAACGCTGAGGGCCGCCACCCTCCACGGCAGTTTTCGGCCAACGAGGATTGACGCAGCCCGCGCACAAACGATGACGCCTGTTCCGCCCGCAATGATGTCGCGGATGTTTGGGATCTCGGCCGGGAAAGTCCATCCAAGGCGTTTTTCTTCAACGCGGACGTAGCCATAGAGGAGAGACAGGGGAACTCCGAAAACAAACCACAACTTGGTGGACTTTGGTGCAATCCTGGCAAGCTGCAGCGCAAAATAAATCCGGAACAGGTCCCCCATCTGGAAACAAAAATTCGAGACGAGGCCCTTTTCAATTCCAGGCAACCAGTCGAACTTTAAGCTCATGGCGAGTGCTTCAAAGCCCATGAATAACGCAAGGCCGAGAGATTCTGGCGAGGCGTCGACGAGAAGAAAGAGGACCAGTGCGAAAACTGCCATGATCATTCTGCCAACAAAGCCACGTAGTCTCCCCGACCGATACGGTCTGCCGAGGCGAACTCGTTTAGGTCCTTGTATTCGCTAAATGGCATCACGAGCATGGACTGTTCTGATTTTGACAAGTCCGGCCGACCTAAGGGCATCAGAGGCGGCTTTGCTCTTGGCATTTTGTGCGCACGAATCTCGATGTCGAGCATTCCGCCTGGTACCTGTGATCCGTCCACAGGCAGCGGCAAGACTATTCGTTCCCCCTCCAAGAACTGGCGGATAAATCGACCGTTGATCGTGACCTCGGCAGTTTTGAAAGACAAGGTCGGCAGAACAAGAACAGGCGGCGAAGCCGATTCAGCAAGTGGTGCAGCCAAACCTGCAGGAACGCGGATCTGCAGGGTGATTTCATCGGGAATTTGCATCGTCGCGAGGTCAACCCTTGAAATGTCCCCCTGCCCGGCGATACGCCAGACCAGTGCCCGTTCGTCGGGTGACTTAATCAAGTTTCTGCCCGACACATATTTATCGACGCCTTGACGGCTTTGTGCCAAGGCGATCAGAAAGATCATGAGCAAGGCAAAGAGGCTTGCCGTTACAGCCAGGGTTGTCGAGTTTCGATTTTCGTCAACGGGGCGCCCATTTGCGCGCAGCGAATACCAGCGATCAAAGGTTGCCCGGGACAACCCTTCAGCCATGAATTTTTTCAGTTGTTTCGGATACTTCAACATAACTTCCCCGTCCGGTTTGGGATCGGCATAAACAAGTGAGTCCGTAGTAGGGGTCGTCATTCGTCCCGCAAGACGCTATAATGACTAACAAATATTTTTGATTTGCTGGATTGCGGGAAGGCGGGGAAGCATGACTAAAAAGACGCTCGTATTAATTTATGGTGGGCGCTCAACGGAACATGATGTTGCCTGTCGCAGTGCCGCTTTTGTTTACCGTTCGTTAAACCGTACCAAGTACGACCTTCATCTTGTCGCCATCGACAAAACGGGTGACTGGTATCCGCAAACTGACACGGCAAAATGGGAGATGGAGCCGGCTTCACTTCCGATCCACCGTGATCGAAAAAACAATGCAATGGTTCAACACCCGACGAACCCGCGTGACGCACTGGCAGCCTTGTGCGGCCTTGAAATAAAAAATCTTTCGGACTGTATATTTTTTCCCATGATCCACGGCGTGTCGGGAGAAGATGGAACCTTGCAGGGTCTTTTTGAACTGGCCGGAGTTCCCTTTATAGGTCCCGATACTTTGGGCTCTGCCGTTGGAATGGACAAGGTGGTGGCCAAGAGGCTTGCGGCTTCTGCCGGAATTCCAGTGGTTCCCTTTGTTGAAGTGAACGACGAAACCTGGGCCGGTGGAAAAGAATCTATTTGCCGCCGTGCCATTGATCTGCTTGGGCTTCCCTTGTTTGTGAAGCCGGCGCGACTTGGTAGTTCGGTGGGGATCAAAAAAGTAAAAACGCCTGGGGACTTGCCGGCGGCGATCGAGCAAGCCTTGGAGTATGACGACAAGGTCTTGATAGAGATCGGACTCGAAGTTCGTGAGGTCGAGTGTGCCATGCTCGGGACGACCAGGGCCAAGCCGTCGGTTGTGGGGGAAGTGATCCTTGACGCAGATTTTTACTCGTATGAAGAAAAATACGCGAAGAATTCGCGGGCATCAACCCGGGTTCCAGCCGATCTGACGCCGGAACTGACGCTGGAAATTCAAAAACTTTCCGGCCGCCTTTTTGAAGTTCTTTCTCTTTACGGGATGGCCCGCGTGGATTGGTTTATCGAAAAAAAAACAGGGCAGATATACTTCAACGAGGTCAACACCATCCCTGGTTTCACAGAAGTTTCCCATTATCCAATGTTCTGGTCGAAATCGGGCAAGGACGGCACCACGCTGTTGTCTGAGCTGATCGAACTTGGCCTGCACCGGGCAAAGATCAAGGCCGCCTTAAAACGCGAGGTATAATTCGGGGCAACGCTGTTTAGACGGGAGGCTCGTCAAGCCATTTGCCGGCGACGACATCGGCAAGGCTTTCGCAGGTCAACTGCGCGCCGGCCTTGCGTAAAACGACTGCTGAATGTTGGGTTGTGAGCCCCACTGCAAACATCCCGGCCTTTACTGCAGCATGGATTCCATGAACGCTGTCTTCAAAAACAATGGTGCGCTTGTGATCCAAATGAGAGATGCCCAGGCGCGTGGCGCACAAAAGGAAAACATCTGGCGCAGGTTTTGGGTTTCTCACATCCTCCACCGAAACCACCAAAGGAACGTCAAGCCCAAGGGTGGTAAGTGTTTGAGTGATGAAGGCCCGGTTGGCGTTGCTGGCAATGCCCCAGGGAAGATTGTTGACCGCAAGTTTTTCAAACAAATCTTTCGTACCGGGTAGGGCTTCGACGGAATCTTTTTGAGATTCCAAAGCCTCTCTCTTCAGGCGAACCAGTTCCGGAGCTCGCGCCGGATCCCCCGCCTCTCTGGCCAGCAGCATTCCAATGGACGTCGTGGAATATCCGATCAGTCTGGAGGGGTTGACCAATGGCATTCCGAAGAGGGCAGTTGAGGCTGACTCCCAAGCACGCAGGTGAGTGCTCAGGCTGTCGACAACGACGCCATCGAAATCAAAAATGAAACCTGCTGCCGGTTTTGCCAAGGCGTTATTCTCCTCAGTCGTGTATGCTTTCATTTCCAGTGAAAGGCAAGATCATGCAAAAGCGAATCTCAAGGTCATTGCTGTGGTTGTTTCTGATGGTGATTGGAAGCATCACCTTGGATCAGGCGTCAAAAGTGCATGCAGAGCGATCGCTGCGCGTCTGGGAAGATTCCAATGACCTGACGGCCTACCGTGGCCGGAGGGTGCCGCTTGGAACCATCGGAAATGAACGCGACGTCACAAGCCGTTCGCAATATATTTCACTCAACTTGAACTATGTCCGCAACCAGGGTGCTGCCTGGGGCATGCTTTCTGATGCCAAAGATCATTTCCGGGTGCCATTTTTCTTTTTGGTCACGGCGGTCGCTCTGGTGGCAATAAGCTTTTACTTTCGCGCCACGCCGCCCCATCACAAGTTGGCCCGCTATGCCTTGGCCCTGATTTTTTCTGGCGCCATCGGAAATTTTATTGATCGCGTTCGCCTAGGCTATGTCATTGACTGGATCGATGTGCACTGGCGCATTTTTGGCTGGGAGTATTACTTCCCGAATTTCAACGTTGCGGACTCTGCCATCACGGTCGGAGTTATTTTGTTGCTCGTGGACACGATTTTGCTGGAACGCCAAAGGCAGATAGAGGTCCGTTTGTAGGGGGCTAATTTCGATGGCACAAATGCTTCTCCGAAATGCGACATCAAAGGTGGCGGAGGCGCTTCAGGGTGCCATCATGGAACTCGTCAACCTGCAAAAATCAGTCGTGACCGCAGAAGTTCTGATCCTTGCCCTGGTCGAGCAAAAGGATTCTGTCGTCATACGGATTTTTGAGGAGCTGAAGCGCGACTCCGGTGCCCTGCGCCGCGAACTTTCCGACCGGATTTTGGCCCACGCACAAACATTGCCCGACATCCCCCAGGGCAAGACTGGCAGCATGAGGATTTCGCAGGAACTGCAAAACCTTTTTGAAGCTGCAGATGTTCAAAGAAAAAAATTTGGCGATGACTACGTTTCAACCGGTGCCGTTTTCCTGGCCGGCTTTGACAAAAGTGTCCCAGGTGCCCGGCAAATCCTGCTCGACTGCGGTCTTGATTATGAAGCGAGCTATAAGGCCCTGTCAGCCATACGAGGTAATTTAAAGATCGATCAAAAGGACGATGAGTCCCGCCAGAGCCTGATCGACAAATACACGACCGACATGACAGCCCTTGCCCGACGCGGCGGGCTTGATCCCGTGATCGGCCGGGAGCCGGAAATCGAGCGGGTGATTGAAATCCTCTCTCGGCGTAAAAAGAACAATCCGGTTTTGATTGGTGAACCTGGCGTTGGCAAGACCGTGATCGTCGAAGGTCTGGCCCAACGAATTATTGCTGCCGATGTGCCAGAACACCTGCTCAATAAAAGGGTCCTGTCCTTGGAGATGGGATCTTTGATTGCTGGCGCAAAGATGCAGGGTGAATTCGAGGAACGCCTTAAAACCATCATTGATGAGGTGGTCTCATCCGCGGGTGAGATCATCGTTTTTATCGATGAACTTCATACGGTCGTCGGGGCTGGCCGGACCGGAGGTGGCCTGGATGCCTCCAACATGCTCAAGCCTGCTCTGGCAAGGGGCATGATGCAGTGCATTGGTGCGACGACCAATCGGGAATACAAGCAATACATTGAGTCAGACAAGGCCTTGGAGCGCCGTTTTCAGCCGGTTCGCGTCCCCCAGCCAACGGTTGCACAGACGGTGGAGATTTTAAAGGGGCTCCGGCCAAAATATGAAGCCCACCACCAGATCGAATATACCGATGCCGGATTGATTGCCGCAGCCGAGATGTCGGACCGTTATATTTCCGAGCGATATTTGCCCGACAAGGCTATCGACTTGATGGATGAGGCAGGATCATTAAAGCACCTCAAGGTGATTCATACGCCCCAGGCATTGAGATCCCTTGAATCGGAGCGGCAGGTGCTGTCGGAGAAAAAAGCCGACGCCTTTAAGGCGCAGGATTTTGAACAGATGGCCGCCCACCAGATGGAGCTCTCTCGCGTTGAGGCTAAAATTACTGCCGAACGTCAGACCCATCAGTCAGCAATGAGCGAGGCGGAGCGGCGTGTTGACGCCCGTGATATCGCAGCGGTCGTGCACAGGATCACTGGAATCCCAGTCGAGAAAATGATTTCTGCCGAAGCCGAACGTCTGCGTAATCTGGAATCTCATCTGCAGTCGCGCGTGATTGGTCAAACCCATGCCGTGCATTCTGTTGCTAATGCTATCCGCAGAAATCGTGCAGGGCTTCGCAAGCCGGATGCTCCAATCGCATCTTTTTTATTTCTAGGACCTACTGGAGTGGGAAAAACGGAATTGGCCAAGGCCATCGCGGCAGAACTCATGGGAGACGAGTCGAAAATTGTGCGAATCGACATGTCAGAATATATGGAGAAGCATTCCATTTCAAAACTGGTGGGGTCACCTCCTGGATACGTTGGTTACGGTGAGGGTGGGCAGTTGACCGAAAAAGTCCGCCAGCAACCGTATTCCGTCGTTTTGTTCGATGAGTTTGAAAAGGCCCATCCGGACACCTATAATTTGCTCCTCCAGGTTCTTGATGAGGGTTGGCTGACCGATAGTGAGGGGCAACGGGTTAGTTTTCGAAATTGCGTCATCATTGGCACGTCAAACATAGGCTCGGAACATTTGAACCTCAAGAAGCGTCCAATGGGGATTGCTGCGCAGTCGGAACCTGTGGATGAGGGTGCGGAAAAAAATCTCGTCATGAATGAGGTTAAAAATTATCTCCGCCCGGAGTTCATCAACCGTTTGGATGAAATCATTATCTTTCACCGCCTCGGCGTATCGGAACTACAGGCCATTCTTGAGATTCAGCTGAAAGATCTCGCCGCCAGGCTCGTGCCACTTGGGCTTAAGATGGAACTTTCAGCAGAGGCGCGAAAGGCATTGCTCGAGGGTATTGACGCGTCGACTTATGGAGCCCGACCTTTGCGTCGCCGGATTGAACAGACCGTCGAAAATGAAATTGCAAACCTGCTTGTTTCCGCAAACCCGCCGTCTTCCGGAGCGATCAAGGTCGACTACAAGGGCGGTGAATTTAAATTATCCGCAGTCGACCAGAGGGATTCGTGACGACTCGAGACACGAAAAAAAAATCAATAACAGCTCATCTTTCCTTGGCGGCGGTTTTCGCCATCGTCTTGGGATTTCCCTCGGCGCCGGTGCAGGCTGCAGGAGAGTCTGCAATATTGGCCTCTTTGAGGCGAAGCCAGTCCAAGGAGTCGGCGGATCAAAAGGCTCTGATTCAAAATTTAAAGAAATCATACCGTGAGACGACGGGTGTTTCGCGCAGTCTGGCAGCCTTGGGACTCGGGGCTGCCTATGCTAGAGAGGCGCCGGCCACCGCATTGCAGTATCTTTCTCTGGCCAGGACAGGCCTGGTGGCGCGGCAGGAATTTTCTCCGGCTCTTTCTTATTACACGGCCTTATCGAAAAGCCTTTTAGGGTATCAAGTCGAAAGCGTCGAAATCATTCGCCGCGAGATGGACAATGGTCGCGCAAGAGATGGTTGGAGCCGGGCCCTTAATTCAGTCCTTCTGGTGAATCTTGCGAAGTTGAAACGTAACGCAGAATTTCTTGCAACCTACGAACATTTTGTTTCTCGCTTTCCAGCCACGAAAGGATATCAGAGGTTTGCGGCACAGTTTGCCCGGACGCTCGATCAACGGCCAATGCCCCAAGCATTTCCGGTGGCTCTGGAGGCACTTTCTCTTTCCTATCCATATTCACCAGAGGCCTCTTGGGCCTTTCAGCGATTGCTTTCCCTTAAATGTGATGCAGATCCAAAGGCGAAGGCTTTTGCGCCAGACCGTGACCTTCTGATTTCCCTGGGAAGGAATGCCAGCCTGGATGAGGGTGTGCGTGATTTGGTCGCCGTTCTTTTAGAGGGTTCCGTCCGGGAGAGGCATCGCGCACCGCGAAACCTGGACGTTGTGGAGCTTGTAGAAGCATTGAATCGGGCGAAACTAGGCGAGCAGGCATTGGCCTTGGCAACCGATCAACTCGAGCGCGCGCGGTTGTCGCGCGATCAGACCCTCGAGCAACGGATGTTACCGTTGTTGGGGCGTATTTATTATAACCAGCAGGATTATCTTTCAGCCGATCAGATGTTTTCAATGATGAGGGAGAAGTTTCCGGGGGCCTTGGACGGAACAAAAATTCGCGAGCTCCTTGCCGAGAATTACGCAAAGCTTGGATCATACCGACTCGCCGCCGAAGAATATCATGTCCTGTCCGACCGGCATCCCGCCAATCCGCAATATTCATGGCAGCATTTCTGGTCCCTTTACCGGTCTGGCGCATTTAAAGAGGCCAAGACCGAACTTTCCCAGCGAGCCAATGGTGGCTCAGTCGACCGCGAGGGTGGCGCTGATGTTGATTTTTGGGGTGCAAGAATCATCGGAAAGGACGATCCCAAGGCGGCACAGGCTGCGTACCAACGGCTTGTTGATGAGCGCGGCGAAAGTTTCTATGGAATCTTGGCGAGCCTTGAACTTCCTAGAAAGTCGTATGCGGATTCGAGTGCTCCCGTTAATTACGAGTCAAAACCACAAAAAATCAAGTTACCTCCCCCTGACTTAAGAGAACCGATTGGGGAATTGAAACTGGTGGAATTATTTCTGGAAGTCCAAATGACAGAGGCGGCGCGTTATCAAATGGCCGGGATTTCATGGGATGAACAGGATGAGGAAAGCAGCGGTGTGCTTGGAAAATTTGCTTTTTCGGTCGGGAATTACAGAGCGGGTTTGAGCGCTGCGTCCAGGCTTCCGCGCGATTTGGGCGAGCGAGCGCGATCCTTTGATGGACTAATAGCCGAAAAGGCGAAAAAACCCGTCTGGCGCTTGCTGTACCCGATGGCCTATGCGTCGGTCGTGGAGGAATTCGAGCGGCAGGTGGGAGTCGACAAATTTTTTGTTCTCTCCATCATGAGAAGCGAGAGTCATTATAATCCAGAGGCCCAGTCCGGCGTGGGGGCTCAAGGTCTGATGCAGATCATGCCGGCCACTGCAGTTCACATTGCACGACTTCTCGGGGATTCTGCCTTCAACCTGGCCGACCTCAAGGAACCTCGCGTCAGCATCGCCTACGGGGCTTATTACCTTCAAAAACTACTCAAATATTATGGCGGAAATTACGGGGTTGCGGCGGCGGCGTATAATGCTGGACCCATTGCCGTTAACAACTGGATTGAAGCCTGCCGGGGCTGTGACCTGGCGGAATTTGTGGAATCGATTCCATACCGGGAAACCAGGAGATATGTAAAAAGCATTATGAAGAACCTTGTGACGTACAAGGCGATTTATGGCGGCACACAATTCAAGCCCAATGACCTTGTGATGCCGGCGCAATTACCCGAAGGCGAGACGCTTTTCTGATCAGCCCGGCCTATCTCCCCTGGTGTCAAAACAATGACGCGGTGAGCAGAAACCAACTCGTTGGTTTATCATTGTAGTAGATCGTACCTGTGCACCTTGGTGCTGCAGGGTCGAAAACACCGGAGGCAGCTCATGGAAGAAAAATGGATGTCGATTAACGACTATTCTAGATCATTTTCCATTTCCGATATGACCGTCCGGCGGCGCATAAGAACTGGTAAACTACAGGCGGTTCTTCGCGACGGAAAATATTTTATTCATGTTCCTGATGGCCACATTGCGTTCTCAGAAAACGACGGCGCGATGAGTGTAATGGTGCCATCGCCCGTCGCTACAGCAGTAAAACCCAGGCAGCAGGGGGCGTCGCTCGCGGCGTCAACTCCTAATGACTTCCGCCATGTCCCCGCCCAACTTGCAGCAACCATCGGTTCACGCGACACGGTGAACGTGGCAAGCGCCGAACTACTTGCGTTCTGTGAATCGGCATTGCGCCGTTTTGCAGACTTTGAACGCAGGATTGTCGCCGAAAACCAAAGCAAGCTTCAGTTATTCCAGCAAGACGTGAACTTGAAAAATATTGAGTTAAAGCAACTCAGACAACAGGTGGAGGACCTTCAGGTTCTGGTCAACCTGATGGAAAGTCGTCGCTGAAATCTGCCTCCCGTTTCAATCATGTAAAAAAAGAAGTGTGCTATCGCCATAGCTGAACAGCCGGTATCGCTTCTGAATCGCAGAAGCATACGTTGATTTTGCATTCTCAAGACCGATCAATGCAGAAATCAGCATAAAAAGCGTCGATTTTGGTTGATGGAAGTTTGTCAGGATTGCATCGGCCACGAGCGGATGAAAACGTTCTTCAGCGTATTGCGGGTGAATGTACAGGCTTGTTTCGTGCCACTGGCCAGCCAATTCCTCCGGCGGAATTCCGCGTTCGGAAGACATTTTCCAGAGGCTCTCAATTGCGCGAAACGAGGTTGTGCCCACACAGATAATGGTCATGCCGGATTTTTTGGCCGACACTACGGCCGACACAGTTTCGGGTGGGACCATGAAAAATTCTTTATGGATCGGATGCTTTTCAACTTCTTCTTGCCTGACGGGGAGAAATGTCCCTCCCCCAACATGAAGTGTCAATGGCGCCATCTGGATTCCTGTTTTGGCAAGGTCTTCCAAAACCGATCTGGTGAAATGAAGTCCCGCCGTTGGCGCCGCCACGGAACCCTTGGTCTTGGCAAACACGGTTTCGTAACGGGAGCGATCTTCCGGATCTCGAAGGTGCAGATTATCCCGTCGAATATACGGCGGCAGTGGTGTTTCTCCAACCTGCTCAAGCCACGAAAAAAAATCCAAACGCCCCGACTTTGGGTCGCCAGTGAATTCAACTTCAATGCAGGGCACCTCGCCTTCGGAGGCCTCTTCGATTCTTCTGACGACGCCTTTTACCAAAGATGTATTGGGGACCGACTGGTCTTTTTTCTCCCCAGAAAAAAGAATCACTGTGCCTGGACGCAGCTTTCGAAGCGGTTTTGCCATAGCTCGCCAGGTGAGACCGGATACTTGTTCAAGCAAGAAAATTTCTACCCGCGCACCGGTTGGTAAAAACCCATGAAGCCTGCTTTGAAGGACGCTGGTATCATTCAGAAGAAGCAACGTTTTTTCAGGGAGGCATCGCGGCAGGTCCTTGAATATGTGGTGTCCGATGGTGCCGTCGGCCTTTCGCACGAGCAAGCGGGATTCGTCACGAACCTTTGCCGGCTTTTGCGCAACAAGTTCAGGCGGGAATTCATAGTCAAAATCGGCGAGCTTCAAAGGAATCGTGGTCACTTGCAAATGAAAGCCCTTTTTTTATCACTTGGTTCAAGGCCATTATATCGCATTGCACTGTGTTGCGCGGCCTTTTTGAACGCGAACCCTGCGGCGAGTGATTGCCCTTCGGGCAGCTATGCTGTGACCGGTGGATTGGTGAAACCACCGGTCGTAAAAGCTCATATTTTTACCCTTTCGCGCTCCAAGTCAGCGTGGACTCTGGTACCCCATGACGTCATTTCCCTCAATCGGCTTGCGCCTGCGGGGCAATTACCTGCCGCATTTTTCCCCCAGCCACTTTCGGCCCGGTGGTTCAGGGTCGATTTTCAGAGCCAGTGGTGGGCCCGGCCATTTTTCTCGGATCAGGATGTCATCGTGACGCCAAGACAGAACAGGGGGTTAAAGGTTCCGCCATCTGACCTTCGAGTTTTTGCGACACGAGCAGGCTGCGCAGGCGGACGAATGTGGGAGTGGGAACAGTCTGCATTGGGGGGCAGTGGTCCTGGGTCAAAACATTTTTTGTACCTGTTGGAATGCCGTCGGCCACCAGAGGGGGTCTCAACAACTTCCGGTGATTACTTGCCTGCAGTGGCGTTCGACGTGAATGCACTTAAGATTGAAAGTCAGGGCTTTCGTTATCAAATGAACCGGGGCAATCAAATGCTTTTTGACCGGCTCGAGGCATCCTCCGGAAACGGCGCCATGGAAGTTTTTTTGGAGGATGGAAACTTCGATATCAGGGCTGATTTTAAAAACTTTTTTGAGATGCACTTCACATCGGGGAATGTCGGATCCAAGGTTGTCGCCAATCGCGACGAGAGTGCTTCAGCTCTGGCCAGACTTAGTTTCAATTTGAAACTACTGTTTTTAAAACTGGATCTTCAGTTGAACACAGATCTACTTTTTTTCCGTGACGCTGTTTTTTTACCGATGATCATGAAGATTCCCCGCGACGCATGGAGATACGTAAATCCAGGATCGGGTGTCCTTTACAGCTGGTTTCCCGCGCCGGGCACGAGGCTCGTGGAGGGTTGGATTGATATGCCGCGCCGAAGAATTTTTAAGGCCAAGGGCGATATAAAGATCGAGTCACGTCAGGTGGCGGAAAAGCACTGCCAGGCCGATGGGCTTTGCCGGTTCAGGGTGGCGGTTGGTCGCGGCCCGGACAACCGGATTGTGTTGATGGAGTTGATCGTGGCGAGAGGAATGGTGAATGGCGGTTTTTTTCCACAGTACGTTTCCGACGCTGTTCCAGAGGTCGGCGAACTTGGATGGAGTTGGTCTGGTTCAAACTCCAAGAGGCGGCGTGAGGGGATTTATTTCGAGTTGTCGCAATTGGCAGAGGGCGAACACAGCTTTGAAATTTGGCTGCGTTTGATTCCACAAGACGCCAACCCAGAATCAGAAAGTTTTTGTCCGTCAGGGACGGCATTGCGTGAGATCAGTCGCTAAATCGAGGACGAATCACTTTGTTTAAACTTGCGTTTGTCATGATCGCTGTAAAAGCGTGTTGCATTGCCGCCGGTGGTGGTTCTGGCTTCGTGGAATGGGTAGCGGATCAGGGCCTCCAGACCAGGTCGGAACTGATTCCAGTAGGAGTTCATTTTTTCTGGTTTCGTTGTTTCCAGTTCTAGGGTGATGGTGGGAATGCTGCGTTCATTACCAGCATAGTTGCCCAGTGATCCCGGATAAAATGAGTAGTCAACAATCCGGTAATTGCGCGAACTTTCAGATATGTCACGGACCAGTTTTTTTGCCTTGGCTTCGCTGTTGGTCAGGGCGCGCGGCAATTGGTCGCCAGGGCCGTCATAGTCAAGAAAGCCAAGGGGCGCGTGGATCGATAAAATCTTGTCAGGATCAAATTCGTCGATCAATTGAATTTGAAAGACGGTCTCGATTTCTGAATTTGGGAAGTGTCCGGGAAAATGGCTTAGGCTTTTTTGGCGCCGTTCCTCCCACCAGTGCTTGGCTCTGGGATACCAGTCGGTGGTGAAGAAGTTGCGGTTCAGGTCTACCCCAAGACGGTTGGTTCTTGTTGGCATCGCATTTGGATTGCCATTGATCCTGAGAAAACCGTCTGGATTCACAAGGGGTGCAATGACAACGTGAATTCCAAGCTTTTCGTAAAGTTCTGGTTTTTCTTGCAGCAGTCGCGCAAACCGGAAGGCAATTGGGATTGGCGTCAGTTCGTCGGGGTGGACTCCGCCAAGAAGCAGTGTGGTTTCTTCACCAGAGCCAAATTCGGCATAGATGAGAGGCCTGCCGTCATTTGATTTCAATCCGGCTTTCCAGGCAACCGATCCGCAGGGGTCTTTTTCCCACCGAAAGCGTTTGAAGGCATCGCTTAGTTCGGCGCACATCCGCGTGATTTCGTCTTTTCCTGCCTGCGCTTCAAAAATGAAGTTTTTTAGCTGACGTGCACTGATGATTGGAATCGGCGCAAAGCCAATTCCAAGGGGCAGGTCGACGGGATTTGATTCAGGGGTGGAAGCCTTCACTTCTTGCGGGAGCGGGATCTGGCTCACGACAATGGCGCTCAAGAGGGCGAGCGAAAAACTCCTTGCCCGTTTTCTCAAAGCAGTGGCCGCAGTAGATGGCATGCCGCAATTTTTCCCTTACATACCAGCGGTTTTGACAGTTAGGACAACTGTAAATGTATTTCGCTTCTGGCGCCAGCCTTCTGTGGATGTGGACGGCCTGGTCCACCGGAAGTCCAGTCGCCCGAAACTCATTCATTTTCACATAAAACCTGCGCGTATGCCCAGGATCCAAAAGGCAATCGTAGAGCCAGACGTGGATCAATTCATGGAACAGTGTGTAGGGAAGAAGTCGTGGATCCCTGGAGAAATAGTTCAGGTTGAGTTTTATCTTTCGCTCAAACAGATACGCGAGCCCAAGTTTTTGCTTCATTCTTGAATTGAAATCGATTTGCACGCCGGGCAGCAGGCAGCCCTCTGGTTGGTTCCGGAAAAATGGCATGAAACGGACATAATAATCATAGGCCAAGGCTTCCAGCGAAGGGCGGTCGATCGTCCTTTCGCCGCGTGCTGTATCCAACATGGGGTGAAACCACTGGGGCTTCACCCTTTGTACGATTTCCGCGTCCATCTTCGTGACTCGAAAAAACAACAGGTTTGGGATTGCTTGAACAGGGCAAGCCTATCACGAGGGCAGAAAAATTGGCTGGCCAAAATGGAGGCCGTCCCAAGCCGGTTGGTTCGCGCGGCCAAGGGGCCTTACATCAATCCCAGGAGGAAAATTCGAGCTCTGAATTTCAGATGGCAATGTCAGCAGTTTTATCTGGGGCCATGCCTTTCGCCAATTTTCCATAACGTCCTGGACCGGTGTGCCTGCCAAGATTGGACACACCCTGATTTGTGGGCCAAATGTGGCGGGCTCTGCATCTAAGGCAACCTGCACAACTGGCAGCCCTCGTCCCGGCCACCGCAGCGTTTTTTGACCGAGGCTGCGCAACAGGATACCGGCCTGGTGGCGATCAGGCAGGGCTTCTCCCCAAGCGGACCACCACTGCTTTTGCAGAACTTCCTGAACCCCGTCGGCCAGGCGCGCGGCGCTTACTTCGGGCGGAACAAAAATTCCCAGCAGGCGGCTCGACATGCACCCTTGCTGCATCAAAGAGAGGGTGTCTCGCAAGATTTCAGGCAGGTTTGCTTCCAGATTCTTCAGGTGGATCATGCTGACGGCAATGGCCTCGCCATGCCCAATAACACGCGTCGATTCTGGCACCGAGGAGCGAATCACGTCGATGGTGGCATCGTCTCCAAATGCCATGACGGTATCCCATACAGGATCTTGCGATGGCGCTGCCTGAAATTTCGTTTTACGGAAGCGAAACTCCGGGGACAGCAGTTCAATCTGGATTCCTACACCCAAGAGACGGCGGACCAACCTGCAAACAAACGATCCAGGATGGCTCTGCCCGCGGTTAAGACGGATGGAGACGGCACATCCCGATGCCAGGGCAAGGGTCATGGGATAAACAACCGCCAAGGGATGGCTGTTAGGTGGAATGATCAGAAGGCGTTTGCCGATGGAGCGGACCCCAGAAGCCGCCATGCAACTCATCCAAGCATCTTGATGGTGCAAAACCTTGGTGATGCTCACCAGGAGGTCGTCCAAGGCGAGTTTCGCGGCTTTGCGGGACTCTATGGCTTGCACCATTGCGTCCAAGGCCTCGTGACTTTTGATAAATGCCTCGACTGCGGCAAGCACAAACCGGTTTTCAAGCCGCTTGGGTGATTCGCTGGCACGAGCGGAAATCGTCGCGAGGTGGGGAGTTTTTTCGACGTCGTCGTAGCTGCTGTTGTGGGAGCCGGCGTTAGAGCCGGCGTTAGAGCTGTCGTTAGAGCTGTCGTTAGAGCCTTCTACCAACATGGAACAACCCTTGAGCGGGGCGGTGTGGGCACGGCCAAGGAGTTCAAACGAGCCGTCTGCCGCCAATCGCACGACATCTTCAGTAACGATCGGGGCCGGGATGTCGACGCGGTTGAAATCAAAGACGCCAAGCAAGCCGGTTCCACTGCGCGAGGCCGTCATGATCAAAGAGTCTCTGGAGTCAGGCTCGGTGGGGTGGTCGTCCAGGGGCTGTCTCAGGCCGTTGACTACAAAGGGGACGACGTTTTTCTGAAAGCGCAGGGCCCGCCCTGGGCCCGGCGCGGTATAGGCCGCCGATGCAAGTTCACTCATTCCATATTCCGAGACGATCCGTGACCGCGGAATCCGGAACCCCCGCTCTAGCGAATCAATCAGCCAGGATTCACCGACGTCTCGAACCTTGCCTTTGGTTCCACCTGTATAGAAAGCCAGGCTGCCCCTTGGCAAAACCGGCAAAAGACCGCGGTCGATCAGGGGAACAAAGTGAAATGAAGTCCCAAAAATCCAAACTGGTGAATCCTGGTTTTTTAATAAATTACGGAAATCATGCAGGAATTTTGGTTCTTCGTGAATCCCATCGGGAACCTTCAGGTAGGCCACAGGCATGGCCTCGCCGAGCCACTCCACCATTGCCGCGAGGCTGCTTTCGGGCCAGTCGGCCGTTGGCGGAATCAGGCTGATCCCCCGAGTTTTCGGATCAGCCCCACGAGATTTGAGCGTTTGGGTAAAGCCATCTGTGATCGCCGATTGATAGGCCGCCAAACCCGCCTCTGAAAAACTTGACAGGGATCGCCCCTGGGCGCTGGTGCCGCTAGAGCGAAAAATTCGCGCCGCCCCAGCGGTGCCTTGGGCCACCAAGGATACGTTTAAGTATCTGAAAGAACTGATATTTATAGCATTTAGCTGGACGACCTCTCCGGCCAATTCGAGCCTCGGAAAAAGGCTTTCAACCCTACCCTCTTCCTTGCCCCTGGCCTCGGCCAGCAATCGGCAGAGGGCAACATCATGACGTGCAATAAATTCCGCGGGAAGATAAAGTTTGTCGACGTCGTTTATCAAGGTTATAAAAGCCGGATTATCATGAGCAGTGAATACTTTGTCAAACTCGATCATTTCGAGGGTCCCCTGGACCTTCTGTTGCACCTTATTCGCGTGCACGAGATCGATATTTTTGACATCGACATTTTCAAACTTTCGACCGAGTACGTCGGCTACCTGCGCTTGATGAAATTTGATGACCTTTCGGACGCCGGCGCCTTCATTGAGATGGCGGCGACTCTGATCGAAATCAAGTCCCGGATGCTTCTACCCCAGGACGAGCGCAAGGTCACCAACGAGGACGGCGAGGAAGAAGATCCCGTTCTGGCCTTGCAGCAGCGTCTGATCCAATACGAGGCCATCCGAAAAGCCGCGGCGGCTTTGGCCCTGCTGCCTCAGGTTGGCGTAGAAATTCAGACCAGCTGGGAATGGCAGCGCTTGGAAGAGGTTTTCAAGGACGTGGAGGCTCCGCTTAAGGGCGACCCCGCCATGCTGGTCGTCATGTATGAGCAGATGTTGCAGTCTCTTGGCGATCGCAAGGTTACCCGGGTCGAGGCGCAGCGTCACATGGTAAGCCTTGAGGAAACCATCGCCCGCATGTCGGCGGATGTTGATGTTTTGCGTTTTGCCTTGTTTCAAGGTTTTTACAACCGGTTTGAATCGCGCTACGAACTGGTCGTACATATATTGGCCGTTCTTGAGCTGGCCCGGCAGTTTAAAATGAAGTTTTACCAGCAAGATTTGATGGGTCCGCTTTGGATTTATCAGTCGGATTGCGATGTGACGGATCTGCCTTTTCATGAATCCAAAGAGCAAATGATGGTGGAAGCATGAACGAAGAAGAAATGTTGAATCAGGAAGTATTTCCAGAGGTTTCTCCGGAAGTCTTTCGGGAAGTTTCCGACGAGGAACTTGAGCAAATTAGCCTTCCCCTGGCGGAAGGTTTGCGCTTGGATGCCAAGGTTGAGGCTGTGATTTTTGCGTCGCAAAAACCACTAAAAACGATGGAAATTTTCGACCTGCTCCAAGGAGAAGCGGCTGGTACGACAACGTTGAAAGACGTTCAAGAGTGCTTGTCCCATCTGCTCGAATACTACCGCGACCGTGCCGGGGGATTCACCCTGCGCTACACGAGGGGCATAGGCTACCAGTTCCAAACAGTGCCGGCGGCGGCCCCCATTTTGGAGCGTCAGTTTTCCCAGCGCCCCAGGCCGATCAGCCGGGCCGCCCTTGAAACTTTGGCCATCATCGCCTACCGGCAGCCGGTGACTCGCGCCGAAGTCGAATACATCCGAGGCGTGGATGCCGGCAGTATCGTCAAAAACCTGCTGGAACGGGACCTGATCGCCTGCACGGGCCGCAAGGAAATCGCCGGTCGCCCGATGGTATTTAGTACCACCCAGGAGTTTTTGAAGGTATTCCAGCTTTCTCATGTGAAGGACTTGCCTACGCTTGAGTCCTTCCAGCCGTCTCACGAAGCCCTGCAAAAGGCCTTGGAGAAACTGGAACAAGGCGAACAACTAGTTGATGTCGAGGACTATATCGGTGACGAGCCAGCTAGCATCCAAATCGAAGCCGCAGACGAAAATGCGGATCCAGAAATTTCTTTCCCAGCAGGAGATTTGCTCCCGCCGGGAGGCGGAGAGGTGGATCTCTGAGGGGCGCATTGAGGTTAACGGCAAGGCCGTGACCAGTGCCACCAGGATGTTCGATCCGGCAACCGACCGGATCAAAGTTGACGGCAAGTCGGTCAAGATCACATCTGTTGCGAAAAGTCCGGACGGCGGCGCGGCCACACCCTTGGTTTACTGGCTGCTCCACAAACCAGCCGGCCTGGCTCTGGAAAAAAATGCCGCGACGGACACGATCTACCAACTGCCGCGCCTTTCACGCCTTTCATTTAAGGTGAAGGTCGCTAGCTCTTTGGGAAAAAATTCCGAAGGGCTTTGCCTTCTGACCAACGACGAAGAATTTGCCGAGGCCTTTCGCAATCTGGAAAACCTTGAGCAAACTTTGCTGGTCATGACCGACCGTCGCCTGGAAGACGAAGAGATCGCAAAGTTATTGCCAGCTAAAACCGTCGGGCGCCCGCTCATGAAAATCGAATACCGCCACAAGGCCAAACTTGGCGCGACCTATGGCTTTTGGTACTTCGTTCAAGGCAATCTCTTTGGGATGAAGCGCAAGCTTGAAGCGGGGCTGAAGCGCCTAAAAGTTAGCCCTCACAAGTTTATCCAGCTATCCCTTGCCGGAGTCGATTTGCCTGAAGATCTGAAGCCAGGGGACTATGTCCAGCTGCCGGCGGTAGACCTTCGCAGGTTGAAATCAATGACGCGCAAAAAATTGCCCAAGGCACCAAGAAAACCGCAGAAGGGATAACCGCCATGAAGTTTGCAACCCTTCGCGATGGAACGCGCGATGGTCAACTGGTTGTCATTAGCCGCGACAACAAGCGCTGGATCGCTGCACCTTCAATTTGTAAAACCATGCAGGCAGCTCTTGATGATTGGGACGCAGTGGCCCCAACCCTTGAGCTGCTCTACCGCGACCTCAATAGCAACCCGGCAAAGGGTGATCCCTTTGATTCCAAACAGGCACTGTCGCCATTACCCCGCGCCTATGAATGGGTCGATGGTTCGGCCTACATCAATCACATTGCCTTGGTGCGCAAGGCGCGAGGGGCAGAACTTCCAAAGACCCTGCGCACGGATCCTCTGGTTTACCAGGGCGGGTCGGGAACATTTCTCGCTCCAAATCAGGACATTCCGTTGGCTGATGAGTCTTGGGGTCTGGATTTTGAATCAGAAGTTTGCGTTATTCTTGGCGACATCCCGCAAGGAACCAAAGCCATTGATGCCGGCAAGTACGTCCGCCTTGTCATGATCTGCAATGACGTGTCGCTTCGTGGTTTGATCCCCGGTGAGCTTGAAAAGGGGTTTGGTTTTTTCACGAGCAAGCCTTCAACCGCCTTTTCACCGATCACGGTCACGCCGGATGAACTTGGTGAGGCATGGAGGGACGGCCGTGTTAATTTGCCCCTTCACACCTGGTACAACGGGAAACTATTTGGTGACCCCAACGCTGGTCCAGAAATGTTTTTCTCGTTTTCTGAATTGATCCAGCACATCACCAAGACCCGCGCCTATACGGCCGGTACGATCCTTGGATCCGGCACCGTATCCAACGAAGACCGCGCCCGCGGGTCGTCGTGCCTTGCCGAGCGCCGGATGATCGAGCAGATCGACACAGGCAAGGTCACAACGCCGTTCATGAAAGTGGGCGACCACGTTGCCATTGAAATGTTTGACAAGAATGGGCACTCCATTTTTGGTCGCATTGACCAAAAGGTAAGCGCGCCATGAAAAACTGGATTTGCAACGCTGCGGCAGGATTGTTTTTTGCCCTGGCGGTGACTTCACTTTCCAGTCAAGCCGCTTTCGCAGCGAAGATCATCGCCGTGGAAAAGGCTCGCGCGGAAGAGCCTGCGGCTGATTCGGGCTATACCCTGATGGACCGGGTGGAAGAGGCTGTCGAACCCCTGCGCGCCCTTGAGTACACGGCAGCAATGGGTTTTGGCAGCAGTGGATTTCAGGGGGCGTTGACCATCGGGTATCTTCTTGGTCCTTACGTCGTCCTCGACACGACTGGATTTTATTCCCGCGAATCTGATGAAACACGCGGATTTAATCTGCGTTCCGGGATCAACACGGATTTGACCCTGCGCCTTGGCCGCCGCGCAGGAATCATGGTCCCCTTTGGCGGGACCGGGGTTGGTTTTGAGCGTTGGGACCAGAACCTGACAGAGGGTTTGACGGATAGTCTGACGGACGGTGTCAACGAGCCGATTTCAAAACGAGATGACAATGCCACCGTAAGCCAGTTTATCGGCTTGGCCTTTCGCCTCACGCCCAACATGCAGCTCAAGTTGACTTCGCGTTGGTTGACCTGGCTCGACAATCCGCCGTTTGATTTGGCCACTCGTTTCGAATCCAAACTGTCCCGTCGCGAGCGCCGCATGGACCTCGGTGTCGGCGTCGTTTTCTAAGTCGTTGCTTATTGCAAAGTGCTGCTATCTTTGATTAGGCAACATTAGCCACCACACCTTCTTTTGGTTTGGAACAGCATGGCTGAATCAAAAAGCATAATCTTGGTTATCACTGACTCACGTGGAGTCAGCAAAGCTTTCGTAACCAACGATTTTAATCATCTTCTTTTAGAAGATGCGATTCGTTTAGTGCGAAAAGGCATCGTAATTGGAGTACACCTCGTCCAGGCCAACGGCCATGCGTACCTAAGAAGTGATCCCAGCTCATCGAAAGAAGATAACCTAGATAGTCTCTCCGTTCCAGCCGGTAGCCTCTCCAGGAAATTAAAAGACGATGATGAAGATGAACGAGTATCGACATATGCAAAGGCTTACGGAAAATTTTTAGAGCTAAGATTCCCTCGGAATGAATTGCTTTATCTGGATGGCATGGCGCAAATTCCACGAGCGGATGTGATCAAACGGCTTCGGCCTTTGACAAAAGAGATCAAAACTGCAGCGAATAAACATGCCGTAGACGCCAACCTGCTTACAGCCATTTTGATTGATGAGTTCGCCCGTATTGGGCCCGACGATCTCTTGGACATTTTGGGAAAAATTGGTGTCAGGGACACAACGATCGGACTCGGGCAGGTGAAAATGTCTACGGCGCGAGACATGATCAAGAAAAAATATTTTCCTGCAGACCCGAATATTTCTCAGAGTAAGCTTTATAACCTACTCACCGTGGACGAAGCTTCCATTCAATTTGCCGCTGCATATCTGAGTTTCATAACAAAATTTAGAATCAGGAAGAATGTAGGTACGTCCGCAGCAGAATTGGCATCTTGCTATTCCGAAGGCCTTTTAGTTCAGGCCAGTTCACGAGGAAAACAGATAGCTGAAAAATTAAGAAGGTTCGCAAGGGAGATTCTCGAGTGAAGGTTCGCTCGAAAGCAATTCGAATTTTTCTCTTCATGATTGCAATTGGAACAGTGAGATGGGCGTATCTGGCCTATGATCGTCAGCGCGAGATCCGTGATTTCTTTAAGGATCCTGGAGATCTTGCTTGGGGCCGCACTTATCTCGATAAAAAGATCAATTATTGCGATGCCCCTTGGCAAATGACCGTGGTTCATAAAATTGGAGACAAGGAAGAATATCGTTCACCAACAGGGCACTTCAAACTCAACATATACACAACCGAGGACTACAGGGAATCCTTTGATTTGATCGATTTGAAGGCCAAAGTTTCGCTTCTAACATACCGCTTTCGTTGGGGTCCGAAAGGGGCTGGTCTAGGTTATGATGATTTGAAATGGGCAAGAAACGAACGTTTTTTAATTTTCCGAAAACCAATCACCATGGATAGTGACTGGGCGACTTCGCGAATTTATGTGTGTGACACCACCAACGGCGAAGTCATTTATTTGGGTGACTCAAAATTTTACGAATGCGAGATGCGGAACTGGTAGTCCAACGCTGGTCACCTCGTCGAGGATTAAAAGTTCAGTGTCGTAATTGAGTTAAGACAGGATTCTGACGCATCAGGAGGGCTGTGCGGTAGTTGGCGTTATCGGCGGTGAACTTTGAAAACGCTGGCTTGATCGACGGGCATCAGGACCATTTGATCGATATTGACGTGGGCGGGGCGCGAGGCGGCAAACCAGATGCAGTCGGCAATGTCTTTTGCGGTGAGTGGCGTCATGCCCTTGTAAACGGCAGCAGCTTTTTCTTTGTCGCCACCAAAACGCACTTCACTGAAACTGGTTTCTACCATTCCGGGATCGATAGATGTGATTCTGATGGGTGTGCCGTTTAGTTCAAGGCGCAGGGTTTTAGTGACGGCATTGAGGGCATGCTTGGAGGCTGCGTAGATGCTGCCACCCTCGTAAACCCAAAATCCCGCGACAGACCCCATGTTGAAGATATGTCCGCGGTTGCGTTCCAGCAGTCCAGGCAGAAACGCACGCAAAATTGAAATCGCGCCTTTGACGTTAGTGTCTAGCACCTGGTCAATTTCCTCGTCCGTCGCCTGGGTTAGACGAGCCGTGCCAAGAGCAAGGCCCGCATTGTTAACCAGAACGTCGATGCCCATCGGAAATTCGGTGGCTACGGATGCTGCAAATTCCTTTACGGACTTGCGCGAACTGACATCAAGTTGGTGATGAAAAACTTTTGGCGCGCCAATCTGTAAAAGATTGGCCGTCATGGCCTGCATGGCGGTAGTCCGGCGCGCGCCGATGGCGAGAGACCACCCTTGCCGGGCGAATTCCTCGGCCGTGGCGGCGCCAATCCCCGAACTGGCGCCGGTGATGCAGGCGACGCCAGTTCGGGTCATTTGCTTTTGTCCCTGGTCACACGAACGGCACGGTCATGGCCTTCGCCGACAGATTGGGTTTTGAATCCGCGTTCGTTGATCTCGTGGTGTTGTTTGCGCCGCTGGTAACTATTGGTCGGTGGCAAATCAACGAATTCTGTTGAGGGGTCGCTTTCGAGTTTACCGAGCGCCTTTTCAACTTCAGCAAGAGCTTCTTTTTCCTGCTGCATGGAACGTTCGTCATCGTGCTGGCGCGGGCGATCATCACGCCGCGGGCGATCATCGCGTTGTGGGCGATCTGTATGCTCTGCGCGAGGAGCAGGCCTGTCGGAATGTTCCGGGCGGTCGTCACGACGCGGGCGATCTTCACGTTCAGGGCGTCCACCTGGACCACCGGTGCGAAGGCGCGGCGGAGGTGAATAGCGACCAACCGGAGGCCGGCTGCCAACTTCAAAAACTTGTGGCTCCCAAGAGTTATAGGCCCAGGCAAAAAATTTCTTGAACAGGCCTGCCGCAGAGGGTGATTTTTCGTCGAGGACATTGGTCACGGCGATCCAAACGGGGGCAAGGTCATCTTCTTCGGTGAATACCGGAAGGCCTTCACCGGTCACGGCGTGGTATAGGTGGCGCAGATCAGCATGAAACGCGACAAATTCATCGGCAACAGCACAGAGCCTTTCGATATCGACCGGTGCGCGGTCCAAGAGTGCCTGTTCGCGTGCGCAGTGCCAATCGTAGAGGGTACCGACGGCGCGTTCCCAAGAGGCTTCGTTGGTCGCCGACAGGCCTTCCCTCAGCGACGGATCAGTGTTTCTTGAGTCGACCTTGTCCGGACCGCCCAGACGTTTTTCTGTCCCAGCCAACATTTTTTCGGCTTCAAAACAGGTATACAAAAAGTAGTCGAGAGGGACCTCTTTGCCGGTCATTTCAAGGAATCGTTGCTTGAAGGTGGATGTCATCGTTGGTGTTTCTCAAGTCAAGTGTTCGAAATCATTAAATTACTGCACCGTAGCGCAGACATACAATTTGGGATCTTGGGGACTATAGGCGCAGACCCGCTGTGACGCAAGGGTTTGACTTCCTTCATTTTAGAGAAGCGGAGCCAGGAGGCGCGAGAGGTTTTCCCGCTGAAGCCTGAGAAATTGGGTTATTTTCCCGCCGTTGGCTGGATCTTCGCTGGAGGAGCTCACGGCCATGTCCAAGGTCAGCATGGCCTCGACCTTCCGGCAGAAATCTGCTCCGTGGATGGCCAAGGTCGTTTCAAAATTCAGATATAGCGCCCGGTTGTCAAAGTTAGTGGTGCCAAGCAGGCACAGGTCATCATCCACTAGCACGACCTTCTGATGCATAAAGCCAGGCTCATAAAAAAGGACGCGGACACCGGTTTTTCTCATTTTTGCGGCGTAGGTCGCCCCCACCCAGTGGACCAAGGGGTTGTCGGATTTGCGGGGGATCAACAGGCGCACATCAACCCCGCGCAGGGTGCAAAGCTCAAGCTCGCGTGTCAGAGGCGTGTCCGGCACAAAATAGGGGGTCGCAATCCATAGCCGGCGCTGGGCCTTTTGGATCGTCAACATATATAGCAGCACGCCCACCAAGGCTTCATCCGTTGGAGCAGATGGGATGACCTGGACGACCTCCCGCGGAGCGATGTTTTTTTCGGGATTTTTTTTGTCGGTCAGGGCGGGGAGCAGGCCTGAACGCAAGGCAACTTCCAGAGAATCCCCGGTGGCAAAGTGCCAGTCGTCAAAAAAAACGTCCTCAAGTTTGCCGACGGCCGGTCCTGTTATCCGGACATGGGTGTCCCGCCAGCGGCTGACATCCTTGGTGCCAAGGATGGGCAGGCCCGAGACATATTCTTCGCCAAAATTGAGTCCGCCGGTCAGGGCCTCCTCGCCGTCGACCACCACCAGCTTGCGGTGATTGCGAAAGTTCAGCTGCAGACCCCTTTTCCAGCTGTGAATGGGCAGAAAACTGGCGACAAAAACCCCGTTGGCTTTGAGATCCCGGACGTAACTACTGGACAGGTTGAATGAGCCAATGTCGTCATAAAGGACATAGACGGCGACACCGCTTTTAGCCTTGGCAATCAAAAGTTTTTGGAGCTCCAGCCCGAGACGGTCGGAACGCAGGATGTAGTATTGGACCAGAATGTAATTTTTAGCCGCCATGAGCACTTCAAAGATTTCTCGGAACGTGTCCTCTCCATCCACGAGGAGCTTCACTTCGTTCAGGGTCGGGTCGTAGAGGTCACCAAAGCGGCCAAAAGTGCGGGCAAAATCCTTCAAGGCGGCCGGGGCCTTGAGATTGAGTTGGGCAAGTTTATCGTCAATTTGGGTCAGGTTTTGTTGGATGTATGGCCGTCGCACCAAATCATCTTGGAGGTGTTCGTGGGGCGACAGGGCATGCTGATCATAAAATGCCCTGCGTCGCATCAGGCCCTTGATGCGATTTTTACCGAAGGCGTAATAGAGCGGGATCCCGAGGAAGGGCATTGCCAGAAGGGTTACCACCCAGGCAATTGTGGATCTGGCGTTGCGCCGTTCCTGAATAAGGTCAAAGGCCAGCCAGAGGGCCAGCCCATACAAAATCAAATAGGGCCAAAGTCCCACGGCCCCGATCAGACACGCACCCGGCGGACCAGGCTGAGCACCCGGTTGCTGGCCAGGGACAGCTCCTCGAACTCGGTCCAGTCGGTGGCGCCGGTCCGTTGATGGGTGTAGGCGGCGAGTTCGTGGTCGCCTTCGAAGGCCTCAACAACAAGGGCCACAGCCTCCTTGTGTTTGGCGGATCCGGGCGCATTGCCGGCCAGAAGTTGGCAAGCCTTTTCCAAGTCTGCAACGGCCTCGTCTTCTTTTTGATCGCGGAGGAGCGGAATCAGCTTTTCGATCGCAACTACCAGATCAGCCGACGATTTTTTGGGATCACGTTTGATGATTGTCATAGGCGAGAACGGCCTCCTCGCGCGGAGTCTAGGTGAGCGGTCTGGAAAATGCAAACGACCGTTGACAGACTCAGGCCACCCTTGTAATTACTGGCCTCTCGAAGCGAAAGCTTCGGTAGTGGGCTCGTAGCTCAGCTGGTAGAGCAGTACACTTTTAATGTACGGGTCGATGGTTCGAATCCATCCGGGCTCACCACCCTTAGTCCCCATCGTCTAGCCCGGTCCAGGACACCACCCTTTCACGGTGGATACGGGGGTTCAAATCCCCCTGGGGACGCCACTACCACAAAAAAAGAGCCTCCGGCAACGGGGGCTCTTTTGTTTTTAGAGTTTCCAGCTGTGTTACATCGCAAATCCATCCGGCAACGCATGACATGGTATATCCCTTCACGCCACGAGTGAATTAAGGTAGCTGTTTATCAGGCCTGAAACGGGAGCCGTGTCATGCTAAATCAACTACACATCAACGGCCTTGCGATCATTGAATCGCTGAAAATAGATTTTTCCCGCGGTTTCAATGTCATCACAGGCGAAACCGGCGCTGGGAAATCAATCCTCATAAAAGCCCTGAACCTTTTGCTTGGTGCCAAGGCCTCAGCAGATGCAGTTCGCCACGGGCGAGAGGCCGCCTCGGTCAGCGGACAGTTTCTATTGCCAGCCAACCATAAAGTCACAGCCTGCCTGGAGTCTTACGGCATTCCCCTTGAGGCAGCTGGCACTCAGGAATCTGGAAACGAACTGCAGACGGTGATTGTTCGCCGCGTTATTTCGGCGAAGGGCCGGTCTCAGGCATGGATCAACGACACGCCGGTAACGTCGGGAACCCTTCGCGAATTTGCCGATGCCTTGATTGATGTTTTTGCTCAGCACGAAAATCACAAGCTGCTCGATTCTGAAGGTCATCTCGCAGTCTTGGACCAGTTTCTTGACGACCGGGCGTTGATTGCAAAAGTCGAATCGGCCTGGCGAGTGGTGGCTGATAACACATCCGCCTTGAAGCAACTTGTCTCGGACCTTGCGCTTAAACAGCGCGATGCTGACTACCTGGCCTTTCGCTGTGACGAACTTCGTAAATTTGATCCCTCATTGGAGGAGTTCGAAAAAACCAGAAACTTCTGCGATCAGGCGCGCCACAATACCTACCTCGTTTCATCACTGCGCAAGGCCGCTTCGATGATTGATGATGGAGCGGGTGACGCTTCGATTGAACGGGCACTGCGTGACACGGGGCGGATTTTGCAGCAAGCCGCGTCCAAGGTTCCAAGTTTGCAAACACTTGCCGATCAGGCTTTTCTCGTCGCTGAAAAAGCAGCGGAGCTGAGCTATGCCGTTGGCCAGGAGTTATCCAACGCCGACACGAATGAAGATGATGTGGATGCCGCTCAGGCACGGCTGGCGGGGTACCAGGGCCTCTTTCGCAAGATGGGCGTTCTTGATACCGAGTCTTTGGTGGTGTCGTGGAACCGGATGGAAGAGGAAGTCCGGTTTTTAGAATCGGCCGCAAAAGATGCCGCCGACTTGTTTACTAAAATTGAGCGTGCCATTGCCGCCTACAAAGACCTGTCAGGGCTTTTGACGGATGCACGTAAAGTGGCCGCAAAAAAGGCGGGCAAAGCAGTCGGAAAAGAACTCTCTGAACTCGCCATGAAAGATTCAAGGCTGGAAGTGGAGTTTATTTCCGTCCATGGAATGAATGGCGATGACATGGATCTTACCTGCCTTGGCGAAGCCATGGCGAAACGTTGGCGCGATAAAATCCTGCCACAGTTTTCTGGTGTGGCATCGACGGGGGCCGAACGGGTGCAATTGCTCTTGTCGGCCAATCCGGGCGAACCGCCGCTGCCCCTTCATAAGGTCGCTTCAGGCGGCGAAGTTTCTCGTATCATGCTGGCACTGAAAAAGGCCCTCGCAATGGGAGCCGACACCTGCATTTTGGTTTTCGATGAAATTGACACGGGGATATCGGGCCGTGTGGCGGATATTGTTGGTCGCAAGCTTGCAGAACTCGCCAAAGGTTTTCAGGTGATTTGCATCTCTCACCTGCCCCAGGTCGCCGCCTATGCAGATTCACATTTTCTCGTCCATAAATTCGGTGCAAGTAACCGGACGGAGTCAACCATTACACGATTGGATCCTGAAGCCAGTCGAACGGAAATCGCCCGGATGCTTTCGGGAGATGAGGTTACGGAATCAAGCCTTGCTCATGCCTCGACGCTTTTGCGAAAGGCCCGTGCAGAGCGGATAGAAGACCGGCAAGAAAAACGGCAATAAGGGCAGCAGTAGGAAAAATACGTCGGCCTGCCCGCGAGGGTTCTGGGATTTTCCTCGGATCATTGCGCAGCCACCAAAAAGATCATTGGCCCCCAGTTCGTCCCGTGCATAGAGGTAGGTGATTCCGTCTACGTCATCTTGAGATACGGATGCTGTCGTTCGTTTGCTGGCGTCGTAATACATCAGGGCACTGGTATCGGTGGAGTGACCGAGCCCAAGGATGTGTCCAATTTCGTGTGCCATGACGTCGACGACAAGATTTTCGTTGAGCGTTTTGATGTTGGCGCTGGCGCCAACCTGGGTGTTGAGAACGAGAACCCCGTAATTCAAGTGGCCCGAGGCACTCACCTGTTGGCCGGTGGCGACGCCAGGGATTACCTCAGGATTGAGGCCCGCGCCTGCCATGTCGGCGACACAGTGGACCGTCGGTGTGGCGTCCGAGGTTCCCGCCAGGGCGTCTTCGATTGTGGTCGACGAGTCAGAGCCGCGCGTCAACTGGATGCCCAACGTGGGAATTTGGTTCCAGACGTCAAGGGCCTTATCCATAAGATCGTTGACGTCGTCGGGACAGTTTTCTGGATTGATGTGGAATTCAAGTGTTTTGGTGTCCCAACCCTTAAGGCCGCCGGAGGCGCCGATCAGGGTGAATCCAAATGCAGGCGCGCCGGACAACATTGCAACACTGGCAGTGATGAGAAAAACAGAGATGACAGGCTTCATCGTGAAGGCTCCTCGGAAAAACTTTTCAGGATTTGACCCATGCGGCCGTTAGCATAAGGCTGAACGATCTCTTGGTGCTTGAAAGGGGCGCGTGAACGAGCACATCTGCGCCGGTGCGAAGGCTAGACCAATTCCACGCGGAGCCTACCTGCCAGGCAAAAGTGGTGGCGGAAACCGTATTTTCCGGCTGGTAAAAGGTCGCGGTGCCTTCGCCATTATTAAGTACTTCCGATCCGTCTCCGGTGCCTTTGACCGTGTACTGAAGAAGAACAGGGCCTGTCGCAAAGTCAAATGAACTGGAAAGATTCGTGGTCAGGGGCAACCCAAGGGCCATGAGTGAAGTTAGGCTCGATTTGCTGGTGGATTCGACCGCCGACAGGCTGTCTGGCATGTAGTGCAGCCAAGGACTGATGAGACGTCTGCCAATGGGCAGGTGGTACTGCAGATGAAAATGATAGAAGGATGTTCCCATAGTATTGCGCTTGCCTGATGGACTGGACGTAAGCCTGAGCATTTCATAGGACGTGCCACTGGCGCCAAATTCGATGGATTTTGGTCTTGCCCCAAGGGCAGTCCCTGTTATTCCGACAAGGATGCAGGAAAATCCAAGCATAAGGCCAGTTTTAGAAAAATGCATGCCGAACCCCGATGAATATTTTTTAGAGCTTATCATTGATCGGCGTTTGACTCACGTACGCCCAAAAATGAAAGGGGTCCGCACTCGTAAGTGCGGACCCTTCAAAAGCAGAAACGGGGCGGGGTCGGGTCATCGGCGGGGGGCAACAGCCAGAACTAGAGGACATCAGAAACGGCGGGGCATATCTTCAGGGGGACACCCCCGGCGGCAGGGGTTAGCTGCAGCCGGTTGTTCCACCACATGAATCACACTTCAGACACGCGCCGTTGCGGACCAGCGTCATCGCTCCGCATTCCGGACATGGATCTCCTTCGTAACCTTTCATCTTGGCAGCCTTGACCGTGTTGAGCCCTTTTTTGGCAGCAATCTTTTCTGCCATGCGGTCGAACTCTTCTTCCGACATCGCCACTGGAACCTTCTTCTCGCTGCCAGTCTGCAGGCCACCGGCGCTGGTAGAAATGCTTTGGCCATGGGACCCGTTGGTCGAAGCCATCATCATCGCCGGCATGTCCTCGTCGTCAGAGGAGGTCTTGTTGGCGTGTGCCTTGGACTTCGGGGCATCAATCTCGTCTGGAGCAACGTGGACCAGATCCGTGCGGCCGAGGTAGTTCAGCGCCAGATCGCGGAACATGAAGTCAATGATCGACGTTGCGCGGCGCAGGTTGTCGTGTCCGGTGACGGGTCCGTTTGGCTCAAAGCGCGTGAAGGTGAAGACATCCACGTACTCTTCAAGAGGCACGCCATACTGCAGGCCAAGGCTCACGGCGATTGCAAAACAGTTCATGATGGAGCGTAAAAGGGTTCCTTCCTTGTTCAAGTCGAGGAAGATCTCGCCCACCTGACCGTCTTCGTATTCACCTGTGCGGAGGTACACCGTGTGTCCGCCGATTTTTACCTTTTGGGTGTAACCGCTGCGCTTGCTCGGGAGCGAGCGGCGGGTACGGATGTACTCCTTGACGATCTGGGTAGTGATTTTCTTGATCTGCTCTGCCTTTGGCGCGGAATAGTCGACCTGGTCGATGATATCCAGCCATTCGGTGGCCGTGGCATTCAGAGGCTGGCTCAGTTTTGAACCATCGCGATAGAGTGCGTTGGCCTTGAGCATCATATTCCAAGACTTCTTGTAGGACTTGGCGACGTCATCCAGATCGGCTTCAAACGGCAGGTTGATCGTCTTGCTGATTGCGCCTGAGATAAACGGTTGAGCGGCGGCCATCATACCGATGTGGTTGTCGGCCGGGATGTAGCGAACGCCCTTGCGACCACACTTGCTCGCACAGTCAAAGACCGGCAAATGGGCGGCCTTCAGGTGAGGCGCTCCCTCCACCGTCATTGTGCCACACACATACTCGTTGGCGGCCTCGATCTCGGCACTCGAGAACCCAAGTAGCTTGAGGATATTGGAGTCGACCGGTTCCAGATCTTCGGCCTTGATGCCGAGTTTCGACGTACAAAATTCTTCGCCGAGAACCCACTTGTTGAAGGCAAACGTTATGTCGAAGGCCTGTGGCAATTCTTTTTCCACCGAGGCCAAAACTTCAGGTGTTAGCCCTTTGGCTGCCAGGGTTTCGTGGTTGATGCCGGGCGCGCCCTTTAACGTTCCGCGACCCATGCAGTAGGCAATGATGTCTGCCGTCTGCGCATCACTGTAGCCAAGATTTGTGAGGGCCACGGGGACCGACTGGTTGATGATTTTGAAGTAGCCACCACCGGCCAGCTTTTTGAACTTCACAAGGGCGAAGTCCGGCTCGATCCCGGTTGTGTCACAATCCATAAGCAACCCGATGGTGCCCGTCGGAGCGATCACAGTGGTTTGCGCGTTTCGGAAACCATGCTTCTCGCCCATGGCGAGGGCTTCATCCCAGGCTTTTTTTGCCGCGGTACTAAGATCCTGCGGACAAATCTTGTGATTAATCTCAAGGGGCTTGATGGTGAGGCCGTCGTATTTTCCAGTCGAATGAGCTGCGCTGTGATGATTGCGGATGACGCGCAGCATGTCTTTCTTGTTTTTTGCATAGTTCGGGAATGTACCCAGGGCTGCCGCCATTTCTGCACTCGTCCGGTAGCTTTCTCCGCACATGATTGCGGTTATCGAGCCTGTGAAAGCCAAGGCTTCTGCAGATCCGTAGGGCATTCCCATCCGCATCAAAACGGCACCGATGTTGGCGTATCCCAAACCAAGAGTCCGGAAATCCCAGCTTTTGCGTGCAATTTCCTTGCTCGGGAACTGAGCCATTTGCACCGAGATGTCGAGGATCACGGTCCAGATGCGAGAGGCGTGGATGAAGGCATCAATGTCGAAGCCATTTTTTTCATCATAGAACGTCAGCAGGTTCAGCGATGCGAGGTTGCACGCCGTGTCATCAAGGAACATGTACTCTGAACACGGATTGGATGCATTGATGCGCCCATCTTGGGGGCAGGTGTGCCATTCGTTGATGGTCGTGTCGAATTGGACGCCGGGATCAGCACAAGACCATGCCGCATAGACGATCTTGTCCCACAGCTCGGAGGCCTTCACCTTGCGCATCGTCTCGCCCGTCATGCGACTCTTGAGGGCCCACTCCGTCCCGCGTTCGGTGGCTTCCATGAAAGAGTTCGGAATGCGCACAGAGTTGTTCGAGTTTTGTCCCGAAACGGTGTTGTAAGCTTCCGAGTTCCAATCTGTGTTGAACGATTCGATTTTGAGTTTGTGGTTGCCTTGCTTTGCCAGATCGATAACGCGCTGAACGTAATTCAAAGGGATGTAGGCTTTGCGGGACTTCGCGATCGCTTCGCGCAGTTGTTCGTTTTTTGCCGGATTGAAACGGTCGTCAGATTTAGCCGCGTCGGCAGGAACCGAGCAGGCTTTCAAGATTGCGTTCAGGTGTTCTTCCATCGCCTTGGATCCGGCGACGAGAGAAGCAACTTTTTGCTCTTCCTCGACCTTCCATTCGATGAATTTTTCGATATCTGGATGGTCCAGGTCCAAACAGACCATTTTTGCAGCCCGACGTGTGGTGCCGCCACTCTTGATGGCACCAGCCGCGCGGTCCCCAATTTTAAGAAACGACATGAGGCCCGACGAGATTCCGCCACCAGAGAGTGGCTCGCCTTCGCCGCGGATGCCGGAAAAGTTGGTTCCGGTGCCGCTGCCGTATTTGAAGAGGCGGGCTTCGCGGGTCCACAAGTCCATGATCCCGCCTTCATTGACGAGATCGTCACCGACCGATTGGATGAAGCAGGCATGCGGTTGTGGACGCTCATAGGCGCTGGTGGATTTCTGGATGCGATTCGTCTCGGGGTCTACATAGTAGTGGCCTTGGCTCGAGCCCTTAAGGCCGTATGCGAAATAGAGCCCAGTGTTGAACCACTGCGGGCTGTTAGGCGCACACATCTGACGGGCCAGCATGTGGCAGGTCTCGTCATAGAAGGTCGCGGCATCTTCTTCGGTATCGAAATAGCCGTAGCGGGTACCCCAATCGGCCCAGCAACCAGCGAGGCGATGAAACACCTGGCGGCTGTCGGATTCAGCGCCGATCTTCGGGATCCCTGCGCGACGCAGGTATTTTTGCGCGAGGATGTCAGTGGCGACCTGACTCCAATGATCAGGCACCGTGACTTTCATTTGGCGGCTGGCTTTACTGCCATCGGAGTTCTTCAGTTCTGAAGTCCGTTCAACGAACTTCAGCCCGTCGTAGGGTTGGCCTTTGGTTTTGACAAACAGTCTCTTAAATTTCATGCCCGCACTCCTTGTGACGGCATTGTGAAACAAATTTCAGGTAAAACTTGGCCAAGGCAGTCTAAAACTGCAATTTTCCGTGTCTCGCCAGGATGTTGTAGAGGAACCAGCTACACATGATGATAGCCAGCCAAATAAGGCGATGTCAACGGTCGACACACAAAATATGGTGTCCACAGTTTATCCACAACACCATAGGTTGTGTGTTGTTTTTTAGCACTCTTGGCTATGATGCCGAAAAAATTGAGGGTTCAGAGAATTTTTGAGAACGCGCCATGGGTTTTTCCAACAGGTTATCCACAGGAGCTAAATTGAAGGTGAAAAAAGGCTGTTTAAAAGGCAATCACGCGCGGACTGCCGGCGGCTTTTTCTTGGCGCTCCGTGTCGTGCCCGTGACTTTCCGACGGGTCAAGGGTGTCGATGACGGTGGAAGGCGCAGATGGCTTGTCTGCCAACGGTTTGCGGGTTGCTATCATCCGTTTCTCCGACAGATAGACCTGAATGGGCAGCGTGATCGTTTGGTCCTTGCTGATTTTCAGGGCCTGACTGGTTCGGCGGCGATCCCCCTCGACGCCAGTCGACATCACATAGTGGACGAGTTGGTACTGGCCTGCAACCAGCGGCATGCGTGTTGGCCTGTCGAATACAACATCCAGAGATACGCCGCTTAACCCTGCATCGTGTGCCTCAACTCGCAAGAGGTCGGTGATCTGCCCTTTGACGTAAACGGGTTTGGGGATGATTTCGAGATAGCCGAGGTGGATTTCAGAATCAGAAGTGCCCTTGGGCATACGGTATCTGACGTTGCGCGAGCCTTCGATGCCAACCTGAACCTCTGGTTCGAAGAACAGCAGTGGAACATCAGTCACGCCCGTTGTAAACGGGAAGGGCTGGCCCGGTTGGTACAACCTCACTTCAAGATCTCCGAGGCAGTTCCACTCCCACGGGGAGCACCCTTGATCTACTTTGATGCTTCGTGCCGTTAAATGCAGGGCTTCACCCTCTTCCAATTCCACAACTTTTGGCTGGGTTGATCCGCTGAGCCGAAGCATCGTTTGACCTGGCAACACAGCGTACTCTTCGTTGAGATTGAACCAGTGCCCGTCGTTCACTTCTACAAAAAGCGGGGTGCCGCGAATTTGTGAGGACAGGTCAAGATCTACCTTCGGCGAGGTCATGACTTTGATGAAGGCGGGACTGATGATGCGTTTTTCGCCTTCAGCAAGGGTGACCTTCATCTTGGTTCCGTTTACCTCGACCTCGTAGTTCCCGGGCAGCAGGTAGAGCCATTTGCCGAATTGCTGCTTCTCAGTAACGGAAACAAGGTCGGCCGCAGGTGACACGAAATAACTGAGATCGCCCGGCGTGTTCGCGCTTGCTTCGACCTTGATGGCAGAAAGCAGGAAACTTTTCACCACGTCAGCCTTGGTTTTATCACTGAATTCAAGCGACAAGGGCACCATCCCCACGAGGATGTCATGGCTTTCGCCGATCATGCTGAGGCTAAAGCGATTTGAGAAATACTGGCGCGACCGCGTTTTCTCTGCCCGTTTGCACTGGATGGAGAATTTGTCGTCTTCGGTCGGCGCCATCGCCGGAAGGAAGTTGATTTGGTGTGCGATGAGTTCCTTGCGCTTTCCGGCGTAAATCCTGACGGATTCGCTCGAGCAGTCAGCAAGGACGAGGTAATTGCCGGCTGGCAATTTGACGTCCTCGTTGAAGGTTCCCACGAGTTCAGAAACGAGTTGGATCGGGTTCTCAGAGTCTATCCGGTAGATCTCATAGAGGCCGCCTTTGGCGCCGGTGACATTGAGAGTTCCATCGCTGCCAGGAAGGCGGCACCCAACAACCGGCACAAAACAAACCAAGGCCAGGACAATGCGTCTCACGTCAGAAGGCGAAATTGGTCGCGGCACCGATCTGGTAATTCTGGAACCCACCAAATCCCAAATAGACGCGAGGTCCCAGGCGGATGTTTGGCGCAACCTCCCAGTCGCCACCTGCGTGAGCGGTGAGGATGGTGCCGGTGGCCTCTGCAGATGTTGGTGTCTGGAAGTCATCAAGGGCGTCAAGATACACGAAAACTAAACCGGCTTCCACCCCCGCCACCGCCGTCATTCCCTTGACCCGTGGGTATTTCAGGTGGCCTTCGAGGCCAGCATGGTAGCCTTCCCAAACACCCCGGTAGGGTTTTGACTTCTGGGTTCCAGCGACGACAACCGGACTGTAGCGAAAGGTTCCCTTCAGGTTGAACTTCTTGCTCTTTCGCAGGCCGAGGGCCGAATTGGGCACGTTGACGCCAATCAGGAGATCAGAGGACCCAGTCCTTCCGGAGCCCGATGGCTTCCATCCCGACCCATCGCGGGTTGGCCAAACCATGTTGATGGACGTGCCGATCACTAGATTTTCATTGAGAAAGCGCTCTGCCCGGCCCGGCTCAACCACTGGCTCAAGCTTGGCGCTCTCGTCCTGAGTTTGTTCCTCTTTTGGAGCCGGCGCTGTGGTCTGGGCGTCGGCGGGTGCTTCAGGAGCTTTTGGTGTCAGGCCATCTGGGGCAGGTACAGGCGAGGTTGCGTCCTCGGCTTCGTGTTCGCCTTTCACTGGGGGCGGCATGTCGTCCAGCCCCTTGGCGAAGGCGACAGGTCCAGCTGCAGCCGCAATGAGTCCAAGGCAAGCCAAAAGTTGAGTGAGGGTGAATCGCTTCATGCGCAGCATTTTTTTCTCCCGCATCAGCGTTAAAGGAACAAGTTCATGTGAATTGCATAACGACGGTCTGAAAGGAGTTCATCTTGACCTGCCGCAGTACCCAGTTGCTCGGCATAGGTCGCAAGCCGAAGGCGCAAAAGCACGATGTCCAGCTGCAATCCTGCGGTCCATTCGCCTTGGTGCAGGCCGCCTTGGATCTTCAAAAAGTCGCCGAGCCCGTATTCCGTCCCGACGTTGACCTTTTTGCTGTAGTGGACCGGCTGGTTGATCGCTGCGACATCGGCGTTTACGCTCAGGTAGTGGCCATCGGCTTTGACCGGTTTGAAGCTGATGCCGGTGCTGACCGCGGGACGCCGCGCCTCAGGTGCCCCGGTCGTGCTGGAACCGGCAGACACGGCCTTGAAGGTCGTGCCACCAAAATCAAGAATGCTAATGCCGAATGTCGTGTCTTTTTTGGAATCGGGGCGGAACAGGAGGCCAAGGTCAAAACCAATGCCGTAGCCGCCAACGACATAGTCCTCCAAGCTGCCCGATCCACTGCTGCCATTGGAGAGCGCATCCAGCGCGTCTATGTCAAACGTCCGGTCGACCCCAAGCTGTCCGACAATTTTTGCATTCATCCCCAAGGCCAGCCGGTCGCGAAAAAAACTTCCTGCAATCCCTGCTGGAATATAAAATCGCGGTCCCGCATTAACATCAAATGTAATGTCGTTGTGAAACGTGAACTGCGTTGGCAGCTCCACGGCAAGCGCAAAACCAAAACCCGGTGCTACAAAATACGGCTCCATTCCGAGGCTGAATCCGAGGGGTTTGCCGCCCTGACTTTTAATCAGATCGATGGTTGCGTCGGTGCTGCCTGAGCCACTTTTAGCAAAAGATGAAATGTCGCTGATCGCATTTGTGGTATTTGCCGAGATTTCTCCGCGCAGCGCCAGCACCTCAAACGTCCAAGTTTTGAGCCACGCGAGGCCGGCCGGGTTATAATAGAGTGCATTGAAATCGTCTGCCTGTCCGACAAAGGCGTTACCCATGCCCAGGGGACGCACGCCAAAGTGGGTCCATCGCAGCTCCTCGGCAAGGGTGGATCCCCCGCCAAAGGCCATCATTGCGGCAAATGCCAGGCACTTCATGAAGGCCCCGCTGACGGCGTTGCGCATGGAAACCTCCCGGAGGGAAACGGCAGTCTGGGTTAATATCTGCTGGAACCACTAGACTGTAACATAAACAGTTTTGCTTGCGAACGAACCGATATTGCTGGAAGAACTTTTTGAGTGATAGGATCATGCTCTCTTTGGGAGAACTACCATGTCAAAGGCCGACGTTGCCGCTGAGCGCAAGGAACAGATCGTTCGCGCGACCGTAGATTGCATTTCAAAGTTCGGATATCACAATTTTTCCATGCAGGACGTTGCCCGAACTGCCGGAGTCAGCAAAGGCATCATCCATTACTACTTCCTGAACAAGGATGAGTTGATGATGTCGGTGCTGGACAAGGTTGCCGGCGACATTGAGCGAGTTCTGCAGTCCGACATGGCAAACATTGAAGATCCTTTCCAGAAGATGGAAATTTTCGTTAATGTTTGTTTTGACGTGGTCCGCAGCACGCGGGAATACTACCAGGTCAACATGGATTTCTGGACCCAGATCAATCAGAAAGACGAAGTGCGTGCGGTGATTGCCCGCCATTATGCCAAGTTCAGGGAGACCGCCGCAAAGGTCGTCCGGCAGGGGTTGGAAGCAGGAAAATTCCGTAAAGTCGATCCAGCCCAGTACGGTTCTTATGTGATTGCCGTTATTGACGGGCTCAGCCTTCAGTGGCTTTTTGACGACAAGGTTTTTGATTATGACGGGATGGTGAAAGTTGCCAGCCGTTTGATCATTGAAGGCCTGCTACCCGAACGAACCGATCAAAGGATGTAAATTTGCTGGAGGCCCTTGGCAGAATTTCATCGGGTCAACGCTTGTCCCCAAGCGATGAACAAGTCGCTCTGGAAGAGCTTGAGTCCAACGAGTGCTGGCAGCCGCTGTTTCGCTATCTGGACCAGGCACTTGCGGCGGGTGGGCAAAACCTGGTCAGTCACTACTGCAGGCTCATTCGCCTCCGCTTGAATTACTTCAACGACATCTCGGCAGCCCAGGCACTGACGGCGGATTTGATCCGCAGGTGCCAGATTGATTTTCCAACGCTTCACGATCTTCTTTTGAACGATCATGCCATTCCCGACTTGGAACCCCAACACGAAGCCGCATTGCTGGATGCTGCCAGTGAGGCGTTCAGTGCAACCGCCGAAAGGGTCCAGGCGCTGGAGAAACTCGCTGCAGTTTACGAAAAGCGCTTGTTCAACGAGGAGAGGTTGCAGCTGGTCTTTGAGCGATTGATTCAACTTGATCCAGACAACATCAAGGCTCTTCGTTATTTCAAACTTGCTTTTTCACAGGCCAATGATTGGGAACAGGTGTCGCGCGTCCTGAAGCGTCTCATTGATGTGGTGCAAACCCGTCAGGAAAAGTTTCGACTTGCGCATGATTTGGCCCACAACCTCGTCTACCGTTTGGACAATCCGCGGGATGCCATTTTAGTTTTAGATCGCCACTGCAGGGAAAGCCCTCTTGATGTCTCACAGATTGAATATGATGCTGCCCATCGCATGGGCGATACAGATCGTTGCATTCAGGTGCTGCAGTCCGCACTTCGAAGTGTTCGCGACGATGCTGGCAAGGCGATCATCCAATTTCGAATGGCTGACCTGTTTCGCAAATCTGGAAAAATCCGTGAGAGCGAAAAGATCCTTCAGGAGTCACTGGCGACGTGGCAGGTTTTTTTAGATCCCTTTGAACCTTTGATCCAAATGCAAATTGCAAGCAACAGCTGGGATCAAGTTGCGGCGACCTTGCAGGCCCTCTCCCTTCGAGTGCAGGACAAGGAACTTGCCGATCAGATCCAGCAGGCGGTGCGGCGGATTGAGGCTGGCCTGGCTGACCGGTCTCAATGAAAGATCAGATTCAGACATCCAAGGGTTCAATGAGAACCGCCTCAGTCGGTCTCCGCGGAATCGCGTCGCGGATCATCACTCACGACCGTACCAGCAAGATTTTGGGCACCCGATTTGAGGAGGGTCTGGTCAAACAGGCTATTGGCCAATGCTTGCTTTCATGCGCAGATACATTGCCGTCTAAGATTGCGGTTTTTGTTTCCGAGCCAGAATTAGATGTCATTTCTCGCAGCGGCCTTTGCGGGACTCTGGCATCAGCTTTTCGCGGCAGCCTTGAACTTCGTGAGTTGACTCAGCCAACGCTAAGAGACTTCACATTGGCTGGACAGTCTTCTCCCGAAAATACCGTCATGGTCATTCTTCTGGGTTCGGAAAAAAGACCTCTGGCATGGCCGTTGCCTGACTTTGAAAAACTTGTGGCAAGTCCACCGCAGCCAGCTGGCGATTCAAATTCGAACGGCCGCAACTTGTCGTTTGGGTGCGCAGGAGATTGGCTCAGGTTCGATCGTAGGGGATCATCCTCGCTCATCGACTCCAAGGCGATCGAGTCGTCGTGGTGGCCATCCGGGTCAGTAGCGGCCTCAGCCTTTGAATACAGTTGGGGAATGTGGGCCTCAGTTTTTCCCGCGCAAAGAACTCCACAGCGCCGGATCGTAGTAGATCAGGTGAAACTCGCGTCCCGGACTGCCGGCCAATTGGTGTTGTCATCTTCTGCCCGCGAGAAAATCAGTCAATTTATTAAACCCTCAGCAACCCCCCCAGGCAAAAGCCTGGTGGCATCTTTTCCGACGCCAGAAGCAGGACGCTGGCTTTTTCAGGCGGCTGGGATTGCGCCCGAAATGCTAAAGCAGGTTGTTTTTTGCGAGGAATTATACGGTTGGGGACCTGCCTTCAGTTTTCTCCGGTTTTCAGCCGATTATCCAGCGGGCTCACGGATGCTAGTGATGCGGGATCTGGTTTCGGTGGATCTGGTGGTGGTCGAATGAATTTTACCCGCATGTCCGCCCGGGGATCCGATGTCTTGCTTATAGATGGTTCGAGGATCGACACTGCCGGTCTTCACCGCGGTTCAAAGGATGCGATTGATCGATTCATTTCTTTCTTGAAGGAGGCTGGCGAGGCCGTTGATGCCTTCGAAGAAAATTCTCGAAACGCCAGTAAGATGATTGCCCTGTGCGGTTTTATGCCCCCTCCCGAGTTCATGCCAGATGCTGGCGAGGCCTGGATTTTGGACGAATTATTATCAAGGCGACAGAGCCTGCGTGAAGCCTTGATCGCCAGCCGGTTCTGGAAAGTCCCTTCCCTCTTTCTTGGCCACGGCGACTGTGCCAGTCCCGTGATGGAAATCGTGCGAATGTGCCGAATGCGTCTTTGGCTGGACGCCGGTTCCGTTTTTCGTGGGACCCCCGGCCACTGGGCATTTGGATTGATGGGCGTAGATCCATTCAATGGAGCATCGACATATAACGGCGCCGTCATGGCTCCGTGGGAGATATCGGTTGAAGGAGCCCAGAAAATCGGGTTTCTCGATGCCTGCCTTGATTTCGATCCGGAGTCCCATGCGGTGCCAGCGCTGATCGACCGGTTCGCACCGTTACTGCAGGGTCGGGTTAGACTGGATCCCGACGACTCAAGGCGGTCTGGCGATCCCGGGTTTAGGGGTATGTTAGCTCGCCATCGCCAGAAGTTCGGGCGACTTGCCGAAGGCAGCTCTCGCAATTTGCTCGATGCGATGGCAAAGGCACCCGCTGATTTTGCGGGGGCAGAACTGGCAGCAGTTTACCTTGGCATGAATCAAAGTCGGCAGATCGATCTGACCTTGACCAAGGTTTCAAACGGGGATCTGCCGGTTTTCGGCCCTCAGGTATTTGGTCTGGCCGTGGACCTTTCGGAAGGCGTCCTGGCTCCCGGGTTTTTAATGGAACTTGCGCGGCGCAAGGGATTTATTTTTATGAGTGCCAGCCAAACCGCGCATCTTCCAAGTCGTCTTGAGGCACAAAAGGCAAGCCTTGCGGCAAGGCTTGGATCGAACAAGGCCCAAGCTTTTTGGGACCGGAATGTGATCCCTTGTGCAGCCGGGTCGGTGGATTCTGGGCACGCGCCGTTACCGGTAATTCGTCCCAGAGGAACTGACAGCATCACCCTCGACATTCCCGGCGAGGGTCGCTGGTTGCTCGACCTTTTACCTGGTTTGGCGGAAGCCAGTGCTTCACTGGTTGATGCCTGGAAGATGATGCCGGCGGTAGTGCGTTCCAGCGCCTCCGACTCGCCGTGCAGTGATGATTCGGATTGGCTTGGTCGCCGCCCTGGCCTTACTGAAATACTTCGGGTGTTCACTGGTGGTGTGATTTTTAGTCAGGATTTCAAACCGGCGGGGTTTCGTTCTCTTTTTCACTACTTGTTGGCCTGCAATACTGTGCGGTCAGGCTGGGTTTTAGAGGACGCCTGGAAGGAATTGATTGGTAACGGCTGGCTTCTGGATCCCGTGGCGCCATTTCGGAAAATATTGGAAATCGCTGGAATGACTGAAGTAAAAGGCCCGGGCAGAGAACAGAAATTCTCCGTACCTTTGCCTGCCATCAACATATATGCCAAAGCGTTGGGCGAATGGATGGCCGATACTATGGGCAAGGAATCTGGGGGCAAGTCTTTGCTTCGCAGGTTAACCGGGATTCCACCATATTCGATGGTCGTCTTGTCTGGTGATGACAAACCTCCCGTAGGACTGCCGGTTCATCTTCTGTCAGAGGAGCCTGTGATATTTTTTCCACTTTCTCCAAAATGCATAAGCCAAGCAGGTTCAGGCGTTTCTTCGGCTGGGGTGGAGATTCCGGGAGAATTTATTCGGAAAAAAAGTTTGGAAAAGTATTTTCAATACACTGTCATGCAAATGCCACAGCGGCTTGTTGACGCCGTGTCGAAAACCACACAGCTGCCGGCTGCCGTCTGGGTCAAAACCCTTGCAGGAGAGTGACTAGCGGGCTGGCATGGTTTCTGCTATTTAAATCAGGCATGCAAAAATCGAATCAAAATACCATCAAGCAACGTGTTGAGTTTTCCGGTGTTGGATTGCACTCCGGAATATCAGCTCAAATGTCCGTCAATCCTGCCGGGATCGATCACGGTGTGGTCTTCAAAAGGATTGATTCGGCCCTTGCCCTGCCGGTCAAGGCATCGTGGGAATTTGTCAGCATCACGGATCTTTCGACTTCCGTCGGCGAAAAGGAATCTCGCGTATCTACGATTGAGCATCTGATGGCCGCACTTTGCGGGCTTGGTATTGATAACGCACTTGTAGAAATCGCTGGCCCTGAGGTTCCGATTCTGGACGGCAGCGCAAAGCCATTTGTCGAGGCCTTTACTTCCGTCGGCCTCCAGCCCCAGAATGCGTCCAAGTTAGTTTGGCGGATCAAGAAGCCGTTTTTATTTGAAGACGGCGGCAAGGCTGTAAAGTTGGAGCCAGCGGATTTTACGGAATACCGGTGCACCATTAGTTTTTCCGACTCTGTGATTGGCCGGCAGACCATTGTTTACCGGCACTCTTCCAAGGCGTTCACGGAACTTGCCATGGCGCGGACGTTTTGCCATTACCGCGATATTGACGCCATGAGGCGAGCTGGACTTGCCTTGGGCGGGTCACTTGAAAATGCGGTGGTGGTGACGGATGAGGGTGTTATGAACCCTGACGGTCTGAAGGGTGCGGATGAATTCGTTCGCCACAAGTTGCTTGATGCGATTGGGGACCTGTCACTGATGGGAGCACCCTTGGCCGGTCGGGTAACCTTGTACAAGACAGGCCATGGAATCCACGCCAAGTTTATGCGTGAGTTGATGAAAAACAAGGATGAAATCCTGGAATTGATTGCCGCGCCTCAGGCGGATACCGGGTCGGCGGGATCAGCAGAACTGCGGGTGTGACCCTGTCCCGTCAGAACTCCCAGCAGGGCAGAAGCGCCCCGGTACCAACCTTTTTTTTGTAGTTTTTTTAGCACGTCGGAAATATCCGCTGTGACAATTTCATTTTGTAGTTTCCCATCGATGTCATGAAACCAGCCCATTTCATCGATGAAGTCGGTCTCGCTTTTTGCAAAGAGTGCTAGTTTTGCGGCATAAACCACCAAAAGACTCTTGTTCGGATCAGCCATAAAAATTTGCCGGACTGCCGTAACTGCTTCCGACCTTCTCTGTGATCCAGCCGAAGGATTGGATTCACAGATGGTGCAGGCAATGGCGCAATGCAGAATCACCACTTCAGGGCCAAGTCCGTTGATTAGCGTACATGACTCCAGGGCATGCCACGCCTCATCATATTGGTCGACCACAAACGCAGCCTTGGCCAACTGGAACCAAACAGCAGCATCGCGCTCATTCAGGGCAATTGCAACGCGGAGGCTTTCGATGGCCTGGTGCGGCTGACCGCTTTCAAGGTAGGCTTGCCCCATGAGTCCATGGACATGGTATCCGTGGTCGTCGATCTTCTCACATTCCTGAATGCAAATTTCAAATTGATCCATGTTGAAGGCAAGCCACGCGCTCGTAAAGCGCAGGGCCGTCAGTCCGGTGAGGTTTGTCATCTTAAGGATCGTGGCAAAGGCTTTTTTTTCTTGGTTCCATTCAAATGAGGATGCAGCAATCGTTGAAATGATGTCGACGGCACTCTGCCCATTTTCATTCAGAATCTGCTCAGCTTGAAGGAAGTCTCCAAGTGGGTTGCCGGAAACCTCACAAAACAGTGAGCTGGCCTTGACCCAGGTGTCAATCCGCGCGGATCCGGATTGCCGGGAAATGGAGTCAAATGCAGAGATTAGAATTTCAGATGGCGTCATGCCGTTTCCGTTGGAGTTGATGAATGAGTGCATTATATCACGGCAAAGGAAAACCTGTGTCGTCACCTCAGATGTCCTTGGTCAACTGGCTACGGTTCTGGCTTTATGCTGGCAGGCGAGGCTACCCCTTGCGCCGCGTCCGGAGGCAGCTTGATCGTACTTGTTGGAATGATGCTTTGTTTTGGTTCTGGAATTTCCTTGGGGCCTTTGGGTTTCGTCCTGGTTTTCCTCGTGGGCCTCGGCTTGCTTTCGTGGAACCGTTGCTACCCGTCTGACAAACATCCCCTGCACGCGCGATTCTCTGTGTGGTCTGCGTTCTGGATGGTGGTTTCTTTTTTTTGGGGAATCACCAATCACGGTGACTTTCGCTCACCTCGCCCCGGGATTTTTCGGATTATCGCCACTGGCAGCGCCTATTCAACGCACGGCGCAACCGTTTTGATTGAGGGGAAGGGTGGAAGAACCCTTGTCAGCCTTGGGCACCTGTATCCATCAAGTCAAATTGGTCAGACGATTAAATTGCGCAAGTGTGGGCATGGGCGGTGGATGGTTCCCGGGCGATGTATGGTGCAAGACGAGCAGGGCGCAGTCTTAAAAAGACGGGCACGGTCTGGTGGGAATACCCTGCGCGACTTGATTTTGTCGTGGAGGCACCGCGCCAGCCGTTATCTTGACTCTTTTGGCCCGAATGCAGGGCGATGGTTGAAGGCTTTGCTGCTTGGACTCTCGACCAACAGCAGCGGTGGCCTTTTGGAATCCTTCCGCGGCATTGGTTTGCTTCATTTTTTGGTGGTAAGCGGAGCCCATGTGACGCTCGTGCACCGAGTTGCAGAAAGTTGCCTTATGATTTTTCGACGGCTAGCCGGTGCATTGATTCCGGCCTTGCCGCCAGTTTCATCGGGGCCAAATTGGTTGTTCTCAGCATCACCACTGGCAGCGACAGGGTTATTTTGTTTGTTGGCGGGGCTGGAGCCACCAGTTCAACGATCGCTTTGTGGGCTTTGCTTTGCACAGGCTTTGGCGTTTGGCGGGGCAAGGCCATCGCGGATCACCACGATTGCATCAACATTTCTTCTGCAGGGTATTTTTTGGCCTGTTGGGTTTCTCTCTCGATCAAACCTTCTGAGCTGGATGGCTTGGCTGATCGTTCTTTTGGCGAGGCCCACTGCAACGGTTTGGCCATCCTTTGGAAGAGCCTGTTTTCGCCAGATGCTCATGGCCTTTGCTCTCGCTACCGTCACAGGAATCGGTGCATGTGCTGGGGTAATCGCCAACCTGATTTTTCTTCCGGTGCTCGAGCTTTTCTTTATTTTTTGCATCCTGATCACTTTTGCTGGACCCAAGTTTGCCGCCAGAGTTGACTTCAACCGAATGGTGGAAATCATTTGTGATGCTGCGTTGTGGGCTTCTCAGAAAACGAGCGGAGGAATCTTTCGCCAGATGGACGCCGTGATCACTCACCCGGGAGTACGGGTTGGATTGATGGCAATTGCCTGGGCCGGCGCCTGCTTTTACGCAACCTCAACCCTGCTGGCCTCTGCAACTCCCTCTGCCCTGCCACCAGAATTCACGGCCGATTGAGCCATTGTAGGCAACTTGCTTTTCACGGCGCTCAAGTAAAGGCTGGCTGCACTGATGATTCCAGCAAAGGCTGCGACCAAGAAAAAGGCCGGGTGCCAGGCGGCTCCCAAGAGGAACATGACTATGGCAGCAACCCCCGTCACGATGGCGTTCACGCCAACCTTATCGGTGCGCGTGAGGGCCAGCTCTCCGTGGAGCACGCCGGAGCTGTAGCCCTCGATCAGCACGTGTTTCAAGGCTGGCTTGTAAAAGTGGCGCAGGGCCGTTTGTGGCCGATAATAATAGGTAACATGCCAGAATGGCAGATGAATCAGCTGGATCCCTGCAATCTCGATTTCTGTTCGGCACTCGATCAAGAAGTCGACATACTGGCTGGCGATCTGGTGGTGGTACTGATCCACATGTTGGCTTGCGCGCCTGATGGCCGATTCCTCGTCCACTTCAACGCCCGAGATAGGCAATCCGTTTGCGAATTTAAACTCGAAGGCCTCTTTTGCATCATAGGCCGAGCGATCTGCCTGAGGCTTTTCGATGTGCCCGCGGGAAAAGGTCGAGTCCAGAGGAAATCCATCCCAGTTGACCAGGATTTTTTCCTTTGGCTCATGCATCCGTGCGATGCCCCAAAGTTCACAAATATTATTTCTGCCGTTGATGCCCCAGCGGTAGGTCCTTCGGAACTTTCCGTTTTCATTAAGGAAGTCAGATCCATTTCCATGATCCTGGATCCTCGTCCTGCGCTGGGCCAGACCGGACCAGTCCGAATGAGCCTCGAGCGAGATCACCCAAAAAGGGACGCTGACTCCCTCGACCGACGCAACCACGTATTCCTTGTCCACCATCTTCGGGTTGTGGTGCAGGCGCCTCAGCCATTCCAGGGTCATGTCTTTGACGGCCTTGGGGGCCATCGTATTGGGGATGATGTAATGGTCGAGAAAAGGGTCTTTTTCGCCCGTCTCAACGTTGTGTTTGAACGTTTCCGAACAAAACGGGCAGATCATCAAGTAGTTCTTGAAGTCGTATTGGGCCGATGTTCCACAGGTTGGACAGGCTAATTCATGCATGGACCGCAGTCCTCCTGCAAAAATTTTAACATGAATCGATTGACATCACGATTTTCGGCCTTAAGTTGCATGCGTTAGGGTGGTCAGCCGGGCGGTGCCGGAACCTGCAGGACGCCGTCGCAGGCGAATTGGCAGCCCTTAAAAAAGTTACAAATCCATAATGAAATGGGGAACATATGGGAAATAAAATCATTGGAATCGACTTGGGTACGACCAACTCTGTGGTGGCAATCATGGAGCAAGGGCAGCCGAAAATCATTGCCAACGCCGAAGGCCAACGCACGACACCAAGTGTCGTGGCCTTCACAAAAGACGGGGACGTTTTGGTTGGGGCAGCAGCCCGCCGCCAGTCGGTCACCAATCCAGAGCGCACCATTTATTCCGCCAAGCGATTCATTGGTTGTACGTTTAGCGAGCGCGAAGACGAGAGCAAGAGGGTTCCCTACAAAGTGACCAAGGGCCGTGGCAACCTCGCTGTGTTCGACATCGACGGCAAGGAACACACTCCGCCTGAAATTGCGGCCAAGGTGTTGGCAAAACTCAAGCAAGCGGCCGAGGATTATCTTGGCGAAAGTGTTACCGAGGCTGTGATCACAGTCCCGGCGTATTTTAACGACAGCCAGCGCCAGGCAACCAAAGACGCAGGCAAGATCGCCGGCCTTGACGTGAAGCGCATTGTCGCTGAGCCAACCGCAGCGGCCTTGGCCTACGGCCTCGACAAGAAAAAAAATGAGAAGATCGTGGTTTACGATTTCGGTGGCGGTACCTTTGACATTTCCATTTTGGAAGTCGGAGAAAACGTCGTCGAAGTGCTTGCAACCAACGGCGACACCCACCTGGGCGGTGACAACGTCGACGAAGTCTTGATCGATTATCTCGTCAAGGAATTCAAGACCAGCACGGGCATCGACGTCTCCAAGGACGCGATGGCCATGCAGCGCCTCAAGGAAGCCGCTGAGAAGGCTAAAATCGAACTTTCCTCGGCTCAGGCAACAGACATCAATCTGCCGTTTTTGACGGCGGATCAGTCGGGACCAAAGCACTTGAACGTGTCGTTGAACCGTTCCAAGTTTGAGCAGCTCATTGGCGAGATCGTTGAAAAGACGATGGCTCCATGCCGTCAGGTCCTCAAGGACGCTGGGCTGCAGGCTGCTCAAATAAACGAAGTTTTGCTCGTTGGTGGATCAACTCGTATTCCTCTGGTTCAGCAGAAGGTGAAGGATTTCTTCAACAAGGAACCAAACCGGACAGTCAACCCGGATGAAGTGGTGGCAATTGGAGCTGCAGTTCAGGCTGGTATCCTTGCCGGCGAAGTGAAAGATGTTCTTCTTCTTGACGTGACGCCGCTTTCACTTGGCATCGAGACCCTCGGTGGAGTCATGACCAAGCTGATCGAGCGCAATACGACAATTCCGACCCGTCGCGCCCAAGTCTTTTCGACCGCGGCTGACAGTCAGACGTCGGTGGAAATCAATGTCCTTCAAGGTGAGCGTGAGATGGCGCGCGACAACCGCCAGCTTTCTCGCTTTAGCCTCGTCGATCTTCCGACGGCGCCGCGCGGCGTGCCCCAGATTGAAGTGGCTTTTGACATCGACGCCAACGGCATTGTTTCCGTCTCCGCAAAAGACCTCGGGACTGGTAAGGAGCAAAAAATTACGGTTCAGGCTTCGACCAAGCTGAGTGAAGACGAAATCAGCCGGATGGTGAAAGACGCCGAAATTCACAAGGAAGAAGACCAGAAAAGGCGTGAGCAGATCCAGGCCCGCAACGCACTTGACTCCATGATCTTCCAGGCCGAGAAAATGATCCGTGAAAACGGCGATAAACTTCCGGTTGAACTGAAGGGCGAAGTTGAGGCCGCCGTTGCTTCAGCAAAAACCAAGCTTGATGTTGAAGATGCTGCTGTGATTGAGGCAGCCAGATCAGAACTCGAATCGAAAATGCACAAGTTGGCCGAGGAACTTTACAAGTCTGCCCAGGCCGGCGGTGAAGCCGCAAAGGCTGAGCCTGGCAAGGAATCAACCAAGAAGTCTGACTCAGATGTGGTTGATGCTGAGTACGAGGACAATTCCAACAACCCCTGATGAGTAATCATCCTGAGGCCCGGTCCATCATCCTGAGGCCCGGTCCGTCATTCTGAGGCCTGGTCCGTCATTCTGAGGCCTGGTCCGTCATCCTGAGCGCAGCGAAGGATCCTTTCTTCTCCATCGAAGAAAGGATCCTCCGGCCTCAGAAGAACCTCAGCCCTTCCTTGAATCCATAAACGACTTCAGCAAATCCACAGGTACTGGAAATACAATGGTCGAATGTTGCTCCGAAGCAATATCAGACAGGGTTTGAAGGTACCGGAGTTGCACCGATACCGGATTCTGCGACAGGATGTCGGCTGCCTCGCGCAGTTTTGTTGCGGACTGCATTTCGCCTTCTGCAGCGATGATTTTTGCGCGGCGTTCCCGCTCAGATTCTGCTTCGCGTGCCATGGCACGCTGCATTTCCTGCGGCATATCAATGTCTTTTACCTCTACGGAGGCCACCTTGATTCCCCAAGACTCGGTGTTTTGGTCCAGGATCTGTTGGAGTTGGTCGTTGATCTTTTCACGTTCGGTCAGCAGGTCATCAAGCGTGTGCTGACCAAGAATTGAACGCAGGTGAGTTTGTGCAAGTTGAGTCGTGGCGTACAGAAAGTTCTCGATGTTGATCACGGCCTTCCGAGGATCGACGACCCGGAAATAGAGGACGGCATTTACTTTCAAACTGACGTTGTCCCGGCTGATGACGTCTTGTGGATCAATGGGCATGGTCACGGTTCGGATGGAAACGCGAACCATACGGTCAATCAGCGGAATTAAGATCACTGGTCCAGGTCCCTTGGGTGCGCCAAGGACCCGGCCCAACCGGAACACGACGCCACGCTCGTATTCCTGTAAAATTTTGATCGACGAAGCTAGAAACGCCAAAGCCAACATGAAAAATAGAAAACTTCCAGAAGCCACGAACAGCCCTCCTCGGGTTTTTATTGCAGTGTCAGGTATCTTTATTTCAACTTTGCGTCTGGACGTGGCCTTTTTGCAATTGGAGTTGCTGCCATAAATCCCTTTTGGCAGCCGGGTCTGTCTCCAGCTTGGAGAGCTCGGCTGCTTTCACGATTATGGCAGAATCCGTGCCAACTCGTTGTGCCCAATGGCGGCAAGCTTCCTCCGATGAATCACCGAATGCCACCATCAAACCGCAAGGACCATCAGCGGCAGAGCCCACCCGGCGGCGAAGGCTGGCATCGCCGTGAATTCGAACATCTTGGCGTCGATATCCGCAGGCGGCAGCAATCCGTGCCATGAGTTCTACGCAGGAGTCAGATAGGGCGGTTTCCCCATGGACCATCATCAGATAACGGGCACGCGCCCTTGAAGGATAGCGCTGTCCGCGTTGCTCAAGCCATTCCAAGTATTTTAGGTGTCTAGGGTCGCAGGTCATGCCCCCCGTATAACACCGGGGATGGTCAGGAGGCAACGCGGGTTGGCGCCCTGCCAGTTGTTGCGAGGCGACGATTTTTCAGGGCGACGGATGCATCTTTGATCTGTTGCGCCACGACATCCTCAGGGGCACCAAGCATCGAAGCCCGCATGAGTGCCAGGCGGGCTTTGCCGTGCTCTTTCATCCCGGCCAAGGCTTGGGCCTGAATCAGGAGAGCCTGTTCGCTCCACGGCTCTGTTGAAAAGGCTCTGAGTGCCAAGGCCTCGGCCTTGGTCGCATTATTGAGTTGCAGGTGCAGTTCCGCCATCAGACGGAAGACGTAGCTCATATTTTGGCTTTTCTTGATGGATTCTAATGCGGCAAGTGCAGCCTGCGGGCGCCCACTTTTGATTTCAGCAATCGCCGAAATCAAGTTGGCTTCGTCCGCCTCCCCCGTCTTGGTCAATTCACTGGCGAGGGTTATGGCATCTTCAAGTTTTTCCTGCATGAAATACACCCGCGCAAGGATGACAGTCGCATCGGTCTGCTCTGGATGCCCCGCCCGCACATCGCGAAGAAGCAATTCAGCCCGGCGCAGGTCCTTTATCCGCTCGCAGGTCGACACAATGGCCTCAAGGGCGTCGCGCGCATCGGGATAATAACGGCGCATTCGCTTGAAGTAATAAAGGCCCTTGTCGATATTGCCCTTCTTGATCTGCGCATGACCCATCGCAATCAAAGCAGGGCGCATCCTTTGGTCCATAAGAAGGGCCTTGCGAAAATGAGCGATGGCCTCTTCCGCCCGTCCTTGGTCGAGCAATAGTCGACCAAGCTGCACTTGGCGTTCGGGTTGCTTGCCATTCACTTCAAGCTCGGCGGCCATCAGCGACGCAGCCTCACCGACCCTACCCTTCATCAGGCGAAATTCTGCCAGTAGTGCATTGGCCCGGTAGTAGGCTGGATGCTCTGCCAGTATATTTTCCAGCATCTTTTCGGCCACGTCGAGTTGACCGGTCTTACTCAAAGCAAACGCATGAAGGAATCTGACCTGAATGTTTTGATCGTCTATACCATTTGCCTCAATAAGTTGAAGCAAGGCAGCCGGATACTTCTGTTCAAGGAGCAGCTTTTCTGTTGTTCGAATCCTGTGTAGCAACGGCTCTGGAGACGCAAAAGAGTTCAGAAGTTTAACGACCTTTTTTTCTAGTTCATCCGGTTGAAAGGGCTTTAGGAGGTAATCATTGGCGCCAAGGTCAACCGCCCTGACGATGTCATCGCGGGACGACTCGCCGGTAACGACTAAAATAGGAATGTCTGCGCCAAGATTCCGGTGACGGACATTTTCAAGAACAGCAAATCCGTGGGTTTCGCCAAGGGCCAGGTCGCAAATCAGAAGGTCTGGGTGGCCCGAATCAATTGTTTTAATGGCATCAGCGGCATTGGAGGTTTCAAGGATTTCCTTGAATTCGATCTTGTGAAGGACACGCCGCATCGCTTTGCGGACTTGAACCTGATCATCGATAATCAGCACCGTGATTTCGCGGGGATCGAAGTTGTATTTTCCAGTGGCCATGGACCCCCTCCCTTCTCCCGGCTCCGTTCTTATCCGTTGGCCCCCTTGATGAGGGCTCGCGCACCCTGGTCCGCCGGTGCGGCAGCTTGGGCCTGCCGCCACAGTTGTCTGGCCTCTTCAGGTTGACCGGCCTTGTGCTTTGCAATGCCCGCCCATAACAGGGCCTGAGAATGCGCGGGTATCACCTTGAGGATTTCGGCAAACTCTTGAAAGGCTTTATCTGGCTGGCCGCCTCGCAAATACAACCGCCCGAGATCTAGGCGTACATCGGGCATTTTTGGGTAAATCGAAAGTGCCTTGCGGTACTCGTTTATGGCGTCCTGCGACATGGAGGATTGTTCATAAGATTGCGCAGCAGTGACATGGTGATTGGCGATGCGGCCCAGCACCATGTCAGGGACTTTTTGCCCCGGCCTTACCTGAGCAAAGGCCTGTTCAAAAATCCCGCGAGCCTCTTCATATTGTCCAAGGTCGCAAAGCAGAACTGACAGGTTGAGCGCGGCTTCAGTGAAGGCGCTGTTTACCTTGAGTGATTTTTTAAATTCACGAATGGCCTCAGGGAAGCGTGACTGCTTGTGGTGTGTAACGCCCAGTAAATTATGGATGTTTGCCAATGACCCTTGAGTCGCGAGCGTTGATTTGAGCAGTTTTTCCGCAGCATCATAGCGACCGACGTTGAGGTACAACGCGACCTTTTTATGAACTGCGGCGAGTTCGGCACGAATTCCACTCATGAATATCTGACCTTCCAGATCAAGCGACGGAGGTCGCCTCAAAACGTCTTGTCACCAGAACTTTGATCTGGCCCGGGAAGGCAACGTCGGTCTCGATGCGTTTGGCGATTTCCGTGGAGAGGCTTTGCAGGTCAGAGTCTTTGACCCGCTTGTGACTAACTTCCACATGCACTTCCCTGCCACCATTCATGATTGCCGATTTGGTGACGCCAGGGAAGCTTCGGATGACTTCGTCGATCGCATTGAGTCGAATCTGGTAGCCTTCCTCGAGATTGACGCGAGCACCGGGGCGGGCACCTGAAAGGGTATCAGCCGTTTTCAACACAAAGGCCATTGGAGTTTCGATGATCAGGTCGTTGTGATGGGACATCACGGTATCGCAGATCATTCGACGCTCACCGTAACGGTCTGCGTAGTCGCCACTGATCACAGCATGGCTGCCTTCGATGCGGTAATCGAGCGCTTTGCCGATATCGTGCAAAATTCCACAACGCTTCGCATCGGACGGGTCCACACCCAATTCGGCGGCCACAACGCCAGCAAGGACGGCCACCTCAAACGAATGGAGGTACTGGTTTTGACGGTAACTCGTACGCCAATTCAAGTAGCCAATCAGTTTTTGTATTTCTGGGTGGATGCTGTCGAGACGCAAGGCAACAACAGCCTGCCGCCCAAGTTTGATGGCCTGTTGTTCAATGATTTCGCGTTGGCGCAGGTAGGCTTCCCGACTTTTGCCCCACGAGCCGCGACCCTTTGAAAGAAGTTCTTGCAGAGCAAGCCGGGCCGACTCGCGGTCTACCCCAGCGCCACCTGAAAGGCGCAGCACGGGCATGAAGTCGGGATTTTCCGGGCGCGACAATTCAATGTCGATCGTGGCAAGTTGCTTCATATCCATCATGAGCTGGGGATCCGCCTCAATTTCATCGGCAAGGCGCGCGCTTTCGATTTCGACGGAATTCAAAGTTTTTGGCCAAGGAAATTCCGGAGCATAGCGCGACATGGCGCGGCTGATGATCCTCTGTCCGGATTTGCGTGCAGACGACGCCAAGTCGTCACTGACAATTCGCAGTACCTTCTGACACTCAAGCTGGCGTCCCTCGATGATGGAGCGCTTGATCGCATTCTTGAGCTCGGTGGAATTTGTCCGTGACATTTCTTCAAGAAGCTTCTTGAGAGAGTCGTTGGTTTTTTCCAGGTCGCCCTCAAGAGTCAGGTGGATTTCGCGCAGGGTCTCGACCTTCTTGTTGGCCAGCTCCAGGCTTTTCTCCAGTTTTTCGAACTGCCCGTCATCAGCGTCGAAGGACTTCTCGCGGGATTCGAAATCAGCCTCGGCATTTTTCAAGTTTTCAATGCGCTCAGCGATCGACTCATCGAGGTCTTCGCGGAGGATTAGGATGTTTGCCTCAGCCCGCTTCAGCAGGTCCTCGCAGACGGTTTCAGCTTGGATCCGTGCGTCCTTGAGAACTTCTGACTTCTGATTGCGGTTGCCGGAAGCCAGTCTGCCTGGCAGTAAAAAAAGTCCAATCCGGAAGATGATATAGCCAAGCAGTGCGCTAACTGCGACTGTGATCAGCGTTTGATTTAGGTCGCTTGGGTTAAAAGCTGGGTTCATCGTATTATCCTTGACGGCTGACTTCAGGTCTCGGGGAGGTGAAAATTCACCTCTACTATAATTCGTAACCCGGAACGGGCTTCTTTACCATTAAATGAAGAAATCGTATGTTTTGCAGCTGGCGCCAAGGCGGGCAGGGGGATTTAAATGCAAATATCTGTTTTTATTGAAGAAACTCTCGATCTCTGTGCCCAGGAACTGATTTCTCGATTCCGTTCGGGGCTGGAGGTCCGTTCCAAGGCCGACGCCAGTTTGGTGACCGAGGCAGATCTGGCGAGTGAAAAGGTTGCACTCGGACGGATCAAACAGGCTTTCCCCGACGACGTCATCCTGTCAGAGGAGACCCATACTAGCGTCGCCCGGCGTCCTGAGGGCGTCCACGTCTGGATTGTGGATCCCTTGGACGGAACCACCAACTTTGCCAACGGCTATCCCTATTTTTGCGTCTCCATCGCGCGCGGCGTTTTTCGTGCCGACGGATCGATCCAGGTT
>Ga0214919_10000143_pt1 | contig 115392 bp, 122 predicted proteins | sample LL1503_MetaG_FD_177994 | JGI IMG/M metagenome (GOLD analysis project Ga0214919, IMG submission 177994) | Freshwater microbial communities from Lake Lanier, Atlanta, Georgia, United States - LL-1503 | ecosystem: Environmental > Aquatic > Freshwater > Lake | place: USA: Georgia | collected...
TAGGTACTCGTATAGATACGCTTACAACGAATCTATCAACGACTGGTAGTACGTTAGGTACTCGTATAGATACGCTTACAACGAATCTATCAACGACTGGTAGTACGTTAGGTACTCGTATAGATACATTAACTACAAATCTAGCTTCTACCGGTTCTACTTTGAATACCAGAATTAACAATCTAAGTGGTTATATAAATTCTACATCTAGTAATATTGTTTTCACAACAGGAAATCAAACTATCTCTGGAACTAAAACTTTCATACAAGATACAACATTTGGTGACTCGTCGCAAGGTGACTTTTTAGTTATTTCTGGTAATAATTTTACAGTCTACGGAAGCGGTAATTTTACTAGTGGACTTTTTATAAATGGAAATCCAGTGCTTACCGGATCTTCAACTTTATATGCTACTTCAGCTAACCTCGCTTCAACTGGTAGCACTTTAGATAGTAAAATAAATAATTTAAGCGGTTATGTTACTGGCGCAGATGGGACATTGACTACGAATCTAGCTTCTACTGGCTCTACTCTTAATACAAAAATCAACAATCTCAGTGGTTATATAAATTCAGCAGATAGTAATATTGTATTTACTACCGGTAATCAAACTATATCAGGAGTTAAAACTTTTATAGGAAATCATAATATTAGTGGAAATACAACAGTAAGTGGCTTTATTAATATTAGCGGAAATTATGATCTTTATTCTCAGATAGAGAACTCAAAAAAATTAGCAATAGCATATGCTATAGCTCTATAATATAAAAGGTGTAATCTATTTAAACATATATGAAAAAACTAATACCATCAGGATATCAATTCTTAGCTAGTAGTCAAATTGTTAATTTCCCACCATCTCTTTATGGACCTCAAAATCCAGTAACTCTTGAGAATCTATTATTAATCACTAATGTAAGTAAAGGCCAAATAATATATAATTTCGCAGATTCAACAACTACTGGAGCAGTTAATTCAACTAGCGGATTTTTATTGGGTTATAATACAACCTCAATGTCTAATACTGATAAATTACAAATATTCTATGATGTGCCAAGTGAAGAGTATGATTTTGCTAGTGGATATTTGACTGGATATATAACTGGATCTGGAACAAGTACTGGATTATATTCATCACCAGTTCCAGTTGAATTTGGAGCGGTTGGTGGAAGAGCAGTTGATGTATCTTCTGGATTTTTTCCTCAATACGGCAGAAATGCAAATGCAGTATTAAATATTGATTCTCAAGGTGGTGGCGCATTAACCCTTCAAGCAGATCTTGATAAAGATATTGATAGCGTCACAGCGTTTCCTCCAGTTGGTGGTTATGCTAGTAATTATTCTATTCAAACTGGAGTCGGAGGAATACTTAGTGGTAATAATAGTAGACTTGCTTGGGGTATTACTAATTATGGCACAGGAAATATTTATCTTAAATTTGGCGCAGGAGCAACAGTAACAACTGGCGTTAGTTTTGGCGTAACTGGCGCTATTATAACTGGCAGTAGTTTTAATTTAATATTAAAAGGTGGAAATACTGAATTTGATAATAATGGCGGAAGTTTCCTTGATTTTACTCCAAAATATAATGGCCCAGTTAGCGTTGCTCAATATCCTAATGTTAATATTAAATATATTTCTTGGGAACTAGTTTAATGTATAAAAGATACTATGATATTGATGTTGATGCAAAAGCTTACGCAAACAGAATCGTAAAAGCTGGCGGAAGAATTCCGTCTGATATAATTAGTGTTAGTGATTTTATAAAAAAATTAAAGATTAATAATCTTTGGATTGATATTTTAGATGTTTGGTTAATGAGAAAAGACCATAATATTGGAACTGGAACAACTGTATATGCTCTTAAAAATGATAGATATAACGCCACAATGTCTTCTGCTTCTATGGTTTGGGATAATACTGGAATTATAAGGACTATATCTACGCAATATATGACTGCTATATTAGGGTCAAATGGAGGCAGAATTAACAGAACTTTAATTGCAGTATCCAAAAGAAGTTCCGCAGAAGCTCCAGCTATTTCTTATGGTAATTTAAATACAGTCAGATTTGCTTTAAAAACGCTAATTAGTCCAGATAGATTAAGTTTAGATGCTTATAATGGATCTGGAAATGATAACTTTGGAATTACAAGTGCAGTTGGAGTATTCAATCAACTTGCTGCAAGTTATGATACTAATACTTTAATTTTTAAAGCTAATAATTCAACAGCAACAACATCAAATATATCAATGAGTTTTGCGCCCTCATCTTTAATAACTTTTGGAGATTGGCTTCCAAGAGGAGGCCCACTATCATTAGGTACAATATCTTTTGGACTAGTTTCAGATAGAGCTTTTTCATCAGCACAGATTGATACTTTTTATTCTATAATGAAAAATACAATAGGAAGGGGTTTAGATTTGCCATGAGATTTTACGATCTTGATATTGATGTTAAAAATTATGCAAAGCGCATAGTTGATGCTGGATATAAATGTCCAGCTGATATTAATAGTGTTAGTGATTTTGTAAAAGGATTGAAACTTTTAAATATTTGGAATAGCGTAGAAGAGATTTGGCTATTAAGACAACAGCAAAATTCTGGATCAGGGAGTACAGTTTATGCATTAAAAAATAGTTTATATAATGGAACTATTACTAGCGCGGTTTGGACTTTTAATGGTTTATTTTTCGGGATCGATAATTCGAATATTATTATAAGAGGATATAAATTTAAAAATAGTCCGTTCAGTACTCATGTAATAGATAATACAAATTTTGGTGGATATACAAATAGTATAGCTTTTGGTCATATTGCTGGTTCAAGAGATAGATATTTTTATTTTCCCGGAGGAAATAGAGAATATTTAGGATATCGAAGCGATGGTGGTCAACAATTTAACCTTGGTAGTCAAATAAATTCAAATAATTTTAAAAGCACATTATTTTCTCTAAAAACATCAACTTCTTTTGAAGGTTACTACGGTACAACATATAAATCTGGTGGAACAAATGCAAGTTTTAATTGGGATATAGATGGAACAACAATTGGTGATTTTTATTATAGCTTTACAACTGGAGCAAATCCAAATCCAACGACTTCTTCTATTATTATGTTTAATGATAATATTAATCCTTTATATTTAAATTATTATTCTTTATATAAATCTACAATAGGCAAAGGACTTGGGCTAGCATGAAATATTACAAACTAGACAGAGACACAAAAGCCTATCTTAAAAGAATGGCTGTTGATGGAATTAAAACTCCAGCTGATATTTATTCTGTTAATGATTTTATTGTTGGATTAAAGGATTTGAATTTACAAGACTTTACTGAAGCTTATTTTTATTCTAACTTGCAAAATGCTGGATCTGGAACAGTTTATAGTTTTAGAAATAATTTAAATAATGGAACTATGGCTGGTAGCCATAATAGAAGAACAGATGGAATAGAATTAACTGATGGAGGAAATAGTATTATAAATACAAACTTTTTAATGCCTTTTGCGCCATGTACTTTTATATGCATATTTAGATCAAACGCGCAAGTTAATGTCCTTGCTTCTACAGTATTTTTTACAGCAGGAGTTAATAATAATGGAAATCAATTTTCTATAGAGAGCACTAGTTTACCAGATAGTAGATTTAGTTATATTGCTTACGGAAAAAATTGGACAGGTATTATTTCCGCTAATCAAACCGCAGGTGATGCTAAAAATTTAAGATTTAATTTTGCATCTTTTGTTATGCCAGATAAAAGAGGTCCGTTAAGATATGCTTTTAATAATGCTTTTCTTACAGGAAGTTCATATGCTACAGCAGACGATGGCTTTAATACAACTAGAGCTTTTTATAGAATAAAAGGTAATGAGTCTCCTAGTTCTACAATTATTCATTCTGCTTTATTTTTCGATAGAAACCTTTCTGATTCTGAAGTTGCAAGTATTTATAATTTAATTAAAGTTACTAGCGGAAAGATGTTAAACATACCATGAGATTTTATCAATTAGACAACGATACAAAAAAATATATAAAGCGCCTTAATTATAATGGCATTAAAACTCCAACCGATATATATTCAGTAGACCAATTTATACGAGGCTTAAAAGATCTTGGAGTATATGGCAATATGATAGAAGCTTGGTTTTTCAGAAAAAATCACAATGCAGGAAATGGTAATATTGTTTATTCTTTTAGAGATAGTTTTAATAATGGCACAATCAATAATATCTCAACGGCGGCTTGGGATGATAGAGGATTAATATGTACAGCAAATGCCACAAGTTCTCTTTCTAATTATATAACTGGAAATTTAAGATCTAATATTTTACCAACAGCTAGTATATTTTCAATTTTTATGAGCACAGTTGCTGGCATGGAAAATTTTACAAATGGTTATCCTTATGCTAGTTGTTTTAGTACAAGTACATATTATAGTGGAAATATTGGTGGAAGTAGTTTATCTATTAATGGAAACTCAAATAATGGAACAAGCTGGCAATCAGTTTTAAATGGAGGAATAGGAACAAGCACGATCAATGGAAATACTCTTTTTAAAATAGTAAAAGGATCTTTGACTCCTTCCTCAGTATTAGCAGAAAGTAGAAATTCTTCAATTACCTTGACTTCATCTTCTGCTTCAAATACTCAAGGATCTCTAATCTATGATAGATTTGCTTTCGGTGGGAGATGGAATACTACTGTTGAAGGAAGGAATGGATCTAGCGGTACAGGTTTTCATGGAACTCATATTTTTCATTGTTTTTTTAATATAGATGTTAATTTTACAAGTTTTGAAAGTTTATTTAAAAGCACAATTGGCAAAGGAATAACTCTACCATGATAACTAATAGAACATATGGAATGGATAATGATGTTATATCATATAACGCCAGAATAGTAGCTGGTGGTAATCAAAGTTTAAGTATGCAAAGTTTAAGACAATTAAATCAATTTGTAATTTCAATTAAAAAAATGAAACTGTGGTACAATATGGTATGCTGGCCATTAAGAGCAAATCAAAATGCTGGAACTGGGTTAATTGCTTATTCTTTGGGTGGACTAACGACACAAAATGGTACGCTAACCAATGGGCCGATTTGGGCAAATAATGGAATTGTTTTTGATGGTACAAATGATTATATTACAATTTCAAATTTTACTACGTCATTTCTTGGCACATTATTTTATTCAGCAAATCACTTATCAATGACTTCAGATTCTCCAACACCAACTAGTCAAAAAGCAATGAATTTTTATGGCATTGAAATTGGAAAAGCAGAGGGTGCTTCATTCGGCGTAGAGGCAACGGTATTAACTCCTCCATATCCAACCGCTGGAAGATCAACAACTATATCTGGTTTCGGAGCTGGAATACAATATACAGCAGCAGGTGTATTTAATCCAGCAGCCTCTTCAATGGCTAGATTTTATAATGGAGCATCAAAAGACCTTAATTCTTCTGCAACTTATCCTGCTGTTTCAACTAGTTTAACGACTAATATTGGAACAAGATCTTTTTCTAGTATTAATAGCGCATTTAACGGTACAATTTCAATAGCAATATATTTCAATTCTGCGCTTTCAGATGCTGATATTGCATCTATTCACTTCTTCTATAAAACTACCCTTGGCCAAGATTTAGCTCTACCATAAAGAAAGTGTAACATACTAGTATGATATTAAATAATCCAATTTTCATCAATCAAACAGATGCAGATATTAGATATACTAGAGCAGGAAATTATTATGTAAAAATAGCTAGAACTGGAGATCAAACAATATCACAAGATACAGATACAATTATTCAATTTTCAAGAATAACCGATCCTAACAATTGGTATAATACAGGAACTTACAGAATAACCCCTACTATATCTGGTAATTATTGCGCCAATCTCATGGTATCATGGAAACAAGGGTCAGCTGCTAGAAATATCCAAACTAACATTCAAATAAGAAAAGCTGGCAATACATTTGCTATTACTCAAGTTCCAGTTGAATCTGGATTAAATTTTTCAGTTTATGCATGTGGTATAACAACTTTAAATGGAACAACTGGCGATTATATTGAGGCGACTGCATATTCAGCAAACCCAACAAGTCAAAATCTTGTTGGTGAATCAGTTGGCACTTGGACTAAGATGGAAGTATTTAAATTAAATTAAAATACCTTATAATTTGATCTAAAAATATATATTATATAGTGTAATATTTATTATGACTTATAAAATCGTAGATATATCAGACGAAATTTATCGCGAATTAGGCGAGCCAAGTGATCTTAGCTTATCTAGTATAGCTTTTTGGCTTCGCACTAATATTGGCGATTTAAATATTTTAATTAATAAAAAATACTACATTACAGAAGATACCCTTGAAATTGGCATCGAAGAAGGTAGCGGAGATGAATTTAAGGATGTAGAAAAAAGTATATTCAAAATGATTTACAGCATACATTATTATGAAAGATTATTTAGAAACGCTCTTGGGGCAGCGAGCACAGATAGTCTTATTGAAATTAATCAAAATGGATTTAGCGCCAGAAAGATTAATAAAAATGAATTAGCAAAAACCTACGCTCAATTAAGAAAACAAATTGTTGATGAACTCGAAATTCTTACTAAAAATTATAATCTTAATGAAGCTCGCCCATTACAGGTTGCGGGCGACGACACAATACCAGATTTATCAAGAAGTGTTACCTACAGTAACTATATTAGAAACATAGATACAATTTAAATTTATGGCTACTAGTTTTTTAAGCGCAGGTGATGAAAACTGGTATGAAAACGCACTAGATACTTGGTTTGAAACTTTTAAAAAAATAATAATAGTTAATAAAGAACCTATTAAAAATATAGTTCAAAATACTCAAAACCAAATGCTTGGATACGAAGAAACTTCAAATATTATTGATTATAGTTATACGCCAAGAAATCAATCTTTTGATGCAGTAATTAAATATAATCCAATAGATAACTTAAAAGAAGATCCAGAAATTAAAATTAAATTCACAAATCAACCAGTAGAAATATATGTAAAAGAAGATGCAAAAAATTATATAGACACAGATAAAACAGAAAATATTTCTTTTGATGGAAAAATATTTAATATATTTAGCACAAGTATAACCAAGCACTATCAAAATAATACTTTATATGTTTATTACTTAAAGGAAACAAGATAATGGGCAAAGTTAATTTAAATTTTTCTAAAATAGTAAATAAAAATAAAAAGTTTCAAAAACAAGCAGAATCTCTTGCTCGTGAAAAATTTGAAACAAGTAAAGATAATTTTTTAGAGAATTTTGATAATCATCCAATAACAAAAGAAATTGAAGCAGGAGCTTCTGGAACTAATATCTCAAGAACCTTGAATGGAATTGGTAATTTATTTAGTTTTATTGGTTTCTATAGAGACGATAATCCCATCGGCCAGCTTAGAAATTTATTAAATAAAAAATTTATTTTTAAAAAAAGAAATATTGGCGAAAAAGTACAATTCTCAATAGAGTATCCTACGTTAGATAAAATCAAAGCAGAAACGCCTCTTCCTTGGGAAGGTGGAAAAAGTTGGGTTGCTGGTATAGAACGAGGAATATCTGGACTTGGAAATTATATATATAAAACATTTTCAGAAGGAAGATCTCAAGAAGGTTTACAATCTAAAAATAAAATTAGAGGAAATGCATATAAACCAACAAAATATATGTCAGATCTTATAAATAAATTTATAAAAGAAGCAAAATAATGAAAGCCCAATTAGATAATATTTTAATGTCAAGCATGATAATGTGGATAGATCATCAAATTTTAAGTAAAGGTGAAGCTTATAAAAATTACTCTAGTTTATTTTATCCTATAACAAATATATATAATGGATTTAATAGTTATGGTTTACCATTTAAACAGATTGTATGCGATAGTTCTATAACTGGCGCAAATTTATTATCTGGAGTATACATTAATGGATCTTTAAATAATGTCGGATCTAGTAATTTAACTGGAATTAATCCATATCAAGGTCAAATATATTTTAATTCAAATCAAGCTGGAAATGCATTAAGCGGCAAATATGCTGTTAAAGATTTTAATATATATTTAACTAGTCAACCAGAAGAAGAGATACTATTTGAAACTCAATATCAAGCAAAGCCCAAAACGTCTCAAACGCCTACGGGATTAGCTATCGAAAATATAACATATCCGTGCATTTTTTTAAAAAATAATGGGGGATCAAATGAACCTTTTGCTTTAGGTGGACAAGATGATACAATTATGGAAGTAAGAGCTATAGTATTAGCTGATAACGCCTTTAATCTTGACGCTGTATGCAGTATTTTAAAAGATACTGCTCGGTGTTATATTCCACTAATAAGAACTAGCCCATATAATAATTTTGGTAGCTTAAATAGTGGTTTTTATAACTATAAAAGCTTAATAGCTGGTATTAACGTGTCTAATGATGCATTTTATATATCAGAGGTAAATATTAGTAAAATATTTGCTAATATCAAAACTAATAACAATCAAGTATATTCTGCTTTTGTTGATTTTTCTCTAAGCAACATAAGATATCCAAGAGCATAAAAAAAACTTCTCTTAGGTATAAAATTGCTGTAATAATAAGAAAGATTTCAAAGGAGAAATAAAACATGCCAAGAAAAAGAATAATTTATCAAAGTGAAGCCCTTTTTGTAGGACCAACTGGAGCTACTTCACCAACCCAACTAAACAGAGTCCAAAGCGCAAATTATAGTTTTGATATCACAAGACAAGATATTAATCAATTTGGTCAGCTAGGCGCAATTGATCGAGTCATCGTAGAGCAACCTACTGTTAGTTTAGATTTTAGTTACTATGCAAATAATGGATTTAATGAAACTGGTATAGGTTTTGCACTTGGCACAACCAGAGGTGCATTAGCTGACATTCTATCTGGCGGAAAAGATGTACAAAATTATTACATTTATGTTTCTCCAGAAGGTACAGATGCAAATATTGATACAACTGTAACTGGCGTTAATGGTGGAGCTGGCAGAGTAATTGGTATTGGTAACGCTGGTCTAACATCTTATTCAATAGAAGCTGCAGTCGGAGGATTTCCAACAGTAACAGTTAATGCAGAAGCTTTAAATATGAAATTTTATGGTGCAACAACTGGAGTTGTTCCAACTGTAAATCCTTTAGATGGATCACCCAATTCGACTACCGCATTTTCTATCCCAACTCCAACAACTGGTCTTGGATTCACTGCTCTTCGTCCCGGCGATATTACTCTTGCAGTTAGCGGACTAGGATTTAATGCGGCAGATCTAAAAATTCAAAGTTTCTCACTATCAACTGATATTGGTAGAGAACCAATTCAAAAATTAGGAAGTAAATATGCATTCTCTAGAGAGATCTCATTCCCAGTAACTGTCACAGCAAGTGTAGAGGCGATCGTAGGCGATATTGGTGGAACTGATAATTTAGGAAATGCTCTAACTGATATAGTTTGTAATGATGCTAATTCTTGGGATCTACAATTTACCCTAGGCCAATCAACAGCAGATTGTGTAGCAAGTACTCCTCCAGTACAAGCTATGCGTTATACTTTAAAAGGAGCAAAGTTAGACTCTCAAGAAGTAAGCTCTGCTATAGGTGATAATAAATCTGTAACTCTAGGATTTAGCGCACAAATAGCTGGCCCAAGCGACACAAATAAAGGTTTGTTCATTGAAGGCCCATAAATAATAATAATTATATTTATTAAAATAACCCCAAGCTAAAACTTGGGGTTATTTTTTTATACTTGTGTAATATATTTAAATGCCAAGAAAAAGAATAATATATAATACGTTGGGAGCTGCTTCTAATAGAGGAACTATTGCTGGCGTTCAATCAATGAATTATGATTTTAATTTACCATATCAAAATGTAACTGAATATGGTAATTTAGGTGTTAAAAATCAAATTGTTAATGGGCAACCAAATATAAATCTTAATCTACAATATCTTTTAAATAATATAGATAATGAATTTAAAATAGGCTTAAGCACTGGCAATGGTACTTTAAGTGGTATTTTAAATGATAATTTTTCATTAAATTTTACAGGTTTTATTGGCAAAGAAGGAATTGATCTTTCTGGAAATATTGAAGGTTTATTATTATTTAAAAGTGGATATTTAACTAATTATGCTGTTCGAGGAGGAGTTGGAGAGTTGGCAACCGTACAAGCGCAGTTTGTTTGTAATGATTTAAATTTTAATACTAATACTGCTGGTTTTTCTTATCAACAAATAATACCCACGGGATTTAGTCAACCACAAACATGCGAAAACAATAGTTTATCTTTGAATTTAACTGGTTTGGGCATGTCTACTGGAGATTTTAAAATACAAAATTTTGATTTATCTTTAAATATTAATAGGCAACCAGAAGTATTTTTTGGAGAAAATCTAGCTAGATATATGTATATAACATATCCAATTGAAATTAATATGAATTCAGAAGTTATATTAGGAGACATTGAAATGGATACTGTTAATCAAATGGCAAGTGGTTTAAATTCAATTAATGTAATTTTAACTACCCCATTGAAAAAATATGAAATAGGTAATTGTAAATTAGTTTCAGAAAATTTTAATTCAAGTATTGGGCCAAATAAAACAGCCGCTCTTAGCTTTAAAAGTGTTGTAGGTGGTGTCAATGATAATTTAAATTATTTCCGCATAAATCCAGTGTAACTTAAGTTAAGGCAAAAGGATATTTATGGATAATAATGAGGACAAGCTCAAAAGCTTTGTGTATTTTCAAATACAAAGAAATATAATAACTTTATATAAAAAATATATTAATTTAATTGAAGATCTTCAAGAAGACCATATTAATATGCTAAATAAATTAAATAGTAAAATTGACCTACAAACATTAAAAAATGTTGATTATTTTGATGAAAACAAATATAATTATATAAGGAAAAAAATATTAGATAATGGAAATGAAGTAATCAGAGAAATAGAAAAAAATTTAGAAAAACTTAATTTTACACTAAAATGAAAAGAACTTTAATATTCCCACTAGAGCAAACGATAGAATCAAATCTATCCCTACAAACTACATCAAAAAAACTTTGTGAACAATTTAAGATATATAAACCTTCTTTGGCTCTTTTTAAATCTAAAAGATTTTTGAATTATTTTAGCACTTGGGATGAGCAAAGAAAGAAAGACTTTATTTTAACTATTGGCGGAATAAAGAATTATAAAAAAACAAAATCATTTTTAGATAATTTATCTAATTTGGAGGAAAAAATATGAATTTTAAATGGCTACATGAATTTTCTTTGCATAAAGAAATTGAAGCAGAAGAGACGGAAGTAACAAAAAATGAACAAGGCGAGGAGATCAAAGTAACTAAAAAAGTTAAAAAAACTGCACCAATTAAACTTAAAATATTAAAACCAAATAGAAAACTGCACGAGCAAGCAGAATTAGTATATGCAATTAAACTTTCCGAATGCGTTAAAGCTGGTTTACTTACAAAACCTTTATTATCTAAACGTTATCAAAATGATGGTGGAGCAATGAGTGATCCAGAAAAAACAGAATATACAAAATTATATCTTGAACTTTTTAAAGTAGAAAGCGATTACGAAAGACTTCTTTTAAAAGATAAAAAAACAGAAGAAGAGCATAAATTAATGGAAACAGCGCTATTTGATCTTGCAAATGCTCGTCGCCAAATTCAACAAATTGAATATAATCAATCTAGTTTGTTTGATCAGACCGCAGAAAACAAAGCAAGAAATCATGTAATTATGTGGTGGATTTTAAATGTTAGTTACACAGAAGATCAAGAAGGTAAAATTGATCCTCTTTTCGGCATAGGTTCATTTGAAGAAAAATTAGCAAAGTATGATGAAATCGAAGAAAGTGGAGATGAATTCAATTTAAAAGCAATTAGAAAACTAACTTATTTATTGAGTTTTTGGTATATGGGTAGAGCTTCTACTCCAGAAGAATTTAAAAAAGTAGAAGAATTCTACGATAAAGACAATTCTTTATAAGTGAATGAATTTAAAACCTATAAAGAAGTAAACAGTTTGCTTGCAGAATTTTTGCAAGGTTTTTCTTATTTTGAAAGTAAAGATTTGTTTCTAAAACATCCAACTAATTTAGATATATCTTATTCTGATCAAAAATATTTACATTACTATCATGAATCAATTTCTAAAGGAGTATTAAGCAATAAACAAAGATTAAATTTATTAATTGAAGAAAAACTTTGGGATGCAGAAAAAGATAAAAGAATAGAGAGTATTAGAATAGAATTAAATAATTTAAAACAAACAAAAAGTAAATTATTTTTATCGAAACAAATTAAAGAAATTTCAGATAAAATATCGATTCTAGAAAAAGAACATATCGATATTCTTACCGAAAAAGAAGAATTAATTGGCTCGACCGCAGAAACTTATGCAATCAAAAAATCAAATGAATATTTTGTATTATCTTTATTTTATAAAGATCCAGAATTTAAAGAGTGCGTAGTAAATAAAAAAAATATAGAAGAAATTTTTATTGACGATACAGATGATTTATTTATGTTTTATAATATAAATTCAAGAAAATTTAATAAAAATATAAAAAAAATTGCTGCATTACCATCTCTTATTAATGCTATATTTCTTTTTGAAGATGGAGTAATGGATTTTTTTGGTAAAGAAATTCTAAGATTAACTATTTACCAATCTGAAGTTTTATCGAAATTAAAAAATTATAAAAACATATTAGTAAAAACTAACAATTTCCCTACAGAAGATTTATACGAAGATTTTGATAAATTAGTTGCTTGGTACGAATCTTCTGGATCAAACATAAATACAGAAAATAAAGAAGATAAGGCAGCTAGTAAACAAAAAGAAAATATGGGAGGATCTTATATAGGAGCTACAAAAAAAGAAATGCAGAAAATAGCAGAAAATAAAGGAGACGTTGTGGTAGATTTAGCTGTAGAAGCTTCGAAAAAAGGTGGAGAATTGTCATTTGCTGAAATAATCAAATTACATGAATAATTTTCAATTCCTATTATAATTAATGTGTAAATTATAGTATGGCGCAAGGCGAAGGAAATATAATTATTGATGTCGCGGGTAATACCCGACAACTAGAGAAAGATATAGCAAAAGTAGCTAATCAATCAATTAATTTAAATGTTAAAGGATTTGGTCAGCCATTAGGTAAAATAAGTGGTCAATTAGGCGAATTTGAGAAATCGTTAGCTGCTTCTAATGCTCGTGTTATAGCTTTCGGCGCCTCTGCGGGCGCGATTTATGCAATAGAAAAAGCGCTTGCGGATACAGTTAGAACAGCAATTAAAGTAGAAAAAGCATTAGCAGATATTAATGTAATATTAGGCGCTAGTAGCTCTTCTTTAAGAAATTTTGGTGGTGAATTATTTAATATAGCTAAAAATACAGGTCAAAGTTTTGATGCTGTTTCTAAAGCAGCTACAGAATTGTCTCGTCAAGGCTTGGGTATAGAACAAACGCTAAAAAGAACAAGTGATGCATTAATATTAGCTAGATTAAGTGGAATGGACACAGTATCAACAGTAGAAGCATTGACCGCAGCAATTAATTCTTTTTCTAAATCAGCATTAGATTCTTCAACTATTATTAATAAATTAGCCGCAGTTGACGCTGCATTCGCGGTCAGTTCTGGTGATCTTGCTGAAGCTATTAAACGAGTCGGTAGTTCTGCTGAAGATGCTGGAGTTTCTTTTGATCAATTAATAGCTATTGTTACTTCTGCTCAACAAATAACTTCTAGAGGTGGGGCAGTAATTGGAAATAGTTTAAAAACTATTTTCACAAGATTACAAAGAACAGACACATTAGACGCTTTAGAGCAAATCGGAGTGGTTACAAAAGATGCGCAGGGTAATATTCTTCCCTTGATGAATATATTAAATTCATTAGCTACAACTTATGATAAATTGAATACAGTTCAAAAGGCATCTATCGCAGAAACTGTTGGTGGCGTTTTCCAAATTAACGTTTTAAAAGCTGCATTAAATGATTTAAATAGTCAATATTCAATTTATACTAGAGCATTAGAAACATCTAGCGGAGCTACAGATGAAGCTATAACTAGAAACGAACAATTAAATCAAACTTTAGAAGCACTTATAAATAAAACTATACAAAATTTTACAAAATTTGGCGCAGCAGTTGGACAAGATGTTTTTGGTCCTGCGCTTAAAAAAGTTTTAGGCGGATTAAATACAGCTTTAGAATCATTTGGCGAAGGTGATAGTCAAGATGTAGGATCAAGAATTGGTAAAGGTTTATTAAAAGGGTTAGGAGATTTTCTTGCTGGCCCCGGATTAGCAATTGGTGGTTTAGCTTTATTTAAAATTTTTGAAAGATTAACGGTATTTACAGCAGATGCTTTTAAAAGCTTAACAGGATTAAATAGTAAAGCAGCAGAACAAAAAGTTCTTCAAAGTCAAATACTTTCTATATTATCTAAAAATCCAGAAATTATTAAACAAATTAATAATGGTGAAACCTCATTATTACAAGTACATAAAACATTATTAAGTTTAATTGAACAAGAAACCGTTGCTTTAACTAAACAAGCTGCAATAGCTCAAACACTATCTCAAACTCTTTATGGATCAGGAGTAAGAGTTGCTAAAACTGGACCAACAAAAGGTTTACCAACGAAATATGATGGATTTATTCCTAATTATTCATTATCAGAAGAATTAAGCGGAGTACAACGATCTTCAGATTATTCAAGATCAGAAAAAAATAAAGCAAGACCATTTTTAACTAATTTAAATGGCGAAATGGTATATGCAAATAATCAAGAAATGAAAGTTCCTGCTAAATCTATATACAAAAAAATGGGTTTACCAGATGGAACAAAACCAAAAAATCCATCTGAAAAATATGGAATTCTTAATCCAAAACAACAAAAACTTTTAGGATTCAGTGGTGGTTTTATACCTAATTTTAAAAATCCTAATAAATTATCCGCAGATCAATTAGTTAATCAAATTAATACTTTAAGTTCTGTAAAAAATATCCCAATAAATGAATATGATCCTAATAACGCAAAAATGCGCTTGGATGCTTTAAAAAATTCAATACAAGGTTTTAGAGAATTAAAAGCTGCAGTTTCTACATCCGAAGATTTCTCTGGTAAAAAATATGTTGAAAATAAATTAGAAAAAGAATCAAAAGATTTAAAAGATAGATACGATAATCAAAAAGAACGTTATAGGAAATCTTTATACGAATATAAAGATATATTCTCTGCTGTTCGCGCAGAAATGGACATGAAAGAAGAATATGCTCGAGGATTTATTCCTAATTTTCAAGATGGTGGACCAGTTCAAGTTAATTTAAATAAACTTGATCCTACTATAAGTTCAAAATATGGAGTTTTAGTAGGCAAAGGTGGAAGTGGATCAGTCGATTATACTCAAGGAGTTGCTGATATTCCTAGTTTAAAAAATGTTTTACCAAAAGGATCTGGCGTATCAGTTAAATTAAGACAAAGAAGCGCATTTCCACTAACAACAGGTGGTATAAATGAATCAGAAAAAGAGTTTGATAAACTTCTTCAAAGTGCAATTGGTCCCGGTTTACAAAGTTTTGCTCAAAATATAGGTCAAAACATATTAGGAAAAAATCAACCAGTTCAATCATTTGTTACTCAATTAGGTGCAGATGTAAAGGGTTCATTATTTGAAAAATCAGTAAGAGCAGCTCTTATCGATCCTAATCAAGTTGATCGAATACCTAGCGATAATGCTCAAGCTGCTTTTGATTTTGACCCAGCATCTTCATTTTTAGGATTTCAAGAATTATTTGGTTTAAAAAATGTTAAAGCAATTGAAGCAAAGGTAAGTGATGAAGCAGCAAAATCTGGAAGATTGCCAAATAAAGTTTTAAGTAAAGAAGATTCGCTTGTCGCAAAAATTATACAACAATATGGTAAAAAACCAAATAAATTTAAGGGATTCATACCTAATTTTGAAGATGATTTAGATCAAGTAAGAAAAGAAGCTTTTAATAGAGAAAAATCTGCTAGTGGTTTATCTTCTAATCAAATTAAATTAGTAAAAGATAGAAGGTTGAAAAATCGTTTGAATCCATATGGTGAAGCGGTTATTAATAAAAGAGATGAGCCTAGCGGAACTGCTGAAGAAGGAATTAAAAGATTTAAATCATTAGGCGACGCAAGAAAAGCTGGTATGCCAGATATGAGGTGGACAGGATACATTCCTAATTTTGCCAAGGGGCGACCTGCGAAGCAACCTAAAAAAGGGTCTGAAGAAGCATTAGATACTGCTCCTGTTGAAAGCGCGTTAAGTAAATTCCAAGATAAAGCTTTATTTGCATCATTTGCATTTTCTACTCTTGGTGGGGTAGTTGGCGAATTTGCACAAGATTTTAATCCTAAAGCTAAAAATTATGTAGATGCTTTATCTAGTGGAGTTTCAGCTTTTTCTACTTTAGCTGGAATTATTCCCGGTCAAGCAGGATTGATAATTGGTGCAGTTGCAGGTTTAGGAGTTGCAATTGATAAAACAATTAAAACGTTCAATGAAAAAGCTCCAGCATTAGAAGCTTCATTAGAATATGTAAAAGATGAAAATCAAAAATTTGGAGATTCAACTTCTAGGTATTTAGAAACTTATACCAAATTAAACGATTCACTTTCAGATACAGACGGAGATCAAGAAAAAATTACTCAAAATATCATTAAATTAAATAAAGAATTAGCCAATATTGCTTTTGAACTTCCAGAAAAATATAGAGCAGAAATTTTAAGTATACAAGATTCTGCAGAATTACAGAATAGAATAGGCGAAATTAGAAAACAACAATTAGAGAAAGAAAAAGCTTTATTAGCCGCAACTAATTTACAGAAAAAAATAGATCAAACTGAAGGTTTAGGAAAAATGTTTTTGGGTATGGGTCAGAATGTTTTAAATAAACCCGGAGAAACTCGCCGACTTGGAGGAGATGTAACAGGAAATATAGGCAAAGAAAATTTAGTTAAATTAGCTCAATCGAATGATTTAGTTACAAAAAGTCAACAAGATTTAATTACAGAAATGGAAAAAACATATGGAATGTCTGAAGATCTTGGTAGAGGTTTACGTCAATTAAGTGATAGTGATTTTGCTGGATTTAGATCTGTATTAATTTCTTCTGCAAATGACATCAAAAATACTCAACAACTAACTGAGGGTTTAAATAAATCTAGAAAAGAAGAACAAGATAAAATAAGAGCTTTAAATAAAGCCATCTCCGAAAGTAAAGCTAAAATTGCAGATTTAAGTAAAACAATGCTTGATGATCTCGTGCGAACACAAGCAAGAGCGCAAACTCAAAGATCAAATAGAAGAGAAATTTTAGCAAAAGATTTTGAATCTAGAACTGAAATTAATAAACAATTTCAAAATCCAGAAAATCAAGCCATGTCTCAATATTTTAATGAAACGGTAAAAAATGCAAAAGAATCTCAAGATAAAATAGATGAAGCTTTAGCAGAAGGAAATAAAGGATTACTCGATAAATTACAAGAATTTTTTAATACCAATAAAGAAACAGGAGGCGGTCAAATTTCTCCAGAAGCACAAATCGCTGTACTAGAAAAATTAAGAAAAGATTTCAATGAAAAAACTGTTACGCCAGATGTGCTTGCTAGACAAATAGAAGAGATATTAAAATCTCAAAATATTAATAAAGATGAATTAGAAAAATTAAGAAAAGAAAATGAAAAGCAAACAAAAGAAACTAACGCAAAATTAGACGCAATTAAAGACCAAGCAGTTCTAGCAAATAAATTACAACAACTTGCTTTAAAATACGCTCAACAACAAAATCAAATTGCAAAAGATTTAAAAGCTGGCGGAGGTTATGAGTCATTTTTAAACCCAGAAAAAGATAAAGCAGAATTTGAACAGTATATAAAAAATAATCAACAAATGATTAAAAATTTCTTAAATCCACAATCAACTACTGGTCAAATGATGCCTATTCAACAAGCTCGAAATGTCGCACAACAAGTAGAAACAGAAAAAAATATTTTTGGACTTGAACCAACTCAATTAGAATCTAATATTATTCAACAAGGAATAAGCCGTCAAATGGGCGAAAAATATCAAGGATTTATATCAGAAACAGATGCAGTAACTAAAGCTTATGAAAAAAATAGAGAAGGAAATGAAGTAAAAAGAAGAAAAACAATGGAGGCGTCAGGTATTCCAATGAACTCTGAAGCGGGAGCGAATATTTTAGATTTAAATAAAACTATACAAAAAAGCATTGAAAAATCTGGAAAATTAGAAGGAGAAAGAAGAGATAAAGAAAGACAATTACGAGAAGAACAAATTTTATTTGATCCAAATAAAATGAGTCAAGATGAACAAGACAAGAGTAATGCAAAAAAAGAACAGCTTAAGAAAGAAATTGAAGCTATCGCGGAATTAGAGCAAGATCAAGAAAAAATTAGAAAGAAACAAGAAGATTACAGAAAAAAACAATATGATGAATTAGTTAAAGAAGGTCAATTAAGTGAAGACAACAGAGATCTTTTAGAAAAAGCAGATGAAACAGTTGAATCTCAAACAAAAAGAATAGAATCATTAAAAATAAAAAGAGGGGAAGCAGTAAAAGAAAGTACCCCAGAAGCTTTAGCAAGAAAAGCAAAAGTTCAAACTGAAGAAAGATTAAAAACTCAACCCTTAACAGAAGGTGGATATCAAAGCGGAGTAGAAAGAATTGTCGATGCAATTAAAGGCGGAAAAACCGAAGGAGAAGAAAAAGATTTACCTACTGCGGTAGGAGATGCTATTAAACAAGCAGCCGAAGATGCAAGTGCCGCTAACGTCCAAGCAATTAAGGATGCTTTCGCGACATTAAAAGAGCAAGAAAAAGCAGCAGACCAAGCTAAAAAAGACGCAGAAACAGAAAGTAAAAAGATTCAAAAAGAAATTGAAGCAAAACAAGCCGCAGATAAAACACAAGCTTCAAAAGAAGCTTTGAAAGCTTCTGGTCAGTCATTATTTGAAGCCAAAGGGAGTGAGAAAATAACTTCAAGTTTATTAAAAGGTGGTATTCCAAGGATTGCAGGAGTTGCTGGCGGTATTAATGAAAAACGAAATGCGGGCACTAAAGCATCTGAAATACCTCAAATTATAGATAAAGCTCTTCAAGAAAATCCTAACATTAAATCAACAGAAGATTTAATTACTCAATTAAAAACAAATAAAGGATTTGACGCTAAGATTACCGCTGGAACTTCATTTGGAAAAGGTGATTTACAATCTGAATTAGAATCAGCTGTTGCGAAAAAAGGAAAAGAACAAAGAGAAGGAGCTTTTGTCGGAGGAATAGATACTTATATACAAAATTTACAAAATGAACAAAAATTAAAATCTGGAGCTCCATTTGGCATGCAGTCTCAGATGGTTGGAAATACAATGATAGGTATGCCTACTCAACAAGCTTATCCTTTTCAAGACAATTCATTCATGGATTATCAAGCTCCTCAATTACCAACATCGACGATAGGAATGAATGCGCCAATTAATCCTATAGAAGACTTTTTAAGAAATCCTCCTGCAGAACAACCCGCTGGCCCATTAGCTCCACAACCACAACCTACAAATAATAGAATTGGATTAGGAATGACAGGGACATTAGGAGCAAATGGCGTGTCTGTTCAAGGAAATACTTCTGCTCAAATGGACGAACTTCAAAAAATGGAGGAAGAAAAATCTAAGAAAAATTGGGCAAGAATTCAAGCAAATGCAGAGCAAGATGGCGGATTATCAGCTTCTTATGCAATAAGTTCTAGAATTGGAGAAATGGCAGACGCAGATCTTAAAGCAGAATCAAGAAAAAATGAAGAAGGTGGAAGATATTTAGATAAAAAATATGGTTTAGGAGACGCATCAGAAGAAACCAAGAAAAATCAAGTAAAGGGTACGGCTAAACTAACAGAAGATAAAAGAGAAACATCAAAACAAAAACAAGAAGAAACAAAAGCTAATGCTGAAATGAAGGCTTCTTTAGAAAATCTTTCTGCTCAAATTAACGCGAACACAGAAGTCCAAAAGAAAGCATCAGAAGATAAAAAAGAAGAGTCTAAAGGAGAGGTGAAAGGAGAAGGAGAAATAAAATTACCAGAAATTAAATTTTCTCCAATGGATATAAATATTAATGTACAAGGTTCTATCGATCAAATTCCAACTGAAGCATCAACAAAAACTGTTCAAGCAATTAAAGATGTTGTAAATCAAATATTGCCGGGGGAAATTAGTAAAAGATTGGGGGCACTCAAGGCGTAATGAACATATCTTTAAATAACGTTTTATCATTAACATATAATAGAGAAAATCAATTTCTTGGTGAAGTTTCTAGATATAGAAGTATAAAAAATTATGCAATAGAAGGAGTTTTTCATAGTGGCCAATATGTTGATAATAATAATATATTAAATTTTCCATTAAAAGCTCCAGTTACAGGATATTATAATCCTGATACATTAGATACAGTTAGCATCAATGGAGTTTCTCTCGGAGAAGGTAGAATAACAAATCTTAATATACCTCAAGGCGATCATATTAAACGTGGAGTTTATAATATAAACTTTTCAGTATACGAAGACGGAGATTTAAGTAATATAACTAGTGATCCTAATTATGCTGGACTTGCTACAATGGGTTCAGCTAAACTTATAGATAATATATCTGAATCATTTAATTTTGCTACGTCAGCAAATAATAATTATGCATATGACCATACATTAACAGTAACATATATAGATCATACAACAGATGCTATAAATTTAGCTAAAACTTTAGCAAGTCAAATCTTTGCTGCGACTTTACCATTTCCACTTTTTTCAGACCCAACAATTTCAACTACTTATAATACTGCTGGTAAAAAATATTTTACAGAAACATTTAATTTAATTAATAAAACATGCACTTTTACTAAAAAATTTGAAGTACTTAATAATACGCAAACAGATTATACTCATGAATATAAAAATTCAATTACAATAGATCAAAATGGAATCGTTGCTGTAAGTGAAAATGGCAATATTAGAATTAAAAGTATTCCTTTTTCGAGCTATATTGATTCTTCTTTAAATACTGTCGCAGGTGGAGCGTATAATAGATGTAATGCATTGTTCCAAAATATTTTAGTAGGTTTAACTTCTTTGGGTTCATATGAATCTCTAAACACTATACCACTCAGTTTTGGTAAATCAATTAATAAATTAGCAGGAGAAATACAATATAATATTGCTTTCGCTAATAATGCTTATATATATCAGAAATCAAGTATTTATGGTTCTCATGAATTTACCATAACTTTAGATCAAACAGAAAATAGAATTATTAATATTAATGAAAATGGAGTATTTACAATTATTGGAAAAAAATCTGATTCATATACTACATCAAATATCATTACTCTTGGACAAACTTTAATAACAGAATCTGATTCTAGATGCTCTAGTTTTTATTCTTCTTGCGGATTTTCAGATACTTTAAAAGAATTAGGGAGATCAATGGACTTTGGTAAAAATTTCAAATCATTAAATTATACAATAAATTATACTGATGATAAAACAATATTAACTGATAATAATTATTTTACAAAAATTGCTTATCAAATAGGTGCAGATAAAGCCAATCACATTTATCAAGAATATAAAATAGCAAATATTCAACCATTTGGAACAGCAGGTGCATATCTATATGGTGGAGATCAATCTAATCTTGGAAGAGTAACTATAGATGTAAAAGCTGTGGCAAAAAGAGGATCAAATGAAAACACAATAACAGATACGATAAATAATTTAATAAGCACGAGTAAATTTAATTACCTTGTAAATGAATTTGGCGCAGCAAAAAGAATGACAAGATTCAGTTATTCTAAACAAGGAAATGCATTACCAGATAATTTTGTAGAATCATGTAGTTATTCTGCAGACTCAGAAAGAAATGTTAATTTAACTATATCAGATATTTTTGTAGCAAAAGCAGATAGATATGGAACAGATTTATGAATGTATTATATAATACTAAAAATTTTAACACAATAGGAATTGATAATCCATATTTATTAATGGATGAAAATATGGTTTATGTAAATAGAAAATGGATAAATCAAAGAAATATAACATTGCAAGGTAATATCACTGGAAATTATAATCAAATTAATCATCGTCAAACTGGTTTAATTGGTTTGTTTGGACAAGATTTCAAGTCATTGCAAGTTGATAATTTAAATTTTGATTATTGTAAAATAAATAATATTACTTTCGAACAATCTAAATATCAGAATATACTTAATTTCTCAGTATCATTATTGTCTTATGGAAATGAATTTAATAATATAAATAGCGGAGTAATTGATCCTGTAAATGAAATAAATATAACAGAAAATAATAATGGAATTTTTTCTGTTTCTCAAAATATTTCCGCAAGAGGAATTAATAAATCAACCGCAGCTTTAAATGCAGCTAAAACATTTGTACAAAATTTAGAAGGAATCGATAAGTATAATATATCTAATCTAACACAATTTAATACGAATATTTCTAGTAATTATATTTTAAAAACTAGAGCAGAATCTATAGATCGTATTAATGGGTCTTATGGAATAAAAGCAGATTATGTATTTGATTCAAGTTTAAATGATATGAGTTTATCATCAGGAGTTGCTCAGTATACTATTGATTTTCGTTCTGGTTTTAGAGATGATTTTGCTACAGCTTCCATCAAAGGAACAATAGATTATAATAAAGATTTTTATCCAGATTCAACGGCCTTTGCTGCTTATGCACAATCTAATTTTCAATCTAAAGCTGCTTCAGTTTTAGGTTCAGCAAATGCTATACCAGAAGCTTTTAATATTAGTATAGAAAAAGGTAAATTAGATTTTGATATAACATATATTAATAATACAATAGTTCAACCATATTTTGATTATAGACTTTCATTTAAATATGATAAAATATATTCAAAAACAACAATAGATATCTCTGGACCCGTAATTGTAAAAGGAAATTTAAAAGAAAAAAATCTTCAATTAGATAGTTTTTTAGCTGGAATACCAAATATAGAAACATATTTATATAATATAGTTAATACAGCTTATTCGACTTGGGCATCTACAGTTGTGGGAAATACATATATATTAAGATCAAGAGCAAATGGATTATCAGTTAGAAGAAATTTGCCAAATGGAACGTTAGAGATTTCTGCCTCATTTGATGATGGAATTTCAGCTGCGCCAAATTTTATATCTAATAGTTTTAATATAAATTATAATCCTTCAATAGAAATGTATTATCCAAGACCTAATTGCTTAGAAAATGGATATTATGTTATATTGGATCCAAAAATATCCACATTACCTAATATTTCAGTAAAAGCGAATGGATTATTAGAAAAAGATAAAGAGTTATTCGCAGAATCTAGTATTAAATCTTTTAGAGATACAATAAAAAGTGCGTGCGATAATAACCTTGCTCAAACAGAAGTTATTCGAGGAGAAAATATTAATTTTAATAATAGTGCATCATTATTACAAGCAGATATAAACTCTTCTTATACGAGTAAGACAGTAAATTATAAACATAGTAAAGTTGTAAGAAGCGTAATATGAACTTAAATACTATATATCAGGTCGCATCGGGATATGGTCTATATGATAATAATTTAGATGTAATATATGATTTTAAAAATATTTATACGGGTGGATTAGTTTTTAATGATAAATATCCAACTGGAGCACAATTTGATTATAATACTAGACAAATATTTCTTGACAAAAATCCCGGATTATCTGTTACAAAAAGTCAATTTACAAGCGATGATTATTTTGATTTTGATCCATCAAAATATATACAAATATTAGGAATTTCTGGTTTAGATAATTGGACTATCTTTTTAAAATATAAAATTAGTGGGTGTGGTGGACAAAATTTAAATAAAAATAGAATATTACTTTTTAATAAAACTGATTTTAATACTCAATCTGGAGTATGTTTATCTTTAGATGATGGAAATAAATTTGTTATAGAATACAAAGATAAATTTCATAATACTTTTATAGAATCAAATAAAGAATGCTTGTTGAGTTTAGAAAAAAATGATACTTTTATAAATTTTGAAATGTATTATCCTAATGCTTTTGATGTTAAAAGGTCTTATGTGCAACATCAAGATTCATATAATGTTAATGATTGGTATATTGGTGGTTTTGGTAAATATAATGAAGTATATACTGGTTTTGGTCCATCTGGCCAAGTTGAAGTTGATGCATTTTTATTATTTGATAAAAGCTTAGATTCAACTCAAAAACTAGATTTAGCTCAAGCAATATTATCGTCTGGTAGAGTTTTATCTTCAGGTTTAACCTATACAACAAATATTTATATTTCTGGAGATAATCTTATTACTGGAGCAATTGTTGGATCTGGCATTACTGGATATCAATATATTATTAAAAATACTGTGGTAGGAATAAATGGATCTATATTTAATGTTTATGAAAAATCTGGGATATCAGGTTTTATTACAGGAGAAATAATAAGCGGAAGAAGATTTGTTTATACTGGGGTATCTACTGGAGTTACTTTTTTTAATAAATATGTTTATTCTGGTAATTTAGAAAATTTTTATGAAAATAATATTTTAATAACTCCTAATAATAAGTTGACCAATATAGATGATATAGATTTTATAGAAATTTATGGATTAAATAAAACTGGCCAAGGGTATCCTTATGGTATATATTATGATCCAGTTTTAAGTTCATTTAAAATGTTAAATTATCCTTTAAACCAAAATACATACTTCTTTTTAAATGGTATATTGCAAAATAGTGGAAATATTAATAGTGGATATTTTCAAATTAATGGATCGAATATTTTAGCTAATTTAGATGTAAATGATTATGGGGAATATAAATTCTATACAGGCACTACTGGTTTTACAACCGGAATTACGGGCATTGGAACTATTTATAATGGATCAATTAAGTTATCTGGCGCAAATTATGCTAATAGTGACATATTTTTTAATGGTCAAAAATTAATAAGTGGTATTAATTTCAACAAGATAGGTTCAACGGGTTTAAATATATTGATAACTCAAGGAATAACCGATGGTGAATTTTCATTTTATCCAAAAATTAATAATCAATATTATATAACAGGAAGTAATTTAAATACATTTAAAAATATAAGCGGTTTAACTGAAGAATATATATGGTTTAATGGCGTAAAAATGGACAAAAATTATGATTATCAAAAAATTAGTTGTTTGAGTTTAAAAAATACAGATAAATTTACTTCTAAACAAGGAGAATTAATTTGGGATACTGATATCTTAGGATTTTATAATTTATAATTATAATATTAATGTGTAATATTTAGAAAGGAATAAGGTAAAAAAGTATGCCATTTCAACCCATACCAAATATAACTATTAATGGTTCTAATAGATTTGCAAATGGTTATATCTATGGTTGTAATTTTAGTTTAGGGTATTCTGAAGCACCAACTCAAATATCTTTTAATCTTGTTCCAGCAGATGGAGGATTAAATTTTGGAACAGTTGAACCAAATTTAACTAGTGAATATACTTTAAACATAGGTAATATTATTTTCACTAAAGCGAAACTAATAGAAGCAAATGAGTCTACTTCTGTTGGGCAAAAAATATTAACTGTTAATTTTATTGATGGCTCTTATATATTAGATAAAATTTACGTTGGGTTAGTAAATAGACACGCTAATGCAAAATCAAATAGAAATGTTACATTCGCAGTTCCAATGTATTGTTCTAATTGCACTGGCACGGCTAGTACTAAAGTCACAGTAGCAATCCAAAGAAATCTTGATGGAGAGCCCAATAATTATGATTCAATAAAAGTTGATCCTAAAAAAGGTGGATATATGATATTAGGTATTGAGCAATTCGTAGAAGGAATCTGTGATATCCCTGATGTAGCTTATAATTTTACTAGTTTATTAAATGGAATAAGATCTGCTGGAATTGTAATCAATGGATTAGCTGATATAAATCCAAATTATTTTCAAAATTATACAGGCACACTCAGAGAAGTTTTATCTAATTGGTGTTCGGATTTTGGATATACATTCTTTTGGGATTTTACTTCAAATACTATTCAAGGTTTAGATTTAAAGGTGCCAGTAATAAATGTTAATAATGTTTATCAACAAATTAAATCTAATTCACAAGTTCCAGTAGAAAGTATAAATTTCTCTAAAACATTAATGGGTACATATGATCAATCTTTAATAAGTTATTATTTAAAACCTTCAAGATCAAAAAATAATACATTAACAAGATATCAAAAAGTAACATGGACATGCATAAAATTAAAAGATGTTGTAAATTCAGAATTTGCATCTGGTAGAGATGCAGAATCTTTTGGCGTAAGTGCTGCATTGCAAAAATTTTATCCTTCAGCTAGAAGTTTATATAATTTTTATTATCTTGGAGGAGGACTACCGGGAATTGGAAGTGAATATAATCAAAAACTTGCTTTAGCTATGGGTCTTAAATCTTTAGGACTAACTTTGCCCGGCGCAGCAGCTCTTTTTGATGCAGGTTATAGTAATAAAGTTTTTCAAGATGCATTGATTAGATTTCCTGCTGGATATTTTCATGTTTATTTATATAGTCGAGATTTAGAATCTAGATGGGAACAATTTGAAAACGGAATCGCAGATAATTTTATTGGAAGATTTTATACGAGTAATCAAGTTCCTCCGAAAGATGTTTCAGAGTGTAGTATTTATTCTTATTACAGTAGAAAATATCGAGCCGAACCAGAAGGAAAAAAATATGGAAAAGATGAAAAATATGAAAATCCTTTAACTGAAGTATTAACAAACCCAAATGGATATGTACCGATTGGTATTTCTGATAAATATATATTAGAAAAACCTGCAACTTGGGGAACAACAGTAGAAGAATTAGACGCAAATATTTTTAAAAATGGAGATCCTCTTGAAGGATATAAACCGATGTATGTTCCAATTGAGGGTGTTGCAAAACTTTTATTATTTAAAGCCTTAAGAAAGCTTGGCCAAGAAGGATTAATTGATAAAATTACAGAAAAACAAGAAGAGGGTTGGGTTCCAGTTTTAGCTTTTATTCCAGACAAAGGAAGCGTTAGCGCAGCTTTTAGTGTTTCAGTAGGTCAAGATAAAAATGTAAGAGCTAAAAAAGAGGACACAGATAACAGTGAAAAAGAAGACGACAAAGAATGTGAAACTTTATGTGAAAGAAGTTTCGTAGAAGAAGTTTGTGAAAGTTTATATAAAGAATGCAGGGATCCAAAACCACCTAAAACAGGTCATACAAGTGATACTGCGACATCTCTAAGATTAAATGTAAAAGGCAATTCGGCTAAAATAATTTTTCCTTTAGAAACACCATTTAAAGGTTATATAGAACATAATTCAGAAACAAAATGGACATTATTTGGAATGAAAAAAGTATTTGGAGAAATTGAAAGTTCAGAAAATACAATGTCCGTGAAAGTTTTATCTCAAAATATTACAAATGATTATGATGATTATGTTGGAAATGTTGATGGAGATGGAACAACAGATGTTCTTGTTCCAGTAAATGGCGGAAATAGTTTTACAAGAGTGACCATGCAAGAGTGGCACAATGCTTCAAGTGCGCAAATTGTAAATAGCGTAAAAGATATACAAGAAAAACTTAATTTTAGAGTTATAGGTTTAAATTTTGATTTTATTAATGGATATCTTGATCCTAAAAAAGGTTTACAAGATATTCAAGTTTCTTATGATGAAAATGGTTTTTATGCTGATCTAGCATTCGCAACAAGACCAAAACAATTACAAAATAAAGAAAGTCTTTATAGCCGTTTAGGACCAACGATGCTAAATTTAAATAGTTTTGGAAGATCACCGCAAGCATCTATAGCAAGAAAAGGTATAAATTAATCTTATTTTATGATTATAAATTCAAATAAAACTTTTCCAATCGCTATACAAAAAAATTTAAGTTATAATATAAATTTTACGCCTAATAATTTTTCATTATCCACAATAAGCTTTAAAGAAGGCAAAGATTTTACATTTAATCTGCAGAGTGGAAAATTTTCTGATTTTAATAACCGAAGTGTTTATTTGTATAATACTGGAGAAAATATAAATCTTTCTGGAAACATACATCACGTATATAGTAATGACTCATTTGCTTGGCCTTCAAATCAAAAACTTCTTTATGATTATTACATAAATGGTAATCCAATATTACTAAGTGGGCAAAGAACAGGGAATATGGGAGGTGATCAAGCTGCATACTCCAAAATAAGTGGTCTCACAATTTCTGGTTCTAATCTAGAATTGACTAATTTTCAAATTCTTGGGAAAGCGCCAAATATAAATATAAATTTAGATAAATCTTTTGCATTAGGGTCATTAATATCTGGGAATATAATTCGCAGCGGTGATTCAGAAAATTTTAGATTGTTAAGTGGTAGCGTAAGATTTCCAACAACATTTGATTTAAAATCTTTACCAAGTTATGTTAGTTCTTCCACTGCTGGTGTTGTTGGTTTTAATATAGATACAAATTTTAATTCTCAATATTCAGAAATACCCTTAACATATAATATTACTTTAAATTTTTTAACTGATTTTGGATTAATCTCTAGAACTTTTGTTTCCACTGGAATACCTAGCTCTTTTGAAAGTTTTTTCATAGATATTGAAGGAAGATATTTTGATTTTTTTAATACGCCTTCTGGTTCAAGTTATGCTATTAATTCTTCTTTTAAATCTGGTAATAATGAATATGCAAAATCTGTAAATATACAATTCTATTATTCAGGTGGAGCAACTGGACAACAAATAGATCCTTCTGAATTTTATGCTTCAGGAACAAGAAATATTAATTTTGATATTATTACAACTGGAACTGGGACATTTACATTTACTGGATTATCATTAGCTAGTGGATATTATGATAATTTATTAAGTTTTGGCACAGGAAATTTAAGTGGATCTTTTCAAACAGGTATTACAGGAGGAAATTTTCAAAAACAAATAATGATTACTGGTAGTGGTGTTTATGATTTTAATCATTTTAATTTAAATACTTTTATAATTAGTGGATATAGAACTGGAATTTGGTCCTCTGGAATTATTGTTAGGTCTGGAAGAGTAACAGGATATTTTGGTCCATTTCTTAGCGGGTCAGGAACAGCAACATTTTATAATAATTCTAGATTTATTTTAAATTCCAATGTGCCATTAGGAATAATTAGAGACACAAGAGTATTTACGGGCTTTATGTTTTATCCAATAATACAAACAGGAACAGTAAAAATAACAGGTTTTAATTCTACATTTTTAGATTATAGTGGTTATTCAGCAGGAACATCTTTAACTGGTTTATTAGTAGGTTCAGGTTTTGTATATAGTCCATTACTTAACCAAAGGCCAACTACGGGCGTATTAAGATATGAGCTTAATAATAGAATAATTACTGGAGCAAAAGATTTATTTATAACTGAATTTGTAATAAATACTGGAATAAATTTAGGTCGTATTGTGACTATGGTATCTGGTGAAGCTACTGGAAATTATCTTAATAATCCAAATATTTTTGGATTATCTATTGTGGGTACTGGCAATAATATTGTTACAGGATCAAATTTTATATATGGACAAGGATTAATTACAGGAACAAACACCGGTTATATTATAAAAGATAATTATATTACTACAGGAATTGTTACTGGATTATTTTTATATCAAGCCACAGGAAATCCAAATAATTTATCTGATCCTAAAAATAATATTATAGATTTATATAGCACAGTAATTACTGGAAATACAAGTTCCACGGGTCTTAATTTAATTTCTGATATACAATTTACAGGAAATTTAACTTCACAAATTCAATTTACTGGTTTCATTTTTCAAGAAGGAGATTTATATTCTAATCCTATTAATTTTACTGGACAAAATACAAGTATATATTCAAGTATATCTGGAGGCTTTAAAACTGGACTTTTTATTAAAAAATTTGAAAATACAATATTAAATCAAAATACATATTTTACTGGTCAAGGATTTTTTAATAATACAATATCTTCTACGGGTTTATCTTCTGGACTAAATTGGACATATTTTAATGGAAGCGGAGGACCTTTCACTAATAGAATTTTTACAGGAAATATTGAGTTTGGCTCTGGCACAGTATATAATAGGAGTACTACTTTCAGAATTAGACCTTCTGGTATTGCAAGTGGTCAAATCGGTAATTCTCTTATTGATTTTCCTAGACTAATCGGGACAGCTCCTACTCAGCTTTACATTTCTGAATTAAAAAATATATTTTTCACTGGAAATAAAATAGAATATAAAGAAATTATTGTTTCTGGTATTGCAACTGGAACAAAATATAATTATCAAGGTTTACAAATAGATTATAGTGGATATGCATTTAGTTCTGGAAGTGGATTTTTAGTAGGAAGTGGATTTGTATTATTAACTGGCATAGGAGTTTTGACTGGTACTGATGGAAGTACTGGCTTATTTTCTACTACTGGAGATATTCTTGTTTCATTAACAGGTAATCCTTTAAACGTTCTCGATCCAGTAAATACTTTTTATAAATATTACAATTCAATTAGAACAACTGGTTCGGGATTTTATGGAATTCAAAATTTTGGTCTTTTGATATCATTGACTGGACAAACTTCTCCGATTACTTTAACAGGAGGAAATGATATAACAGAAAAAGGATATATATCAACTTTAAATCCATCTTCTACTGGATTTTATTTAGGATCAGGTTCAAATCTTGCATCTTTTAATTCAAGAACATTATTAAGTGGACAAATTATAAATCCAAACTTTACTGGTGATTTTTTATTTTATACTGGAGTATCAAATGTTTTTTTTCAATTTCCAGTAAATGGAATTGTTACTGGCAGAAATGATGCTATTATTTATTCTGGGTTTGTTTTCCCTTATTGTGCATTAACTACAGGACTAATTAGATTTCAAGACCAAGGTGCCGCATCTTTAATTTATAAACATAATGGATATACAGGTATATCTGGTTATTTGATAGATGATATTAGATTTACATTAGATCCACTAGCACCCCAACCTTTTGTTGATCCAAATTATAAAGTAGGTCAGCCATTTGAAGGAGTTTATAATACAAATGCTACAGGTTTAATTAAACCAACAGGTTTTTCTTATTATGCTATAAGCGGAATTTTTACTGGAAAAAAATTTGATGGATCAAATTTTGAATTAATTTTCGATACATTGCCTTATGAAGAGACGCCATATAATGGATACAATATATTTTCTCAACCAATATGGGGTTCTTATTATACTGGTTTTGCAATTCAAGTTCCAGTAGAAGGTACAGGATTAGAATTTGCTAATGGATTTTCTGAATATTATGGGATAGCTTCAGGAAAAGTTCCACAAAGTTATACTATAAATTTTCAAGACATTAATGCTGTAGAATCTCCAAGTGATTACATTTTTACAGGAGTAATTAAGGGTTGGTCAAGTATACCATTTTTTGATAAGTCTGCTCTTTACGGCTCGCCAGCTGCCCCGAAAAATTTTTGGGCAACTGGAGGAGTTAACCATCAAACTACATGTGTTGATTTTATAACCGCTAGTTATTATTTTGCTGGAAATCCAGTATATCCTTATTCATTTGAGACAGGAATTACTGGTGTTACTGGTCTTTGGCTTGGTACGGGAACTTATACATTTAATAGTGGTATAAAATTTAGTACTACAGACATGACTTATGCAAGTGGAAAAATTACTGGATATACTATAACTGAAATAAATAATTCATATCCTAGTTATTCTGGTATAAATTTTTATACTCAATATGGTTATAAAAATATTTTAAAACCAAAATTTAATGAAAAATTAACAGGAAATTTTGCTCAAGATTTGATTGGCTCAGGTTTTATGTCTCAATCAAAACAATCTATTGCAACTGGCCAATTTTATATTGCAACAGGAATACTTGGTAATACAGCTTTTAGAACAGGATATAAAGATTTTAATATAACTGGATCTTATATATCAATAAATGGAGCAATTGATTGGACTGGAAATCTTGATTTAGAATTAGGTCTTAGATCGTTCTATACTGGAACAACTTTATTACAAGATATAAGGGCTAGATCTTTTGAATATGACATTTTTAGAACAGGAATTATTAATTTAACTCCTAACTCAAGATTTTTTGAAACAACAGTTGAATCACAAAAATTTTTCTTTGCTACTGGATATATTAATTTTAGATCTGGAATAGATTTTGTTGAAAGTGATATGGGCAAAAAAAGTATTAATGGTTTATTATTAACAGGCACAGGATCAGTTATTTTACCACCAAACGTCTTTCCAATTTCAAAACCTAATTTTACTGGACAATATAATTTTATATCTAGCGGTACAGGATTTATGACTGTTACTGGCTCTAGGCAAATAATTGTTAGTGACTTTTTAACTGGAATAACTGGAATATGGGAAACAACAGGATTTTGTAATGTTACTGGTTCTACTTTATTTACAAATAGTGATTTAGGAAGAAAGTTTTTGGCATTAAATTATACAGGACAAGCAAATACAGGAACTTTGTATCCTATAAAATCTGTTTATCCTTATTTATTTGAAATAGTAAGTGGATTTGATCATATAACAAGTGATACAATACAAACTATTTATGGTTCTGGTTTTATGACTGGATATTCGTCTCAGAACCAGACACTTTTTGCAAGAAGTGGAATTTCTGGAAATCTAGAATTTCTTGGAAATCTTACTGGCATAACTACTGGTATTATAACTGGAACAAGCGGAACAGTTTTAGTATCTGTAACTGGTGGTAATTTTAATTCTATTTTTACTTTACCTTATAATGTATCAAGTCCAGTAACTGGAGTTTTTAACTTTTTCAAAACATTTATAAGAACTGGAATTTTCGCTGTAACTGGAAACGCTTTGACTACGGGCTCATATCAAAGTAAAACCAACTTTTTAGTTTCTGGTTTAGCTACTGGATATTTTGCAATCACAGGAACAGGAATTGTCAACTTAACTGGCTCAGTAATTTTAAATAGAAGTCAAACTTTATTAATAAATTATCCTTATCCTTCTGGAAATTCTATAGCGTATTTAACTCTAACTGGTTTAAATAATTTTACTGGAGATTTTCGTTCTGGAGTTGCAATTACAGGTTTATACAATAAAAATTTTATTGGTTTATTTAGTGGATCTAATTCTGGAAGCTATACAGGTATGTGGTCTGGCACAGGAGCATTTACAGGTTCAATTACTATACCATTTTTTGATAATAATCTTGGCGTTAGAGACAATTACCTTGTCGCTACTAATTTAATAAACAGTGGTCTTGAAAGTGGTCTGGTTCCTGTATTCACTCTTGGATTATATTCAGGACTTAGAACAATTCAAAATAGTTCTATTTCTGAAACTAGGACTATAACCGGTTCTGGATATTTTGAATCTATTGCTAGTGGTTTTGGTTTAGCTGGAACAACTAGTGGATCAGGTATAGGATTAGTAACAGGATATTTATCTGGATTAATAAATAAAAACTATCTTACGAATACAAATTATGAAACAGGATTAATTTTAACTGGATATTTATCTGGAAATTCAAAAATAGCATTAACTGGTATATTTACTGGAACAATAAATTTAACAGGAAGAATAATAAGAAGTAATTTTAATTTAAGAAGTTCAGGAATTGCAACGGGTTATTATTTAGCTTTAAAAACATTTACAGGAGGATTTGATTTTTATACAGGAACATCAATAAATGCAGGATATATCAAAATCAATCCTAATGGACCATCTGGATGGAACATAACAAGAACTGTCCCTACGGGCGAAAGTTTATATATTCAAATTAATTCAAGAAATATATTTGATAATATATCTGGATCTTTTAACGCTAGAGTATTTTCTGGAGATAAACTAGGAAGTGTAGATACTAATATGATCTACGCTTCAAGATTATATTAATTTATGGGACAAAGAGGAATATTAAGATTAGTCGATCAAAATGATGACCCGCAAGATACGTGTCTTGTGACTTATCAAGAATGTTTTGAGCCTACGCCCGAAACAATTAATACTCTAATTAGACCTTATGGCAATGAAAGCTATTACAGTATTGGTTATGATTATGCAGCAGAAACAGGATGCCAATTACAAAATTTTTCTTTAACTGTAAGTAGAGATCCAGATGACCAATGTTTACTTTATACTCCCGGAACAAATAATGGAAAAATGGAATTGCAATTTAGTATGGATAAAGATCCTACTAGTTATTATTCAATTTTTAGAATGTATAATGAAAGACCCGGATATTTTGAAGATCGAACAGAAAAAGATTTACAAATGGGAGCATGGGGAGGAGATGGAACAGCAGAAGCTCCAACAAATAATCAATATTTAGCTTATTGGAATGCATGGGGAGATCAGCCTCAAACAAATGATCAAGATGGTCCACCTACTCCTAGAAATAAATTTTATGTTGGATGGTATGAAAAAGACGGCGAATTTTTTGACCAAATGTATTATCATAACAAGGGAAATAAACCCGGAATATTTGCTCTAGATTGTAAAAATAATTACAGTGATGTTCTTATAAAAAGTAATCTTTCTGATGGTAGTGAATATTGCTACTATAAAGATCAAAATTCTGCTAACTTCGGTTTATTAGGCGCAGACGTAGTCAATGGTGGAAGCAATGGAACTTATTCTCATGCAGTAAGTGCTTCTGCAAGCAGCGATGATCAAACCGATGATCCGCCAGCTAGCTCAAATCAAGAAGGTATACCGGGTTTCCAATTCCAAGTTGTAAAACCTCAAGAAAATGAACAGCAAGCAGATGTTGCATTTTTGATTGGTCTTCATAAAGATGTACCAGAGATGGCGCCTTATATGAATGCTGATTTTTATACTCCAAATAATTATGGTCATGCAAGATTTGGATATGATTATGCAGATAGTAATTTTTTTAGAATGGGACCAAATGATTCAACAACTTATTTTACTGTTGAAATGGGAGGAACTATACCTGATAAACAATTCATTTGGGCTTATGATTATTATAATCAAAACATGGCTTGGAATTTAAAAAATGAAAATAAATTTCATTTATGGACTGAAGAAGGAAATTCGTTATGGTTAAGTGTTCCTACTATCACGGCTGCAGTAGGTGAAGCTTCTATTTGGGCAAGAGATATAGACCAATTAAATTTACTTTGGGGAAGTAGAAGAGATGGAAAATTACAATTGTATTCTGCTAAAGGAGACTATATTGCTCATTATGTAAAAAATGAAGCAAGCTTTTGGTATGCTCCAGCAGGTCAAAAAGCTAATTGTAAATTCAGTTCTATCGAAGATAGATTTCAAGTTTGGCATAATTCTAAGGGGATTTACATAGATCTTGCTATTGGAGATTTAGATGAAGTCGCCCCATGTAATGCAAAATTTAGAAAAGTTTGTGCGGGAGGTACCGCAGCTAAGGGAGCAGATGGCAAAGACGTATATGTACTTGCAACATCTGAATTTGAAGTAGGCTCTAATTGTGCAATTAGCTATGGAAATCCTTTCTTATAAAAATGGAGAATATATCAATATAAATATATAATAACATATGGCAACACCAGAACTCAGCTATCCACTAAATCCGCCAAACCCATCGCCACCAAGTTCTAATCCGAACCCACCATCACCACCTTCGCCAGCACCACCACCTGCTTCACCGCCGGGAGATCCTTGCGCATCATTAAATAAAATAAATGATAATATAGAACCTCAATGTGATAATTTGCATTTTGGAACAGAGAAATGTCAAATAGATTGGGCTTATTTTAATACGGCCCCATGCGGATTTGGAACAAAACCTTATCAAAATGGCATAGGCTTTGCTGGCTCTTATTTCAATGCATTTGATGAAAAAGGATTTCTTAGAATAGAGGGTCAAGCCGATTCAGACGCTGGAGAACCAAATCTTTACTCTTATGTTGGCGTAGGAATAGCTTTTGAAGCTTATATGTATAAAGACGGATTAAATCTAAAAGGATTATTGGGTGGGGTGCTAGGAAATAGAGAATCATGTCATATTAAAATATTTAAATCTGCTCAACAAACAGAAATTGATTATCAAGGAGTAACAAATTTAAGTTCAGAAGGAGCGCAAATATTTAAATCTCAATTATATAAACAAACTATAGAAGGTTTTGTAAAAAAATATAGTTATAATGAAGAATGGTTTGGAGCAGAAACAGATATTGGTAAATCAATAGTATGGGGTGGATTAAATCAATCAAACTATTTTAGATTAATGTATTCAAATGCGCCTGAAGAAAAAGGATTTTTAGAAATACTTCATAATGGATACTCAGATTATCATCAAATGATGGTAAAAAATACAATGATAAATCATTATAGTCAATTTGCTTCAAGCAGTTATTATAAAAATTTTGTTATAGATGGAACTCATGGAGAAGATGAATTATATTTTGGCGGAGTAGTAGTTAAAGCTTTAACTAATCAAAATGAAGCTTCTACTTATAATAGTTTTTATCAAAATGATTATGCAACACTAGTAAGTAAAAGTTCAGAATCATTTGTATATTTAACTGCTGACGCTGGTTATGCATTTTTAGAGAATAAAATTGCTGGAAGTAGAGGATATGGAGTGGGTGGAAATGGTAGTAAATATTTTGATCTTAATACTCAAGGAGCAGTATACGTTCAATTACAAGAAGGGCAAGATTATATGTATGTTGCTCCGCAAGATATACCTGCAAATTCAGATAACGATCATTATGCAGGTTTCCATACATTTACTTATGGTAAGCCGCTCAAAAAGAAAGTAGCATTTATAAGTTCAGCAGATATAGATATATCAGATATGGATTCGAGTCCTTGCTGGGCAGATTATCCTTGCTCTTATGATCCAGAGACAGACACCGTACCATGTTTTGCACCTTTAGCCTTGGGAGGACCGCCTAATACTGATTGTAAATTATCGTCGTTTGATGTATATGCCGGAAGTGGACCACAATCTGAAATTTATCAATATCAATATGGAATTGATCTTAAATCATATGAAGCTAATGATGGAATAAGAATATATTTCGATCATGCTTCTACTGCTCAATGTGATTGCAATGGTGGAACTAGCGCAGGTTTTAACGCAAGAACTGCTGATGGATATATTCAATCATATCTTTTAGTAAATAATGGATATGGATTTCAAAATATTAAATATCAAGGAGGTTGTGAGACCCGAATGGCTGCTGGAAACAGTACTGCAGATTTAACAATTTATGACCAAAATGGAGAAAAAAATGTAAATGGTGGAATAAGCACTCAACAAGCATATTTTGGATTTAAATTTAATGGAAGTAAAAGCGTTTTTGGATTTGCAAAAAGTGATCTGCAGCAATGGCAACTTGCCAATGATAGATCTTTTTCTTATTTAGAAACAAAAAGTAGCGAAGGAAAAGTTCAAGTATCTAAAGATTCACGCTATGGATATATGTTTTCAAACAGTAGTCGAAGCGTTATAACTTTATTTGGAGACAATGGATATTGTGAAGCTACAGCAAAAAATGACGAAGGAAAGTGGCAAGTAAGTCAAGGCCCAAATTATGGATATTTGCTTTCTACCATAGAAAAATCAAATTTATATCTCAAAAAAGCCACAGATGTAGATGCTTTTTTAACTGCAGAAACTACTGAGGCAAAGGTACAACTTAGTAGAGGCGGAAATTATGGTTATTTAGCTGCAACAACCAGTAATGTCGATTTAGAGCTATTTAAAGGTTCAAATTATTCAAAATTAGTATCAGATAACTCAGAAGGTAAAGTGCAAGTATCACGGAGTAGCAACTATGCTTTTATGAATGCTAAAGATGGTTATTGTTCAGTATATATTGCTAAGGGTGGTGCGCAAATCAATATTAGTACTCAAGATGCACAAAATAAATATATTTCATTAAGAAGTGTTGATGTATGCGAAGGCGGTAACACCAAACAAATGATTATATTAGCTAGTGAACCATTCTAATCTATATAGAATTTTCCATCAACTAATCTTAGCTTTTTTTTTCAGTTTCTGAAGGAGATTGCTCTTGTGGTTTAACAAGATTTCTGCTATCAAATATACTTAAAATTCTATTAAATTCTGGAGTTTCTGCTCCTTTTAAATCTACTCTAGCTAAGTATTTAAATATTAAATTAATATCTTGTGGAGTTATATTAATTGTTAGTGTTTGGGGCAATTGATTTTCTGGGTTCATATTTTTTTGATCCTTTCTATAAGTTCAAATATTTTTCCTTTTGCTATATCTTGTATTATATTGATATTATCAGCATTTTCAAATTTTTCTTTTATTAATTTCTTTTTAAGTTGCTCAAAAGTTATATTTTTATCTTTCATTACTTTTTCTAAAAGTGAATGAGGAGAAGTAGGGTTGTCATTAGTCGCAGTTGCACCTTCATCAAGTAATTTTGCATCTCCAAGTTCTTCTTGAGATACAATATTAATTTTAAGGAAATTACGCACACAACGTACAAAAGCTCTATTTTCAGCAATTGCAGCTAAAAAGAATCTAGCAAAATTTTTAGTATTATTAATTGTTGCGTCGGCAAGAGATTCAAATACTATTTCCTTGCCCCCTGTTTCATAATTAGGAAGCCAAGTTATTTTACAGCTAGTAGCAAAATAACTATCCGTCGCAGATACAACATTATATTCTACTTTTGCATAACCTCTAATTTGAGCAAGTTCTTTAATACCACCCAAAAGAATAAGAAGATCTTTATCTTCGAGTTTAGATACATCTGTTTCTTGAGTTTTTTGACGATTAGGAACTAAATATTCTGTTTTAACCATTTTACGCCAATTAATTGTTCCATCTTCATTAAAAGTATAATTTAATCTTTTGTCTTCTATTAAGCCATATTTATTTCTAGTAAAAACATTAGGTGGTACAACTTGAGGTTCTGGAGATGCATCTTTGAAAAGAACATTCATATCTATCAAATCAGAACTACCTATGGAAATTGTTTCTTGATTTTCTTTAATTTTTGGACTCATTCTAATATGATACTATCTATTAATTTATTAGTCAAGTCGAAATATTAAGAAATGAGAGCATTCTTTCCAGAAGTCTTCATGATCAATAACTTTATTTCCGTTTTTATTAACCCAATCAAATTTAGATTTAAATTGACCTTCTGAAGATATTAATATTTTTGAAGATGTATATAACAAATTATTAACATCTTTTATATTAGTTTTATCTTTGGTATCATAAGCTTTTTCAAAAATCAATCCATAATCCATATAATTTATTTTAAATTTATTTAAAATTTCTGGTTTTAAATAAGAAATTAAATTATAAGGTATAGCGTTTTCTTTCATTGCTTTAACAAAATTGAAATCATTATCTTCTTCTATTATGTATAGAACTTGCGCGACATTAGATTTAAAGGCTTTCAATAAATCTATATTTATAGGTTTGTTAGTAATAATAATAGATTTTTTAGCTTGAAGCATTAGATTTAAAGCTTCTTGATTAAAGAAATAATCCATTCTTATTATAGGGTTAGGAATTGGAATACTGTTTGGATTTATTAATTTATCTAATATAATTTCAAAAGTTTTATTTTGATATTCTTCTCCAATATATATTGTTTCTGGTATTTTATCGTATTTTATATTTAATAAATTTAGTATATTTTTAGCTATATCTTCAGCTTTAATTTTATTTATATTTTTAGGATTTTCTCCAGCAGAATAGGATGGTTTTATTGTGCCTCCCTCTGGCTTTAAAAGAACTACATCTTTTTCTTCAGACCAATATGGTTTTACATTTTCTATATTATTATTACTATAAATTGCTAGAATTTTTTTATTATAACCAGAAGCGATATGTGCACCGAAGCTATCTGCACCAAAATGTAAAATAGAATTTTTAATAATATATGCTGCCTGAGAAATATTTGTTTGACCTGCCAAATACAAACAATTGTTAAATTGACGATCATCTTTAACTCCAATTTGAACGATTTTTATATTTTCTTTATTTAAATATGGATTAATAATATCAATTACTTCTTGCCAGTAATCATAATTTTTAGATTGATATTTACTAAAGGGTTGAAAACATAAATATTTATCGAATGGTAATGGAAAGAAATTATCGTAGATAAATGGTTTTCCTATTTTAACTCCACAAGAAGTAGCGTATCTTTCTAATAAATGCATATTATTTATCCTTTATTTCAAATTGAATTTTAGTTTTTCCATTATGGACATAATCTAAAAATCTTTGTGTTCCAGCGAAAGGCAAAAATGCAATTTCAAAATATCCGCTATGATCACCCGCACCCTCAAGCCATAATAATTGATCCATTTGAGGGGTATACTGTAATAACTTATGAATATAAGGATTGCCTTGAAGTATTTCAAAATATTCTGGCTTAACAGAAACATACAAATTATATTCTGGATATTGTTTTTTAATGTTTTCAAATAAAGCTGTAGACATGTAAATATCACCTATAGATTCTGGCATAACATATAAAATTCTTTTGCCTTTGTCGTCTTTATCTAGTAAATCTTCAAACTCAATTTTTTTATTCTTTTGATTTTCTTGGGCAGCTACATTTCTAAAATAATTTTCTATATCTTGTCTTTTTGCTCCTTTAGAAAATTCCTGCATCCAATATTTATGACCATCATCATTTTGATCTACATGTTTCATTTTAAGAATATTATGATAAAGATAAGTTAGCCATTCGCTATTGTTTTCTATATTTGGAACTTGAGCGTATTGATCTTTTTCTTCTTCTTTTAACGAGAAGTCATAATTTACTTCTGGAGAAGAGTCAATGAATGCTTCTATTTTTTTACCAATTGTTTCTACTGAATAATTTTGGATTGTCCATTCTCTAGCTTTTTGTCCAATTTCTTTTCTTTTCGTAGGAGACATATTGTATACTTTATTTATTTGCTTTGCTATAGAATTTGGTTTGGTTGAAGCTTTAATAAATTCTGTTCCATGTTCTCTATATTCTGTCCATTCTAAATCTAAAGATCCTGCTTCGTCTTCGCACATTTCTTCTCCACAAGAATAATTTGTAACAAGAGTAATCAATTCTGTAAGTTTAGCCTCTTGAATTGGAATCTCTTGTCCACCGCTTGTAAATGGATGGCAATAAACATCCATTAAATTGTATACTTCATTTAATTGATCTTCAGTTACTCCAATTCCTACGTTAGTTGTAGTCTGACTTTTTTCGCTTCCACAAAATCTACAATTCACATCTTGGCCATGAAATGGTTTAATTTCATAATTACCACAATTTTTACATATATATGTAGTTAATATTTCTCTAAAATCAATATTATATTCTTTTGCTAATTTATGAATATTCCAACCTTCGGACCAATGTGTATGCAAAAGCAAAAATGTATTTTTAATTTGTGGATTAGATCTTTTCCAAAGAGCATATCCTTCTAAAAGATTTGGAACACTTTTTCTTAATTGATTTCTAAAAACAAATCCTATTATAAATGCCTCTTGTGGAATATTATACTTTGCTCTTAATTCTTTTCTTTTTATATCTTGTAACCTAAAAAAACTCTCAGTTTCAATAGGTCCATGCATTGTTTCAACATGATTATGTCCTAATTCATGTAAAGCTTTTGTAGCAAAATTACTCCAAATCCAATAATTTTTAATTTTTGGAGCTTTTTCTACTGCAGTGGGTAATATTGGTAAAGAATCTAGAGTAGTCCATAATACAGAATTAATTTTATCAAACCATTTTTTTTCAATCGCAAAATCAATACCCCAAATGTCTTGAACTGCAATATAAACATCTGGCTTTTCTTCTTGAATTACTCTATCAAGATAATGCGCTCCATAGCTAGCCAATCTAGCTATATTTGGATCTCTATTTAATTGCTCTATTTCTTGAGGATTATCTGGTAATGCTCCTACTGATTTCCAAGGAGTTTTTTTTAATTCTGGATTAGAATATTGTAATCCACAGGCATAATTAACTATTTCATATTTTCCCGTATTATATAAATATTTTAATAAAGCTTTAGTCGCTCTACCAAATCCAGTTTTGGCAAGAGAAAAATCAGATTGATAAACTATTTTCTTTTTGCGGGACACAATTACCAAAGTTCGCCATCGTCTTCGGCGTTAGATTTATTTGATTCTTGATTAGACTTTGAATTTTTAAACTTCTTAATTGCTTCGACTTCTTGAGTCTTAAATACTGATTGTAAAGCATGAACTAAGAATTCTCTTAAAAGTCTAGCTTCATTAAAATAAAAACCAAGTAAAAATGATTGTTTATTCTCTATGTTTTCTTTGCTTTCTTTATTTACGCTGTAAGAAAATCCAACTTGTTTATCATCTCTAATATAAGGAGAAAACTTAATCTTTGTAACTTGCTTATCAGAAGAATGATAGGCCGAGAACTCAACATTTTTATCTAAAGCTTCAAGTAGTCCTGCTACTTCAGTTGTTGAAAATTTTACTTTTGCACTCTTTTGAGGATTATCTTTATTATCTGAAAAAGAACCAGTCTTGGTTCCTTCATTCCAAGAACTCTGTTTAATTAATGAACTCCATATAGAGCCTTCTTTTGAATTTACGCTAAAGCTACAGGCTGTGCCTGTATTTTTACTATTTGGTTTATAAAATGATATCATAATAGTATTTTATTCTTTATTTTCCTTCTTGTCAACTATTTTCTTTAAATCATTTAATTTCATATAAATTTGTTGATCTTGAATAGCTACAAGATCTCCAAATATACAATCATCTCTCTTTAGACCTTTAGTAATAACAATATTACCTTCTTCAAAAGCTTTATTATTTAATAATTTATTATTTTCAATATTATCATTAAATATTAATACGCTAATTGATGATGTTTCATCTGATATTTTTAATCTTACATATCTAGTTTTCTTTTCGTTTTTAGAAACGCCAGTAAAAACTTCTTCAATTTGACCCACAAATGCTACTTTACTATTTACTGGTTCATCTATAATATCATTAATATATTTTAGATTTTCTCTTTTTTCTGAGAAGATTTCTTTTAGATTTTTATTATAAGTATATCCCAAAAGTTTCTTTTCATAATACCAGTTGGCAAAGCTTTCACTTTTGCTATTTTGATTATATATTTGTAGGTATGGATCATATCTATTTTTAATAGTTTTTAATCTTGTGTCTTTAATTACTGTATGACTCTTTTCATCAGTGAATTTATTTAAATGTTTAATAATTTTAATAAGATCATAATCAAACTTCTCTGCGAATGAAATTGCATATTTCTTTTCTTTTGAAGTCAGAATATTCCATAATTGCGCTTCAAGTGCAATCTTACTTCTAGATTGACTAAAACCACTTAATGCGCCAGCTTGAATAAGTGCTGATAATACTCCGATGTTAAGATCTGCTTCTTCTGCTGCTTGAAAAATCTCAAATTTATTAGAATATTTATTTCTGAAACTATTTAGTTTTTGAATTGATTTATCACTAATACCTTTGATTGAGAGTAATCCAAATCTAATATCTGTTTGTTCAATTGAAAAATCCATTTCAGATTTAATAATATGAGGTGGAAGTAATTGAATTTGAAATTCATGCATCTCCTTTTGAATTTTAGAAATTTCACCAATTGGATCTGGCTCATTTCTGCTCATCTTTAAAAGAGACAAGAAGAATTGTTGGGGATAATTAAACTTAAGATAAATTGTAACCGCAGCCAAAGCTGCATATGCAAGCGAATGAGATTTATTAAATGAATAGTTTGCTGAATCTTCCATGATCTTCCATAGAATTTCGCCTACTTCTTTTGGTAGTTTATTTTCTTTAACTTTATCTTGAATCTTCTTTTGCCATGCTTTGATTTCTTCGGTTTTCTTTTTGCCTACGATTCTTCTTAAGATTTCTGCTTCATCAAGAGTAAATCCAATCTTATGTGCCATTTGCATAAGCTGTTCTTGGTAAAGTGCAACGCCACCAGTTTGCTTTAAGATATCATCAAAGAATGGATGAATACTTTCGTGTTCACTATAATTTGTATACTTGGCATATTTATCTACGAATTGAAGTGCGCCGGGTCTAGCTAGGGCAAGAACACCACTAAGTTCTTCTAGATTCTTAGGCTTTACTTTTTGACATACTTTGAAATTTGTATCTGCTTCAATTTGAAATAATCCATGAGGAGATCTTAATTCTTGTAAATTTCTATAAATAGATTCGTGACCTAAATCAATATCTTGCACTTTAATTCCAATTTTTTTACAAACATCATCAACAACAGAAACACTTCTTAATCCAAGAATATCAAGTTTAATATTAAACAAGCTGACCCAATTCATATCAAAACTTGAAACTGCTTCTTTATCACTAGAAAATTCAGTTGGACAAACTTTTTCAAGATCATTATAAGAAAGAAGAACTCCAGAAGGATGAACGCCTTTATTCTTAATTAAATCTCTTAGCTTTAAAGCTATTTGATAAGTCTCTTTGTTTTCATCGCACCATTCTTTAAACTTTTCAATTTCTTCATAAGCAGTTGTGATATCTTTAACCTGACCGAATACTTTTGGAATAAGTGAGGAGATCATTGTCATTTCTTCTTCTGACTTTTCTCCTACGATTTTACCACATTCTTTAATAAGCAATTTTCCGCTAAGAGTATTTAGGGTTAAGATTTTACTTGTTTTCCCTTTAAATTTTGTTTCAAGATATTCAAGTACTCTGTGGCGATTATAATAACAAATATCCAAATCAACGTCACACATCAAACTACCATCTAAATACGTTACTCCATCTACAACTTGCTTTTTAGCACGAATCTTGGATATAAATCTTTCGAAATATAGGTTATATTTGACTGGATCAATTCGAGTTACCCCAATAAGATATAAAATTAATGATCCTGCAGCCGAACCTCTACCTAATCCTACTGGAATATCATGCGTCTTACAAAAGTTAATAACGTCCCATACCAATAAAATATAATCAATAAAGCCTAGTTCTTTTAATGTTTCAAGTTCATACTTTGCTCTATCGACATATTTCTTGTATTCAGAAGAACTTTTGTCTACATTTAAATCTTTAAATCCATTTAAAGATAAAGCTCTTAAGAAGTCATAATTTGATACATCTTCGCTAACATTTAAATGTCTTTTAGATTGAACATCAATTGAAAACTCTGGCAATCTAACTCCATGTAATCCCAAATCTACATCTTGGAACTTTGAAGAAAATACTTTATCTTCTAATAAATTATTCTTCATCTTCTTCCTCTTCGTCTTTATTTATCTTATCTATTTCTTTATTAAATTCTCTAAGTCCAGCTGAAAGAGTTCTCATTGAATCGTCATTTTTTAATGAAAAAAATACATCTGCTTTGCCATTCTTTTTGCCTTTTTGAACAGTAATAAGCAAATATTCTATGCCAGAATCATCTAGCTTTTGAAGCATATCGTAAATATCGTCTAATGATGCCATATTAAATTTCAACCTGCCATTTTAATTTATTCCATACTTTTAAATTTAGGTCAAGATCATTTATTGCGTCATGGAGTTTATCATAATCATGTTCAATACCATTCTCTTTACCTAATGCTGTTAGAGAGCTTTTAACTCCTTTTTTTCTTGTATGATAGATTTTATATTGATATTCAGTAAGGCTTTCTTTTGGATTATATGGTATTCCATATTTAATTCCTCTTGCTATTGTATTTGTATCAATCAATTTATTTATAAGATGGTGCGAGCTACATCCCATATATTTATAATACTCTTTAATAAGATAAATGTCAAAACCTAAAATATTATGGCCAATGATATAATCTGCATGATCTAGCCAATCTTTAATTGTCGCAAATACCTCTTTAGGGTCGTGTCCTTCTTTTTGAACTTTCTTATGATCGTATCTTGTAATTCTTGCTGCATCTTGACTTATCTTTAAATCTGTTTGCCATTTTAGATAAAAATTCTTTTCATCTATTTTCTTATCACCTTGGACTTTAATCATGGCAATTTGCCAAGGAATATTATGACAAAAATTAAGGCAAAGATTAAACGTCTCGCAATCAATAAATACGAGCGTCTTATTCTTATTATATCTTAAAAGATGATCGTCCATATTATTTTGCCTTCAAATAACTTTCAAAAGAAAACTCATTACTACTCATATGATCTAGTTCTGGTTTATTTAAAATACTTCTGTTATTAATACATCTAAATGTCAAATAAGTTTTAAAATCCTTCTTGTTATTATAATAAATGCTTTTAGTTTTGAAAAGCTCCAGTTTGTTTTCTTGTGCGAATTTTTCCATCTTATCTTTAATAATATAATCAAAAGGAAGATCATTGTCTTCAATAAAGACAATTGGTTTAGTAAAGTCGAATTGAGGAATACAAATTGAATTTCTTAAAGTATTATTGAAGATAAATGAATCATAAAATGGAATACAAAGTAATAAATCATCGCTCCAATTTTTAGATATAGTCTCGTAATCGAGTCTTGGTTCGTAATAAAAGCCAGCTTTTGCTGCGGTACTAAATAATTTAGTTAAGAGTTCATGACCTTGTTTATTTCTAAAGAATATAATTACTTTAGAATTCTTTTGACGAGATTCATCAGTTTTATCATTAATAGACTCTGTAACTGTAATCCTTAACCCATAATTTAATTTAATATTATTATTTTTACTATTAGTATATGCCTCCAAAAATGATGACATATTATCTTCTACTAAAAAGAGTTCTTTGAACTTATTTTCTTTGGCTATTTGAATTATTGAATCTGGATAATCATCTGCTTCATTTTTGTCTTCTAGCGTCAATATAGACCTTCCTAGAGAATAATGTGATTTAAATAATGGTATCATTTTCCTAAATATAGCAGACTTTTTAATACTAATCAATCTAAAAATTCATCTTTTGAATCATCAAGAAAATTATCCTTTTTTGAATTACTTTGAAATTTCGGGCATCCTTCATAATCTCTAGTTTCTACTTTGAATCCTTTAATATCTCTAAAGTTATTCTCTAGACTAGTTTCTACGACTTCGCCTTTATTATTTACTTTAACATAATATTTATATGGATCTTTATATGGGCATTTCCAACCACCAATTTGACACATCCATTTATTCTTTTGACTATCTACTGCAAAATTTGCTCTTGCGGATTCTTCATCAAATTTATTAATATAATCATTAATATGCTCAAGATAATGCTCAAATCCTTTAATCTGTTCATCTGTAAATATTAATTCTTGAATAGGTTGCTTTGGAAATCTTAAAAATAAGAATTTAACAATAGGCTTTAATTTGGGCCATAATTTTTTACTAGCTAGACTATACATCATTGCTTGAATATTAGCTTCAAGGTCATCACCCCTAAATTTGTATTTGGAGCTTTTATAGTCGATTATATGCATTTCTTTTTTGATTTTAATAGGCTTGTCTATAAAGCCCTTAATATGATATTTAGGTTCTTCATTGGTAATATCAAAATCATATTCTGGCTTTACTATTTCTCCACCTTCTCCAAAGAAATCATTCTTAAGACCGACCAAAATCATATCATTTAATAGTTTATAATTACTTTCATCTAATTTAACTTTTACTGATAATTTTTTAACTAGCTTATTTACTCCTTTATCTCCATCAATAGCATTCTTTTTTATTATTCTTTTATAATTTTTAAGATGTCTTTTATTTAAAAGTAATTCAAAAACAGTATGACATATTGTGCCTCTTAATGCTCCATCATTTTGACTTTGAGGAACTTTCGCGTGATAGTTATTCCAATAAACCCAAGAACAAGTTTCAAGAGTTTTAATTCTAGATGCAGAGAGTGTTTTTAGAGATTGTTTTTCCATTGCAATATTTCTTCTTCGTTCATCTCTCCAAAATCTTTTTTAGTTGGTAAAGCTATTTTTAACTGTTTATCATCAAAATATCTTTTGAGTCTTGAATAAGTTTTTTCTGCGCCAATATTTCCAGCGTTATTTTTATTTGAATCATTATTGAGACTAATGTAGATCTTCTTAACATCAATTTTTAAAAGATAATTTAAAATACCTAAGCTAAGACTTGTGCCAAATGTAACTAAAACATTTTTAATTCCAGCTTGATATAAACTTAACATATCACCAATACTCTCAACAAGGATTACTTCCTTTTGAGTTTCTATGTCTTGCGAGTTTAAGAATAAAGGATAAACGAAATCATTCTTTTCGCCAAGATGCTTCCATTTAATCTTAGAAAGATTTGTAATATCTCTGCCAGAAAATCCTATGATATTATTTTTAATATCAAATATAGGGAAAACATATCTATTCTTCATCTTTCCAGCTTTGCCAACTCCTCCTTTGAATTGAGATAGCGTTTCGTTATTGATATTTCTTTTGTTCCAATAAGAATGATTATTTTCTAAGTTAGATAATAAATCTAGATCAAACTTTTTTGTTGATTTAAGTAGTGGCTTTGAGACTTCTTTTGGCTGATGAAATGCAAAATTTTTATCTTTTAACCATTCTTTAGCTTTACTTGGGTCTTCTAGTTTCAAAGTCATACCGACTAAGGAACTAAAATCTCCGCTGATATTTTCTTTAAAATCAAACCAATGACCACTATCTTTATAAATCTTTAATACAGTATCATTATCGCTATCTCTGTAAAGAGGTCTAGCTCTATACTCTTTTCCACAATCTTTTAATTTATATCCTAGATCAGTTAGGATTTGATAAATATTTACTTGATCCATTCTAAAGCCTCACTTATTAAGGGAAACTCTTTAATAAAGATTTTTTTACATTTCTCTGCGATTAGTCTATGTTCTTTTTGAGTATTTTGCTCTGTTCTTAATTCAATGTAATGAATCCAACTTCTAAGCGAACCTTTCATATACATTGTAGTTTGAGTTGTTAATGGTAATATCATTCTGGCGACTTCTTTTGCAACTCCATTTTCAATCATTGTATCGTAACAATGTTGAGAAAGTGATAAAGATTCTACAAGAAGTTCATTAACTTTATCATACGCATCTGTATTTGTAGGCATAAGAATTTCGCCTACTTGTCTATTTTTATCTCCTTGCAGTCGCAGTTCAATGTCTTCAAACTCATTTGCAATGCTATATCTTTGACTAAACTCTTGAAAACTAAATGATCTGTGCCTTAGAATTTGAGCAGCGATTCCGCGACTAGTTTTAATTTCAACACACATATCAACAAGTTCAAATGGACTCCAATGTTTGTGCTTAATTAAGAATTTTAAAAGTTTTGGAGCAGTCTCAACATTCATTTGATTTGATGGATTACTTACTCTGGCGCAGAAAGCTACAAGATCTTCTGCATTTTTAATTCCCTTAATTTCGGGCTTTGTAACTGATATTAAATCTACGTTCATAGTAATTCTCCATCATTTGCGTTTTGATCATTTAATTCGTATTGTTCTCTTTGTCTTTCTGCGACATCGAGTAATGATCCTCTTTCTTCAATATTAAAATTTGTTACTTGATAATTAAGATAATTTTGCGCCCAAGTTTCTTTACCAGTAGAATCTAGTCTTCTTACTAAATCTTGATGCCCAGCAGCATCTTTTCCTTGGAATCTAGTTTTAGTTGGAATTAATTTATGAGTGCCAAATGCTTGACCATCGAGAGTAACCTCATCAAGAGTTTTTCTTCTAAAGATCGCTACAAATGATGCAAACCATTGTAATCTATCTGATAGTGAGATTACAGAACTATCATCAACAACTTCACTAGCTTTTCTGTTAAAACTTTCTCCAGTTCGATTTAACTGCATAGCAGTAATAATTGGACAATGAATTTCTTCTGAAATTCTTTTGAGCTTATCAATCTTATCGCCAATAGCTTGATGTTCTGCCCAATTTGCGCCAACTTTTTCGCCAGTTAATTTAATATAATCATAAGCAATCATAGCTTGATTTCCACGGCCAACTTTAGAAAGATACCATCTGCGGATAATAGAGCATACTTGATCAATATTTTTATTTCCTACATGATAATGAAAATATTCATAAGTTTTTACTTTTGCCCAAGCAGCTCTTACCTTTCTAGTCATCTCTTCATTCTTTCTCCAATTACCAGTTTCAAGATACCATACTGGAACATCTGTTAATGAAGCTACCATTCGTAATTGAATATCTACAGTTTGCATTTCAGTATCAAGAATAAGAGTTTTAGTTTTATTCTTTGGGTTGATTGAAGTCTTAAAGCAAATATCATTTAACCAAGTTGATTTACCTTGTCCCGGTCTACTTGCAATTGCATAAATATTTCCATTTTTTAAACCACCATACATTCTATTAAATTCAGAATATGGGGTAATCAGCCCAGTATCTTCTTTTGGAGCGTTACCAATTTCTTCTACAAGATCTTCAACTTCAGCAAAAATATTAATTGGTATATCATTTTCTGAGTATGCTGATATTTTCTTATTATAAATATGATCAATCTTACCAATAATTTCATCCATTGAATCTTCAGAATTCTTGTTTACATAATCTTTTAGCTTATCTGCTGTTTGGGATATTTCTCTACGAACTCTTAATTTAATTAATTCTCTGCAGGCTGTCATTGTAGCTTCTTCTGTGATCTGCGAAAAGCTTAAATTATCAATGTAATCAAATATATTAATCTCATCTTTAAATGTAATGCCAAGATTCTTGATCTTTTCAGCTAATAAAACTTTATCTACGTTTTCACCCTTATGTTTAATATTTTTAAATACAGTATATATTGATGAGTGAACATCATTATAAAAGTCATTTTCAGTTAAAAATACATCAATATCTGCAAATAAATCTTGATGTCTTAATAAACCGCTTAGTACATGTCTTTCTACTTGTAAAGAGTATATCATCCAGCTTTATATAATACCAAACTAAAAAATAAAAGTCAAGAGTTTTTAATCTTTATCTTCTTCAGAATCATCAAAATTATCTTCTTCTAAATTTTTCTTCGCTATTTGATCAGTTGTTGCTTCTAAATTTAATTGATCCACGCTTTGACTCCATGTATTAACATAATATAAAAGAGCCATTGCATTTATTTGATTATCAAATTTTGTAAAAACTTGAGGTTGGCCTTTACTTGAAAAATTAAAAAGTATATATCCACCAAAACTGCATTCATCAATTTGCTTTAAAAGAGAATCTGGAAAATTAAATGTTTTCTTATTTGTCACCAGATATTTTTACACTTAAATTATTAAAATATTACATTTTTCTTCTATATATTGTGGTGATAAAATTTTTAAATCAGTCTCGTAGAGTTGAAGGAATTTAAATTCATTTATTTCAAGCCATTTTTCTTTTTTAACATCTCTTTTTATACTTTGAAGATACTTTAATCTAGAATTATCATGAAAGAATTTATTAAAAGATTCATGTTGGTCGCCCTGTATCTCAACTGCTATTTTTTTTGTTGCATTTAATAAATCAACTTTAAGCATACTTCCATAAACTGGAAACTCTTCATAAACAATATGATTTTTCCAATAAGGATAAAAGAATTGTTTAAATTTATATTGAAGCTTGCTTCTACTTTTACCTTCCCAATTTATTAGATACTTTCTTACGTTTTTGTTAACGAGCGTTCCGTTAACATTTAATAACCTCATGGCGTAAGAGTTTTTATAAATTTATTATAAAAATAATCAACAATAGATTTATTTTCTTCTAAATATGATCTTAAATTATCAATACCTTGATGTTGTTTTTTTAGTTCTAAATTTTGTTCTTTGAGTTCATTTATAATTTCATCAGAAAATGTTACCCATGCGCCCTTCGCTATTGCAAATTCCCATGCGAGAATTTGATCAATAACTTCATATTCTTTCCAGACTGATGAACCATCTTTACGTCCATATTTAATAGGATATTGCACTTTTGAATTTGTAGATTCGTTCGTTGACTTTTTGATCGCAATCTTAACATTATGTCCAATAATTTTGTTCTTTACAGCATCATATTTTTCATTTGGCTTTTCGAGGATAAGATCTTTATTGAACTTTGGTTCAAATTCAAGAATCCAATTGGCGAAATGTAACAATGCATTTCCACCAGTAGCGGTAGTTTGACGAATATCTTTATTTGCTGCATAAGGATCAAGTTTAATATCAGATCTAACTTGACTTATGAAGATGGCCATATGCCCTCTTTTGGAAAGAGCGAGAGAAATCTTTTTCATAAGCATTGAGGAAATAACTGCGCCTCCTGCAACTTTAGTTGCTTCTGTCATGCTTTTTTGCGAATCACCTTTAGTCATTAAACCGTCAACAGAATCAAGAATAAAGATATATCTTTTATTTTCATCATTTGATTGAATTAAGTCTTTCATTAATTCTGAAACTGTTTCAAAAATATTACATTCAAATACGAAACAAGTTCCATCAACCCATTCTTTGGGGTCGGTTACAAATTTAATTCCAGATCGTTCTTTAATTTCTTTGCTTAATCTTCCTTCAGCTTTAAAAAGTAAAGCTCTAGAATTTTCTACTGTTTTAAGAAAGTTCTTTGTTACTTCTAGTGCTTCTGAAGTCTTTCCACCTTCATTCATTCCGATAAATCTATGAAGTCCGGGGCAAAGGCCACCGCTAGTAGCTATATCTAGATTCAAGCTACCAGTGGAAACTTTGTAATAAATCTCCTCTTCAAAATTGTAATGATCTTCTTTATTATCTTTTAAAAATGATAATAATCTATCTGACGCACTTGGTCCAGAAGATTCAACGACTTCTTCTTTAGGTTTTCTTCCCATATCTTATAAATTCTAGCAGAGTTTTAGGTTTTTTGCAAATGTTTTTATCTTCTTCTATTTTATTTTCTTGTAAAACTATATTTTCTTTATTTAAATTTAAATTAAAACTCTCATATTCTTTTAATATAAAAGCTTTACCTTCTGGTTTAAGAAACCAAGCCAGAGAAGGAGGTGGGCTACCCAGCTCTTTAAGATTGTCCCAAAAATTAAAGCTATTAAATCTTTTAATTAATCTTTGAGCGATTTTAATTTCTCTTGGCCAATTAATATTTCCTTTAATAAATTTTTTAACCACGAATTGACACAATTTATGATTATTCATTAGCTATTATACTAATTTAAATTAAATTTTATGTCAATTTAAAATATTTAATTAGATATTATTTGTTCGCATTTATCAATAAAAATTTGAGTACTTCTCGGAAGAGCCTGCATAGTAGCATGAAAAACTAAATCACCATATACTGTGCCTAAGCCAAACTTATGTCCATTTCCTAAGTCCCAATATTCTGGTACGCCAAATTGTTTCTGTTCTTCTTGCGTGGTCTTAACAAAGGATGAAGGAAATGTCAAACACAAATTATATCCTCTTTCTTCAACTCTCCAAGCAATTTCTTCTGCAACATCTCCGCGAGAATTGTATTGAAAGCTCGGTGAATCTAATTTCCTATATAGCTCAGAAGATATCCCAAAAAAAGATAGACTCGCATATAAATGATGTTTAGAATTATTTACTTCTATGTGGTTGGATTGTTGCGCACCGCCATACAATGTTTTTTTATCTTTTAGTTTTTCTATAATTTCATCTATGAACGTATCTTTTAATGGGCATATATCAATATCTAATATTATAAAATAATCAACTGCATTACATAAATTTTGTACTATATGAGTAATCTTTGGACCCATGCCAGAATAATTAAAATCATGATAAAACCGATTTAACGGAATTTTAAATTTATTAAAAACTTTTTCTTGATATTCCATGACTATTTTATGTCTGTCAATTTCTTCTTGAACCCTTCCTCCATCACCGAATACAGCTAAAATTAAACATTTTTCATTTGTTTTCGTATCGTAAATTGATAACTTTTTTGTTTGGTCTGGATAATTAATATACATAATTTTTAATATCAGATTCAACCATTCTTTTTATAAGGTCATTGAATGAATTTTTTGGTTGCCAATTGAGTTCTTTTCTAGCCTCACAAGAGTCTCCAAGCAATAATTCTACTTCTGCAGGTCTATAAAATTCTGGATTTATTTTCATTAAAATGTATTCTTTATTGTTAATAATTGTACAAAATTTTTCATTTTCTTTTTCTCCATGCCAAGAACCTTTGATATTAGCGAAAGCAAAAGCTTTCTCAACAAATTCTTTTACTGTATGTGTTTCATTTGATGAAAGTATATATTCTTTAGGATGATTTTGATTTAGCATAATCCAGACTGCTTCAACAAAATCTTGAGCATGACTCCAATCTCTTTTCGCTTCAATATTGCCAAGTTCTAATGGTTCAAAATCTTGATTATTTTTTATTGCATGATGAATTCTAGCTACATTTTTTGTAATTTTTCTAGTTACAAATTCTTCGCCTCGCCTTTCACTTTCGTGATTATAAAGAATGCAGTGTATAGCGTAAAGATCATAAGATTCTTTATATACTTTAGTAATATGTCTAGCTGAAGCTTTTGCTGCTCCATATGGGCTTCTTGGTCTAATTGGATGCTTTGAATCTTGAGGACTATAAAGAACATCTCCCATTTCTTCACTAGAACCAGCAGAATAAAATCTACAATGTGGGGCATATTTTCTAATTGCTTCTAAGGATCTTAAAACGCCTAATGCTGTAACATCAAATGTTTGCAATGGAATTTCCCAACTGCTTCCCACAAAAGATTGGGCTGCAAAATTAATAAAATAATCTGGAGATACCTTTTTAACAGCTTCATCAATAGAGCTACTATCAGCTAAATCAGCAATGATAATTTTGAATCTTGGATTATTTAAATTGTGTTTAATATTATCTAAATTGGGGTTTGCCCCTCTTCTGCGTATTCCATAAATAAAATGATTAGTATTCTTTAAAAGATAATCTACCATGTAAGATCCATCTTGACCAGTGACACCCGTTACAATTACTTTTTTCATATTTATGTTTTATATTCTGTTAGATTATTATGTGAAAATTTTCTTTGTAATTCTAATTTTCTTTTGTGTCTTTCTAAGTTTATTCTATCCACTTCTTTAGCTGTGATGTCTCCTCCATATCTTGCTTTTTCTACTGCATCAAATGTTAATTTATTTGTTTCAATCATTAATTTGTATTCTTCTGAATTTATTATATCTAACATTTTTTCTTTGCCAACTTCTTGTTCTATGTTCGCTTTACATGCTTCCCAATTACTATAAGTATTAGAGTTTATATCTTTTTTTATTTCTAAAATGCTAAGATAATCAAATGCATATGCTTCATCAACTAATAATTGTATCATATTTTTTTCAATACATCAATTTGTTTATTTTTTAAAGATGGATAAATTCCAATGTAAAAACCATGAGTATGAAGAAATTCGCTATTTTTAAAATTTCTGTAATCATCATATTTTTTGTAACATGTTTGTTTTAAAAGATTTCCAGATATAATTGGTCTAATTTCTATATGATTTTCTTTACAAAAATTCATTAGTTTTTTAATTAAATTTAAATCTTTAGAAAGAAATGGAAAACAAAATGGTATTGCTGTCCTATTTTTAAAACTAATTGGTAATATTAGATCTTTGCCTTCAAGTACATTTTTAATGTGATCATAAATTTTCAATCTTTTTTCAGAATATGATTCTATTCTACTAAAATCTAGTAATCCTATAAAAGCATTAATATCAGTATTTCTAAAATTATTGCCAAGAGAGTAAAAATCAAAAAGTTTGTTAACTTCTGGATTGTTGTATTTTGAAGCATCAATATCATATACCGCAAGGCTTCTCGTCATTCCATGATTTCTATTCATTAAAAAATACTCATATTCTTCTTCACAATTTGTAAAGATAAATCCGCCTTCAACGCTTTGTAATTGATGACCAAAGTAAGTGCTTGTTGTACTCGTAAAATAAGAAGATATATTTTTATTTTTATATAAACCTAATGTATTTTCACAATTATCTAATAATATTCTAACTTTATATTTTGATTCTAATTGTTGCAATTTTTCAATATCTGGTACTTGACCAATTAAAGAAACGCAAACAATTGCAGCAACTTTTTTATGATTTTTTTGTAAAAATTTTTCAGTCGCATCTAAATCCAAACAAAAATCTTGAATATTAATATCAATAAATTGAGGCCGAAAACCTTCTCTAATAAATGGAGATATAGATGTGGTCCATGTCGTCGCAGGAAAAATTACAGTATTTTTAACTTTAGAATAATAATTATCTTTTAAGTACATGGCTAAAAGCGTATTAGCAGTTGAACCACTAGAAACAAATACTGCATATTTTGAACCGACAAATTTAGCAAAATTTTCTTCTATCTTTTTGACATATTTACTTTGAGTCCAGTAATTATTCTTATTTAATATAAAAGAACAAATCTTTAATCTATCTAAAAAATTAAAACTTGAATTATTTAACGGCCAAGTGAATTTATTCATAATTTATTATAGGTGTTTTTTCATTATTTTTCAAATAGTATTCTTGATTAAATTCAAGTTCATTTAATTTATAATTCCATTTATACCCGCAGTGCCCAAAATGCTTCATTTGATATTCATATTTATTTTTACCATTTTCATGAAGCCATGTCAAATGTTTAATATGAGCGATATTTTTTGGTATCTCTAAATTAAATAAATGATTATGAGAGATTTGTTTTTGATTTTGGTCTTCATAAGCAATATCATTATCCCAATAAAATTCTTTTATTGTATAACCTTGTTGTTTTGCTCTAAAAATTCTTGGTGGGCAAAATCCATCAATCCATTGTTTGCCATCAAATATATAATTTTTGAAATTTAATTTATACCAGATTGCTTCATTTTTATTTATATAATTTATAATATTTACAATATCTTCATATTTGTAAAATTCATCTGCATCCACAAGCCAGATTAAATCTACATGCATGATTTTTAAATACTGCAAACATAAATCCCTCGCTAAGTGTTCTTTTATAAATCTGGGATTAGTGAAAATATTATCTATTTGATTTAATTTATATAAATTTGATAAAAAATTAGGAGTTTCATCTTCTTCTGTATTTATATCATGATACTCTAGAAACGGTAAAGATACGGCGCAAATTTGTTTTATTAAATTATTTTTTCTAGCCTCAATAAAAACTTTGATACTTTCTTGAGTATATTGGATATTATTGTATCCACAATAAATGATACCGATATTCATTTGTTTTTATAAAATAAAATGGTATTCTTTAATCCTTGTTCAATGGGCGTAAATTTATATTTGATTTGTGTTAATAATTTTTTATTTGATATTTTTCTATTGTTGAGTTTATCGTCTTTAGAAAAGATAATTTTACCTTTATAATTAGTTAATTTTTTAATTGACAATACTAATTTTTTAATTGATATACTTTTATTTGATGAAACATTGTATATGCCTGTAATTTTATTTTTTAAGCATATCTTAATAATATTGCCTAAATCTTTAACATAAAGAAAATCTCTTTTATTTAAGCAATTTCCTAGAATTTGAATCTCTTTATCTTTGTGCATTTTCCTTATAATATTAGGTATAACATGTGATGTGGATTGTTCAAAATTATCATATTCACCATACATATTAGTAGGGATTAATATACAATAATTTATTAAATCTGGTTTATCAAATTTAAGTGATTCTAGGGCGAATATGCCATTTCTTTTGCCTATTCCATATCCATAATTTAATTTATGCGGTCTTCCATTTAATACGAAATCTTCTCTAAAAGTTTTTTCATAACAACAAACGCTTGATATGTATATGAGGTATGTTTTGATATTTAATTCTTTTAATACCTTTATTAAGTTTAAAGACATAATTGTATTTTCATATAGCATTTCTACATTATGGTCTTTATTATATATGAAGCCCGCTACCTTTGCTGAAAGATTTATAATTTGAATTTCTTGATTTTCATATGTTTTAAAAAAATTTAATACTGATTTATAATCTAATAAATCACAATCATTCTTGGATGGAGATACGCTATTTTCTATATCAAAACTATGCCCAACAAAGCCATTTTTGCCTAAAATTATTGTTTCCATAAGATATTTTACAATAAATTACTAATTTTATCAAATACTTTCTTAATTAAAAATTAAAATCTAAATAATTCAAGGCTTTTTGCCATTCGGTCATACAAAAATATTTAGCTCTTATTTCTTCTCCATTCCAAAGAAAGGGATCATTATATATATATTCCCATGATGGATAATATGATAAATTCATAGGCACAACTTCTATTACCTTACCGCCCACGGCAATCATTAAATATGGATCTCCTGTATCAGAAAATAAACCTTTACCTATTACCTTATAACATGCGGAGAGCTGAACTAAATTTAAATTTGGTATATTTACAACATTTTCATATTCTTTAATTTGTGTTTTGGTACGAGGATAATAATTTAATAATCCAAATTGTAATATAGTATATTTTTTAGATAATTCAGTAATAAATGCTTCATTCATTTCTTGTGTAAATGTTTTAGCTTGAGCAAACATATTACCCTTATCCCATGAACAACTATTTGTAGGCATATAAGCTACTGGATTTTTATATTTACTTAAAAAGTCTTCTGCCCATCGAATGTGCTCTTGTTCTACTTTTATATATGGAATAGCATTTACATCTTTTATATTCAACGCGTTCAACATTCTTTGGCTTCTATGAATTTTTTCTTTTGTCTCTGGGCAATCTTCACAAGGGTTTTTTGATAAAACTGGATTACATATATTTTTAAATAAATCAATTTTATTTTTATTCGTTTCATCGTCAACGAATTCTATTGTTAAATTTTTATATTTTTTAAGTATTGGCGTTAAGAAAAGAGAATCTGATAGATTTCCCATTTTAAAACCTATTTTAAATTCATTCATAATATTTTATTTATACTATTTAATAAATCTTGTATATTTATTGAATCTTTGCCGTTTAATCCAATTAAATCTATTTTATTATTTAGATAATTTTCTGGAGAAAATGCATTAAAATTTTGTTTATGTTCAGGAGAATTCTTTAAAATCAAATTTATTTGTGGAAAACCATAGGCTCCTATTACCCAACTAGAACCAGAGTCCGTACCAATTGACAGATCGCATCCAAGAGTTATTTTAATCATTTCAAGAAAACTAAGATTAGTTAATTTGTAATAATTATTTAAGCCTTCTCCAAGATTTGGTTCTGCATCGGCTCCAAAATGAAATACTCTATAATCTTTGTCTAATATTTTTAATAATTTTTGCCACCATTCTATACTGGGATTTCTTCCGGTATCAACGCCATAGCAAGCAAAAGGCCATATTGCAATTGTTTTTTCATTTTTACTTATTTTAAACCATTTTTCTAATTTGGGTTTTTTTAAATCGACGGGCAAAGAATTAAATTCTTTTAGATTGATTCCGGCCATTCGTATAGTTTCTTCTATGCAATTATAATAATTATACCAATCTTTTACATCTGGATGATTAGGAAATGGATTTATTGCTAAATCGCAGTCTTTTATTAATTTGATATCTTGTACAGAAAGACTCTCTTCTTGTTCAAGAACATATATTTTATCTATTAATGGGTGATTAATAAATAAAGGAGCTGATTGACTTGTTTTTTTAGATATTGGAAATATCTTATAAGAATTTGGATATTTTGTTTCCAAATAATTTAAAGCTGGAAGGAACATAATTGTGTCTCCTATCAAAGATGCTCTTCCGCTAAATATTTTAAAATTTTTATTCATAAATGCTAATAGTATTATTACGAATAGATTCAGAGTTTATCAATAAAATATCTGGGAAAATTGAAACCATATTATATCTATTTTCTTTACTCCACTCTGCTATTCTTTCAAAATTAGGGAAATTATAATTATAATCATTTGCAAAATAATTATGAATGTTTATTATGTGTGGTCTGCTTATTATGTTTTCAAATATAGTAAATTCTGCTCCCTCCATTCCTAATATAAGATAATCTATATCTCCATTATCAAAAGAATTAAATTTCATTAATTTAACTGGTAAAGTAAATTTTTCAAATATATTATTTAACTGATTAAAATATATTGTATTAATTGGCGATGGTATATCTTTTAAATAAGATAGTACTCCTGCGCAAACCAATTCTCCAATTTTTTCCTCATTAGATATGGCAATATTGTATAGTTTAATATTTTTTATATTTTCAATTTTAGTTAAAATATTTTTATATAAAAATGGATTTGGTTCAAATAATGTTATATCAAATCCATCTTGATTCCAATAATTTAAACTTTTACAACAAAACAAATCTCCAATTCCTACTTCGAAAATTTTAACCTTATCTTTATGAAATTTAAATTGAATTTTTTTCATTGATAATTTGTTTACCTTTTTTAATAAAATATTCATAAAATGGATGATCTATGGGATATTTTTCTAAAAAGTTAATTAATTCTTGATCATTGCCATGATGATAAATCCCATCCCAATTAAAACATAATATGTTTCCGTAACAGTATTTTAAATATATTCCTCTTTCATTAGTTAATTTATATATTAAATCTTTGCTTGGGCATACATCTTTTTCATCTTTATTTGCGTCATATTTTTCTAATAAATTTAAATATTCTATAAATGGCATCAATTCATCTTGCTCTTTCAATTTTGATAACTTAATAAAATTTAAATATGTATCACATACTCTGTGTTTAATATCAATAGTATTTGTCATAAAATCATATGGTTGTGAAAGCGTAAAAACGTCTTTCGCTACTAAGCAGTCATTTTCTATATAAAAAAAATCAATATTATTATAGTAGCAAAATCTAAACATATATTGATACAATCTTTTAACTCCTTTTAAAAAAAGACATTTTTCTTCAAATTTTTTGACATGGAGTTTAACATCTTTATCAAATGAATAATCATTGATTGATGTAATGCTATATTTTTCGCCAGTCTTTTCTAGCAGAGATTCAATTGGATAATCTGAACCTTGATCAATTAATAAAATATCAATATCTTTACCCAAAAAAGTTCTCATATATAAATACCATAAATATGAAAATTCTAAAGTTTTTCTTAAAGAAAATGTGTGATAAGAATATTTATCTTCTCTGGAAGAATCAAATGAATAGGCGCGATGAAAAGAAGATATGATCATTTAATATTGCCATTCATAATATATTTGAGTAAATGCTCGAATAAAACTATCAACCATTTCTTCAGTAGAAAATTGTTTAGCGGCATTCCAGCAGTCTTTTTGATTTATATTTTTTGCTTGATTATAATATTTTAATAAATTGTCTTCATCAAAAAAGAAACCATTTTTATTTTCTACTATATATTCATTAAACCATCCATTCCTTGTGGCTAAAATTGGAGTACCAAAAGCATTTGCTTCAATTGCAGATAGATTAAATGGTACATGTGTATTTAATGGAAGAGTATATAAAACTGCATTTTTTGTGCGGAGTAACTTTTCTTCTTCTGATATTAAACCAAGATAAAATGTATTTTTATTATCTATATAATCCATTAAATTGTAACTATGTATTGGCCCAGCAAAATATCCTTTAATATTATGTTCAATGCATTGTTTAGCTACCCTAATTGTATTAAAAGGTTCTGAATGTTGAGTGCATTGAAATATGCCATCTCTATTATTAAATTCTTGAAATTCTTTAGGCACTGGTTTGCCAATTTTTACATATTTGGCTTTCTCTCCATATTCAGCTTTAAATGATTGCCTGTATAATAAAATATAATCATTATGTTTATGTCCTGCATCTCCACCAAATCCACAAAAATGCACTATTGGTTTTCTTAAGTCGCTCATCCTATTAAAAGTAAAATGTACTCCCGCATGGATGATCATATCGTAATTTTTAATTTGAGGTATAACTAAATCAATTGGCGCGCCTTGATATAAATTTTGAGCTACTTGTTGTGGTAAATTAAAACAATTTTCTTTCCTATCGTTTTGATCAAAATTTTCAAACGCTTTCTCTGGTGCAAAAAGATGAAAACCATTTAATTGTTTTAAATATCGAGCCACAACTGCTCCTCCACCATACTTTTTTGTATTAGTTATTGCGTAATCTTCTAAAGAGAATCCTAAATCAAAATATGCTATTTTCATAAAATTTTAACAAAACCTTTGAGTTTTTCTAGAGTATTCATTGATACCCGTTATACCTAAATGAATTGCGTAAAATGGTAATTCTTTTAATAATTTTGTTGGATGATCAGTTTCTTTTAAGTTATGAAAATCTGGAGGATCTATTGGGCAAGGTTCATAAATATAGTCTCCCCAATAATTTCTAAATTTCCAATCTCCCTCCGCTACTGTGGGATAAGGAGGATATATGATATAATTATTATTTTTTATAAAATCTTGAATAATATTAGACTTAAAATTGAACAATTGAAAATAACCATAACCAATCCCTCGATATAAAAGATATTTTTTGAGTAATTCAGGGTTTTCTTTTATCTTTATCCATTCTTCATAAGTTTGGACATCGTATCTTCTGCATCCATAAAAATATTCTTTATCTGGATTTAAATTAAAAAATAAATTTTTAAAATCTTTTTCTAGAACTACGTCTGCATCCATTAATAATACCCAATCTAATTCATCTTTTAATTGACTTAATACAGCGTTATAAGCCATGCCTCGATTAAATTTATTATTATTAATATAAAATATATCTGTAACAAAACATTTGACATTATGTTTTTTTGTTAATTGTTGAGTTTTTATGTCTTTTGTATCTGTTATAATTATTGTTTCATCAAAATTATGTTTATTCTCTGTCAAGGTGATATCTAATAAATCATCATAATTTACTGCGGCAATTATTGAGGTTATTTTATTCATATAAGATTTAGTATATTGTTTGCTATCCTAGTTTTATCAAATTTTGATTTAAATATATCGCTATTTTTTTCTACAAAATTTTTAGCTTTAATATTCCAATCTTCATTTAGAATTGTTTCTGCTATTTTATCATGATCCACTCCTATTTCCGACCAGAACTCTTTAGTTGTGGGATCATCATTTGTAACAATTGGTATAGTTTTTGTTACAACACTTTCTAGCGCAGGAAGACCTATTGATTTAAATGCTGATGGAAATAAAAAATAATCTACAGAATTATAAAATAAATTTAATATTTTATCTTCAACAACTCCATAATAATCTCCCCATCCGGGATTTTCTGAACCTAAAACCGCCAAGCTATCAGGTGATTCATTTAACTTTCTCATCATTTCATGTATTAAATAAAATCTTTTATTTGGATCGTTAGCTCTTCCTACGTATAAATATTTATATGTTTTCCCTTGTTTATTTTTAATTTTTTGTTCTTTTGATAAATTCAAAAATGAAACATCTTTTATTGGATTATGTATAACTTTTGAATCTAATTGGCACCAATTTTTTAATTGCCATTGGACTTCATCGCAAATACAAGTTATAATATCTGCATTTTTTAAATTTTCTTTTAATTGCAAAGGATCAAAGTCTCTAGCCCATGAAGTATTTATAAAAGTATAACGCGAGATATCAAATTTATTTGGGTCTATACAATGGGGTGGTAGATCTAAAACGTTATATATAATTTTTGCTTTTTTATTGATTAATCTGTGGTCTTTTGAATAACCAGATGGATCATTGCAATAGATTAAGTCTGCGTTTGCTACGTCTGATATTGTATGTCCAAGTTTTAAAAATGCTTCTTGAATTCTTTGAACTTGACTAACATAATTAGCTGAACCATTGCAATATATCTTCATATGTCTAAATTATGTGGATGAACTTCTATATTATTAAATTGATTTTCTTCATGCATTATGTCTTTAACCTCATATCCTGCTCTATTGGACCAAACTGGTTGCCATGTTTGATTTTGATTTTTTCTATTTTGCCAATCAAGCCATCCCAAATGAATAACAAAAGGTAAGTCGTATTTTTTAATATTATCTATTGATAATTCATCAAATTGATCAAGAAGCGCTGCGCTTGAGCATAACTGATTTTTAATCTTTAATAATTCGCAAGTATCTGATTTTTTGATATCTATTTTACCATTATCTAGTTTAGCGTTCTCCCATATTCCTCTATACAAACCTTGCTTATGCATGTACCATTTCATTCCGACTGATTTATAACTATTATAATTTTTACATAAATCAATCGAAGGAATAAAGACTGCATCAAGTTTTGAAATATTTAAAAGTTTTAAAGAAACATTATCCCAAGATTTTTTATTTGGACTTGGATATTCGTCTAAATCTAATCCTAGACATATTTCATATTTGCATTCTTGCAAAGCGGCATTTTTAATTTTACCATCAAAAGTATAATCTTCGTATGAGAATGAAGTATTAATAATTTTTATTTTATTAGAAAAGCTTGTTTCTAATGTTTCTTTTGTTCTATCGTCATCATTATTTACAGCAATAATAATTTCTCCTTTATCTCCATCATCTATAAAATCAATCCATTTGGGAATAGTTGTTTTCCAATAATTAAAATTATTTTTATTGATATCAAAACAAGAAGTATATATGCTGTATTTTATCATTTTATTTTACTATAATAATTTATTATTGTTTTTATTTCTTCGTCTACATGAAATTTTTTCGAATAATCAAATACTTTTTTTCTATCAATTTTTTGAACTTCTTCAATTGCGGAAGTCAATTGTTGTTTTTGGTTTACAAAAATGCCATTATTTTGAACTAGTTCGGGTGTTGCTCCAGAATTAAAATATATTACAGGAACGCCTTTTGACATGGCTTCAATCGTAGTTCTTCCAAAAGATTCTTGCAGTCTTGAAAATTGACAAAAAGCAATAGCTTTGCTAAACACTTCTTTATGATTTTTATACCTATCCAGAAATCCCTTAAATTTAAAATTTTTATACTTTGGCTCAATTTCTTCTTTAAGAAATTTTTCTATTTTACCATCTCCCATTCCATAAGCTATAAATTCATATTCTGGAAACATGTTTGATAATTCAATAAATAAGTCCAAACCTTTAGTTTCAAATCCCCAAAATAAACTTGCGCACCAAAGAAAATATTCGCCTTTTAAAGAATACATAAAGTCTTCGTCCGATAATGATGTATAACATAAAAATGAATTATTACCTAGTTCTGGTTTATTTTTTATACATCTTTCCATTTGTGTATTTGATATAAATTTATAATGAATATTATTATTTCTTTGATTATTTTCTCCTAATTGGCCATCTCCTCCCCCGTGAACATTAATGAAAACTGGACACTTCAATGTATTAAGTTTCCAATGAAATGATTGAGTAATTACTAAGTCTGGATTTAAACTCAACGCTATATCTATTGCTTGATCTTGGTACATCGAACCAATGTGATATTTTTCTGGAAGAGCTTCTGTTTCTAAAATATTAAAATTATATTTTTGTTTATCTTCTCTTTTTGCACATATAACATTTATATCATATCCATTTTTATAAAATCCTTCTGCTAGTCTTTCGGTACATCCTTCTGATCCTCCGCATGCAGGATGCGGAAATTCATAATCATATCCAGATCCTATAATAATGATTTTCATAAAATTATTCCTGCATCTGTTAATGACCAAATTTTTTCGTCTTTTTTAATAGTTTCTAAATCATGTTTTAAAATATGCCATCTATAGAAAGTTTTAAGTATCTCTTCTTTGTCAAAAAGTTTGATAAAGATTTTGTCATTTTTCCAATAATCTTTACTTAAATAATCTTTCAAAGCCTCTAAGGTAAAGTCTATGCCTAGAGAACAACAGTATAGTCTAAATTTTTGCCTATTTTGTTCTAATTCTTCATATTCTTGAGGTTTATCATCTCTGCCTAGCATTAGATGATTGGATCTTCCGTAGACATAATAATATTTTGCGAAATGATCTATATAATTATGTAGCGGTCTTCCTCCTTCTTCACCATCTAATAATCTATATGCAAAATCTCTTTCTTTTTGAAAAAGATCAAGCATATTTAAATATTTTGGTCTGGCATTTCTTAATCCCCAATGTGGATTTCCAAAGAAAAATAAATCATCATAATACTCAAATCCAAATCCTTTTCCGTTATTGTGCACAAATCTTATTTCTTTTTGACGAAAAAACTCTACATATTTTTTAATATCTTTAACAAAGTTTAAGTTAAACCTTTCCATTGCATCTCTTAAAAATATCCAATCTCCTATTTTCGCTGGGCCTTGGCGTAAAATTTCATTATTTTGATAATCGAAATCATTGGTCCAATTTCTGTATATAATCTTACCACATCCCTTACGCTCTTCAAGAAGCTCTTTTGTTCCATCGGTTGATCCACCATCTACGGCTATAATACCATCAAAATATTGATGACAGTCTCTTGTTAATTCATCAATATTTTTATATTGATTATGAGTTATAATCCCTAGATAGACTTTCATCTTTTAAGAATTTTTCCATTTATTATCATTAAATCTACGGGTGTTCTTAAAAAGAATCTCTCGGCATCTTGTTCCGTTTCTAAAATTGGTTCGCCATTACAATTTAAACTTGTATTTAAAATCATTGGTACTTGTGTTTGTTTATAAAATGCATTTATTAAATTAAAATAATTTTTATTTAAATCTTCTGATACGGTTTGCATTCTTGCCGAGTTATCAACATGTGTTACTGCTGGAATTTCTTTCCCATTTTTAACATTTGCCGTAAATAACATATATGGACTTTTCGCATTAAAATCAAACCAGTTGTGACATTCATTTTCTAAAACTGATGGCGCAAATGGTCTATACCATTCTCGTTTTTTTACAACAAAATTTATTAATTCTCTATTATGAAAATTTCTAGGATCTGCTAATATTGATCTATTGCCCAATGCTCTTGGTCCATATTCTGATTTACCTTGATACCAACCAATTATTTTACCATTTGCAATTTCTTTCGCGATATCATCATAATCTATTTCATTTTCTTTTTCAGAGTATTTTTTGCCTAAATAACATATATCTTTTGCACTATAAATTGATCTTTTTTCATTAAAAATATTATGTGCTACATATAAACCTGCACCGATAGCAATACCATCATCTCCACACGCTGGGAATAAATGCAAATTTTTATATCTTGTATTAGATAAAATCAAAGAATTTACATTGCAATTTAACATTGATCCGCCAGATAAACATAAATTATTAATATTTTTTTCATTACTTATACTATTAATTGCTCTTAGAATTGAATTCTCAAATATATATTGAATTGAGGCTGCTATATTCATTGCTCTAATCGAATCGCTTTCTTCTTTTTCAAAATTTTTTGTACTTTTAGATACGTATTGCCAAAGTTGTTCGTACACTTGATCATGCACAAAATCTTTGTTCAAAAAAGCCAAATTAATATATTGCTCTAAATTTTGCTTCACTTCTTTATGGATTTCCCCATAAGCTGCTAAACCCATAGTTGATCCAGCTTTAAAAACAGCATTCCCTATTCCTAATTTTTCAGTAAACATACCATAAGCATTTCCAATCATAACATTTGGACAATAAAGCGCTTCTATTTTGTTTCCATCTCCAAAGGCTACTAGAGAATTTGCGGCTCTTGGCCCTCCACTAGAATCAAGGCTAAAACAATAAGCTTTATCAAAATTACTAGTAAAAAAAGTTGATGCGCAATGACTTAGTTGATGAGATATAATATATGTTGGTATTTTATGTCCATTATATTGAAATTCGCCTTGTATAATATTATTACCAAAAGCCATAGAGCTGCAAGTAGATACTTTTTTATTGTTTATATGTAAATCAATAATGCCTCCAGATGTACCAGAGCTGTAATCCACAACTCCAATTGCGTCTACATCTTTTATTGATATATTTCCTTCTGATAATACATAATCTATAGCTTCATGAGTCATTCCTGAATATTTTTTAATCTTATTCAATCTTTCAATACTTATTGCAGATATTAATCTGCCATTTTTAATAAGACACACGGAACTATCGTGACCAAAATGCAACCCTAAAATATTTGCCATATTTTATATTATATGTTATTATATTTAATAAATCAAGATTTAAATAAAATCTTTTAATTCATATGGCTTATTCCAAACTTTAAAGGTCTTATTTTTATGTTGTTCGGGTATTGTGCCGTCTATCCATTGATTATTTAATATTTGTTCCCATTCTGAATCGGTTAAGTGAACATTTGGAAATTCAATCTTTTTACTTATAGGTTTTAGAATAAATACTTCTTTTGTGTCTGTGTACATAAGCATTTTTCCGCCACAAGGATATTCTCTAATAGAAGATTTGCCATTATCTGCGAATACTAACGGTTTAACAGTATGAAAGGACGATTGATTTTCTTTCATATAATCTTGAACACTTTTTTCTGTCCAGACTGAATCTGCATATGGTCCGGGTCCACCAATAGAATTTGGTATTTTATTATAATAGTTTTTATTTATAAAATGCGCTCTTTCAGAATATCTGCCACCACCTTGATTTCCAGCAAGATCAATATAAACATTTTTATCATTAATTGCTTTTTCATAGATATCAATTTCATTTTGATTTAATTCTCTTACCATGAATTGGTCGCATTGGATATAAAAAACAAAATCAGAATCAATATCAAAATCATTAAATAGTTCCCTAGTTCCTAAACCACATCCAGAATTATGTTTTCTTAAAATAAGCTTATCAATTAGCCCTTTATTGTAGTAGTCTATCGCGTAATCTTGTTGTCCTCCATTGGATAAGTATATTATTTTATAATTAAAATTAGCGTATTTTTTAATACTAGCAAGTAGTAATTCTGATTCTTTTGGCCGATTATAATCTAATATTAGTATATTATAGCACTTACTCATCGACAACTTCTTTCAAGGAAAGCTTTGTATTGTGAATGAATTTGCCGAACTTATTTAAAAATGGGCATCCGATCTCTTTCCTTTCTGCATCTTGCGCGTTGAAATAATCTTTCATCCAAGGAGAGCTTCCAAATTCTTTGATAAAATTCGGGTCTTTTGATTCATTGTTATTAATTTTTTTATTAAAATCGTTTCTCAGTTGACTATATTTTATAAAATTTTCATGTAATTTTTTATCTTTTTTTATGTCTTGATAAGTAAATTGGATGTCCTCTATGGAAGACAGTTCCAATGGATAAAAAGTAAATAATGGTTCATCTTTTTTGAATTCAATTTTAATGTTCGGTTGTTGAAACTTTATATTATAAGTGAAGGAAAAATCTAACCAATCAGTTTCAATGAATGCATCTAAATAGGTTATATTATGTTTTACATAATTCGTTGGCCCTCTTACAAATATCCCTATTCCTTTGGGTGTTTTAAAAATATAAGGCAAAGAAAAAGTTAGTATTCCATTACCGAAATGCGAGCTTATGGTTTTATTTTTAATATAAAGGTCTGCTTGAGCTTTGTTTTCTCCAAAAAATTCTAATTTAAAAGAATTGACATGATTAATTTCTCCATTCCAAGTCGCAGCAAAGTCTAAGGGGCAAAGAACGTTCCATCCCAATTGATTTCCAATTTTCAAGGGCAAACACTTATATGGAAAATTGCCTTGCACATCCATCCATTCTCTTTTTGAAGAAGCTGGAGTTATTTGAAAATCTTGAGAATTATTGTCTATTTTATTGATGATTATATTCAATATATATATTCTATTACATATTTAAGATATAAGCAACTTTTATTTCAAACATGATGAATATTTATGATATTTTTTAAATTTAATTCGAGGCATGCAATAAGATACAAAAACATCTTTACTGAAGTTTGGTTTATCAATATATTGAAAATATGGTTTAACATTTTTAAATCGACCGGGTATTGGTTTTACATTTATATTATTAAAAAATGCAGCTATAGCGATATCAATACATTCTGTTCTATATTCTATATCTTTTTCACTCTTTATAAAGTCAATAATATCTTCCCATGTTTTACAAAACTTTAAAATTTCACCCATTTCAATGTTAAATATTAATACGCTTTCTATAAAGTATAAAGTGATGTGCGGCTCTTTATTTAAAAAACAGCTATTATTATTTACATTTATATTATTAAATTGCGTATTAAATTTTTGATTTAATTGTGTAAATTTAGTAAATAAATATTTTTTATGTTTATAATGATAAAAAGTACCCCAATTAAAACGTACATATATTCCTTTGGGATATTCGTCTACAATTTTGATTAACATTTCTTCAAAATCTTTTGAAGGCAAAACGTCCACGTCTAAAAATAAAAAAATGTCTTTTTTTATCTTTTTATTAATATTGTATATTTTATATATGCCCGCAGTCTTATCTTTTAAATTAATTATTTTAGATGCAGCATATTGTATAGCGTCTTTTTTTAGAAAAAATGGAAATTCTTCGGGTCTATTTAAATTTTTAGGTTTTTTTATTGGATTTAAATATATATTTAATTCTTGAAATTTTTTTACATCTAATGCTAAATTTTCATCGTGAGTGATAAATATATTTATAATGGCTTTGTTCATTAATCTTCTAGCAAAGGTATTTAATAAATTTAAATTTAAATAAAGAAAATATGAATATTTTTTACCAAAACATAACATGCAAATGTTTATGAAATACATATTATATTATATTATGTATAACATATTTAAGTCAAGATTAATTTAACTTAAATATTTATACCAATGATAATAGATATTTTAATTGATTAAGCGAGCCGAGAATTTCATCTCTGATATTTAATAGATCTGAATCTACAACTTTATCTAGCATATCGTTCAGTCCAATCAAGAATCCAATATATTTATCTGTGAGAACCATAAAATCTGTGTCTTTGTAATTAGCTAGAGTAATATTAAAAGTATTAGCTGCAATTACTCTGCCATATTTACCCATGTAAGTTTCAATAAATTCATCAGTATTTTCTATTAAACTACTTACGATTTCATCAAATGATTTATGTTGTGAAAATGAAGTTGTTTGCCAATGTAAAATTTTATATTGCTGTTGCATTTGAAGAAGGGTTGTTTGGATTAATTCGCCTTTGCCATCTACTTCTGCTTTAATTTCTTTGGCGGCTGCTTGTTTTGCTTCTTCTACTTTAACTTCATTTATTACTTCTGTTGGTGCAGTTACTGCTGTATGAACTGGCTCAACAACTGGGATTTCTGGAGCTTTAACTTCAACTACTGGAGCTGGAGTTTCAACTTTTTGTTCAATAACTGGTTCTATTTTCATTTGTTTTTGAGCTTCTTCTTGGGCTTTTTTCTCTTTAATTTCTTTAATTTTATCTGTGAAATCTATTTCAATGCCATTTCTATCTGCTGCTTTACTCTTTTGTTTTGGGTTATTATAGGTATTTAAGCAAATTGCCACTTGCTGTTTGTTTTCCATTTTAGGATTATCTTTATTAACTTTGTGCATGCAACGACCCATATAGTCATTTTGTTTTTCGTTATCTTTGGGCTTGGGGATCGGCATGTATGTTATTACACATATTTTTACTTAGTGTAATAAGATTTATATGACCTTATCTACTACTTTAATTTGTTTTGCTGTATTAGTTTATATCTGGTATTTAGTAGAGAGAGTTAAGTAGAATTATCTAACCCAATACCACATAATTCCGGGATTTGGCATTTGACTCTCAATCCATGGAGTTGGATACCAGCCTTGCCAAGTTATTAATGTTCCCCACCAATATCCATCTCCTTCATCATCTGTAGTAATATAAGCTGCGGAATTTACATACCAAGGCATTCTTTGATCTATTCCTCCGCCTTGAGAATATTCCCAATTATCAAATTTTGTATTTAAAGTAATATTTGTTTGAGTATTGTTTGTTGCTATAAAACTGTAGTTATCATTTGCTGTCCAAATTCCTCCCCACTGTCCTCTTTGATATGCGTCTATCATATATTGAAATCCACTTGAAGATTTTTTAATATAATCTGCATAAGCTATTATACTATAATTATCAGAAGTATCTGATCCATCATATTGTTTTAGTCTATCATTTGGCGATGCTGGTGGATTAAATTGATTTCTTAAAATTGCATTTTCATAAGTCCACCCACCAAAATTATTGTTTAACATTATCAATGTCCAACCACCGCCATCAGTTGTCATATCGGCATAAATTTGAAATGGAACTCCACTATTAATATTATCATTTTTAATCCAATAAAGTCCATCTGGACTATTTGGAAAATCTGTTTTAATTTGAAAAGCGCTAATACCTGCATTAGCTTGTATTAAACCATTCTGGAATGGTTCTTTTGGAATTTTGAAGGTTGTATTTTTTTTAATTATTAAGCTCATATTTTTTAAGCAGCGGTAATAGTAATAGATGCTGGGCCAGATTGCCCCGCAGTATTAGGATATGGAATTCCATTTATATCAGAATATACCCATCCAACTGTAGGGAAGTTAAATTTATCTGAGCTAGGATTAGTTAAATAATAAGATGCGCCGTCTGCAGAATATGCTAGTACCCAAATATTCTCATAGTAATCACCTGCAGAATTTTGATTATATGGAGATGTAATATAAAATTGACCTCCGCCATTTTGATAATTATAGGAACCATTAAAAGGTAGATATAAATAACCCATTGGTTGATTTGTTCTGCTATAAGTTCTATTTACAACACTTGAAGCTCCAACTGCTCCTGCAATTGTAATTGAAGCTGGCAAGCCAAAGCCACTTTGCGCGGTGATGGTGATAGAAGATGACCAGCCAGATGTAGGAATATAGTTTCCAGACTGGCCAGTAGAATTGTTTACATAAACCGTGCTTGGTACTGATGCGTATCCACCACTATCTGAATCATAATTTCCAGCAGAAAATACAATCAAATACCATTTGTTTGTAGTTAGTGAAACATTTGGGACATTAGATGGTTGATTTGAATAATAAGCTGAAGCACTTGCATTAAAAACCAGAATTGCTCTATTCCCAATTCCTTGTTCAAAATCATAATTAGACCATGCATAATAATTTGTTGGAGTATTTGTTCCTTCATCAAATTCGTACAGAAGATTTCCGTCTCCAAATGTATTTTCCTTGAATAGCGGAAAGTTAATAACATTAATAGAAACTGACGTAGTACTAGAATAAGGAATCCCAGCTGGAATTACAACAGCATCTCTTTTAACTATAAAAGCCATAAATTATATTACACTAGTCATTTAAATAGGTTTTGATATCTTTAATTAACTTTTGCCTCTTATTATGTTCTAGAACTGTTATGAAAGTAGCTACTGATATTGGAAAGAATATTCTAAGAAAGAATTGAAGGTGATCTTCTTTACTTAATAAATCAAAGTAATTAATATAAAGGTCACTTAGCCCCCAAAGCGTAAAAAGCATGGCTGGAACAAATGATATGAAAAAGAACTTATCATAAGATTTTAAATTAACCCACCAATTTTTTATTTTGATCACCATACATAAAGCTTACACCAGATTAAATTGGGGTTGCTTCTAGTGGATTTGGATTAGAATTTACTGGGGGTATAAGTAGAGAGTTAAATTGTTGAGATCCAAATGGCTGCGAGATATTGCTACTACGATTTTCAGATCCGCTCTCAGCATTAACATCTAAGGTAGGATCAACCTCTGCTTCTGTTTTAGATTCAAATTCTTTTGATTCAACTTCTACTGATCCTCCACCAGATGGAACATCATAGCTTTTGCCCATAATATCAAAAGATATTGGAACTGAATGTCCAGAACTAACTAAAGTTATCTTGCCATTTTTATCTTTATTGATTGATATTTTGATTTTATCTTCAGCATAAGAAGTTTGAATTAAAATCGCAGCTAATAGTATATATATTAATTTGTGCATAAATTTGTTATTAATCTTATTCTTTTTCTCATATAACCTATGCATATATAATGTTCATTTGTATCTATAACTGGTTTTGGTTTTGGTTGCAAGCTTAAAATCCAAGGTTGGCTATTTTCGCCTATTGGTTCTGCTCTACATATAAAAGATGAGTTTTCATCAACTGGCACATATTCAAAATCAAGACCAAGATTATATTGCTTTATCGGTCCAACATTTTTTGTGTAGAAAAACGCACAAACAGCACCTATTGGAAACAACATAAAATAAAATAAAACCTCCAATCTTATAAATGACTTCACTTTTGGACTTGACCAGCTGCGGTTTGTATATCTAAATTATTTTTAGTTTGTTTGGCCACAATTGATCCTATCATAGTTAATACTAAAACGCAAGCAAAAACTAATCCATAATGTGTTTTTTCTTGCGCTTTCTTTTTGGCCCTATATTGATGAAAATTAGCTATAAAATCTTCTGTATCTCTTTTAGAGGGAAGACTCTTTTCGTAATTATTCAATAATAGGTTTTTCATTTGATGTTCCATTGTTTATTCTATCTCGCTTTTGTATCAGATTCTAATATTAGACTACCATCTGTTCTTAGCAGATTTCTAACTTTACCATGTGGATTTTCTATTGTTTCATTTAATGATGCAGAGGAATGATTTGTAAAAGCTTTTGTAAAATCAACTAAAAAATAATCATTTGTATCTACCCCAATTAGCTTTTCTGAATTTTGTATGCCATACGCTCCTCCAGCTCCACCAAAACAAGATCCTCTTTTCCATATTATAGAATGTTTTTCATCATGAGCTGGACAAGTAAATACAGGATTGCCTTTTCTTTTTTTACCACCTATAGATCGAACAGTTATATAATTAGTAATATAATATTCAAGATTAGATGTATCTACAACATTTGCACTACTACCTCCATATCTAGAATCACGAATAAAAGTATTTATTGTTTGACCATCTGAACCCGGAGGGAGCCAACCGTCATTATCACTTGCAAATAATATAATTGCCATACCTACTTGTTTCATATTCGATGCGCAAGCAGCTTGAGATGATTTTCTTTTAACAGTTGCATATGCGGGAAATAAAATACCCATTAATAATCCAATTATAACTATTACAACTGATACTTCGACTAATGTAAAACCAAAAACTTTACGTCCTAAATTCCATAAAAATATATTTGAAGTTAACATTTTTTTCTTCTTATCATTCTAATTGTTATTAAACTAGCAACTGCAAATGCTACGAGGGAGGAGGTAGAAGGCTCAGGTATAACATTAATTGTGCCATCTGTAGTAAAATTATTGACGTTCCATTTTAAATCAGTACTAGCAGTATTTAAATCAGGTAAAGCTGCTTGTAATATAGCCACATCAAATGCGCTCATATCAGTTGTACCCCAATCAAATAAATCATATACATTACCATCTGTATATACATAGTTATCTAAAGTCTCAAATGTCCATGCTGTATTAGCGCCTAATGTCAATAATGTACTTACATTGATTGCGTCATATGTAATGCCTCTAGTAGTTGGTGCGCCTAATTGGAATTGGAATGTTCCATTGCTTCCATTTAACTCATAAGCAGTTAGCAGACCCGGACTGTTGCCCGGAGCCACAGTACCACCATTTAAAGTTAGACCTTGCACACTACCAGAGCCACCTAATGTACCTCCTGTATTTACTATAACATTTCCTGCAGTTCCATTTACTGATAGTAAACTTCCATTTATAGTTGTACTACCTATCGCACCACCAGTATTAACTGTTGCTGTGCCAGAATTAAGTACAACCGTTCCAGCTGTTCCTTCTACTAATAAAGTACCACCACCAATAGTACTAGTTCCTAAGAGACTACCACCTGATTTTACATTAAGTGTACCACCAGTATTAACTGTTGATGTACCAGTTCTTCCATATACATCTAATGTGCTACCATTAATAATTGTAGTTCCAGAATTTCCTCCAGAATTTACTGTTGCTGTACCAGAATTTACAACAGTCTGTCCTACAGAACCCGATATTAATAAAGTACCACCATTAACAGTAGCCTTGGAAGAAGTTCCACCTGTCTTAACATCGAATGTACTGCCAGTAGAAATAGTTGTTTCTCCTACTGTACCACTATTAAGCAAGCTTCCTCCTGTTAGAGTAGAGTTTCCAAGAAAACCACCACTATAAACTGTAGCCGTTCCTGCGGACATAGAAAAAGTGCTAGCAGTTCCTCTTAAATCAAAAGTACCACCACCTTGCGTTACTGTTCCTGCTGTTCCATCTACTGATACTGTAGTAGTAACGCCAATAGAGAAATTACCAATAGTCCCAGTGCTATCAACTATTAAGTTTCCTGCGTTAGCAGTTATACTACCAGCTGAACCTTTGACTCTTAAGGTACCACCTGATATTATAGCAGCACTAGAAGCAATAGAACCAGCAGTATCAACTATAAATGTACCATCTTGTATAGTAGTATCACCATTGTAAGAATTGACTGCTTGAAAAATTGCTGTTCCAGTTCCTGACTTGGTTAAACCTCTGAGCGCAGACCCTGTATTGAGTAAAGACCCCTTGAAGAGAAAATCTCCCACACCACCTACGACACTGATATCTGCAACTGTTCCTCCGATATCTAATGAACCATCAAACTGCACAGTTAAATTAGTACTATTGTTAAACAGTCTTCTCCCACCGCTAGAACCTGAAGATACAGTGAGCGTATTAGCACTATTAGTAAACTGCAGTAATGTTTTGTATCCTCCATGATTTGTAAAGTTCATATTATTACCTTGATATTGATTCATAACATAAGTAGTAACAGTAGCAGAATTAGATCCTGCTAGATCTAATGTTCCCATAGTAGATAAACTAGTAGAACCTTTCAAACTATTAGAAGCAGATAATCCGTTAGCCGTATTAACTATAAGCTTGGGCGTATTAGTTGTACCACTTGCTCCTCCAAGTGTTATTGCACCAGTACCCATACCAGTAGCACCATTAACAGTCACAGTGCCACCTCCTGTCATATCAAATCCTCCACCCAGCGTATTGTTACCGTTGAATGTGACGCTACCGTTGCCTGTGTATATAACTTTACCAGCAGTTGATAGAGGTCCTTGTCTGAGTTCATTGTTGAATGTGAATGAACCATCTCCTGCAAGAGTAAGAGTTCTAGATGTACTTGAAGAAGCGGTAGTAAGTGAAGCTATATTATTAAACACCAATCCACCACCTGCTGTTTGAAACCAAGTATTGCTGGCATTAGCATTTTCTACCAATATATTAAATGTCTGGATAGCAGTAGAATTATTAGTAATGCCTCTGCTAACAGATAGAGTTTGCGTACCATTGAAGCTATTAATGTTGTATGCATTTGCATTTGTTAAAAACGTCATGCTCTGTGCAGCTCTAGTAGAAGTAAGTATGACTGTATTGTTGCTTACTCCATAATTACCAAACTGAATTTCATCTGTGGTAGTACTAGAACTAGTTGATGAAGGTTGTATTCCATTTGTCCAGCTAGTTGGTGATGTCCAATTTGTTCCAGTGTTATTCCAAAGAAATACTACTGCTTGTGATTCTTGGACGGCTCCAGACATTAAAAAAGCCGCAATTAATTTTGCGGCTGTGCTTCTTAGTAACCCTTTTAGTAGGTTTATTTTCATGATATTAGTTTACTCCTTCTTGTTTTCATCTAAATGTATAGACACCTCTTGATAAGTTTTGTTCATTTTATTTTTCTTTGTTTTTTGAACATATGTCCAATCATTTAACATAAAATCCTCTATTACTATTATAGGGTAATTTTTATTTATATGCAATTTTATTTTTTCTTTGTATCTTTTTCTATCTCCAATTTGGCATATAGGAGATGTGCCCCAATTAGGATCGTACATCCATAAATTATTATTATACTCAAAAACGCAAACTGCATGACCAAGTACAGCTTCTTTGTCATCTTTATAACCAAAGGTAAAACCATAAACACTATTCCAAGAGTCTGAGGTAGTTACTAAAAGAAGATTGCATCTAGAAGCATAAATCATTGCATCAACAAAACAAGAATTAGGAAGATTAGTTATTGAATTATATTTCTTTAATTCAAATCCAATTTTTAAACAGGAGATCCAAGATACGATTAATGCTAACCCAACTAGTAATGTTTTCGATTTCCAATTCCAAAGTCTATTTAATTTGTTTATCATCCAATCTATATGTAGCTTGAAAGATTTTATTTTTCTTATTTAAAACTTTAAAAGCTGCTTCTGATTCTTTTCTAATATCTTCGTCAGAAATTATCCAAAATTTGCACCATCCTTCTTCATCTATGTCGCCTTGAATTAATTCACATCTTGGTTTATTGCCTTCTAAGTAATAGAATACGCAATATTCACATTCAAGATTTTGTTCTTTAAAAGGATTTTGTTCAGCACTTAAGTATTGAATTCCATTAGAACCAATCCCTCTGTCAAAGTATCCATAAGTTTGTAAATTAGTAATTATTTTAAGATAAAGATCTTTTTGTCTTTCATTTAACTTTGGAAAGATAAGCCCTTCATTTGCCATAAGATTATTTCTTTTTTAGACTTTGACAATGAGCTTTTTGAGAAAAGCCTTTTGGATTATTGCAGTCGATATTATCTTTGTATTCTTTGCTCCATTTTGCTTCGCTAATTTTTTGAAGTTGTATTTCTGTTTTCCCTAGTATATCACCAGCTTTCCAAGTTGAACCATTATTTGAACATTCATAAATTACTGCATATCCCATATTTTCTGGAAGTTCACGAATTTCTTTAACTGTGCCTTCACTGCCATAATGCATACAGGCAACATTAATATTTCTAACTTTATCTCCAATTTGAAACATCATTGAAGCTATACTTTCATCTTCTTTATTAAACATTACATAATTATGAATTGTAATCATATAATCTTCTGCAAGAGCAGCCATTTGTTGTAAGAATGGTTCTGTTAGATTTTCTTTTACCATTGGATCATTTAATTTATTTAAAATATTTTGTGCGTGGACTTGAATTGAATTTATAGATCCTACTATCATTTCATAAAAATCTTCTTTATAATCTTGTAATTCTTCTTCTGGAGATTCAATTTCTTCTACATTATTTAATTCAGCTGTCATTAATTGATTTTGCTCAAATTCTGTTTCACCATCCCATTCGTATTCTTCATTTAAATAATCTGCTGCTTGAGCTTTTTTAAGTGCTTCTTGAGTAGGGCGATCTTTTGAACCTTTTGGTGCTGGGCGATAATTTTTACCCATTCTTTTTTTCTTTTGTTGAATATTGTACCAAAGACCTTTATTCTTGGCTTGAACGTCTATTTCTAAAGTAATCTCTTCTTCACTTCCAGTAATTTTGCTAACTGGTTTTGCACTCCACATTTTGCAAGACCAATAATTAGCTTTATATTTTGGGCCGGGATTATCGCAACCATGTCTTGATCTATATGCTTTTCTTCTTTCTGGATTGTCTCTTTTAATAGACATATTTGGATCACCAAAAGTAACTTTTACAATGTTACCTTTATCATTCTTTACATAAACACCAAATTTCTTTTTACTGCCAGAAGGTAGTCTAAAAGGTTTATTAAGTGGAGCTTTGCCTTTTTTAGCTAGACTAGAACTAAAGTCAATCTCTAATTCTTTTTTCATTTTATTGATCTATATAATAAATTGCAGAAGCATTTCCAACTGTACTATAAACGCCACTATTATTTGGAATTTTAATTGTAGCTGGTAGATTAAAATTTCCTTGAGAAACATACATAATGATTGGACCTGTAGCGCTGCCTTCTCTTAGGATAGTTGTTCCACTAGCTATAATCCCTAATAAATATACGCTTTGATTTGCTGAAGGCGTAGGGGCAATTAAACCAGCACTATTATTACCACTAACTAGTGCAACTTTTTCAAAACCAGAATCTCTAAAATATTCCATAGTATTTTATATTACACTTTAAATATAAAAAATGTATTATAAATTATCTAATTTCTCGCCATTGTAAACTTGCAAAAGTATTGCACACTAAACTTTTCTAAGAAACATAAAATACACTATAGTATCCCTTTTGGGATATAAGAAAATAGTTCACTTGGACCCGAAAGGAGTTGAACCTTTGTCTTTTAAAAATCTAAATTAAAATTCTACAAGTTTAGTTGTTTTTATTTTTAGCTTTATATAGATAAACAACAAACATACTTAGCGATTTTATTTTTAATACTTAATATTAATAGAATAAAAAAACTATTAATAATAAGACATCTAATTACGCAACTATCCAATAGATGTGTCAAGGTAGTCACGCTGTAGAACTTAGGCTACAGAAGCGGTCATCTCAACAAGAGAAACTCTTGCAGAAATATGACCTTTATATTTTGCTGTTTTGGCAGTTAATATAAATGAAACTTTTTAAGGAGTCCTCGATTCAACCTCCACTTGCATTTCAATTTATTTTCTTAAAATCGAAACCAGTACGGGCCCAATGTTAAAGAACTAGCAAGACTTACACATTATAAAGCTTTTAATAAATTTAATCAATCTTTTTAATTGAAATTATATTTTTTAATATAATCTGCATTTTTATAATAATCTATTAATTGATTCTTTGATAATTTTCTAATATTTTTTAATAATAAAACATTTTGATCGTAAAATGGATTGAAGACTGAAGAGTTTGGACCTCTTTGGTGTTCCATGTGATATACATTATGATTTTTTAAATACCCTACTTTATTTGTTAGTGTGTTAAATCTGTAATATCTTTCTATATCTTCTGGACCATAAGAGATGAAATTTTCATTTTCTCCTCCGTACTTCTTATAACAGTTTGTATTAAAAAATTGACAAAAGCCAAATTTTGAAAATATCTTTTCGGAATTTAAATTATTCAATGAGTTGGCATCAAAATTTTCCTTAACTTCTCTAGAAATAGCAAGTTGATTAAATCCAAATTCATATGGAAAAACTAAACTGTATCCATCTATTATGTATTTCGTTGCTAAAATATAACTTTCTGGCTTCAAAATAACGTCTATATCATAGTTGACTGTAACTGGAGTATTTACAATATTTAACATAAAATTTAAATATCTAGTTCTATGAAAAGTTTGACAATCATTTTTTTCAAAAAAGTAAGTTGTATCATTTTCTATAAGTTTTTCTAAATTTGATTTTGGTCCAGATTCATATATTATAATATTGGTCTTAAAAGTTTCTCTTAAGTACTTATATGCTATTTTAAAATTTTCAAGGCGATCATCTCCATCGATTTTAATCGGAATTATAAAAGTTGCATCTTGTAAGGACATTAAACCATTCGTGGGATTTTCGGCACTTTTATGTATTAAAATTTCTCCAATAGCAATATCTTGAAAAAAATTATTTTTAGTAAAACTTTCGTCTGGAACTTCAATTTCATTTCTTTTTGAATGAAATAAAAATAATCTGTTTATTTGGTCAAATTTTCGAATTAATTTTTTCTTTTCAAAATAATAAAGTATACTACTTTTTTTAGGTTTTTTTTCTTTATTACTTTTTTTATCTGAATTCATATTTAAAATAATAAAATATACTACAATGTTATCCAATTAGACAAATATAAATCTTTAGTCAATATCTCAGGATTTGCAAACCATTGAGCTGGAGCTATAATTTTTTTATTTGGATTTTTATTTAACCAGCTTCCCCACCAACTAAAAGAGCTATTCGTTATTATATTATGATCACACATTGACATTATACACATGTCTAAAAATTGATTGCACTCTTCAGATATATAAAAATTTTTTTTATTGAAAAATAGTTTGCACCAATCAATATCGTCTGTGATAACTATAAAATTATAATCTTTATCATTAAAATTTTTTAAAATAGCTTTTTCGTAATATAAAATATTAGACTGTGCGTAATATGAATTATTTATATAATCCCCGCGCCTAACATGTATTGCTACTGTTTCATTAAAACTTTTATCATTTAAAAAAGACTTACAAGAATCAACGATTTCTTTTTTGAAGGAGAACTCTTTTCTAATAATGCCTTGGCAATGATTAAAGTATTTGTATGTTTGAAAGTAGCCTTCAAGGATAATATCATCTCCTGTATTAAAAAAAGTTTCATCAAAATGAAAATATTTTTCTTTTATTACTTTGTCTAATTTATTTGATTCATGTTGAGGTGCGGATAGATTAAAAGCTTTATCTAAGGTAAGCAATTTATATTCATTATCAATTCCGTATTCTTTCCATGTTAAATTATTGCCTTTTTTATAATCAATGCCATAATTTAATCCTTGTTTTTGAGCTATTCCTATAAGAGCCGCATATTGGAACATCTGATTTCCAAGCCTACCTTTCTTGCCTATTTTGACAGAAATCATTTTATTTAGTTTTATAATGATAAAAGCTTTTGGCAGTCTTTTTTATAAACAAAATTAAATTTAATTCTTGGCCCGTTTGCGTCTGAAATTACTTGGGGTACTGCGAGACATGGATATTGCTCTGGTCGGTCATAAATATTTTCATTAAATATATTGTAGCGTTTTAAACATTTATCCGCATACGCTAGCCATCTAGCTTTATTTTTTAATATTTCCATGAATATATTATAAATTAAATTTGACAAAAACTCAAACTTAATCTATTATAAACTAACATAGTTCCCAATTAGAGCAGTTTGTTGATGTCAAAAAATCAACTATCAATCCCTTGAGATAGCAATGTCATAAGGGCTGACAACTATTAAAACCTTCATTTGTACATTATATGGCTAAAGAAGGGAATGTAGCTATAGGCATCGCAGAATGTAGTGATCGAAGCTACCTCTGATCCGTAAGTGCGATGGCCCGTTCATCACTGAGATCGTGATGAAATTTGGAGTCAAAAGAAAAGTTGGATTGATAATACTTAGCTTCAGATATATTACATCTGGAGGTAAAGCCCTTTTGGATATCAAAGAAAAGTTAAATAATTAAGAAGAGAGCTATATTAAAACCATACTTCATTATGTATTATTCTTAAGACTTTAATCCAATCTTTAAGATGTTCTGATATATGTATTTTATCAGAATTTTCAAAACCATTTTTAGCTATATTATAATAAGTATTTTCTGATGGATAGGCTCTTCTTGGTTTGTTTAAATTTTTATAAAAGAATCCTAAGAATACGAGTAAAGATTTAGCTGTATCTTCATCATGCTTAAATTCAAGTATAGATTTTTGAATAATAGATTCTCCTATTAAATCGTAAAATTTTAAACCAACTGCTTCTGAAACATATTCTTTTTCTTCAAAAGAGTATTTTAAATCTTTGCTATATTTTATGATAGTTATTTCTGCAAAGACTGGAAAACTTATATCAATAATACCATCTATGTTTTCTTCACAAATTTTATTTAATATTTCTGGTAAACATTCTGGATCTTGAATGAGCGAAAAAGCTTTCTCTGCCGACAAACCAAGTTTTTTAGCAAAGAAATCGATATCTCGATCTGACACAATCATATTAACTATTACAGTTAATTTTTATTATTTCTATTAAAATGATTCTGTATCATATCAAAATTACGATCTAATTTAGATTCGATTCTATCAAAGTAATCATCGAAAGATTCTTTAGTAACATAAGTAGTTGAAATTTTTAATGCTAAATCTGCTATTTCTTGTTGATGTTTTCTACCTTCAGTTTCCATTTCTTTTCTTAATGCTATAAAATCATGAAAAGTTTTATCGTTAATTTCTTTCATAAGATTCTCTTGTTTATCAAAAAGTGAGAATACTCTAGTAAATAACCATCCTCCAAGAAAGGATAGTGCTCCTAAAATCAAATTAAACAATAGTGTAATATCTAAATTCACATAGATAATTACACATTAATTGGATAAATATTATAGCTTTAAATCACCAAAATCATCATCAGAGATATCAGTTTTCCTAGCTCCAACTTTATAGCTAGAAATCTCTGTTTCTTGAGGGGCTACTTGAACTTTACTACTATCTAAATAACTATCATGCCAACCAGCTATTGGATTATCTTTTTGATTAAATATCTTCTTATAGCCCAAACTTCTTAGTCTACTATCGCAAAGCCACTTAGAGTAGCCATCTAAAACCTCGGCATTTAATCCAAGTAAACTGCCATTACTGAATAGATACTGTGCCCATTCACTTTCATTCTTTGCGGCTTGTTCATAGAATGCATATATTTTATCTTCATTTTTCTTTACAATAGATGTAAAGCCTTCTTTATCTTCTTCTTTTAAGATCTTCATTAAGTTTTGACTTGTTGCAAAATGTAAAGCTTCATCTCTTTGAATGAATTTAATGATTTTAGCATTTCCTTCCATCTTTCCGCGATATCCAAAATAGAACGAACATGCAAAAGAAACATAGAATACTAGACCTTCCATTACATTAATAGAAAGTATTGCATCAAATATTTTTTGTTTAACGTCTTTCTTTTCGTCATCTCCAAGGATTTTATCAAAATTATTTCTAATAAGTTCGGCGCGGCTCGTTATCTGCTTATCTTCCATTATACTATCAAAAAATTTAGTAGGATCAGGATATACATTATTAAGAAGATAAGAGTAACTATAACTATGAATCCCTTCAAATTGTGCCCAAGTATTCATGCATATTTCGAGTTCTGGATTACTAACATAATCTTTTAGACTATGTATACTACGAGATAACATACTGTCTCCAAGAGTTTGAAATCTTAAATTACTATCAAATACAAACCTTTCTGTATCTGTTAAATTTTTATAATCTGTGCGATCTTTACCGAGAGCTATCTCATGTGGCCACCAGAAATTTTCATTTTGCTTCTTGAATAGCTCGAAAAATATAGGATATTTAAAACGATCATATCTTTGGAGATTCAAGTCTTCGCCAAGAAACAATGGTTGTTTTGTCGAGTCTATATTTTTTAAATTTAAAACAGATTTCATATTATATAATACACTTTATATTAAAGTAATCCTTTCACTTCTAAATATTTTTTAAATTTATTTAAAATTAATTTTCTTTTTGCATCATTACATTTAGCAGAATTATTATGAAATATTCTTCTTTCAAGTTCAATATTTCTTTCATGTTTTATTAAATATTTTTCAAGGTATTCAATTTCATCTTTAAATAAAGATTTATAATTCATTTCTGTATATTTTTTATTATAAAGTATTGACGCATCCTTTATAAAAGAATTATATTTTTTTATACTTTCGTATGTATGTTTGAATCTTGATGACTTAAAAGTACAATTTCTCAATGACCTAAATAAGACATCTATATACATTTTTTTATTATAAACTAATACAATTTCATCGCATGCATATAGTAAAGAGTTCATTAATAAATAATCACACGCTAAAGAAGAATGATCTATTTTTAAATAAATTTCATTTAAATTTTTTAATGATGGTTTTCTATTTTCTATAAAATCTTTTGAAAAAATTTGAGCATTAGAATTATTTTTTTTAAAATGTATGTAACTATTGATAATTATTAATTTAAAATCTTGCATATTAAAGTTTGCATGCCCCACTAGAGCAATCATTATTTTGATCTTCATTTAGTAGAGATTGCTCTTTATCTCCATCATCTGTATTGTTATAATATAAACTTATTAAACCAAGACTATATGCATACATTAGTTCTTTCATGACTTTAGCATCTGGCAGAATATTATTTTCATAATGACTATAATTATAGTATACATTAGTTGATATCGCCATGTCAATATATTTTTGAATAACAGCGTTTATTTTTAATAGATTAGAATTATCTTTTAAATCATAAGCTAATTCATAGTTTTTATCATATTTTCCTATACCGGGAACCATAACAGGAAGTTTTCCCATTTTACTCATTTTATAAGTTATCAAACTACGAATTGGTTCAACCCCATTAGTAGAGCATTGGATAACTGAACTACTTTCACAAGGCATACAAGAAGATAATGTAGAATGTCTTAATCCGAACTCTTTGATATCCTCTCTTAACTTATCCCAATCTAAAGATAATTTTCTTTTTACTAATTCGTCTAATTTATCTTTATATGTATCAATAGGTAATATACCTCTAGAGTATTTAGTTCTATCAAATTTTTCGCATTTGCCTTTTTCTTTAGCTAATTCGATACTACTCTTTAATAAATAATATTGAAAATGTTCCATCCACTCATCAATTACTGGTAATGATTTATCTGAACTATATTTCAATTCATTTTTAGCTAAAAAAGCTGCAAGATTAGTAATTCCAATGCCTAAGCTCCTACGTTTTTTAGCAAAATTTTCAGCAGCAACATTAAAGTAATCTTGAAGTTCAATGATTTCATCAAGAAATCTTACGATAAGATCGCAAGTCTTTTCAAGATCTTGCCAGTTTTTTATTTCTAGCATATTTACTGCCGAAAGAATACACATTCCAATTTCCCCATTCTTGTCATTGTAATCATTTAATGGAATAGTTGGATGGATGACTTCAGTACAAAGATTACTCATAGTAACTTTATCTAACCAAGCTCCATGATTATTCGCGTGATCAATATTTAATATATAAATACGACCAGTTTCGACTCTTTCTTTTACTATTAAAGAAAATAGTTTACGAGCAGATATTTTCTTTTTAAGTTTTAGTTTTTTAGATTCACATTCTTTATATACTTTATCGAAATCTTTAGTTCCCCAAGCTTCGTAAAGCTCTGGAACTTCTGAATTATTAAATAGAGTAATATCTTCATCTTTTAAGACTCTATCGTAAAATAGTTTACTCATGCCGACTGTATAGTCGAGTTTACGAACTCGATTGTCGTCTGTTCCAGCATTATTCTTTAATACAACGACATCTTCAATTTCATAATGCCACCATTGAATATTACAAGTAGCACTTCCACCACGTAATCCATTTTGTTGCCATGCTTTAACGCTACTTTCATAAATTTTTAAAAATGGAATTAATCCAGTATGGACAACTTCTCCGTTCTTAATAGGAGAACCAATTGCTCTTATTTTACTTACATCAATTCCAATTCCACATCTATTAGCAGTAGCCATACTAACAGCGGTAGCGCTAGCTGTAATACTTTCTCTAGTATCATCAACTCCAATTAAACAACAACTAGCATAATTTTTACTAGATGTTCTGACTCCTGCCATTACTGGTGTTGGAAGATTTATCTTATGTTTACTAATAGCATCATAAAATTTTCTTACATAATTAAGTCTTGTTTCTATTGGATAGTTTGCAAATGCATAAGCTGATATTAAAATATAAGCAAATTGTGGGGTTTCATATATCTTGTTTGTGGTTCTATTTTTAATTAGATACTTATCACAAAGTTGTTTTATACCAGCATAAGTAAAGATAAAGTCTCTTTCATGGTCAATAAATTCTCCAATTTTATTAATTTCATCTTCAGAATATGATTGTAAAATACTAGGTTCATAAATATTATTCTTTATATTATCTTTTAAAAACTCTAAAAGTCTAGGGGCATGCTTGCCTTTCCAGACATCTTTTCTTAATTGATAATTTAAAAGTCTACCAGCTACAAATTGATAATTTGGTTTTTCTGTAGAGATAAGATTAGCAGCACTTTCAATTAAAAGGCTATGTATTTGTTCTGTAGTTATACCGTCTGCAATATTTATTTTAGCATTAATTTCTATATCAGTCAAGCTAACTCCAGAGTAACCATCGATTGCCCAATTTATTATTTTATTAATTTTTTCTATATTAAATTTTTCTAATATTCCATTTCTTTTTTTAACTTTTATATTCATTTTAAAGAATCTGTGAATCTTATATTACATTATATTTTACGATAATAAAAGAAAAAAGAATAAATTTATTAACATTTTTTATTTATTATATTTTTTGTGTATGATTTTTGTATAATATTAAGTATGAAAAAGATGTTTTTACTTAACCTAATGGAAGGTTCTTTATATGAAAGATTATTTTGCAGAATTTTAAGAGAAAAATATGAGTATAACTGTATCAAAACACAAGATAGCCAAAATGAAAATTATTTCAAAAATTTATCAGATAATGATTTTAAAGATTTTATTAGTCAATATGATTTAATTGTTATCAATAATGGATATAGACCATTACAAACAAGACTAGTAAAACTTATAAGAGAATTAAATAAAAAAACTTTTTTCACAGAAATAGGTCATCTTCCACAAAGAGGCAACGTCCATATAGACTATAAAGGTATGTATCATGAAAGTTCTATTTGTGAAAATTTAGATTGGATAAATGACGAAGAGATGCTAAAGACTGAATTTTTTTTAAAAAAATCTATTTATTCTAAATTTACTAATAATCAAAAACAATCATATATATTAGTAGTACTTCAGATGGATTGGGATGCTTCACTTGCTAAAAGTGGATTTAATAATGAATTTTTAATAAATTATTGCTTATCTAAATATTATGACAAAAAAATTATATTTAAATTTCATCCAAGGCATACAGAAAAAGATAAAAGTATAATACATGAAAAATTTAAAAATCAAAAATTAATATTTGATGATAAAACTCCATTTTTATTTTTATGCAAAAATAGTGAGAAAGTAGTAGGTATGTCTTCTACTAGTTTAATAGAGACATTAGCTTTAAACAAACCAGTTGAAGCAATTTCTGAATGCCCAATTTTTTTTCATAATATGGAAAATAAAACAGAACAAATGAAAATATTAACAGCTTATAGACTTCATCAGTACCATCATAATGATCTAAAAGATTGCAAGAGATGTTTAGATTTTATAATAAAAAGAAGCAAATATTTAATTTGACCTATCTTTAGGATGTTTTTTGCCTTTTCGTTTTTTTGACCAATCCTTAAAATATTTTTGTTTTACTGGATCTTGCCCATAGATTTTTTGTCTTTTTTCTGAAAGCTCTGCGCTTCGATCCCATAAATCTCCATAATTTCCTTTAGTATTCTTTGTAAATTCAGAAAAATCTTTAGCAGTAGATTCGGCTTTCAATGTACCTTTAGTATTAATTTCTGGAGCAGAAAAAACCCTTTTCCATTCAATATTATTTTTATCAATATACACATGTTCATCATGAATAGATTGTACAAGATCTATTGTTTCATCTGTTTCTGGATGTATATATGTATATAATGGCATATTAGTTAGTAAGAATATTTAATACAGATTCAGCAAATTTATCAGAACTAAATTTAGTTTGCAATTCTAAACCTTGAGCGTTAACTTTATTAAGTTTTACTTTTTCTATACTTTTTTCACAAGCAGATATGAAATCATTTTGATCAAAGTCAAAAATATTGCCTTGATTAAATGGCTGATCTTTATGAAAAAACATACCATCGTAAGCTTCAATTTTACCATTTGGTTCAACTAAAGTAGAATTATTTTCATTTGCCCATTCTTTGTATGCATGAGCATTTAAAATAACTGCATGCTTTCCAATCGCTACAGATTGAAATTCTGGTAAACCCCAGCCCTCTCCACCACTCATACCTAAAATAATATTTCCACTATTTAAAAAATCATTATACATATTATTTTTTTGCATATGGCCAAGAAATGAAATATTGAAATAGTTTTTTCCTTCTAATATAGAATTAATCAAAGCCTTATTATCTTCTTCTTTTAGGAAAGGATTATATATCGCGCATTGTAAATGATATTTTTTTTGATTACCATATTTTTTAAGCCAAGCTTGAATAACTTTTTTATGATGTTTTCTTTTTTCTAATTTTCCAACAAGATTAAAAATGATTCGATCATCATTAAAATATACTTTATTTGTAGTATTAAAGTTATATTTATCAAAACCCAAAGGTAAAAATTCTACATTAGAGCATCCTAGATTTTTAAAAATATTAACAGCGTGCATAGAACTAAAAAAGACCCTATCATGATTTTTAACGATATTTACTTCTTCTTTAGTTGGACTATCTAATTCATAAAACGAAAGAAGATATCTTTTATTAGAAGTTGATTCTATCGATCCATTTAAATGCCATAATTTAAAACAAGGAATTTCTCTTTTAATTCTATAAAGAAAATTATCAGTTTGATTTTTTAAATAGTTGAAGAAACCTTCATCTGCTTCTTGAGTGCCAAGATCAAGACCATTTCCTATTGGAAATAGGATAAAATCTTTATTTTTTAAATAAAATTCTCTAGCTAAGAGCGTAGAAACCTGTCCAAAACTAACTGCATTAATTGGGACATTTAAGATGAAACTCATAGAATGTCATCTTCATCCTCTTGAACTACTTTTTTTACTGGAGCTTTAGCAACAGGTGTCTTGGTTGAAGCAGACTCTTTATTTTCCAAAGGTTTAGAAACATATAACCTATAATCTGGAGCTTTTTCATTAGTTTTCTTGCTATTTGCAAAAACTACTACATCAATTCTTTGACCATCATGATCATTGATATAGCCGGACAGGAATGACATTCCTGCTTTGCTTTTCTTCTTCCAAAGTGCGCCTAATTCATTTTGATTTTTGTTTGTATTTTGATTTGTATTATTCATATTTATATATTACTCCCTTTATTAAATTTTGTCAAATAGATTTTTACTTGTTATTTTTTTATTTAAAAAATTAATAGTCTTCTCATGAATATTAATTGCTGTTTGGGTGCTGATATTTAATTGCTTACCTATGTCATTCCATGACTTTAATTTATTGGCATCAAAATATCTTAATTTAAAGATTTTTTCTATTCGTTCATCTTTCATGGCATGCAAAAGATCAAAAATATATTCAGTTTTGACTTTATCCACTTCTACACTTCGTTGTTCTAGTTGTTTTTTTTCTACAATATATTTAATATTTTCATCTGTTAAGCATAGGTCATTTTTATTTTTATTTATTAAATTTAAACAATAATATCTTATTTGATTTCCAAGCCATGTAGAAAATTTTATTTTCTTCTTAGGATTAAAAGATAATGCAGTTTGATAAACTACATAAATTTTATCTTTTAAAATATCTTCCATATTATAATTTTTATTAATCAATTGAGGTAAGTATTTTTTAATTATTTTAACACACAAGCCGCCATGCATACGATCTAATTGCTGAAGACAATCAGAGCAATGATGTTTTTTTATTTTATTAATTAATTGAGATTCGTTCATAAATATTTTTTAAATGTTTTTGTATTAATTCATATAAGAAATTTGTGTCTTGGCAAGTTTCCCAACATAGACAATAATCAGCCACAGCCTTAAGTTTGTTGTCATTAGATTTTTCTTCTATATTTGCTGGAGGTACGATAGAGCCGTCTGTTAATTTTCTAGATAAATGAATTAATATACCATTATGAGATTTAAGCCAAGAATATTCGTCATCTTTATATTCTATATATCTAATATCCGTAATGATTGGAATAGTTTTATTTTTTATTAAACTTTTTATTTTATCTTCTAAAAGAGATGTCCAATACTTGCCTTCGGTTTGGACTCTCCTACATTTGCCGTAAGCTACCATTAGCGGTCTTACTAAATCTTTTTGTGTTCCTTCACATTTGAATAAATCAATTTTAAATTTGTCTTTGGTGAATTCATATAATTCATTTTTTAATGCATCAGCAAGAGCAAGCCTTTCTGATTCGATTTGCCTTTCTTTTAAATATTTATTTAATATAGCATAAAATGTGTCTTTCCCAGATCTAGCTACTCCTGTTAGTCCAATAACCATCGATTCATCTTACTTTAAGTATAAAAAATTGTCAATTTAAAAATGTGTAATATAATAATATATGGAGCTTTTTTATAATATCTTTACTCAGTCTGCGTTTTTATTCATACTATATAAAACTAATGTAGTTTATGAATACATTAAATACTTCAAATTAAGTATAACGAAAGAATATGAAAACTATTTAATTGGAAATAAATATTTAAATTTTATTGAATACTTAGGGTTTAAAAACAATTTTATATTTCGTTTAATAGCTTGCCCATTATGTTTAAATTTTTGGTTATCTGTAATTGCTTGCTTCATATCAAATGATATACTATATATTGGTTTTATATATATCATTTCATTATTAATAATGTTTATTTTAAGCTATTTTTATGGAAAATTTGAATATTAAAGTATTTATGAACGTAGGAGAAGCCAGCGCTTTTCTTGAAGAGGAGTGTTTTCATATCCCTATTTTAATGGATATAACAAATGCATATAAAGGCACATTTGGCGGGTGCAGTTGCAATAGAGGTAGAAGAGTAGCCAATGCAAACAATGTTTACAAATTAACAATAAACAATTTAGAAGAAAAATACGTAAAATTCATGAAAGAAGCATTGGGAGTAGACAAAATTATTTTTAAATTAAGTGAGACCGAAACTATAAAAGAATTTTAGATTGACTTAATTTTAATAATACATATAATAGTCCTTATGTTCAAAGAAGCAATCGGTTACGAAGATATATCTTTACTACCAAATTTTTCTGATATTACATCTAGAAAACAAGTATCAACAAAAACTAAAATAAGCAAAAATAAATATATTGACATCCCAATTATACTATCTCCAATGGATACAGTTTCTTCTGTGAAATCATGCACTAAAATTAACCAAATTGGTGGCGCAGGAGTCCTTCATAGGTTTATGAGTATAGAAGATCAAACTCTTAAATCTAAAAAAATTAAAGATCAAAGTAATTTTTGCATCAACGCAATTGGTTTGAAGGATGCAAAGAATAGGTTGCAATCATTAGCCGAATATACTGATATTTTCTTTTTAGATACAGCGAATGGTTTATCTACTCAAGTTGAGGAATTCTTAATTGAATACAAGCAATCTCCATTCACTCAAGATATTATAGTTGGAAATACTTTGACTAAAGAAAGCGTTTATAGATTAGCGAATTTAAAAGCAGATGGATTTAGACATTTAATCGGTCCGGGGTCAATGTGTTTAACTCAAGTTAAAACTGGAATTGGATGTCCAAGTATAACGGGATTATCTTATGCTTGGAAAGCTGTCAGAAATTTTCAATTAGCAAATTTAGATTATTTTAGGCACGAAAATCCCAAAGAAGAAAATAGGCCAAGCATTCTAGCAGATGGAGGAATTAGATATCCCAAAGACTTATCTAAGGCTATCGCGGCTGGAGCAGACGCAGTAATTTGTGGTAGAATTTTTGCTGGATTATCAGATGTAGTTGATGATCAAAATATAATAGAAAAGGATGGTAAAAGATATTTTAAATACAGAGGAATGGCTAGTAAAGATGTTGTAGAGGATTATGAACTATACGATGGATCAAAGAAGAATCTTTTCGTAGAAGGAGATGTTACATTAATGCCGATCATTGAAGATAAAAGCATTGAAGACATAGTTTACGATTTCGCAAATGGTTTAAGAAGCGCTATGAGTTATTTAGGATTTTCTTCTATCGAAGAAATGAGAGGCGGATTATGGACTGATAGAATAAAAGCAGTGAGAGTTACTGCGAATAATTTATATGAAGGATTTGCTCATGGAAAATAAAGAAATAAAATTATATAATATTATTAAATATATAATATTAGGAATCTTAACAATTGTTTGTTGTAGCACTGGCAGATCGCAAGATTGCTATTCGAAAGGTATAGAATACTATGTCGCAAAAGCTCAATATGATTCTAATTTTAAACAAACAAAATTGATTCAATATCAGAAAGATAATTTAAATATCTTTAATAAAAAAGAATGTATTGAAAGATCTAGACTACAAGCTGTTATAAGCGCCAAAGATAACGAGAATTTTAGATTAAAAAGAAAAATGGATCATATTATTTATAATAAATGAGAATTTCATTTGAAGAAATGGCTTTGAATATAGCCAATGTCGCAAAAGACAGATCAGAGGATCCTTACAAAAAAGTTGGTGCTTGTATCTTAAATAAAGAAGGCAGAGTTCTTAGTATAGGCTATAATGGACTTTTAGCTAAACAAAAAGAAAATAAAAGTTTTTGGAGCAATAGAGAAGAAAGACGTAAATATGTTATTCATGCAGAAATTAACGCCTTAGCTTGTATTTCTAGATACGATAATCCATACGCCATAGTTTCTACTCTTTTACCTTGTTCAAATTGTGCTATTAATATCTGCACATATGGCATTAAACATGTTTTTTATGAAGAAGAATATGATAAAGATTTATTAGCACATGAAATTTTTGATTTTTATAAAGTAAAAGTAAAAAAAATTAATTTTAAAATTTAATCATTTACGCATATAATATAGCATGGAAGTCAAATCAGATGATTTAATATCTATGCTAGATCAAATTATATTAAAATTTGAATGGCAAGACGCTGAAGCTAAAAAAACAAATTTTTCTTTAACTGGCGAAAGCTGGGATTTGTTTCATTTGAAGAAGTTCAAAACCATATTAATAGAATATATTGAAAACAAAAAATAAATATTACGGAATATATTCCAAAAATGATAATTTTCTTTATGGGGTTTTCCCATTATCAAAAGAAGGTTATAAAAAAGCTTCTGAATATATATCAAAAATAAATTTTAAAGATAAAAATCAATTTATAATTAAGAAAAAATAATTATTTATTTTCTTCTAAATTAGGGTCTGCGAATTGTTCGTTGTGGATTTTTTTAGTTCCTCTTTTATATTCTTTAAATATAGTCCTTATTTTTTCTATAGGTTTTTCTACAATCTTTTCGATTATAATAGGATCTTTTGCTTCTAATATTTTAGTAGATTTTGATAAAGAATTATATGCAATTACGAGGCAAACCGCTAATGGATCAAATACTATAACTATTAATATTATAAATATTCTTACAGCAGTTTCTATTTTTAATCCAAAAGCATCTGCTACAAATTTAAAAGTTCCAATTTCTCCTTTAGTATTATCGCTTTCTAATTGAATAATCATTTGATTATTTTCAGAATTCTTTTTAGTAAGCTCATCTAGCTCTTTATTTACAAATGATATTTGTTCAAATAACGAATTTATATTTTGTTGTGATCCTGTAACAATTTTTTCTCTACTTTGAACAAGTTTTGAATCTGTTATTTTTTCAGTTTTTCCGCTACTAAACAATCCACCTTCTGTTGTTTTTGTAGTCGTAACGTCTTGTTTTACTGCGCTGTCTAAAGATGCTTGATAAGTTTTTTGCAATTCAATTAAATCTTTTAATTTACTTTTATTAAAATCTATTTGAGATAAATAAAAAGCTTGTTGAGTTTTTAAACCCTGTATTTTGTTCTGATTTAAACTATATTGAGAAAAGTTTCTTTGAAATGCGTCTGAAAGAAAACCAAATATGCCCAAACTAGTAATACCCATTAGAAGTATAGTAGCTACAAGCATATACTTTTTAAGAATTTTATTTGCTTCATCCCAATGACGATATAAATAACTCGCACTTATAAGTTTAGCTAATTCCATTGTACCAGCCATAATAGCTACGCTCCAGAAGCTTGCGGCGAATAACAAAGCTATTCCTTTTACAGAAAAGAATGCTGCGCAAGAAGCAAGTGCAAAAGCAGAAAATCCTAATATATATTTAAACATAATATATTTACACTTGTATATTTATCTTTACTTTTTATTATCTATATTATATAATACAAATATGGAAGAAAACAATAAAACTATATTACCAAACAATCCCTACGCAAGAGCTACTCCATTTTCTCCAATCGTAAGAGTTTTATCTAAAATTTCAAGAAATACTAAATGCCCATCAACAAATAAAAAATTCAAACATTGTTGTGGCATTTCTGGTCAAGATTTTTGCACAAAAGCCAAAGAAAATTTAGAAAATTATATTAATGAATTAAAATCGAACAATGATAAAAACAGTTGATATTATATTTGGACTATCTTGGGGAGATGAAGGCAAAGGCAAAATAAGCAATGCAATTAGTAAAAATTACGATATTGTTTGTAGGTGGAATGGTGGTCCCAATGCAGGTCATACAGTTTATATTAATGATAAAAAATATAAAACTCATATTATTCCTTGTGGAATTTTTCAAAATAAACTTAGTATCATCGGTCCGAATTGCGTTATCAATGTTGATAAATTTTTTGATGAAATAGAATATTTAGAAAAAGAAGGATTTGATACATCTTTAATTAAAGTAAGCCCAAAAGCTCATATAATAACTGAAAGACACATTCAATATGATTCTGTTTTTTTAAAAGATAGATTTGGAACAACTAACCAAGGAATTGGCCCAGCTTATGCAGATAAAATGCTAAGGCTTGGGAAACTCGCTAGAGATTACATTGATAAAAAATATCTTTGGAATGGAGAACTTTATGGAGATATTCTTTGCGAAGGCGCGCAAAGTTTTTGGTTAGATGTTAATTATGGTAATTATCCTTATGTAACTAGCAGTGAAACTCTTCCGTATTCTGCTTGCTCTTTAGGCTTTTCTCCTAAAAAAATTAGAGATATAATTGGTGTAGCAAAAATTTATGATACAAAAAGTGGAGTTGATCCGCTATTTCCAGATTTTTTAATAAATATACCAGAACAAAAAAAATTAATTGAAGAAGGCCAAGAATTTGGCACAACTACTGGTAGAACTAGAATAGCCAACTGGTTAAGAATAAATCATTTGATATACGCTATAAAAACCTCTGGAACCACAAAATTAATAATTAATAAATGTGATATTCTTGAAAAAGTAGGAGTATATAAAATTATTACTAGTCCAGATGAAAATTTTGACTATATAGAATTTAAATCTTTGAAAGAAATGCAAGATTTTATTGAACACCAAATTACAGACCACTGCGGAATAAAAACTATTTTTTCTGGAAGTAAAACGGTAATTTAATTACTTATAATTTCCTCTTCAATTGAATCTGTGCCTAATTGTAAGGCAAAATTAGCAGGAGATTCTGACATAGGGTATGGTAAACCCGAAGGTTGTGGTGGGGCTGGTGGTGGCGATGGTGCTGGAGGTGGAGGCGGAGGAGGTGGTGGTGGTGGAGGAGGTGGTGGCGCGCAACAAGCGTCCTTCATTCGTTTTGTTTCGCAATTTCTATCTTTTACACAACAATCATAAAACCATATAGCCATATATATATATTATATACACTTATAGTATTTATGACAAAAAATAGATTTTAATAGATACAATATATATAATAGATTATGGTTTCCAAAAGAAAAGTATTTTTATTAATTAATCCAAATGAGATTAATGAATCAGAGATGATAGAAAGAGTAAAATTATATAAATCAAAGTATAGTTATTTTGTTTTTTGTGGAATTCCTAAAAAAATTAATAATTTTTGGGTAAATTTTATAAAAATGAATAAGAATAATGTAATTATAATTGATAAATATGATAAAAAATTCATTAAAAATCAAATTCTTAATTCTATACATAGATATTTTTTATTTACAGATTTAGATGATAAGATTGCAATCCCTAATAAAAAGATAATTTCTTTATTTTATAAAAAAATTATAGGCGCGGAATCTAATAATTTTAATAGCATAAGTTTAGAAAAATTAATTTTTCTTTACGTGGAGCAGTATTTTTCTACTAATTTTCCTATAATTTTATTAGGTAATGATTCTAAAAAATGGGATTTTATAAATCTTAAAAAGGCTGAGTCGGCTAAATTAGATCAAATTAAAAATTATATAATTGAAATTTAATTTTTGACCAATGGGCCTAACGCGCTCAATAAATCAATTGTATAATTATACTTTTGTTCATCACATTTAAAATGTGGTCTCACGTAATCTATAATTTCTTGATTATATAAAAATGAAAAATTTGAAATCATATCAAAAAAATTTTTGTTATCTTTTATATTATCTAGTAGATCTGTTTTTTTATTATATAAAAACATAAGATTTGTTAAATCTTTATAAATCTTATGACAATCAATTTCAAAATCAATACAATCTTCGCCATCCTTGCTACTAGTATAAAATGAATTTGTGTAAGACTTTAAATCTTGATTCATAATAAATTTATAAAAATTTTCTTTTGAAATTAAATTAGAATCATTTAACGATATTAAAAAGTTTTCAGCTAACAATGTATAAGGATTTTTAATTAATCCAATTTTCACTAAAGAATTATATTGTTCTTGACCGATTATTGACAACTCATCAACAGTAGCCAACAAAGAACGAGAATTGCATATTTCAAAATTTTTATTAATATTTACATAGTTTAACTCAAATTCTTTATAAAGGGCGTCGAATATGTTTAAAAAATATTTATCTTTATATGTATTCCATATAATTAAAGGGTTAAAAATAAAAACCAAGTCATGTTTTTTAGAGAACAAAACTTGTTTTTCTTCCATATCGATATATTATATATAAATTATATTAATTTAGCAATCTTTATTTTAAAATCTTGACTTATCTAATACCATATATTATAATATAATATGGCTTTTCTCAATTTTTTAGCGCAAATAGAAAATTATGAATTTAGGTTAAATCCTCAATCAAAAAGCAAAAAAAGCACAACTAAAAATGCCTTATACTTGATATTGCCTTATTATAACTATTACCAAAACATAAACAGAGAAAAAAATTTAATGAAAATTATAGATTATTATAAAAATTTTAATTGTAATTTGATACTCGTTGAAGGAATCTCTTCTTCTTCAAAGCCTCTTGAAGATTTATCTTCTAAGATATTTAAACATATAAAATACTCAATTCCCCAAAATATTTGGATAAAAGAGAATTTAATAGACCTTGCTTTTAAAAATCATCTTCCACAAAATTGGCAATATGCATGCTGGCTAGACGCAGACTCAATTATTTTAGACAAAAATTTTGTAAAAAAGACCATTTCCTTATTAAAAAAGAACGATATAATACAAATGTTTAATTTTGCATTTAATAAAAAATATTTAAAGCCAGACCAAAATAACTCTGAGACGCTATTTATTGATCCACTTGAAATTGGTTATATTAATTTTCATATTTCTTTTAAAGAAATCCCAATATGTGAGAATAATTATCATTTTGATAAAATTCAAAAACACACGGGGTTTGGATGGGGTTTAAATAAAAATTTTTATAAAAAAATTAGCGATATAATTGATTTCAATGTAATTGGTGGAGGAGATCGTTTAATAGCCAAATGCATTACTCAAAATTTAAAAAGAAATGAACGTCTTGATGGTCGAAATTTTGTTGAAATATATTCAAAAAAATATTTAAAACAAATTAATGTATTATATAAAAAATTTAAAAATTGTAAATTTAGTTATTTAGATTCTTTTTTATTGCATTTATCTCATGGAGATGTGCTTTCTAAACAGTATAATAAAAGACATGAGATTCTTAAAAAATATAAATTTGACAAGTCTATGACATTAAAAAATAAAGATGGTATTATTTTTTTAAAAAATCAAAATTTAGTTAACAATATTGCCTCTTATATGGAATCAAGAGAAAAAAATGCCTATATACCACCAAAATTAAAAGAATAAATATGTTATACTTAATATTACCCTATTTCGATTTTACAAAATCAATATTTTTTGAAAAAAATTTAGATTTATTTATAAATAATTATGCCAAAGAAAAAAACTTAAGGATAGTTTTAATTGAAGGTATTTACGATAAGTCTTTGCCAGATTTTTCTAGTAAAGTCTATAAGCATTTAAAATTTAAATTAAAAAATATTTTGTGGGTTAAGGAAAATTTAATTAATATAGCAATAAAAAATTTACCCACAGATGCTCAATATATAGCTTGGGCAGACAGAGATATACTCTTAACAAACCCGGATTGGATACAAGAAACGATTGATAAACTCAAAATATATGATATTGTGCAACCATTTTCAGAAGTTTTGCATTTAAATAAAAATTATGAAGCAGAAATGGTGGTTAGAAGTAATAATTTGTTCACCTTTACTGGTAAAGGCATTATTAGTAATACAATAACTAAACAAAAAATTCGAGGCGCTTTTTGTGGTCAAATTTGGGCGATCAATAAAAATTTTTATGATAAAATTGGAAAATTAAATGATATAGAAATTGTAGGCGGAGCAGATGCTATCATAGCTAAAGCTTGTGTGCTGCAAGATTACAGTTATATATCTGATAAAATAAAAAATAAATCAAAAGAAAAAGTCATTGAAAATTGGAGTCAGTATTATTTAAAATTCAAAGATTGCAAATATAGTTACGTAACAGGGCTATTAGTCCATTACTGGCATACTACATTTAGCCAAAGAGCGCACGAAAGTAGATATAAAATATTACTAGATGAAAATTACAATCCAGAAAAAGACATTACTTATGACGAAAATGGAGTTATATGTTTTACGAAAGTTGGACAACGACTTGAGGAAAAAATACATAAATATTTTATAAATAAAGATGAAAATAAAATTAATGAAGATTCAACAAATAAAATTTGTTCAAACTCATATATGATAAAAAATGTTTTAATTCCGGTATCAGAAAAATAAATACGACATATTATGAAAGCAGTCAAATCAATAGACAACAACGAATTCAATATGCAATTCACCGTATTAAATCAATGCAATTATAGCTGCAAATACTGTCCCGCTTATTTAAACGACGGGTCTAGACCTACAACCTTAGTTCAAGATTATATAAATTTTTTTAAAAATTTGTTTTTAGATAATCCGCAGATATTTCAATACGAAAAGAGGTTCATAAGCTTCACTGGGGGAGAACCAACAATTTACGAAGGCATAGACACGTTAATAGATTTTTTTAAAGAAAATAATTTCAATGTTACTTTAGATACAAATGGAAGCGCAAAAATGGACTTTTGGGAAAAAAATTTAAGTAAAATAAATATGACTAATCTAAGCGTTCACGTAAGATACGCAAATTTTAATCATATTTTAAAAGTAGTCAAATTAGGTATACAAAAGCAAGCGATAGTTAAAGTAGGAATATTAATGGACCCCAACTATTGGGAAAGAGCTATGGAAGCTGTAGAGTTTTTTAAAGAACAAAAAATACCTATTATGGAATTTAAAGGATTGACTTTCAGGCTAAGTCCAGAAGAAACAAAAAGTCCAGTAAAAGCGACATCAACCGATAATCAACAAAGAAGTTATTATTATAATACCTATTCTTCAGAACAATTAGAATGGATTAAGAATAATAAATATCATTCAAATATTTTTTTGAAAGAAATAAATCCTGATTATATAACTAGAAACGCTTACATAACATACGACGACGGTACAAAAGAAAAATTCCTAGGACAAGAATTAATCAGCAAAGGGCTTAATGAATTCTCTGGGTATAAATGTGAAGCTGGAAAATCAAACTTATCCATAAAATGGAACGGAGACGTTAAAGGATCTCACTGTTCAGCCAAAGCGAATATAAAATTTGGAAATTTAATACAAAATAAAAATTTAAGAATAAAATTAAACAATAATGCGGTATTATGCCAACATACTAAATGCAGTTGTGTTTCAGATATGAGAATTAAAAAATGGATAGCATAAAATCTAATTTCGTTATTTTCTCTCAAGCAAGAACTGGATCGAGCACACTTTGCAATAATTTAAACAATCAAAAAGATATTATATGCATGAGAGAAATATTCAACAAAAAATGGAGCGAATCTCTTGGCCCGCAAACCAGAAAACAATTTAAAAAGTATTTTGGAAATAATTATATTGGCATATTAAGAGAAATAAGGCGTAAAAATTTTGCAGAATTTTTAATATTAATATCAGAAATTTCAAATAAACCCGTTTTTGGATACAAAATAATGGCGAAGCACACTTCATTTTTTAAAAATAAAGAAATTTATTTAAATTTTTTAAAAAATAATAAATCAAAAATAATTTTATTAACAAGAGATAATTTATTTTTAAAATATATATCTTATCAAACCGCTAAAAAGATTGGAACTTTTAGCTCATGCATAGATCAGCCGAAAAAAAATATTACATATCAATTAAACCCAATTCAAATAGATTATTATCAATATAAAAAATATTTAAATCAAGAAAATTTCTTATTACAGGAAAGAAAGAAAGATATTTTATCTTACAATCTTCCATATATTCATATAAAATACGAAGATTTATTTGAAAAAAAATATTTAGAATCTATGGCTAAAATTTACGAATTGTTAAATTTAGATTTCAAAGATTTCAAAGATTTTAGGGAATCAGACGGAACTATATTAAATTATAAAAAAATTAACGTTTATAAAATTGAAAATAAAATTATTAATTATGCAGAATTTAAAAAAGCTGCAGAAAAGAATAATGATATTGAGACTTTAAATTTTTTGAAAGAAGAGGGAGTGTGAGATCTAATTTTGTTATTTTCTCTCAATCGAGAAGTGGGTCTACTCTACTTTGCGCAAATTTAAATTACCAAAAAGATATTGTGTGCATGAACGAAATATTTCGTCAAAATTGGTTTCAAAGTAAGGGCGGTAAAGATCAATTACGAGAATTTTTTATGGGTATAAATTCTAATTTTATGGAGAATATTAGGCGTAAAAATTTTGCAGAATTTTTAATATTAATGTCAGAAATTTCAAATAAACCCGTTTTTGGATACAAAATAACGGCACCACAAGCTTATCGCGTAGCAACTTCCAAAGAAATTTATTTAAATTTTTTAAAAAATAATAAATCAAAAATAATTTTATTAACAAGAAATAATTTATTTTTAAAATATGTATCGCATCAAACCGCTAAAAAAATAGGCTTTGATGAGAGGATACAATCTAAGAAATATAAAGCTGTACATCAATTAAATCCAATTAAAATAAATTATTACGAATACAAAGAATATTTAAATCAAGAAAATTCTTTTTTACGACAAAGAAAGAAAGATATTTCATCTTATAATCTTCCATATATTCATATAAAATACGAAGATTTTGTTGCAGAAAAATATTTAGAATCTATGGCTAAAATTTACGAATTGTTAAATTTAGATTTCAAAGATTTCAAAGATTTAAGAGAGTCAGATGGAATTATAGCAGGATTCGAAAAAATAAACGTTTATAATACAAAAGACAAAATTATAAATTACGAAGAATTTAAAAAAGCCGCAGAAGATAATAATGACATTGAAACTTTAAATTTTTTGAAAGAACAATAGATTGTGTGTAGCCAAATATAGCGTTTAGTGTAATAAAATAGCATGAACAATAGAATAACAATAAATATTACTTATTTAGAACCCGCAGCTAATCAATTAGAAAATGTTCCAAATATTTCACCATTTACACGAATAACTGTTTTTAAGAAAAGACCAAATATAAATTATCAATCTTTAGATTATATTAACAAAGAAGGATCGTACCACTATAGATTCGAAGATAAACAAGAAATGACATGTATGGTAAGTATAATCACAGCGGTAGGTTATAGTATAAATATTGAAAATAATAAATTCCCAATTATAAGGAAAACAATTGGTCCAATCAAAAACATAGGGGCTGCAATAGAATATCTAATAAAAATTAAAAAAAATGGTAACCATGATTTTATTATAAAAGTTCTACCATCGGGTATTCTTTCAGAATATGATTTAAAATGGATTGAAAATCAAGAAAAAAAAATTGATATTACCAACAGAGCCTTAGAAGCTCTTGAGCGTGGAGATTATATTTTAGCTCGTGAAACAGCGTTGTTATGTTTTCAAAATTTTGAAAAAACTGCGAAAATAATGCAAGAGAGTTTGTCAATTAGACCAACAGAAAATGAACTCTTTGATTATTCTGACCTTAATGAAGCCGCGACTTGTTTATTTATTTTAGGCAGAATAGCCGAAGAGGAAGGTCGAAAAGAAGAAGCGATTAACATTTATGAAGATATAATAAAAACATTTCCAATGGCGCAAAGATGGGATAGAAAAAGTTATTCTTTACTTCAGATATCGGCTCTAGCAGAAGCAAGAATTAAAAATATTAATATTACTGAAGCAAATATAGAAAAGATAAGCGTTGCTCACGGGCCTTGGTTTCAAAATCCAGAGGTCAGAGATATAATAATATCGCACTTCAATAAATCTTCTCTTAATAAGAATAGTTTAACTCAACAAAACAATATATGACATATTATATCGGAGAAGAATACCATAGTTTTTTTAAATTAATAGATAATGATTTTTATTCTAATTTTACTAAAAAACAATTTCCAGAAGGAAATAAAAAATATAAAAATGTTACAATAAAAAGATTATCTAATGAAAAACTTGAAAAAAACTTTAATAAAGAATATAAATCTATAGATATAACTTATTCATTTGATAAATATGGATATAGAATATATCCTAAGCTAAATTATCCAACAAGCAAAAATATATTTTGTTTTGGATGTAGTTATACCATGGGGCATGGAATACCAGACGAGCATACTTGGCCATATATTTTAGCAAAAAAACTAGGCGAAGATTATACTCCATATAATTATGGGGTGGCAGGCTCATCTTTTACATCGATGGGCAGAAGGCTTTACCAAGTTTTAAATTTAAATCCCGTTAAACCAGATCACGTTTTCCTTCTTTTGCCAAATATTTTTAGAAATGAATATATTGGAAACATAGGCGATACCCCAATTCATATAAATATATGTATGAATTTTGCAAAAGTTCTTAATTCTTTAGAGGCAATTCAAGAGATGAGACGAAAGAGACCGCATTACGAACCGGAGAATGAAATACGAACTTTATGGTTTGCATACACAAGTGTAATGAATTGTTTTTTTGATATGGTCCAGACGTTTAATTTTATTGAAGAGATTTGTTTGAATAGAAACATAAGTTGGTCTTGGTCTAGTTGGTCGGACTTTTACAGTGGCTTATCAAAAGATCACGTTTCAAAATATCTGAAAGATAATACATCTTTTAAACATGATCATGTCTATATCCCAGATAAAGTAGATTTTGCTAGGGATAATACTCATGGTGGAAAAGAGTTTAATACTCTTATCGCCAACAATTTTTATAACATTATGAAAAATTATCATCATTAATACTTTATGAATATTTTTAAAAAAATAATTTATTTTATAATTAAAACAATAAGAAAACGTAAAATTATAAAAAAATGTATAGAAGACGATAAATTTATTTATGAATAAAATAATTTGGGGGATTTCTGGATATTCTCATGATGCATCTTTATGCGTATTAATTAATGACGAGATAAAATATGCATCTTCATCAGAAAGATATTCAAGAATTAAAAATGATAAAAATTTAAATCAAGAAATGATAAATGACGCATTAATTTATGGAAATCCAGACGAAATAGTATGGTATGAGAATCCATTTAAAAAAACTCTTAGAAATTTAATCGTTAACCATAGATTAAAAACATTTAATATTAAAAATATTCTAAAAAATTTCAATATAGAAAGTAAAATAAGCTATTGTGATCATCATAAAGCACATTTATTTTCATCTGCGCTTACGAGCAAATTTAATTTAGAAGATACTCTTGGGGTAGTTATAGATACAGTCGGTGAGTTCCTTTCTTTATCTATGTGGAAAATATCAAATCAAAAATACAAATGCATATATAAAAATTATTATCCAAATTCTTTAGGGTTATTTTATTCTTCGATAACAGATTTGGTAGGTTTAAAAGCTCAAGAAGACGAATATATTTTAATGGGAATGTCGTCTTTTGGCAATTCTGATAAATATTATAATTTTTTTAAAGAAAATTTCTTTTATAAAAATGATTTAATTGTTGATCTTAAAAAGGGATGCAAAAATTTATTTACTCAAAAAGAAATAGAAGAAAATAAATTTGAAATTGCTTTCGGTGCGCAGAAAATTTTTGAAGAAATTGTTGTTAATTTAATTCAAAGTCAATTAACTAAATTTAAATATAAAAATTTAATTTTATCTGGTGGATGTGCATTAAATTGTAAGATGAATACGAAACTTATAAATTATTTTGAAAAAATATGGATTTTTCCAAATCCCGGAGATTCTGGTGCTTCAATTGGTGCAGCACTATCGGTTTATAATAAAAGAATAGATTTTAAAAATATGTTTCTTGGACATAATTTAAAAGAGAATAATAATATAGACCAGATTGTTAGCACCTTAAAAACAGATGGTGTAGTTGGAGTATTAAACGGAAAAGCTGAATTTGGTCCAAGAGCATTAGGAAATAGGTCTATATTAGCTGATCCTAGAATAAAAAACATAAAAGACATAGTCAATAACATAAAGGGTAGAGAAGCATTTAGGCCATTCGCTCCTTGCGTATTAGAAAACCGAGCAAATGATTATTTTTATATGAATGATAATATTGATTATAGGTTTATGCAATTTTTATGCAATACAAAAGACAATAATTTAGATGGCATTAAGCATATAGATGGAACATCTAGGATTCAAACTGTTGGAGAAGATAATAAATTTTTATTTAAAATTTTAAAAAAATGGGAAACGGAAACAGATTGTCCAATTTTATTAAATACGAGCCTCAATAAGAAGGGGTATCCATTGTTGAATTCTTTAAAAGATATTAAAGAATTTAAAGGCACGAATTTAAAAATAATTTGCCCCGAATCTTGACAAAGTTTATATTTGATATATAATCTTAGAAAGGATATATGAATTGGGTAAAAATATTAGATTTTATTGATGGTATTTTTCCACAAGAGCAACTCCAACCAGTGTTAGGTACCCTTTATAAGATCAAAGGAGAAGAATTACCATTTAGATATATCAGATTTGCTAATGATTCTTATCCAAATAAAGCTATATATCATTTTAAGCATCATCAGCTTAAAGAATATAAATTTACTAATTTAGATAAAGTCGAAAGAGAAGCTAATAAAGAAGAAGTCAGATTATATAATTTAATAAAAAATCATGTAAATGAAGTAGCTGAAAGTAACCAATAAGGAACGATGGCTGAGTGGTCTAAAGCAGAAGTTTACTAAACTTCCGATGGTTAATTCCATCCGTAGGTTCAAATCCTACTCGTTCCAAAAATATCGTATTTGCTAACGAAAAAATGCCAAATATATTTGACAAAAAGATAAGGTTATTATATAATATAATAATATGAACAAAATTAAAACATTAGCATTAATCACATTATTTTCTGCCTCTATAGGATTTGCTGATATTGGAACTCAAAGTGAATCTACTCCAGTAGCAGATGGTTTTTTATCTGCTGGAGATTTAGTGTTTGTTCGTCCAATTTCAACAGCAGCAACTATTGGTGCGTTTGGAATTTTTGCAGTAGTAGCCCCATTTACTGAAATGGCTGGGTGCACAGAAGAGACATACGAAGGTCTAGTTGAGAGCGTTGGAAAGTTTTCTTTTGATCGTGACCTTGGCGATTTTAAAAAGTAATATTTGCTAACGAGATTTAGCCAAATATATCCATATTTGCTAACAAAATATTTCCAAATATAATCGTATTTGCTAACACAAAAAAGCCAAATATATGAACGAAAAAAGTTCAAATAATGGTGCTGGAAAAGGCGATAAACCAAGAAATTGTTTCTCTGATAGGTTTAAACAAAACTATGACAGCATAATCTGGTCAGAAGAAAAAGATAAATCGTTGATTAAAAAAGAATTAAAAAAGCAAAACAATTCATCAACATATATTTACAAATAATATATAGAGTATTGACAGATTTGACAAAGAGTAATATACTTTTACTATGAGAAAAGGAGTTTGTTGTATTGTATTAAGTCTAACTGAACAAGATAATCCTATCAAGTTCAATACTATGACTTATGCTCGTTTCTCTGCTATGTCTAGAGCAGAAGCATTATCTACCCTTTCTTCTAGAATATTAAACAATATGACTACTACATATCAATACATAAAGTATTGTGCAGACCATAATCATACTTATAGAATTTCTTCTGATCTATTTCCTCTGATTACTTATGACAAAGCAAATGTAAAGCTAGAAGATTTACCAGACTATCATAAGATATTAGTATCATTTGATACTATCAAAAATCTTATTCAATCTAGGAATGTAAGAGTATCTTGCCATCCTAGTGAATTTAATGTTCTTGCAAGTGATAACGATAATGCAGTAACTAAAACAATCAAAGAATTAAATCATTATGGTTGGTTTATGACGCAAATTGGTTGCACACTAAACTATGACGCACCTATGAATATGCACATACATAATTCCAAGGGTAATCTAAATGATATAGTCAAAAAGTTTATGAGCAACTTTCAAAGACTATCAGATGATGTTAAGTCTAGATTAGTCATAGAAAATGATGATAAAGATACTTGCTGGTCAGTTAAGAAACTTATGAAGTATTTTCATTCTGTTTCTAATATCCCCATTACCTTCGATTATCTTCATCACAAATGCCATCCAGATAATCTATCAGAAGAACAAGCATTTCATCTGGCACGAATTACTTGGGGCAATCATACTCCACTATTTCATTATTCAGAAAGCATTGATGGTCATAAGAATCCTAGAAAACACGCCGACTACGCAAAGTTCTTGCCAAATACTTATGGTTATGATAATATAGATATTGATTTTGAATTAAAAATGAAAGAACAATCTTTCGCAAAACTATGATAGAATTAGAAGTAACAAATAAAATTTTAATGGAAGCAAGAGGTCGAGCCAAAAAACTTGGTCATTTGCATAATTCTATTACAAAAGGTGCTGGAAATCTTGCTGGATATGTAGGACAATTATTAGTTGCAAAACATTTAGAAGCAGAAGAACCAGACGATTATAATTTTGATGTTAAAAAAGATAATGTTACTTATGAAGTAAAAACAAAGCGTTGCACTTCTAGACCAAAACCAGAATATGATTGTAGCGTTTCAGATTTTAATACCAAACAAGATTGTGATTATTATATCTTTGTGAGAGTATTAGAGGATTTTTCTAAAGCGTGGATTCTTGGAAAGAAAAAGAAAGCTGAATATTTTAAACAAGCACGATTTTGTGAAAAGGGCAAGGTAGATAAAAAATCTCATTTAGGTTGGAAATTTAAAGGAGATTGTTATAATCTATCTATATCAGAATTGGAGACAATATGAAATTTATGACAATTATAAAAATATTAGCGATGGGTGGAATGGTTTTTAATATAATAAAAGGAAATTATGAATTAGCAATACTTCTTGGAGTTTCCTGCCTTTTAATTAAAAATGAATCATAAAGCCTACGAAATGTTTATTGTAATATTAGGCGTTATAGCTAATATTGTGCTTATTATTAATGCAATTCATCATTGGTAATGAATAAATATTTAATAGTATCGGACATTCATCTTGGAGACAAAGACTCTAGGGCAGATTTATTACTAAAAGTTTTAAAATTAAATAAAGCCAAAACAATTATAATTGCTGGCGATCTTTTTGACCACCACAATTTGCATAGATTAAATAAAACTCATTGGAAGGTATTATCTAAATTACGCAAACTTTCTAAAAAATGCAAGATAATTTATTTAATTGGCAATCATTGTTTCCTTAAAGCAGAGTTTATGAGTATTCTTCTTGGCTTTAATTGTAAAGACGAACATATAATAGAATTAAAAAATGAAAAAATATTAATAGTTCACGGAGATATTTTTGATATTTACTTTACAAAATACAAATGTATTACTAATTTTATTATTAAATGTTATTATTTTTTGAGACACTATACTCCTTATGCAGATGATTTTTTTAATCTATTCAAATCTCAAACTAATAATTTTATTGAAAAAAGCTCAAGCATAAAACAAAACGCATTGAATTATATTAATATGAATGGATATGATAAAATAGTTTGTGGTCATACTCATCTTCCAGAAGATGATGGCAAATATATAAATACTGGTAGTTTTTGTGAGAAAGAATGTGGCTATGTTATTATAGATAAAAAAGGCAAAATAACATTGACAAAAATTAAATAAAAGATAATATATACTATATGGGAATGTTTAATTATATTAAAGTCGAGCAAGATTTACCTCTTAATGATGAGTTAAAAGCTCTTAATGTTGATTTCAAGAAAGAGGAGTTTCAAACAAAAGAACTAGAAGAAAACCTTATGTCTACTTATATCATCCGTGATTATAGGTTGTTTGAATTAAAAATAACTAGCCATTGGGAAGATAATCCAGATTATGTAAAAGATGGTAGTAGATTTAGTGAATTTTTTAATAAGAATAAATTAGTAAAAGATAGTGAAGAAGAAGTATTTAGAGATGATTATACTGGAACATTTACTTTTGGAACTTATGTTCTTGGTCAAGATAAAGAAAGCTATGATTGGTTTCCAGATTGGAAATGTGTCGTAGTTGAAGGTTTATTAACAGAAATATCTCTTGTTAAACCAGTTGAAAAAAATTCATCTGGAACAAGAATAGAATTAGATGAAAAATTTAAAAAAGATTTAGACGATCACGAAAGAAAAATGAGATGTCCAGTTTATAGTTTTTATTTTAAATATTATGTTAAGACTATGAATCTAGTTGAATGGAAACTTTCTATTGGGATTGTCAAGATTATTAATTTCTTGAATTGGTTACAATGGAAGGGTATTAGAAAAGTAATAAAAATTTTAACACCAAGATGAAAAAAACAAATAAAAATAGTTGTGTTATTACTAAGCTTTGGCCTAGCGTAGAAGATATGAAAAAAGATATATCTATTAATTTAGATAGTAATGAAATCATAAATTTAACTACTGGCAATAAAATAACTCCTTATGTTAGGCAAGTAAATAAAAACAAAGTTAAAAGATATGCTATTTCTTTTTATAAAAATAAAAAACCATTTACTTTAGCACTTCATCGTTTATTTTTTTATTGGCATTATGGATATTTGCCATCCTTATTAGATCATAAAGACAGAAATTCTGAAAATAATAATATAGAAAATTTGAGAGAGCTTAATTATTCTGGAAATAGTAGAAATCGAAACAAAAGATTAAATACCACATCTAAATATATAGGAGTTTGTTGGAGTAAGGCCAAAAAAAGATGGGAAACTAACATTAGTATAAATAGCAAACAATGTTTTTTAGGAGGGTTTAAAGACGAAGATGATGCTGGTCAAGCATATAACGATAAAATAAGAGAATTAGGATTAGAAGAAATTTGTCCATTAAATGATACTCCTCAAGAAAGAGCAAGAAAAAATATTCAATTTGACCCCTTACCACCAGAGATGAATCATATCAGAGATTTATTTTTAAATATTGAACCTTTGGTAGATTTTAAATGAAGAAAAAACCTCATATCCTTGAAGTTAAAGAGCAAGATGGATACCAATACATTGAATTGCCAGATTCTCTTTTGAAAAAGATGGGATGGAAAATCGGTGATACGATTGATTGGCAAGACAACAAAGATGGGTCTTGGAGTTTATTGAAAGTTGTAAGTCCCTCTAAATCAAAAAAAAACAAAAATTGACAGCTTGGCTAATCCAGTATAAACTGGAGTTATGAAGCTACCTACAATTTATAAAAAGACTAAAACTGGTAAAGTCCAAGAGTGGACTATCGAGGTTAAAGGTAGTCAATACCGCACAATTTCTGGTCAAACAGATGGTGAAAAGATTACTAATAACTGGAGTGATTGTGATATTAAAAATGCTGGCAGATCAAATGCTACTACTCCAGAAGAACAAGCAATCAAAGAAGCAGAAGCAAAACGCAAAAAGAAATTAGAATCTGGTTACTTTGAATCTATCAAAGATATTAATAAGGTTCAATACTTTGAGCCAATGCTTGCACAAAAGTATGAAGATCACGAAATTAATTATCCAGTTTATAGCCAACCCAAACTTGATGGTATTCGTTGTATCGTAACAAAAGATGGAATGTTTAGCAGAAACGGCAAGAAGATTATTTCTGCTCCTCACATTCGCCAGAATCTAGATTTATTCTTTAAAGATTATCCTAATGCAATTCTTGATGGTGAGTTATATTGTGATAAATTTGCAAATGATTTTAACAAGATTTGTTCACTTGTAAAAAGAACTAAACCTACTGATGAAGAATTAGAAGAAAGTGCAGATAGCATCCAGTATTGGGTTTATGATGCACCTAGAATTGGTTTCTTAAATGAGAAAGATTTATTCTATGAAAGATATGAATTAGTTTCTAATGCTTTGTCTAAAAGAAAATATAATAGTATTGTTATTGTTACTACTCTCAAAGTAAATAATGAAAAAGAACTTACCGAATCCTACGAAATGTATGTGGAGAATGGTTATGAAGGTCAAATGGTTAGGTTAAATAGACCTTACGAAAACAAACGAAGCAAGCATCTTCTTAAAAGAAAAGAGTTTATGGATGCCGAGTTTATTATCAAAGGAGTTAAAGAAGGAGAAGGCAACCGCAAAGGAACTGCTGGTTATATGGAATTTACAAATGCAAAAGGTAGATACTTTAAAAGTAATATCAAAGGCGATTTTGGTTATCTCAAAGAACTTTACAAACAAAGAAATGAATTAGTGGGTAAAAAAGCTACGATAAAATTCTTCAATTATACACCAGATGAAGTGCCAAGATTTCCTTATGTTGTTGGTATTGATAGAGATAGCTACGAATAAAAATGAGATATACGCCAGAAAATATTGAATCTCTTTCCGATAACGAAATATTTGTATTCGGTTCAAATCTATATGGTATTCACTCTGGAGGAACAGCTAAACTAGCATTAGATAAATTTGGTGCAGTATGGGGTCAAGGAGTTGGACTTCAAGGTAAAAGCTATGCCGTTCCCACGAAAGATCATAATATCAACACTTTGGAGTTAAGATATATCAGATTTTATGTTAATCAACTTTTGTATGTTTCATTTCTATATCCAAAAAAAACTTTTTTAGTAACCAAGATTGGTTGTGGTTTAGCTGGATATACTATTAAAGATATTGCACCTATGTTTTCTTCTCATCCTTTAAATGTCGTTATCCCTGAAGAATTTGCAAAATTTAATCTTGACAAGAAAATTATTTTATAAAATTCGTTTGACTCTGAATTAAAATTCATTTATATTAAGAATATGAAATTACTAGAAAAACCAATCAATGTAGTCGAGTCCGATAGTTTTGAATCCGTAAGTTTTGGAATCAAGCAATCTGGACTTCCTTATATCTTTAACATCCTTCGCAATCAGTTGTATTCCAACAAACCTCTCGCAGTTTTGCGTGAGATTACTTGTAATGCACAAGACGCTAACATCGAAGCTAAAAGCAAGCGTCCTATTGAGATTAAACTTCCTACAAAGCTAGACCCTACCTTAACTATTAGAGATTTTGGTAATGGTCTTTCTGCTGATGATATTAAGAATCTTTATTGTTATTATGGTGAATCTACTAAACGCAATAACAATTCTGCTATTGGATATTACGGCATTGGAAAATTCGCACCATTCAGTTATGGTGATAACTTTGTTTTGATTTCTTATCACGATGGCAAGAAAACTACTTACAATGCTTTTATTGATGAAACTAAAATCGGCAAGATCGTCAAGCTCAAGGAAGAAAAATCTTCCGAGCCTACTGGCGTTTTGATTTCTGTTCCAATCAAAGAAGAAGATACAGAAACTTTCTTGTCTACTGCAAAAGAATTGTTTAAGTATTTTAAGAACAAGCCAATTATCAAAGGTGCAAGAAAAGAAGATTTGTCGGAAATCTATGATCGCACACCAGTATTTAAAGGTAATGGTTGGGCTTATTATAATAACTCTAGCTATGGTAGAGAATCTGTTGCTATTATGGGCGTTGGTTATCCTATCGAAACTAGCGATGTGCAATTCAAAGAAGATTCTGATGAGCAAAGTATTTGCTCTCAAGGATTTGAAGTTGAGTTTGAACTTGGCGAACTAGATATTACAGCAAGCCGTGAGAATCTAGAATATACTGAAAAGACTAGAAAAGCTATCAGAGAAAAGTTTCGCAAGATTAAGAAGGAGATGGCAGAGTGTATCTCTCAACAATTTAAAGACTCTACAAACATCTATGACGCTAAAGCTCTTTATAATGAAGTCTTTGGAACTTATGGTAGTTTGGGATATATTGTTCGTAGTGCTTTGAGTAACAAGGTTACTTGGAATAACAAAACTATTACCGATAATCATATTGATTTCAATGATAAGATTGGTAAGATGATTGAGAATGGCAAATTGACTTCAAAGTTTTATCAGAAGTCTCGCAGAAGCACAAAATTAAATTCAGAGAATGAAGCTAAAAGGATTCTTTGCGAAAAGACGCATAAAATCCTAATCAATGATACTGGTTCAGCGATGGGAGTAACTCATCGTCTTGCTACTCTTTGGAATGAATTAGGAGACAAGATTGATGGTGCTTATGTATTTACATTCGTAGATCAAGCAACGAAAGATACCTTCAATAAGGAACTTGGTATTGTAAATGAGAATTATTTGAATCTTTCTGATTATGAGAAGATTACAATTCAGAAGATTAATTCTGGAACTAGCATTGTAACTAATAAGAATCCAAAACATTCCTCTCAAATCTTTAAGTTTAAGCGTAAAGATGCTACAAATTGGGGAACAAATTCTAATAATTGGGAAACTATGGCTATGGATTTAGCTAATGATACTGCTATCTATGTAGAGATCAGCAATTTCCAAGCTCAAGGTAAAGAACACGAATTTAGAAATGGAACTCTAAAAGAAATTCTTGAGAAGTATGAAGAACTTACTGGCGAGAAACTTCCAGAGATTTATGGAATCAAATCCAAAACTTTTGAATCCAAGAAAAAAATTATCAATAAAAATAAAAATCTTACAAGCCTCTGGAAACATCTTGAAGATGGAATCCGCAAGGAGTATTCTAAATTATCACAGCAAATCACAGACAAGAATCATTGGGACAAGCACAACAAAGAAGATAATAACTTTGCTGATCTTGTTCAAAATTTGCAGAAGAAAGATTTGCACGAACTTATTGAAAAAGAAAATTCAGAGTTTGCACAATATTTGAGTGCGGTTATGTTCTATGCAAAATCGAACTTCAAGAAGGTTGGCGAAGCTCTTGAGTTTTTAAAATTGGCTGAAATTGATATTAAATTCGATCAAGTCAATGCAACTTATAATTTGGATACTCTCTTAAAGAATGTCCAAAGCAAATATGAATTGCTAGATGTATTTGTTCCTCATACTTATGGGTGGCATTACAACGAAAAGAAAGAAATGACAAAGATTATAAATTACATAAATCTTATTGACAAAAACTAAAAAAGGAGAGAAAATACAAAAAATGAAAATACCATACATATTAACAGATCGTAGTCTTACCATCGTTCTTAACGATGAGCCAAAGACTATCACTA
>Ga0214919_10000144_pt1 | contig 115270 bp, 115 predicted proteins | sample LL1503_MetaG_FD_177994 | JGI IMG/M metagenome (GOLD analysis project Ga0214919, IMG submission 177994) | Freshwater microbial communities from Lake Lanier, Atlanta, Georgia, United States - LL-1503 | ecosystem: Environmental > Aquatic > Freshwater > Lake | place: USA: Georgia | collected...
TAAATATGAATCATATTCTCTTTCAAATATAATTCTCATATTCTTTATTATAATATTCTCAATACAATCGAAACTGTCGAATAAAATAAATATAATATTTGAAAGAACAAAGGAGATAATTTTTGGTGAAAGTAATGATGACACTAAATCTAAAGTAAGATCTTATAAAAATAAAGGAAATTCTGGAGGAGTCACTAATCATTCCCCAAGCCAAGCAGATTATTTAGACAATTCTACCATGCAAACAAGTATTTTTCCACCTGCTCCGGTAGCAAGTAAATCGAGCGATGTTTACAATGGTCCTCAAGATACAAGTAATTATTTTGGTCCTATGGCAGCAAATTCAGTATTAGGAGGATCTTTTGGTTCCGCGTTTTAACATATTATTTTTATAAGTAAATTAATAATATGTTAGTTACAATTGTTTTAGCAGGAGGTGAAGGTAAACGTATGAAATCTGAAATTCCAAAGGTTCTCAATACTATAAAAAATAAACCAATGATACATTATGTAATTCAAAAAGCATTAGAAATAAATTCAGATAAAATATTTATTGTTGTAGGAAAACATGAAATAGAAATTAAAAATTCAATATATTTAGGATTTCCAAATGACTATACAAAATTTTATTTTATTACACAAACAGATGCATTGGGAACAGGTGATGCTGTTAAAAATTGTTTACCATATACAACTACATTTGATATATTTACAAAAATTCTAATTCTTTCGGCTGATGTTCCATCAATCGGTATTGAAACATTGAATGAATTAATTAAATATGATAATGCAGTTCTTACACATACAAAAAATAATCCATTTGGATGTGGTCGTATTTTATTGGATGAATATGGATATATTGAAAGAATTGTAGAAGAAAAAGATTGTATTGAAAAACAGTATTTAATTGAACTCATAAATTGTGGAATATATGTTTGTACACTGAAAACATTACAATTAACAATGCAAATAAAAAATATGAATACTGCAAGTGAATATTATTTGACAGATTTAATTGAATTAGGTTATAATTCAGGTTCTCTTTTTAAATCTGTAGAGTTACCAAAAGTAAAATCATTCGAATTTTTCAATATAAATACATACGAAGAATTAGAGATTGCAAAACATATATTAGAATAAAATGATATATATTTATATATGAAATCTTTTTTTTAAAAATTCGTTAATTATATTAACAGTAATTATTTTCATAATTTTATTATTCAACGTATTTAATAATAATAAAGAATATTTTACTCCTACAAAGGGACCTAATATAAAAAATCCTATTATAACTAGTAAATCTATTATAAATAATGAACCATTACCTACTCATAAACCATTTTTATTATTTGATTCAAATGATCTTATTAAAAAATTAGTGAATATTTTTAATCCACCAATAATTTCAAAACCAACCACTAAAAATACTTCTTATATACAACAAACAATTTCAAAACCACCAACTAGAATATATACTTCTAAACCGACAACAAAAAAATAAAATTGAACAAATAATATCATATTTTATTATAATAAAATATGGAAGACAATATTAGAGAATATGATGAATCATATTACGATAGATTGATAGACAATGAAATAAATGCTAACAGAAATAATATCAATGAAGAAGAAGAATTGAATAAAATATTAATGAAAAGTAAAGAAGAATATGAGATTGAACTGATTTTTCAACAATTGGCGGAAATTGAGAGAAATACCCGAATATTGGAAGAGAAAATAGAAGGAGATAAAAAAAAGAGAAACGAATTATTTGAATTGGTTTTGCGTAGATTGCCATATTCAGGTATAAATATTGCAATGATAGAAGAAATAAAAAAAGCAATTATTTCATACAAAGAATTAAAAAATGACAAAATAATTTTAGAAAAAGAAATATGCGAAAAATTCAAAATATATTTGAAAGAAATAATGCCAAAATTAGGTGAATTTGCTTACAATAATATTATATGTTTATTATAATTCAAATAAATTTATTTACAAAATTTTATTTTTTTTATTGTAGAATTTTCTATTTCTTCTTCTTCAAGTTTTCTATTTACAAATTCATATTTTGAAAATATATTATCAGAAGAACAATCAATAGTTGGTATTTGAATTGATATAGACTTTGGTCGTTTATACTTCTTGATACAATTGTAAAAATCCTTAACAATAGGATTCGCTTTAATTTTTCCAGGTTCAAATGCCGACAGATATAATCCATTAAGCGACTGAATACGCGAAAGAGCAACATATGTTTGTCCATATTCAAATACGGAATTTCCTAAGTCCATTTCAGCTGCGCCCAATGTAGCACCTTGTATCTTATGAATAGTAAGCGCCCATGCCAAACAAAGTGGTATTTGGGCGACAGCAACACAGGGCAAATCTTCAGATTGTATCCAAATAGGCTCCATAGTTATTTCAACTCCATTTTGAAATTTTACTACTGGCATATTACTTTCGCCAACAAATTTTGTAACAACTCCTTGAGAACCATTGCAAATATCTCGCGTCAAATCAATATTATGTAAACATATGACTTTTGCACCTTCTTTTAAACTCAAAACACGTTGCCTATTTGACGAATTCATCAAATTATTCGCTTCATTATCCAAAATATCTGATGCAACATTCCGACATGATTCTAACACATGTGTTTCAATTGTCTTGCCATTTTCTAAATAAGTTGTCAAATTTGTTTTCACTTCAAAATCATATTTATACTCCGAATTTTTAATTTTATTGTACATATTTGCATTTACAAAATCTGTTTTTGCCCGAATTGCATATATTTTTGTAGGCATATTTTCGGTATTTGCAGGAAGTTTTCTTCCAACACATTCTTGTAATATTTTTATTCCTTCTTCATCTAATTCGCCTATACGTACTTGATTCAATATTCGTTTATATATTTCATCATTTTGTTGACGAAATATAGTAGATAATTCTACATGGTTCTCTTCTAAAAATATAGTGGACCATTTAGGTGATTGAAAACAGAACATTTGAGTATCTTCTTCATCATAATTACCAACAGGTGGTAATTGAAAGAAATCGCCTGTAAATATAACTTGCATACCGCCAAATGGAAGAGAACGATTTTTAATTTGTCTTGCAATTAATTCAATAAGTTCAAATACTTTTTTAGACATCATACTTACTTCGTCAACGATTAATACATTTGTTTCTCTCCATTGTTTTGTTAATTTTTTATTTCTCACAATTTTCTGTATGATTGATGATATTTGTCCATTTGCAAGACCAATACCTGACCATGAATGTAGGGTTCTAGCACCTGTTTGTAATAAAACTGCTGCACAACCAGTCATTGCACAAACCTGATATTTCTTACCTGTAAATATCATATTTTGAACCATTTGTTTTATAAGGAAAGTTTTACCTGTTCCACCAGGTCCTGTAATGAACATATTTTTTCCAAGTTTAAATTGTTCAAATGCATATTTTTGATCTTCGCTAAAATTTGATGTCATATTTTAAATTGAATTATAATAAATAATTTAATTCAATTTTTATACTTTATATTAACAAATCGTCGTTTTTTTTTTCAAGTACATTTGAAATAGATAATTGTTTTATTTCATTTATTGCATCATTTTCTTCTATTGTTTCATTTGTTTCTTCTAAAGAAACTAATTCTTTATTATTCATTTTCTTCAATATATTTTGCATAATATTGTCTGCATTTTTTATATTTTCTTTTTTTATTCTTATAGCATCTTCTACAATTTTATTATTGGATTCTACTATATTTACATGAGATTGTGAATCACTTACTTCTTTGTTTGCATCTTCTAATTTTTTCAATGCTTCATCAGTTTCTTGTTTAACTATTTCCGCCTTATCTTCGATTTGTTTTGCATTTTCCTTTGCTTTTTGAAAATTTTCTTCATTTTTTGCTAACATAGAATTTTCTTCTTCAAAATCTTGTTGCTTTTTCTCTTCGTCATCTTTTATTTTTTCATATTCCCTTATTTTTGTAAGACGTTCTAATGAATCTTCTTGTTCTTTTTTCAGTTGATTTTCATTTACGAAAATTTTATCTAAATATTGTTTCATGATATTATATGGGTCAAAAAAAGGTGCACCCCCTTTTTTATATTCATTTTTATTTAACAACTCCTCAATACTTTTATTTTTTTTAAGATTTTTTTTTATTTGTTTCATAGTATCAGAAATCTCTTTATAATTGGACATTTATTATATGAATTTATAAAAAATTGAATAAAAAAATTTATATAATTTAAACTATATAAATCTAAAAGTAAAATGGTAAAGAATCAGACTGGTGGAAATCGTGCAAAATCTTTCGCAAGAAAAAATGAATCATCTATAGGTCGCGTCGAAAGATTGAGGCTAGCAGAATGTGATGAAGAAATATACGCGTGTGTTACTAAATTTTATGGAAATACTTGTGCAATAACTACAATAGACGGACAAACATTAATGGGTCATATAAGAAAAAAATTCAGCGGAAGAGGAAAAAGAACTAGTACAATTACTGACAGATGTGTTGTATTAGTTGGATTAAGACATTGGGAAAAAGAACCTAAAAATTGCGATATATTAGAAGTTTATTCTGCAAATGAAGTAGAACAATTGAAAAATATACCTAAAATAAAATTTGAAAGATTATTACCTCTCATTATGACAGGCGAATCTTCTACAATAACTAAAGAAAAATCAAAAAAAATAGAAGATGCATTTGATTTTGGTATTATAGGAAATTATGAAGATGATATGAAAGAAATTATGAATGAAGAATCCGGAGAAACCGTGACATTTGAAATGGAAGCTGATCAAATTGATATAGACGAAATTTGATTACATTATTCGATTTTATTAATAATATAATTTTGTAAAACACTTGTTTTTGCAATTCTTTTTTTTGGAGCACGATGGTCATGTCCACTATTACGTTCATTCAAAATAGTCTTCCATAATTCACTCAATATAGGTACAGCTTCATCAAACCATCTTTTATTTCTACGAACAGTAACACAAGAAAATATATCTAAATACCAATATTTCGTTTCTTGCAGAGTATATTCTTGTATATACAAATTTGTAGTTTCTTTAATCCATTCTTTAATAGAATCCAATGTTAATGGTAAATCAAGAGGCATAAATTTATACAAAGGTTTAGCTACAATATTAGGGTCATTAGGAATAAACATAAGAACAATTCCTTTTTTGCTAACAGAATCATTTATCCAAAACTCTTCTTCTGTTTCAAATTCTTTTATTTGAGTTTCTATGAAGTCACACGCGTCTAAATTACATGTTTCCATTTGTACCTGCATTTGAATCCAGTATGCAGTGGAGGGTATTCCGTCTATAACACGATTCACAATATTTTTTATTTCTATCATTCTTCCATACAAATTAGAATCCGGATCTGTTACAATTCCATCTGGTGAAGCACCAATAAAATCGTATTTTTCATGTCTTATACATCCAAATTCTTCTACCTTTTTTATTCCCATTTTTTCTTCGTATAACATTAAACTGAGTTGTTCATATTTAACTCCCCAGTGAAGAGATCCGCTAGTACTCGCGCCAAATCGAGTTCCATTTACAAGAGGTTGACATTTTTCATAGATGAGACTATTTTTTTGAGATTCACTTGAAAATGCTTTCCAAACATTGCTAGCTGTAATAAGATTATAACGGTATTCATACCATTCTTTGGTTCTTTGTTCTGGTTGGGGTTGATTACGTATCCATTCTATTTTTTCATTTATAATAGAAAAATTTGTATTAGATAAATCATTAAAGAAATGCTGGTCTGATCTCGACGGTATATCTTCTATTTCAAAGACTATGTTAGCATAATCTTTAATATATTCTGAAAATTCTTCCTCGTGTATTTGATTACATATTTCAGCGTTCAATAAATCTTGAAATAATATTTGAGTAACATCTGCTACCATATTATTTATAAATTCAGAATCTGACAATTTAATAAAATTATCTTCTAAATATTCGCGTAACATGTCTTCTACAATTGATTCTAATTCATCAATTTCATATTCTGTTAATGAATTAAGAAATGATATATATTCTTCTTCGTGTTCCGAAGAATTTTCAGAAATAGTGCTAACAGAATATTCTTCATCCATTATTTCAATATCTATTGTGTTGTATTTTGTCATTTTATATTTATGTTATATTTATTCAATTTTTATAATAATTTATAAACCTTTGCATTTTTAAATCGGCAATTTATAAGTAGCAAAGTAACAGTTACCTAAGCTCATTCACAGATTCCGACCTTTAGGTCGGAATTTAGAATATGTAAAGTTGTATACTTTATTTGAAGAATTATTCAATATTAGATATTAGATATTAGATTCTTCAATTGTATGTACTTCTGTATGATTGATTTTATGTGGAGTTAATGATTTTATTGTAGATATACGTTTAATATCTGTATTTTTAAGTGTGAATGCTCGATTTGTTGTATTGAAAAAAAGACCGGGTACACTAGTAATCGTTCCTTTTTCTTTATCGTAAACTATTTCTTTTGTTTTTTGGAGTTTGTTTTTATCAAGAGAATCATTGAAAAAAAGTTTAAGAGATTTAATATCTTTTACAGGGAGTTTATTATTTTGACCATATGTTTCAGCAAATTGATGGAGTTTCTGTATTTTTACTGTTTTATTAAGCTTATTCCAAGCATCTGATTTATTTTGCTGTTTCTCTTTTTCTAATAGAGCATCTAATGTATTATAATTTGTTTCAGCAGTTTCTTCGTATGTAGGCAAAATAGTATTATTAATAACCGATTTATATTTTGATGCACTTTTCGATTGTTTTTTTTGATTGTCTTGGTTAGTATCTGTGGGAGTATTATTAACAGGAAACATTATAATGATATTTTGTCTTTATGTAAATATACGAATTAATTTTTATCTTGTTTTTAATTGAATTCATTTCTTGGATAAAATATGTATCTTTATTATAATTAAAATTATGAGTGGTGCACCAATGCAATCTGTATATTGTGTTCCAATTGATGAAACCGGAGATGAAGTTAAGGATGATCCTGTTGTACAGTTACCTTTAGATAATGTATTTACAGAACAACAATCTACAAATACTTTGTTAAGAATGTTATTAAATTTTGCAGGTGTTTCTGTATTAATTATTGCTACTATGTTCGGAACACCTTTCATATATAAAATATTTATTTCAAATATAATAAAAAATAGTGGAGATAATAATGGAAAACCTGACAGGTTATCATCATCTGATTTATTAGCTTCTATTTTGATAATAACAACATCATTATTAATGTTAACAGGATTTTCATCAACATTTGATGAAGAGCTTGTTGGCATGTCTGGAATATTTTTCATTATTATGTTTTTTATAGCATTTGCAAGAATTCAGTTTGAAAAAACAAAAAGTCCCCGAATTTTTTATTCTGAATATTTAGGTTTAGATAATATTGATAAATGGGGAGAAGGCGGATTAAAAATAGAATATATTACAAATAATTTTATGTATATAGGACTTGGAGTTTTATTTGCAGTGGGTGTTGGTATTTTTTATCCATTTTATTTAAATAAAAATCCTAATCCAGGATTATTATTTTTTTGTGTATGGATAATACCTTATCTTAATTCTTTTTTAAAATCTAATATAGATAAATAGTTTGATATTTATAGTTTCATTTATAGTATAATATTATAAATGTCACAAAATATTTTAGATGAAAATAATTCAGATAGAAGAGTAATTATTGAACCAATAGAAAAAAAACAAAAAAAATCAGAAAAAGTTATAAAAGAAAAATCAAAACGAGTTATTACTCAAAGTAAAAAATGGATATTCACAGAGAACGATTTAAAATTTGAAAATCAACAAGAATTATTGAAAAATGTTTTAGAGGTTCTCCAAAATGAAAAAAAAGAGAACATAAATAAAAATACCAAGATTCTTTTTCAACAAATCAATCAAAAAATATACGGATATAAAACTCAAGATATTGAAAAATCTTTGTACTTGCCTACAGAATTCATTAATATTGATTATGTAATTTCTAGGCTTATTGAATGTCCTAATTGTTATTATTGTAAAGAACCAGTGCAACTAATATATGAATTTGTAAGAGAACCTAAACAATGGACGCTTGATAGAATAGACAATTCGCGTGGACATAACTGCGATAATGTGGAAATCGCCTGTTTGCGATGCAATTTACGCAGACGTATAATGCATCATGAACGCTTTGTTTTTACAAAACAATTAATAATTAAAAAAAGCGGATAAAAACCACATAGAACTTTAGGACTATATATAATAACCCAAATGTCCGATGACGAAATGAATGTAGTCAAACGTAATGGTGACCGTGAAACGGTATCATTTGATAAGATATTGCGTCGTATCAAGCGTATTGGAAAAGAAATTGATATCAAACTGAATTTTACTTCACTTGCCATGAAAGTGATTGACCAATTGTATGACGGTATTTCCACTACAAAAATAGATGAACTAACGGCTGAACAATGTGCATCTATGGCATCTATCCATCCGGATTATAATGTGTTAGCAGGTCGTATTGTGATTTCTAATCATATGAAAAACACGGGTAATTCTTTCGTTGATACTATGATGGAACTCTATGAATTCAAGGATAAACAAGGACATAAGTCTCCGCTAGTGTCAGATGATTTATATGATTTTCTCTTAGATTTTGGAGATAAAGTGGAAGAGATGATTTCTTTTGACCGCGATTATTTGATCGATTATTTCGGGTTTAAAACATTGGAGAGGTCATATTTGATGAAAATAAATGGGAAAACAGTGGAACGACCGCAGCATATGTGGATGCGTGTTGCGATAGGTATTCACGGACATGGGAAGGCAACATATGACCAAGATTTGGTTCTAATAAAGGAAACATACGATTTGATGTCACAGAAATATTTTACGCATGCAACGCCGACTCTTTTTAATTGTGGTACACCGAGACCGCAATTGAGCTCATGTTTTTTGATTGCTATGGAGGAAGACAGTATTGAAGGCATTTATAATACTTTGAAGGATTGTGCTCTTATTTCAAAGATGGCTGGAGGTATTGGCTTACATATACATAATGTGCGTGCGACAGGATCGCATATTCGCGGAACAAACGGGACGTCTAATGGAATTGTGCCCATGTTGCGTGTTTTTAATAATACTGCGAAATATGTTGACCAATGCATTATACCGACAACTATAATATATACAACTGATGGACCCAAACAAATACAAAATTGTACTGTAGGACAAACCGCTATTTTTAATATGAATGGAAAATCAGAAATTATAAAAGATGTTTTAGAACATCATTATGAAGGTGAATTATTAGAAATAGAAACAATGCATTCTTTTTTTCCACTTAATATTACTCCTATGCATCCATTATATGTATTGAAAGGTCAAGAAAAGGGATTAAATTATAATGTTATAAGAAATCGTTTAGATAAAAAAATAATTGATTTTGAATGGTGCGATGCAGGCGAATTAACTACAAAAGATATGGTAGTTTATCCTATACCAAATCATTTTATAGATAAAAAAGAAATTACAGAAAATGATTGTTATATGTACGGTATTATTTTAGGTGATGGTTGTATGAACAATAAAGATGGAAATGGATATGTTTCAATGCATACTATAAATAAAAAGCATATTCGTGATTTTATAGAAAAATATTTTCAAGAAAAAATTGTAGATTACAAAATTATTGTAGATGGAAATACTACCCGTTTGAGATGGAATCGCGCGGTTCATCTTCCATTTAGATATAATGATTTTTACGATGAAACTAAAGAAAAAAGAATTCATGGAAAATGGTTGAATTTACCAACAAATAAAATTAAATATATATTGAAAGGATTAATTCATACCGACGGTTGTATTGATAAAGAAATTGTTTTTGATAATACTTCTTTGGATTTAATTCAATCATTAAAATTTATATGTTTAAAAATGGGAATATTAACAAGTGGTTATATTCGTGACAGAGTCGGTGAAAGTCACGAAACTGAAAAAGGAATAATTGAGAATAAAAAAATTTCATATTGTTTAAGAATTCCAAAAACTAAAGAAATATGCGATTTATTTGGAATTGAATATTCTGAAAAACAATTTTTTAAATTTTTCAAATATAATAATTACTTGTTATCAAGAGTAAAATCTATAAAAACTATGAATTATAATGGAATTTTATATGATTTACAAATGAATGATCAACATGATTATTTATTAGAGACTGGATTAGCTCATAATGGTGGCGGAAAACGTAATGGATCATTCGCAATTTATTTGGAACCATGGCATGCAGATATTGAAATGTTCCTACAGATGCGTAAAAATCACGGTGACGAAGAATTGAAAGCGCGTGACCTCTTTTATGCTCTCTGGATTCCCGATTTATTCATGGAACGAGTTAAAGCGAATAGTACATGGACATTGATGTGTCCAGACGAGTGTCCTGGACTCGCAGATGTATATGGCGACGCATTTGTTGAATTGTATGAGACATATGAAAAAACTGGCAAAGGTCGTGTAACAGTGCAAGCGCGCGAATTATGGTTCAAAATTATGGACGCACAAATGGAAACAGGCACTCCATATCTTTGTTATAAAGACGCCGCAAACAAAAAATCCAATCAGAAGAATTTGGGCACAATTAAATCAAGCAATTTATGTAGTGAAATTATACAGTACTCTGACCATAAAGAGACCGCAGTTTGCAATTTGGCATCCATTGGTCTTCCAACATTCATTGACACAATAACTCAAACATTCAATTATGAAAAATTGCACGAAGTCGCAAAAGTCGTAACCCGCAATTTGAATCGTGTAATTGACGTCAATTATTATCCAACAGAAAAAACAAAGCGAAGCAATATGAGACATAGACCTGTTGGCATTGGCGTTCAGGGTCTAGCGGACGTATTCATGATTTTAGGACTGCCTTTTTACAGTGATGAAGCAAAATTGATAAACAAGCATATTTTTGAAACGATTTATCATGCAGCTCTAGAACAATCATGTGAACTCGCGGTAGAAGAAGGTGCATACGACACATTTGTTGGATCGCCTGCTAGCGAAGGTGACCTACAGTTTGATTTATGGAACGTGGAAGTTGACCAGACTAGATATGATTGGTATAGATTAAAAGAAAAAATACAAAAATTTGGATTGAGAAATTCATTACTGTTGGCACCTATGCCTACAGCATCAACTTCGCAGATTCTCGGATTTAATGAATGTATTGAGCCTATTACATCTAATATTTATTCAAGACGAACAAATGCAGGTGAATTCGTGTTAGCAAACAAATATATGATGAATGATTTAATAAAACTTGATTTATGGAATGAGCGAATAAAGAATCATATTATTGCCAATAATGGATCTATACAAACACTCGAAATGGTGCCACAGGAAATTCGCGATAAATATAAAACAGTGTGGGAAATTCCTATGCGCAACTTGATAGACATGGCGGCTGATCGCGGGGCATTTATTTGCCAATCACAGAGTTTGAATTTATGGTTAGAAGATCCAACATATGCTAATTTGACGTCTATGCATTTTTATGCATGGCAAAAAGGATTGAAAACTGGGATTTATTATTTGAGAAGAAGAGCGCGTCACCAGGCACAACAATTTACAATTGAACCTGAGAAAACGCAACATTCTGTTGGTTCAGAAGAAGAATATGTTTGCGAAATGTGTTCTTCATAATTTATCGGTTAAAAAGTAACAGTTACCTAATTAATTACGTATAAAACGTATAAATAAATATAAGACATAATATATAATTATGTCTTATAAGAATGAATCAATAGATAAAAATATAGCAAATTTAGGAAAAGAACATAGTGATATTGTATCAACTGCAGGTTCTCATTCAGAATCAGGTCCTGTTAAAATGGTTTATACAAATTCGCAAAATCACCCACCTATTAATAATAATATTTATAATAATACTATAATAGAAATACCGCGTTTTGAGTATCCAAAATTTAGATATGATTATGGATGGCCAGATTATTCTTACACAAGACCTTTATATATTGAAAGATATCCGAATTTATATAAAGTTAGAGACGATGATCGTATTTCGCAGTTTTTCATTGGTTCGGTTACTGTTGTTGGTCTATTTATATTATACCGCATTTTAGAAAAAAATAAATAAATTATTTACGCATACCTAGATCTGGAATAACTTTTCATATAATTTTTATATTGTTCAGTTGCTATTTTTTTTTGCCATTTTTTGGAATATTTTTTGCTTTTTGTTTTACTATTTTTAAATCCACCTACAAGACGTTTTTGTGTATTTCTAAAATGTTTTCGTGTACATCTAACACGTTTTCTTGTTTTTTTGCCACCACTTTTTTTTTCATCTTTTTTATCTTTTTCATTTTTTTCATTTTTTTCTTTTATTACTATTTTATATGGTTGTTTTTTTTGTTTTTGTGTTATATCAATATGGTAAATTGGAGCTTTTCTCATATTTTTTATTACACTTTCTGAAACAGGATGTATCAAAGAAGTAGACAAATCATGTAAACGATAAAACGGGGAACTACTAACAGGAGTTATTGATTCACTACTACTTTGAACATTCATTATTTTTTCCAAAAAAGAAACATCCAATAATCTACCTAATCTACCTAATAATCTATTTTGTCTTACTCCGTCACGATAACCATCTAGTATCGGGTCTGTTTGTAAATAATTAAGTGTTAATGGTAGTTCACCATTGAATAATATTTTAAAAGTAGCTAGTCTATGTTCAGGGTTGGTAATATGACTGTTTATAGTATTAAATATAATTAAAATTGTATCTTCATTTATTGCAAGATACTTTTTATGCATTACTTCTACAACAATTTTTAATATAGCTAATAGAGTAATATCAATATTTTCAAGTGTTAGATTTATATCATCACTTTGATTCAGTATCTCAATAACTTGTCTGTCAAACATTTGATGTATTTCTTCTTTAAGTGATTCATGTAACATATTTGTTTCTTCTATTTTTGCTAACAAAATTAATTCTTCAAGTTCTCTTCTTTCATCTTCAGATAGTGTTTCCATATTATATAATATATGTATATATTACATTTCGCTAATAATTTCTTTAACACTTTCTAAAGCACCTTCTGTCCAACCTTGATTACGGCTTACTAATTCACCTACTACAAATATATTATCATATGGTCTTTGCGCTTTTCTAATAAATTCTTCGCGTGTTTTATAAGACTTGGACAAAGGTTTGTAATAATGTGTGCCATAATTCCAATAAAATGTGCGAATTCCAATTAAATGAAGAGAATCTCGAGGTAATTTCAGCAAATTTTCCAGAAGGTTCTCATAAAACTGTCTATTTTGCGCAGTATTTTCTATCCTATTTTTCAATGCCAATGAACTTGCATTGTCATTGTAAACTATCATATAAACACCATTATCTGGATCAATCGGTATTATTTTCTGTATTGGAAAATCTACGTATGTGAATCTTGGCAAAACTTCTTTCAATATGCTAACAGATGCTTTATCAAATTTGCCATATACGCGCATGAATGGTTGTGGTTCTATGTCTTTGTATATCGCGTTTTTGGGAAAAACTTGGCGTAATGTGTCCACTGTTGTCGCTATTACTACTTTTTTTCCTGCAAAAATTTGCGGATGATTTGACAAGTTTGATACAGTTTTTACGTTAATTTCAGTATCGTACTGTTGGATACCTGTTACTTTTTTGCCGAAAATGAAGTTGGATGTGCCTACAGAATTATATAAGTGCTGGACAAGATCGTGCCAAGCAACTGAAAATGCTTTCCAGCCACCTAAATTGTCTTCCATTCCATATTCGTATATTGTCTCGTATGCATCTTCGTGCTCGTAATCAGTGAACCCCGTGGAATTGAGGAATCTGTTGTAATCAGTTTCACCGAGAACGTGTTTTGCAAATTGCCGGAATGTCTGTGGATTCTCGCGCATGTGAGTCTTGTGTTTTTCGTATTCTTTTTTGAGTAGACGCATTGTTTCGGGTACGTCAATTGTTCGGATTGTTGCAATGTGATGTTCTACCATGTAGTGTTTTACAGGCATTTTAAAATGTCGCATGAGTTCGGCGAGCAATTTGTCTTTTTTTGTGCGGCCTATTCCTGCGCCAATTGAGATTTTCGTCCCATAGAATAATTCTGTGTTGGCACGACCGCCAAGATGTTGCTTGTTATTTTTTTCAATTACTAACAGGGATATTTTGGGATTTTGTGATTTAAGTAAAAATGCGGTATATAATCCTGCCATTCCTGCGCCGACAATGATTACGTCGTATATTTTTTGCATTTGTTTAATATATATTGATTTTTTTATTTTTTATTTTTGATTATAATTGCAGTTATTTATAATATAATTAAAATAAACAATATAAAATTATATAATTTACAATATTTATTATATTATGGCTTATGAAAATTATGAAATTATTTGTAATAAAAATTATAATTTAGATGTTAAAGATTGGAATTTTAAATCTAATTCTGAATATACTAAAGTATTAGAACATGTTAATAATCAACAAGCAAATTTATATTTAAAACAAATTATTTCGGAATTTGAAGATATATACATTAATAATAAATTTACATTGATTGATATTTGCAATAAAAATGATTTGTATGGTAAGACTATAAAGAATGATTTTGTTAATTTTACATCATGTAGTCCTTCTAATTTAAGATATATTTATCAAAGTTTTAAAATACTTAGTTATATAAATTCATTAGGATTGAATAATATTGATTTTGTAGAAATAGGCGGTGGATATGGTGGATTATGTTTTTTTATTAATAAATTAGCAGGAATATTTAATATAAATATTAAAAGTTATACAATATTTGATTTATTGTATCCATCATTATTAACTAAAAAATATTTATTAAATTTAGGAATTGAAAATACAAACCATTATCAGTTGAATAATTTTCAAAATATAAGCAAAAATAGTTTTTTAATTAGCAGTTATGCATTTAGCGAATTGCCTGAAAATATAAGAATAGAATATCAAGAAAAAATAATTAATCCGTATACTATTCACGGATTTATAGCTTGGAATGGAGTTTCTGTTTATAATTTTAAAAAAAATACAAATTTAAAAATTATAGATAATTTTTATACACAAATATTTAATAATAAAAGTTGTCCATATGTTTTCTTTTAATTTTTTTATTAAATATAATATGTAATAAAAAATTGAATTATATTTAGATGTGAAATATAATTTTAAAATTAAAAAATATAGTGCTTACATATTTGTATAATTTCTTCTGGAATTGGAGAACCCAAAATAAAGTATTGCCAAATGAATCTATAACTGGTGGAACTTTTATATCAAATATTATTTTGTCAAAAGATTATTCAAACAAAAAATATTATGGATTATGTAAAAAAATCAGAAATTTTGAGTCATTATCATTGAAAGAATTATTGTATTTGAATGAACTATCACAAGAAAATTTAATAGAAATTATAGTTATGTATAATAAACATGCTAAAAATATAAAAAATATTTTGATTCAGAAGATGTTTGATATTATATTTACACTCTTTCCCATAATTGATATATTTCAGGGTTGTCAATATTGTAACAAAATGTGTATATAATTTTATCTTCATTTTCTAAATCAACATAAAATCCTGTGTAAGTTTCATATGATACATAATCGCTAACATGCCTGTCAATAATTACTTCGTAAACACGATTATATTTGTGGTTCAATTCAATTTTCGGAATTCTGCGTAATAAATAATATCTTTCGTCGTTTTTGGAAATCTGATTCATGTATTTTCCATTTCTGAGTTTTGTCGTCATTTTCTTTGTTGAATTATTTTATAACATATAAAAATAAATGGTATTTTATTCAATTTTTTGAATAAAATAAATAAAGAATAATATTAATGTATGCGTTTATATATTTCTATTGCAACTAAACCACCTAAACATTGTGTAACAATAATAGGAATAATAGATGCCATATCAAAATTGACGTCATATTTTTCTTTATAAAATGCAGTGGCAATTGTTGCAGCAGGATTTGCAGTAGTTTTGGCGAATGCATATAATATTGCAAATGCTGCACCAATTGCTAGAGGATTTGCAGAATATATAATAGTAAAAACAATAAAAAGAGAACCTGTGAATTCAGTTAAATACTGGAAATATTGCATTATATATTTGTATTTTATTTTTAACAATTACATAAATAAAGTGTAATTAAATTCAATGTGATATTACCAGATAATGCAGTTACTGAAATATAACGATATGGTATTGTTCCATATTTGTATATGTCTCCTAAAATAGATAAATCGGTTGTATTATATGATGGAATTACTATTTCTTGTGATACATTTGCTGGCGCAATTAGATTTGTATAACTATATAATAAAATTCCTATTTGTCCTAGTGTGTTTGATCCATAAATAGCATATCCTTCTATAGTTTGAATGCTGCCTATTTTTATTTTTGGATCTTTGCATTTTAAACTTTTCTTTCTTATAAAATCTCCTAAGTCAATTTGAGCAAAATGTGTATTATCAATTTCATTATCTATTGTATCTACAAAACCTATTCCATTTTCAGTTGATGGCGTTTGACCAGTTCTTACATATAATTTTTTTGGATTTCCACTTATATCAAATCCATAAACCATAAAATTTATTGCATTTGGTATATTATATATTATTTTTACATCTTGTTGTCCGGGTATTAATGTTGAAAATGTATTAATATATTCTATGCAACTACAATCGTATATTCCTGATTCTGTTTGTAATCCTAGTCCTGGTAGTCCTGGTAGTCCTGGTATTCCTTGTAGTCCTTGTAGTCCTTGTAGTCCTTGTAGTCCTTGTAGTCCTTGTAGTCCTTGTAGCCCTTGTAGTCCTTGTACTCCTTTCTCTCCAGTTGGTCCTGTAAAACCTGTTGAACTATCACCTTTGGGACCAGTTGGTCCAGTAGAACCTGTTGTTCCACTAGATCCCGAATCACCTTTTGGTCCGGTGGAACCATTAGAACCTTTAGGTCCCGAATCACCTTTTGGGCCAGTGGAACCTTTTTCTCCATTTTCACCAGGACATCCATTTTCTCCGTTTTCACCATTTTCTCCTTTATCTCCATTTTCCCCTTTTTTACCATGACATCCATCTTCACCTTTTTCACCTTTTTCACCTTTTTCACCACTTTCACCAGTTTCACCTTTCTCGCCATTTTCTCCATGATATCCCTTTTCACCTTTTTCGCCTTTTTCGCCTTTTTCACCTTTTTCACCATGACATCCTTTTTCACCTTTCTCACCTTTCTCACCATGAAAACCCTTTTCACCTTTCTCACCTTTCTCACCATGACATCCTTTTTCTCCATTACATCCTTTTTCACCTTTCTCACCTTTTTCGCCAGGATATCCATGTCGTCCTTTTTCCCCTTTTTCACCTTTTTCGCCTTTTTCCCCTTTTTCACCATCTTGTCCATCTTGTCCATCTTCACCATCTTGCCCATCTTTACCATCTTCACCATCTTGCCCATCTTGTCCATCACGGCCATCTTTGCCATTTCTTCCATCACGACCATCCTCACCATCTTTTCCATCTTTTCCATTTTCACCATCTTTTCCATCTTTTCCATCACGTCCATCACGTCCATCTTCGCCGTCTTCACCGTCTTTTCCATCTTTTCCATCACGTCCATCTTTACCGTCTCTACCACACTTTCCATCTTTTCCGTTTTCACCGTCTTTTCCGTCACGTCCATCTAATCCACTTTTTCCATCTTTTCCATTATGACATTTTTCATTATTTTTAAGTTTTTTACATTTATTTCCAGCTCTATTTTTATCGCTTTTACATATTTTTTCCGATTTATAGTTTTTTCTATTTTTATCATTATAATCATAATCATAATTTTTATCGCAAGTATTATCGTACCCGGAATCAGAGTCAGAACTAGAACATGCAGATTTATGCATTTATAAATTAATACAATATATTTATTTTTCTCTAAATAAACTCATATATGGTGTAGTAAAAATACAATTGTACTAAAAAAACTACAATTGTATTATTTGGAATTTTATTTTTGTAAAGGATTAATATTTATTATTATTATATTTTCATTTTCGCATTTTTCATTTTCATTTTTATCAGTAATTTTTTTGATACATTTCTCATATCTATTATAATTACTATTACAAGTATTACTATTACAATATTCTATTGGTTTTTCATAACAATAAAAATATTTTTTTTCATAACAATTATTATCTCTTTTTTCACATTTTCTACAAGAACACCCTCTATTTTTTCTTCTATTTTTTTCATAACAATCACTGCAATTACAATGTTTATATTTTAATCGCCTATTTTTTTCATAACAATCATCGCAATTACAATCTGACATTTATATTATATAAATACATTTTATTTTTACTAAATGCCTACTCATATATGATTTGTAAATTACTATTATAATTACAATTTTACAATATTAATATACAAAAAAAATATAATATCATATATTTATCATACATTTATACATTTAAAGATTCATTATAATTCATTGTAAATTTGTAAAATTCACTCTCATTTTCTATAATCGCATAATTTATTGGCGTCTGAATTGATACATAAATAACATATATCTTATTACTTATATCCGATTTATATAATGCATAAACGTTATATCCAGATCCAGATTCTCCAAATATTATATAATTTTCTTCTATTTCACCATTTTTCAATTCCCTATATTTCAAAATACCAGTGTCTATTTCACCAATAGAAATATTTCCCAAAATATTTTCATAGTTCGTAGGTTCATTTGTTTTGATAAATTCTTCCAAATAAGAAATTTGCTTTTGTGATAATTGTAAAGACATTTTATTTGTGCATATAATTTCATATAAAAAATATTTTCAATTTTTTATTTATACAGTTTATAAATAAATATAAAAATATAGAATTATCTATTTTATTATAATTATGTTTATTATTTTTCTGTTGGCACTATTTTCAGTTATTGAATCAAAACAACAAACGAGATTATGTTCAGATTGCAAATATTTCGTTCCGGGTCCTTCAATACAACAAGGAAAATGCAAATTATTTTTGAATTTATGTGATAATCATCCGTTAGAACCACAGGAAAATACATTATGGACAGTGCCAACAGAATATAATGAATCTACTGCCCATTATCATTATTGTTTCGTTGCGCGTTCATCTAAAAATATGTGTGGGAGAAATGGCAAATGTTTTTCCAAAATTCGCGGATCTAATACTAATATATGATTCATTTATTCAATTCTGCTTCTCTTATATATTGTAATCCATGTGGATTTGTTATAATAAAATGTATTGTAGACATTATATATCCAGCTGAAACAGTAATGCGTGAATTATTTTTACTTACTTCATTTATTATTTTATTTACTTTTTCAAATATTTTGAATATTTCAGGGTCATCAATCATACTTACCTTATTTAATCTATAAACTGCTTTCCAGCCATTCATATCAGATATAGTATAATATGCTCTTTCAAATATTGTACGTATTAATGGATCTCTGTAAAAACTAAAATCCATTTTTATTAAGTTCTGTTTATATATTTGTCTAATAAAATTTATTAGTTTTAATCAATTTTTTACATTATAATAAAAACAAATGGTGTGTGCATGATTTATTGGATTTTGATTAAATCGTTAAAAAAGAAATTAGGGGCAAAAGCGTTCCAAATTTTTTTTGGAAGGTATAATATTATTGAAAAAAATAATAATATTATATATATATTTATGTCTCATCGTAAATTAAACGCAATTACAACAAACATTATAGATGAATTGCTTTATAACGGAAAACCAGTTATTGAAAAAAATATAATTATTTCTGATATTTCAAATACTGTTTCTATAACAACAACACCTGGTTCTGTCCAATATCAAAATACTATTATATTAAATGCATCTGGAAATTCATTAAATAGTAGTAATTCTGGATTTTTTGTTGATCCAATTAATAATTTAGTACAACATAGCGTTTTAGGATATAATTCAATTACTCGTGAAATTACTTATTGGGATATTTCAAATTCTTACGGTTCAACAGGTGAAACTGGAACAACTGGTGCAACCGGAACAACAGGCACTACAGGCACTACAGGTGCAACTGGAACAACAGGTCCTGTAGGCACAGGATTCACAGGATGTACAGGTATTACTGGCACAACCGGCACAACTGGCACGACCGGCACAACTGGAACAACAGGAAATACAGGACCAACAGGTATTTCTGGTGATAAATTTTTGACACAAACAATAAATGCATTAAATTTAAGTTCATTGACTCTTTATTCTGATATTAGTTTTTCTGTTGGCATTGGATTAGCTTATGTTTCAGGAAACTCTGTTATAGTTGTAGATTCTGTAAATCGTAACAATCGTTTTGAAGGAACAATTTCAAGTTATAATTATAATACAGGAGCTGTTGTTATTAATAATGTTCAAAATATTACAGGCACATTGAACAATAGTCCAATGATTTATAATATGAATTTGGATGGAATAGATGGTCCAACAGGATGGACTGGTTCAACTGGTTCTACAGGATCAACTGGTAAAACAGGTGCAACTGGGTCTACAGGTGCAACTGGGTATACGGGATCTACTGGATCTACCGGACTAACAGGACCAACAGGTATTGCAGGTGACAAATTTTTGACACAAACAATAAATGCATTAAATTTAAGTTCATTGACTCTTTATTCTGATATTAGTTTTTCTGTTGGCATTGGATTAGCTTATGTTTCAGGAAACTCTGTTATAGTTGTAGATTCTGTAAATCGTAACAATCGATTTGAAGGAACCATTTCAACTTATAATTATAATACAGGAGATGTTGTTATTAATAATGTTCAAAATATTACAGGCACATTGAACAATAGTCCAATGATTTATAATATGAATTTGGATGGAATAGATGGTCCAACAGGATGGACTGGTTCAACTGGGCAAACTGGAAATACAGGAAATACTGGACCTACTGGTCAAGGATCAACCGGATCAACCGGATCAACCGGATCTACCGGATCTACCGGATCTACAGGAAATACTGGATCAACAGGATCTACAGGATCTACAGGAAATACTGGACCTACTGGTCAAGGATCAACAGGAAATACTGGATCTACTGGAAATACTGGATCAACTGGTCAAGGATCTACTGGATCTACAGGAAATACTGGATCTACCGGACCAAAAGGAGAAGCATTTGTATTAAGTGGACAAGGAACTGGTTCTATTTTATTACAAAATCAAAATAATTCAAATTATTATTACAATGATAATTTACAAATTGTAGATAATATTATAAGTATTTCTGGCGATTTTTTACCTACATTAACAAATAAATATTCGCTAGGTTCTACAGGTTCTCATTGGAAAGAACTTTATGTTGGTCCAGGTTCCATAAATATAGAAGGACCTCCTGGTTCTACAACAGTTGCTACAGTTGGCAGTGATAGAAGTGGTGTAGTTTATACAGAATATGGTTTAGCAACTCCATATTTGAACTTAGGACCTTATATCGGTTCAGATGGTGCTGTAGGTGGATGGCAAATATATAGTGTTGTTCCAGATGTTTCTGTTAATAATGCTAATTTTGTAATGCCTACAGATTTAGTTGCACGTGTTAATGGTCCAACTGGTTTAACTGGTCCTGCATTTTCTTTGCTAGGAAAAACTGGAACCACAGGTGAAAAAGGATCTACTGGAACAACAGGAATAACCGGATCAACTGGAACAACCGGAACAACCGGTGAAAAAGGACCTACTGGAACAACCGGAATAACTGGATCAACTGGAACAACCGGACCTACAGGAGACATCGGTACAGGACCTACTGGAACAACCGGAATAACCGGATCAACCGGAACAACCGGACCTACAGGAGACATCGGTACAGGACCTACCGGAACAACCGGAATAACTGGATCAACTGGAACAACTGGACCTACAGGACAATATGGTACAGGACCTACCGGAACAACCGGTATAACCGGATCAACTGGTCCTCAAGGTTCTCAAGGTACAAATGGTAGTTCTGGTGGATTAATATTATTTTTAATTCCAGATGCATCCTATAATAATGTTACTGATTTATCTGGATTGCTAACATCAACACCTAATTTTATTGCAAATCCGAATGTTCTCACATGCTCCACATCATCAACGCCTTTTTTACTTGGTAATTTTTATAGTGCGTCTAATTCATTGCAAAGCCGTATTATCAGTCCTGGAGTATGGGACTTAAATTTGTGGGCATATACAAATTACTCTGGTGCCGATACTACAAGTGTATATGCGAAATATTATTATACAGATTCTAGTGGAAATAATCCTGTATTAATAATAGATGGTTCTCAAAATGATGTTGTTATAACAAGTACAAATATTCAACAATGGACAATTTCAAATTATATACCTGCAACTACTTTACCTGATTTAACATATAAAATATTAATCAAAATTTATGTAGTACAAAATAAAGGAGCATCAAAAACAGCATATCTTTATTTTAACAGTGATGATACTCCATCACATATTCATACTACATTATCTATATCAGGAGTTACAGGATCTACAGGACCTACAGGATCAACAGGATCAACAGGAACAACAGGACCTACAGGACCTACAGGAGCTATTGGAACAGGACCAACTGGACCACAAGGACCACAAGGATCTAATGGTACAGCAGGAACATCTTCTTATTATAGTACATCTTCATTGAATAATGGACCAGTAAATGCAAGTAATGGAACAACATTTGTTAATATATTTTATGGAACAACAGGTATTACTGGATCTTATTATGGTTCATTATATACAGAACCATATACAATAAATGGTACAGTAACAGGACCTACAGGAAATCATCTAGTTAATGCGGAATCTGGAGATATTACATTTGATTTATCAACAAATTACGTAATTTCAACAGCAGGTTTATATAATATATTTGGAACATTGCTATTTAATATAAGTAATACTACTAATAATCAAATAAATCTTCGAGGTATAAGAACAAGCGGAGCAAACACAACTATTATTTACAGATCAAATACTGAAGGATCACATGGTAGTAATACAACAGGAAGTCAATATGGACAAACAATTCCATTTTCATTTTTATATAATTTTAGTGCAGGAGACAAATTAAGATTTGAATTTACTTGCGGAGTAACATCTACAAATTGTATGCAAGGATCTAATTTTAATATTTATAAATTAGCATAAAAAAAATTGATTCACTTTTTTTGCCAACAGTAAAAAGTACTTTAACCAATCAACACAAGCTATTTAAAACCATGATGCACACTATGAACGATTTTGAACGTTACGCTACTACTGAATTTGAAGCCGCAGATGACATATCGAATCCCGGACCAAGATTTACTCTAGCTGACTTGGCTGTTCCGGAAGAGATAGTTGAAGCTATGCGCATACAAAAACTTGTTGCGCCTCAATTGCCAATGATATTGCTTCCTAACAATTTCGAATGCGCGCACGGCTCTCTGGAGGAGCTTATTGCCAATACTCGGGGAACACTAGAGTCCCTATCAGTGAACTACGAATTTGTTGAGAGAGACTGCTTCTTCAAATTGTTGATCGACAATGAAACCGAATACTGTGAGATCAATTTACGCATTTTCAAAAAAAACGGAACTAGCGGAGAATTTGTTGTTGAACTACAGAAAATGTCGAAAGAGAGCTGTGGATTCACGTTCAATAGAATATTATACGAACTTCGCAACAAGCTGGAGAAGAATTAATAAAATTCTGTAAGTGATTACTAGAAATATAATTGATATATGAGATTTATATAAAAAATCTTATATATAGAAAGATTTTGTAAAATATTAAGTCTATAATACAAAAAACAAAAAAAATATTGTCTATTCGTTAATTAACTTTATATTTTAGGTTATAGGAATCAACTTGCTAACAAGGTAATTTATTATATATATATTGTATTTCGCGTACTAACTTTTATTTTAGGTTTTTTTTACAGAATATTTTGAATAACTATCCAAAACACCTTTAAAATAATATTCTTTTGTAGGTTCAAACTCATTTTTTACACGATTCAATATGAAAATTTCAACATATGTACCTGGTTCATCAATAGTTGCTTGTATAGCTTTGTCTTTTTCAATATAAATCTTGTTTAGATTGAAAACACGTCCATAATCAACTCCCCTATGAATATATAAATATTTTTCTTCCATTTGTTGTTTGTTAATTGTTGTTGTTTTTATAAGAATAATAATTATAATATTTTTTTTTTCAATTTTTACATTTTTCAAAAAATTGATATATTTTTTACCAAAAATAAAAAATATATAAACAACACGAACGAACGTACAAAATATTAAAATGCAAAGATCACAAACTCAATCAATGGAATTCCACAATACTACTGAACTATCAGTTGCTATTTACTCTTGGATTTCAGATAATGAACAAATAAGTACACATAGAGGTGTAATCATTCCAGCAAATACAAAGCAAACCGTTTATTCTGATACTGGCGAATGGATATTGAGTTCAGAATTTTACGACAAAGAAAACAATGATGCATGGAGTAATGAAGGACTTGAACAATTTTATAGAATAGCAAAATTTCAAAATGAACCTTATTTCACTAGTGGTAGTTATACGTTTAATTTTATAGAAGAATCGTTTAATATACAGTATAATGATGGAGTTATTACATGGTCAAGAATAAACAAAGTTGCTCAAGATTAATTTTGAAAAGTGCTAACAGAATTATTTATAATTTATAGACATCATTTGGTAATTGTAGTTTTTATTTTTTTTTATTATTTCACTTCTTAGCACTTCGTAACAAAAAGCGCATTTAATATGAGTTGAAATGAAAATTATAATAAATCTTAAATTATATAAATACAATATATAATTTATAATTAATAAATGAAGGAAAAAATATTTATTGGTATTATTGGTGGTATTTCAATAATTGCAACTAGTATTCCAATATATAATTATTATATATTACCGGTTATTAGACATAAGGAAATGATGGATAAAATAGATGGATTTGATAAAAGATTAAAAAAATTAGAAAAATAATATTTATATATTTTACCATATTATCTACCATTATTTAAACCATTGAAGAATTATAATGTCCCATTTTAAATCTTTACTGGTATAAATCAGTTTAATCACCATAAAATTTGGTCCGCATAATATCCGGGTGTTCCTACGCGATGCCGGTCTTTTTCATGCCTGATTTTATATCTTGTTCTGTGAGAATTAGCGGATTGTTTGCCTTCTTTTCGCATAAACGTCGGATAATCGCCATATCCAGTTGCGCCTATAGATGCGATTTTTTTACCTTGTTTAAATACGTCCAATTTTTTCGCTGGATTTTTAGAACGCTTTATAGTAACTCCTAGTTTTCTGGCTTTGGATCGCGAATATTGTGTAATTGTATATGCCATTATATATTATACAATTATTTTATATATCGTAAAATAATTGGACGGTTTCAACACCATTTCATTTTTATTGTCGATTTTACAGTGATTTACAAATATAATATAAATTATATTATTATATTATGTATATTATTTCAGGTGCAAGCTTCCATATAATTGCTATATCTTTTTTCGTATATATATTTGTCAACCTTTTTGAGAATATGATTCACTACAATATTGGCAGATTTAGTAATAAAGAAACAAAACTCGAACTACCAAGTAAAAAAGATTTTATAAAAATAGCTGTTGTAATGTGTATATTCGCGTTAATACAAGGTTTATTAACAAATTTTTTCAGTAAATATGTCAAAACATAATAACAATGTTGTATAAAAGTAGGTGTTTGAAATAAAATAAAATATTGTAAAAATTGAACAAAAATTGCTAAAAAATATAAAACCAAAACTTAAAAAATGCAACAACAAGTTACAAGAACCAGTACATCGCATGATATCAAATATCTTATCGGCACATCACAAGAAAATACGTTTCTAAATTTTGAGCCAAATCGCGATATAAATTCGTCCAATGCCCGTATTCGCATTCCAGAACACCAGCGCTATTACTGCTGGGACGTGTCAAAACAAGAACCTCTCATTGACACAATTATGATTGGATATCCTATGCCGCTCATGGTATTAACTCAACATACAGTGCCTACAGGATCACGTTTGCTTCACGTGCAAGACGGTCAACAAAGATTGATTACATTGCAAAATTATCTGTTGGACAAATTCACATGGAATAACAAAAAATATTCGGAACTGGATATGGAAGAAAAACTTGTATTCTTAGGATACAAAATAAATTGCGAAATAATTGAAGATCCTACTCCAGATCAAGTCGCCGAAATATTTGAACGTCTAAATTGCGGAAAACCACTAACAGATAATGACAAATTTTGGAATAGACGAAATTCACCCGTCATTGATTTCATAATGAACCAGCTTATAGCGCATGAAACATTGCGCGAAGGATTCAAGAAATATATTGGACATATAGGAAGTGGAAAAAAAAGATCGCAATTGAGCGATATCGTAGGTGCAGTCGTGGCTATACTTACAGATTCAATATATAATATAAGAACTTCGTTTGAACGTATTGGACCGCATCTTCATATGGTGCTTACAGATGAAAATAGACAACTTGTGATTGATGTATTTCGCGAATATTTTGCAATTATTGAAGATGCAATGTCGAAAAAATCCATTGTAAAACCGCGCAAATTATACGGAAAATTGTCCAATATGTTGGGTATTTATTTGTGCTGGAAATTATCATTTACTAATTGTAAAAGTGAGATTGAAAGATGGACGTGGTATGCTTGGAATATTCAAATACTTACATGGCGATATAAATATTTTGCGCCATTGTCGCCTGGTGCAAGACGAAATATTGATGCAAATGCTTTGAAAGAACGAACGGATTTTATTATGAATCCGAATCCTATTTATTTTCAAAATATTGAAAATAATGAAGAAAGTGAAAATGAAAGTGACAGTGAAAATGACAGTAATAGTTGTGACGATGATGATAGTAGTAATACTAATTAAGTAATAGAAAATAGTATAAACATAATAAAATAATAAATATTAGATAAATTATTAAATGGTTACTAAAGATATGGTTTCTAAAAATTGTATTTTTTTATATGATAAAAAATCAGATGATCAAATATGGATAGATTACGGAGAATTTCACGAATGTCGTGATTTTTATTTTTACGAAAATAATAAATATACTATGTCAGCATTTTTCTCTGTTTATAACGGACTATTACTTATAACATCAAAATATTCATTTGAAATGCCTTATTGTTGGAATTATGAAAAAACTGTGGAAGAAAATTCTATAAAAATTAATGGAATTATTTACTATATTGATGAAAATAATATAACTCAAATTATATTATTTAAAAATACAAAAGAAAAATGGTTCAAATATTTATCTGAAAAAAATCACGTATAATTATTCAATTCTAACTAATCTTATTTTTTCTGTAATTGATTGTTCTGTTTCATTGACGTTTTCATATGCAAAGATTTCCGTATAATTATTCATTTTTTTAAATAATTTTGCAAATGTTACTTCATCATATTCATCTTCTTCTATTTCTATAGAATGTAATTCGGTGTCTATTGTATTTCGAAAAAGATCGTTTGAATATTTCAAAAAAGAAATAATATTATGTTCACTGTATTTTCCAGAATATTCGATATATTTATCATTATCATCCTCATCCTTTTCACATGATACAGGATTACGTGTACCATAGTAATAATATTTTTCTTCATTTGAATCATACAAAATTATAATACGATTATCTGTTTTTCCATCATTATATTTTTCAACTAAATATAAAATATTAAACTTAGGCATAATATTTATTTCTGTTAGTATATTTTTAAATACTTTTATAAAATAAAGTAAAATAATCAAAAAAAAACTAAATTGATATATATAATATATATGTCAATTCATACAAAATATAAAATTGTTGTTTTAGATTCAAATAATGAACCGAAAGAAACAATTTTATTTTCAAAAGAAGGTGATAATGAGGAAAAAATTCACCCTGATGACACAATACAGATTATAAAAAAGAAATTTTTAAAAGAATACATGAAAATAAAACCTATTTCATATGAAGAAATTTATATGTTTAGTCATATTTCAAAAGAAGTGCTAACAGAATCATTTTTCAATTCTATTTCTAATTCAGGTAAATATATAAATAGCGATATATTGAATCAGGTTCTCTCTAATTTAGATATAGATCTAGAAATTGATCCGAATAAAGATAAATATTCATACGAAGATTTTTTCAATTTAATGGGAAATAAAAATACATTAGACCTCGAATATAAAATATCGCTTGATCGTAAATTTCAATCAAAAACCGAAGAATATTTTTCTGCAAATCCATTTGATATAATAAGTGGAAGCGCGAATATTTTTACAGACAAAGCGAATAATCCGATAATAACTTTAGATAATCAAGTTCTCTTAACTAACAATAGTGCCAAATTTATAGATGATACTATTTATGTATGTTTGGCGGAAGATGTTCTTAACTATTGTTGTGAAGAAAATGGATGGGACGATTATTCAATATTGAAAATGTATTATTCTCGAATGATAACGACTTATGAAATTAATAGTCAGGAAGATTTTATGCAAAATCGTCAGAAAATGATAACAGAAACGGGTAAAATGATTAATGAATATACGTTTCAAATGACGAAAATAGTGGATTTATTTTATAATATACATGAAAATGCCAGTACTAATATTGAATATACGCAACGCGGAATCAAAGAAATTAGTATAAGGATAGTGCCTACAGTTGCAATTGGATTGCCTCTAGAATCTATATTTAAAAAAATACATGCAACAAAAACGACTCCTTTTATTAAATTCAATCCTGGTTTTCGCCGTGAAAATATATATCGTATTTATTGTGATAAATTGAGCAAAAAAGGCGAAAAAGTGCCATATATGAAAAAAAATTTGATTTTGCGTTTAGCAAAAGAACTTGGTCGCAAAAAAATTATTTCATTTTACACATATGATACAGATTATGAAATTTATGTTGATTTAGAAAGCAATGGAAACGTAAAAATACGCGGATTTTGGTATAAAGAAGCAGTAAATATTGAAAATATTAATAAACAATTTAGTGAAAAAGCTAATCCGATTATTTCAAATATTAATAATTTATTATCTTCTAGTGGACACAGTATTGCATTATTGGAATCTCTTAATCAGAATAATATTAATATCGAAGAAGTTACTTATTTTTGGGAAACTCGTGTGAATCCTAACAGTATTATATTGAATAAATTGGTGAATTGTTTGGTTCCTATATTTGAAATATATGATATTGATGCGAAAATAGAAGGCGATGAAGGCGTCGAATTGCGATTCAAACGTGTTGATAATTATAGAAATATGGATGCAAAAGAAATATTCATAAATGAAATATTCAAAAAAACAGAGGATCTAGATAAAATAAAGGATTTACTAATTGAAAAATTCCGTTTATCAGAAGAAGAAGCAATACAACAAATAGTGGATTTTACGAAATATAATAAAGGAAACGATATTTCCGATAGTCCTGGTTTTCCTATTTTCATGAAAATAGATAATTTTAATGGCGCAATTTTCAAAGCGCAAGTAACTATTTCAAAAAATATTGAATATATTGATATTTTGAATATGTATATTGAAGGTATTTTAAGAATTACACAAAATAAAACGCAGAAACATTTGTTGAAAGAAATTAGTAATTTATGTTTATCTAAAAAAAAAAATACAAAAAGAGAACCTAAAGAACAACAAGTAAATGTTATTAAAAACAGAGAAGCAGTCGAGGATATTAAAACATCGCCTATTCGCAATTTACTAGAAGAACAATTTGGTATTTCAGAAGGAAGTATAGAGTTTGAAGAAGATGAAAAAGAACCTAGTTTGGGTTCTATGGAATTTGAAGAAGGCGAAGAATTCGAAGAAGAACAAGCAAAAGAAAAAGAAAATAGTTTTGGTTCTATGGAATTCGAAGAAGACGAAGAAGAACCAGCAAAAAAAAAAGAAGATAGTTTTGGTTCTATGGAATTCGAAGAAGACGAAGAAAAAGAAGGTGGTAAATTAATAATAGACGAATTTCCTAATAATGAAGATTTTAACAATATTGGATATTATTTTAAGGGAGGTGAGAATAGCGATGAAGAAGACGCAGAAGATGAAGAAGAAGATACAAATGAAATTTATAATGAAAAGGATTTAATTGGAAAAAATATAGGTTCTCAATTAGGCGTTTTACGCCGATTACAAGAGAAAGATCCTGTATTATTTAATTATAGACATTCTGGTGTTAAAAAGGGTAAATATACTATTTATTCACGCGCATGTCAATCAACACTTCAACCTATGGTTTTAACAGATGAGGAAAAAAATAAATTAGATAAAACTAACCCAGATTCTTATGAAAATGCACTTCGTTATGGTTCAGACCCTAAAAAACAATTCTGGTATATGTGTCCAAGATTTTGGTGTTTGAAGACAAATATGCCTATTTCAGAAAAAGACGCAAAATCCGGAAAATGTGGTAAAATTTTACCAAAAAATGCTGAAAATATATTGCCCGGACATTATGTGTATGAATTTGACCGTGATGGAAAAAACACACCCGCATTTTTCAAAGATAATGATCGTCATCCAGACGGATATTGTTTACCATGTTGTTTTAAAAAATCTTGGAATAATCCAGAATTTGCAAACAGACGTGCCGAATGTAAGGTAGTAGATGAAGCAAATGCACAAGAAGAAGCGGAAGAAGGCGAAGAAAAACTGGATGAAAAACAAACCAAAAAACAAAAATTGCAATTAAAAACAAACGAAAACTATATAAGAAATATTGACAAATTTCCATTAGAACCTCAACGTTGGGGATTTTTACCTATAAGTATTCAAAAAATGTTACAAATAAAAAATAATATGTCTAACAGTCGACTTGAATATAATAAAAATACAATGTTGCGTTACGGTATTGAAAGATCAGACAATAAATCATTTATTGGATGTATTGCAGACGTTTATGCTTCAGAAAAAAAACTCAAAATTCCATCTATTCAAGAAATGTGCGATATTTTGGCAAACGCGATTTCTATAGACACATTTTTACAAGCTCATAATGGTTCTCTTCCTTCCATGTTTCAACCAAAACAATATGATTATTCAGAAATAGATTACAGGAAATATGACTCAAGTAAATTCATACAATCAATAAATAAAGAATATGACTCACAAGAAGAATTTATCAATGATACAATTGCAGCATATGAAAATTTCCAACAATTTTTGAGAACAGAAGAATCTATTATTGATTACACATATCTATGGGATATAGTATCAATGCCAAATACACTTCTTTTTCAAAGAGGTATTAATCTCGCTATTTTGCAAATACCAGATAATGATGCAACTGAACATGTCGACGTTGTTTGTCCGACATCAGCATATTCATCTTCAATATATGACACTAGAAAAAACACACTTATTTTGACAAAACGCGACAACGAATCCAATGAAGAAATCGCATATTTTGAACCAATTTATTTATACGACAAAAAACAAATTATACGCACATTCCCTGCAAATACACAAATAAAACCTATACAACATATTCTCCAAGTAATCCGCAGTTTCTCACAGAAAAAGTGCGCGCCATTGAAAAGTATGCCAAGAGAATATACATTTGAAAGAAACAAACCGGCAAAAGAAATACGCGAAATATGCACAAAATACAATATTGATCTGTTAGCACAGGTTCTCAATTTTCAAGGAAAAATTGTGGCATTTTTAGTAAACAGACCTACAGGTAATAATATTTATTTACCATGCGCGCCATCCGCAATGATGCCCGATATTGAAAGTATAAAATATATAGATGATGAAACACTATGGCAAAAATATATTGTAACTCGAGATGAACTTTTACAATTAAGGAAATTGACAGAGGGAAAATTATTATGTAAGCCAGTAATAAAAATAATTGAAGATGAACTTATTGTGGGAATGCTAACAGAAACGAATCAATTTATAATGGTAAATCCGCCAGAAGAGAACATAATCGATGACGGATTGATTGAATTGAAAGATATTAATTATATTGCGGCTGATATTAATTTAGCAAATGGGCGAAAAATGGACAATGTTAGAGAACGTACTGTGAAAATGATTAGACTTGAAAAATATTTCTATCAAGTATTTCGTACAACATTGCGAATTTTATTGCATGAATCAATGAATGAAAAGACAAATTTGACGAAGGAAATAGAGAACTTGACATATAAAAATTATTATGAACAATTGGAAAAAGTGAAGGGATTATTACATGAAATAATGGACAATTATGTGGAATTTCAAATATACGATGAAAGTACTTTGATGTCATTGAATGAAATAAGTGATTGTTTTTCTGGGGAAATTGACAAAAAACCATATTGTATATTCAAATCCGATGTTCGCAAATTACGGTTACCTCAACGTAATTTAATAAGTGGTAAACTGAATAGTCGGGTTTATTTTGCAAGATTGGCAGACGAATTATTGAGATATAAAAGAATTAGAAGTACGATTTTTGATAAACGCGCATATGTTTCGAAAACAGATGAATATCAATTAAATATTGATGAAATTATTTTGTTGGAATATATGATGGCAGATTATTTTGAAAATGATTTGCATCCTGCTATGAAAATCAAAGATGCTCGTATATCATATGAATTTGCAAATCCTTACAAAACGAAAAAATATTCTAATGAAGTTAAATTAATTGATCAAGGCAAAATTATAATTGAAAATCTTGAGCCTATAGAAGAAGAAAAAGAAGGCGATGAAGTGGCTGCCAAAAAAGATTCAGCTTTCAAAAAGGCTTCACCCAAAGTTTCAGAAGAAGCAGAATTAAAACAAAATAAAGAATATGAAGATAAAATAAAATTAGAATGCGTCAAAGAAATAAAAGCAGTAACTGGAAATGCAAGTAATATTTGGAAACAATATTTTCCAAAAAAAACAAGAGAACTTATTTTGAATCCATTAATAGATTGCACATATTATCCGATTATGATAATATATAAAGAAGTAAATGACGGAAAAATAATAACAATTGAAAAAATAAAATTAAAATTAATTGAAATATATAACAAATATTCAAAATATGAAGAGAAAATATTGAATTTATTGAGCTTACAAGGTAAATATGATATTATGCAAAAAATTGCAAAAAAAGAGACGACATTAGAACAAAGTATTATGAGCTTATATCCACTATCTAATCTTGATTATTGGATTTTATGCGAAAATTTTAATTTGCCAGTTATATTATTTACTTCTATGAAAAATATAAAAAATTTAATAAATAATGTGTCATGGCTTCGTTTAGGTGAAAATAGAAATTTTAAAAAACGCGAATATTATTTTGTAAGAGCACCAACAGAAAAAGATTCGAAAAGAGGAACAAAACAAATTCATGGATATTCGATGATTACTCCTGGAATTAAATTTGAAGATATGCCTGATTTCCAAGAAGTATATAGTAATGCTTCAATAGATGAAAGTGATAATTTAATTAATTTTGAAACTTATTTATCAGGTGATTTTTTATAGAAAAATAATAATCAAAATTATATAAACGATTTACATATATAATTCAATGAATACATATAATTTTCCAAATAGACCGTTAATTTCGGATGATATGTATGCATTTTGTATTAATAATAATTTAATAAATTCTTCTTCAATAACGCCTTTTATTAAAAAAATGATATATGTAAATGTTTCATATAATTTAGAATTTAAATTTGAAAATAATGAAACGAATATCATTGATAATATTATTAGTTTTGAAATTAAATGCGAAAACTCTGGATCATATGGCGCATATGATGAATATGTAAATATATATACCAAAAATAATGTCTATAGATATGATGATTTAACTAATAAATGGTACAATAATATAAATAATATGCGAAATGGATTTGATATATATTGCATAAAACAAGAAAATTTGCATACAAAATAAAAAATTGAAATATTTTTTTGTTGATATAAAAATCACTTTATACCAACACGACTCATTAAATCAACTATTATGTCATCAATGAAAATACAAGGAATTTCGTCGGAGCTAGAGAAAGATTACTGTGAATCATTCAATGATACAGGAATTAAATTTATGTTTACTGTAGTTATTGAAACTATGATAATGGAGAGAAAAAACATTGTTCAGAATTTCAGGAGCTGCGTTTACGCATATGAATTTACTGAAGATCAATTACATTTGTTTTCCCGCAGCGAAATATTTTTGAACAGGATTGATGGAAGTACACTTCAACTTACGGAATGGGAGATAGAGAAGTTGGTCAATTTTGAGAGGAAGAAGATGTGGGATCATGATGATGATGATGAGAAGTGTGCACAAACCGAACAAACGGTAGAAGAAGAATCATCTGAAAAAGAAGACGAAGACGCCCAAGAAAAATACATTGATTCGCTTAAATTTGACATTGAATGTCTCCAGTTTGACGTTACATATGCCGAGAATCAGGTGAAAGAACAGACATCAGAGATAGCTTTGTTGAAGGAACAGCTCTCTATCAGAGATAGAGAACTTCGTGAAGTCGCAATGCAATTGATTATTCAAATGGAGGAAATTATTCTAGATAGATCTCTGTTAGATAAAGATCCGCTATATAAACTACCTAGTTTTAAACGGGCTCAAGTTGGCGATCCGGATTATCCAGAAATAACAGTTCCTCAACAAAAAACGCTGTTTACTTATCCAAAACGAAGAATGACGGGAATAGATATGGACAGAAATATTTCCAACTACGCGAGCGTATATCGCGGAATGCTGCGATGGATGTCGGAGGAAGATTTCAAGAAGATGTGCTATTTGGATTAGGTAGGTAGATAGGTAGGTAGATAGGTAGATAAGTAGGTAGATAGATAAAAATAATATTAAGTATTATTTTTTTTATTAATATAAAAACAACTTGCCTACAGAAATATATTCTAATGAGCACAAAATATTTTATTATGACAAAAACACCCGAATCAAAAACATACGACAATGAAAAGAATCAAATAGTGTATTTGAATAACCAAGAAGTCCATATACTACCGCAAATAAATCTCACTTATTACGCAGAACACGGTCTCTTTGAATGCCAGCTCATTGAATGGTGCAAACAATTTTGCGAAAAAGACAAGATTTTCCTTGATATAGGTGCCCATTCAGGCACATATTCAATTTCTCTGTCGGCATATGCGAAACATGTTTACAGTTTTGAACCTCAAAAAATGACTTATTATTCGTTGTGTGGTGGCGTTGCACTTTCAGGAAAAGACAATATCACGTGTTATAAATATGGTCTAGGTTCTCTTGAACAAGTTGGCCAACAGACATTAAAAATAGTGAGCAATGATGGTGGCGGTTCATCGCTTCATTCTACATCTGGCATTTTGCGTGAAGAAACAATTGAAGTGAAGACACTAGACGATTTCGCAATTTCAGATATTGGATTTATCAAGATGGATGTGGAAGAAAATGAGCTCTATGTATTGAAAGGCGCTGCCGAAACATTGAAACGCAGTAATTATCCGACGATTTTGTTTGAATCCAATTACGAGAACACCGAATTGTTTGATTATATCAAGGAAATCGGTTACAAAGGAATTATTCCTGTAGGTGGTTGCAAGAATATGTACTTGACTCAGCGATAAATATAAAGAAAATACTTTATTATGCATAATGAATAATATAGTAATATACGTAAAACCGAAATATATAAAAACAGATGACAACAAAATAATAAATGAACAAGCCATAAAATGGGTAAAAAAAATAGATGAATGTTTATATATTTGCACAAAATCTATCGGATGTTTTGAACAAGATACCCATAAATTATGTAAAATCAATAATCCAGAGAGTTATGATAAATTAAACAAATATTTTTCGGAAAATTCATAATACAAGGTGTAATATACTTAAAAATAAAATAATTGTTATTTATTATGAAGAATATTATAAATTTTATAAGAAAGATTTTGCCAAAAGAAATAATCAAACCTGTTGGCAGATGGAAAATAGAAAATTGTAATGTGAAAACGAATAATAAAGTTGATTTGTCAAATGAAGACCATTGTGGTCCTTGTGGTCAGTATGCGTTAGAAAAAATAGAATTAAAGAATAAAAATTCACATACGCAAGTCATACAGACAGTACTGACAGAAGCAAATCGCGCGAAGTGAGTATTAATGTAAAAAAAATATTATAATATTTTATAGTGTAAAAAATGCCAAGTAAAAAATATTCTATTAGTAATAATAAAACATTAAAAAATAAAATTAATAAATATCTTTGTAAAAAAAAAGATATATGTTGCGAAGATAATATAGAAAGAAAATTAGCAATAGAAGATATTTTTACACTTTATAGTGAAATTGCTGAATTTATGTATGAAAAAGATGAATATTTGTCATATATAAATAACGATTTACTTGTATTTATAGGATATAAAATGAATTTAGAAAAAATAAATGATAGTGAAGGTGTAAAATTATGGAACATAATAGATAGTAAAATGTTTACAAATAAAAAATTAGACAAAATAAAAATAATTGAATTATTAAATCAAGTTCCGCTATATTATTTATTATCATTTTTAGGTTATGCTTATTACAGATATAAAAGAAATAAAGATGTAGTAGATGACAATGTTAAAAAATAAAAATTATTAGTGTAAAAAAAATATTATAATATTTTTTTTATCTAAGTATCAAAACAAGTGCTAACAGATTAAATATACATTGCAAGCAAACTCTGCGACTGTTTCTCTTCATTTTTAATAAGCTGATCCACATGTTGCTTTGTTACTGTAAACGGGAATTCCACCTTGATTCCAATTTCCTTTGTAAGCATATTGTCATCGGCTTTCATCAAACGGAACAAATTCAACTTAGTATGAATAATTTCCAAGCATCGCTTCATATTTCTCACACCCGACTCTTCCTGAGTCAACTTCTTATTCGTAATAATATAATTCAGAGTCTCATCTGGAATTACAACGTCATCCGGTCCAAAATTCACTTGTTCGCGAATCTTGGGCAACATATACTGTCTCGCAATCACCATTTTCTCTTTGGCTTCATACCCCTTCGTCTCAATGCGGTACATACGATCTTTCAAAATCGGATTCACACGCGATTCGTCATTGTAAGAGAAGATGAACAAGCATTTACTCAAATCAAAGTCAATTTCAGAGAAATACTTATCGTGGAACTGCGAATTCTGCGTCGTATCCGTCAAATGTGTGAGAATACCAGTGATTTCATCGCCTTTCGGTGTTTCGCTTATCTTATCCAGCTCATCAAAGTAAATCACCGGATTCATACACTTGCTCTGAATCAATATCTGCACAATTTGACCCCATTTACTGCCTTCATATGTATATGAATGCCCTTCTAAAAATGAACTGTCAGTTGCACCGCCAAGAGGCAAGAATGCAAACTCGCGATTCAATATCTTGGAAATTCCTTCCTTTACTAAAGTCGTTTTTCCAGTACCAGGCGGTCCTTTAATTGCAATAGCAGTTCCCATAGCATCCGGATTAGTAATCCACTGTCCAAGCATTTGCAGAATCTGAAGTTTTGCGTCATCTAAGCCATATACGCATTCATCCAAAACCCGTTTCGCATTTTTCATAAATGCATGACATACATCAAGACCATCCGACATTCTTACTGACAGATTCGTATAATTGCAAAATGGAACACGCATGAATCCATCTACCCATGTCTTGATTTTATAATATTCATTATCACATGGCTCCATACCTTTCAACATATTCAGTTTTTCCATTGCAAATGCCTTGTATTTAGCGGGAATTGTAGATTGTAGAAGCGCCAATCTATATGGCTTATCAATATTAATATATTTATTGATTTCTTTGAGATCCTGCATAATACGTAATTGCTCAGCATTCGACAATTTCTTGCGGAAATAGTCCATTTCATTCGGCTTCTTATTTTCACTTGCTAACAGATCACGATATTCTTGTGCATTCTTCTTCCTCGCACTACTAATAAGCATATGAATAGATTCGCGGCAATCTTTAATTGCACGTTTCAAGATCTTATTATTAGGCTTGGATTCTAATTTCTTGCTCAAATCTTTTTTAAGTTCCAATAGTTCTTTGTATTCAGATTCGACAGGTTTTTCGACAATCTCTTTTTCTTTGTCTTTATTCTTCTTCTTCTCATCCTTCTTCTTTTGCTTGTCCTTTTTCGTGGTCTTTATTTCGACAGGTGCATCGACTTTTTCATAGTTCTCTTTCATAAACATTTGTTCGTCATCAGTATCACAATCTTCTTCTTTTTCCGATTCATCTTCTTCTTCGAAGAAATCGTCTTCTTCTTCATTGCCAATTGAAAGAATAATATTAATCTGTTGGTCCTCTGTAGTTTCCGATGTATTTTCAGATTCAGAGTCTGATTCGGATTCGGATTCGGATTCAGAATCCGACGATTTTCTGTATTTCTTTTTGTCCTTTTTTGAAGATTTCTTTTTAATTTTCTTATCTTTTTTTGATACTTTCTTCTTTGATTTTTTGTCATCTTCGTCTTCTTTTTCAGCACGTTTTTTCGAATATTTTGATGGAAACATTTTTGAAATAAATTTTTGATATTCTTTACGATTGAATTCTTCATTTTCTTCGTAATCTTCTTCGTCGTCAAAATCTTCGTCAGATGAAGACTCTGACTCTGACTCTGAATCATATTCACTTTCTTCATCACTTTCGGAAGATTCCTTTTTGGATTTACCCTTTTTCACTTTGTAATGCTTACAGTGCTTCTTGTGCTTGTATTTAGTTTCAATTTCAGATTCAGATTCAGTCTCATATTCTGTTTCAGAATCACTCGACTCACTGCTGCTACTGTCACTAGATTCTTCTGCCTTCTTAAGTAGTTGTTTCATGTTGCGTTTCATTTTATACTGATATGTATGAAATAAAATATTTAAATAATTTTTATCAATTTTTTATTTTTTTAATGTTTGCCTCTTTAATTATTACTTACACCTTTTAACCTTTACACCTTTTAACATTTACACCTTTTAACATTTCAAATGCCGACTGCAAGGTTCGGCGTTTATAATAAGATGTAAAAAAATATAAAAAAATACACAAGTTAAGTAAAAATGACAGAAGATGATTATAGTTTTGTATTAATAAAAGACGAAGATAATTCTGAGCTTTATCATCCAATAAAAGTTGAACCTGATTTTTGTAATGATTCATTTATATTTAAAAATTGTAAATTGGCTATTTTGGATTCGTGCTTACAAGATAAAATATTAATTGACGATGTTGTATTAGACCATTCTGCAAACTATTTAATACAAACAAGAGAGATGGGGCATTTCGGAGTTTATTCTGTTGGCAATGGTATTAAAATATTTGAAAATCAAGTGGAGGTTGAACAAGATATTTATCATTATTATTTTATGAAATTTTCCAAATAAATAATCAAAAATAATTTTTACACCTTTTTACATTTCAAATTCCGACATTTACACGTTTTTATCATTTTAAATACCAGAATTTTTCTTATATTCAAATATAAATCCTGCTGAATTATTTCTCTTTTTTGATAACACTTCGCTTATTTTAATTCTTGATGTAATATCATATTCTTTTTGTAAATATTTTTGTGCCTCAAATTGATAAGTAAATGTTTTTATAAAGGTTCCATCTGTTTTAAATACATCAAACGGTTTGTTATGTCCACGTGCTGTAGACATTTTTTCTCTTGCACCTGGTTTTTCCCAACTTTTTTTCATTCTTTCACTAACTTTTTCTCTTTCTTCTGGATTTTCAAAATGTTTTTTCATTCTTTCACTATGTTCTTTTCCTTGTTCTGGATGTTCTTCTGAAAATTTTTTCATTCTTTCACTATGTTCTTTTCCGGCTTCTGGATGTTGTTCAAAAAAATTTTTTGATTTTATACTGACTCTTTCTCTTGCGTCTGGGTTTTTGTCAAAATAATTTTTTGTTGCTTCACTACTTTTCTTTCTTTCTTCTGAATTTTCAAAGCGTTTTTTTTGTGATTCACTTTGTCGTTCTCTTGCTGATGGATTTTCAAAATATTTTTTTTGTGCTTCACTCATTTTTTGTTTATCTTCATCTGTAAAAACATAACCAATAACTCCTTCACCACCGCGCGTCATATTATATCCATTATTATCTATATAATATGAATTATACTCTATAATATATCCAATTTCCTTTTCACATAATTCTTCTAACGTATCTGCTGTATCTATTTCTATAAGTTCAAAAGTATCCACCATATCATATTTTCTTAACGCATTATACACACATTTTGTATGATCATTTTTTGCACATATTTTGTGTTGTTTTCGTCGTTGGTTTAATGAAGTAGTCGTTAGACCAATATAATGTTTTCCATTGGGAAATACTATTTTGTAAATAAAACCGATAGTCATAATATATTATAGATTATATTTTTATATATTTATTTCAATTTTATTATAAAAAAGTCGGTGTTTGAAATGTAAAAAGGTGTAATAAAAAAAATCACACATGTGATTTTCTTTTTTTTATTTTCTTTTTTTTATTTTCCTTTTTTTATTTTCCTTTTTTTATTTTCCTTTTTTTATTTTTTCTTTAATTCACACATACAAATAAATAATACAAACCAAAATTAATATATTTATTCATTTCCACACAAATCAAAAGTGTTTCTCATACGTTTAACACTAATTGTAGTGATAGTACTAGATTCTGAAATCGCAGTTTCTTCTTTCATCATTTCAAGTTTTTCTGTAAGTTCTTCAATTACCTTCTTCTTTTCCTCAAGTTCTCTCTCTAGATTTTGAAAATGTCCAAAGTAATTCTCTTCTTTTATTTTCTTCATGTGTTGTACAAGAAGGTCTTCTTCTGTTTGTGCTTCTTCTTCGTACCATAGTTCTGGTTCTGGTTCTTCACTGATTATGCGCCCAATGTTCATGAGAGTTTTCTCAATAACATCAATGCGCCTTTCTGATTCATCACGTTGTTGTAAAATAACATCAATGCGCCTTTCTGATTCATCACGTTGTTGTAAAATCACATCAATACGCCTTTCTGATTCATCACCTTGTCTTGTAGTAGGATAGTGTCTCCATATGCTAGTATCTCTTATATATACATTTTCATTTGTACATTCTCCATTAAGCGACGACAAATGCATATCCAAAATACCAGCTTGGGTTCTCTGGTCAAATAGTCCACCCAGTAACTGATAAATCACTTGATTTTGATCCTCAATCTTGCGCTCCTGTTTTTTCATTTTTTTTTCTTGTTTTTCTTGTGTTTTCTTCAATTGCGCAATATCTTGAGAAACGCTCCTGTTCATTCCATCCAAATATGAGAAATCCCATGAATAAACTTCGCTATCGCTCTTCAATTTCTTCTTTAGTTCCGCGATTTCCTCCGCCTGTTTCGCAATGATTTCCTTGAATTCCGCATTCTGCTTATCCTGTTTTTCTTGATTCTCTATCAAGGAAGAGATCTTGTCTGATTGCTGTTGGAAGCAGGCAATGATGAGTTCGGCATTGAGTGACATGTTGTTTGATTTACGTTGTTGTTGTGGATTTATATTATTTAATAGCAAGAAAAAAAGTGAGTCAATTTTTATATAAAAAATTGACAAGGAAACAATATAAAATATTGTTTATATATATTATAGGTTTCGCATAATGTCATCTCAAAACACAAAACCAGGTTCTTTTCAAGAACAGCCATCCCGTATTATTGGTATTCAGTTTAGTATGTTATCTCCTGAAGAAATAAGGAAAAATTCTGTGGTTGAAATTACCAGTAGAAATACATACACAAACAATAAACCAGATATTGGTGGTCTCTTTGATCCACGAATGGGCGTTTTAGAACCAGGTCTTATTTGTCCTACAGATGGTCATACTTATATTGATACACCAGGTTATTTCGGTCATATTGAATTAGCCAGACCTGTATTCTTTATGCAACACATAAAAGAAATTATTAAAATATTGCGTTGTGTATGTTTCAAATGCAGTAAATTACTTATTAATAAAAATCAACATAAGCATATTATTAATAGACCTAGTGAAAAAAGATGGAGTTATATTGACCAACTGTTTGCAAAGAAAATGCGTAGTCGCAGATGTGGAGAATCTACAGAAGATGGTTGTGGGTGCAAACAGCCGGATCAAATTAAGTTAGAAGGTTTCGACAAAATATTTGCGATTTGGGATAATATTAAAAAGGATGATGACGAAGAAAGTAAAAAGGAAAAAGTTACTATAAGGTTAACACCCGAAATTGTAACTAAGATTTTTCGCAGAATGAGCGATGAAGATATTACATTTTTGGGATTTAGTCCTCTTTGGTCACGTCCCGAATGGATGATTTGCAAAGTTTTGCCAGTTGCACCACCTTCTGTTAGACCTTCTGTGAAACATGACGCACAACAACGTTCAGAGGACGATTTAACTCAGATTTACAACAATATTATCAAGACGAATACGGATCTTATGGATAAAATACAGAATAATGCGAATGCATCTGTTATTGACGGACTAACAATGTTGCTACAATATTATGTTGCAATGATTGCAAATAATAAAGTGAAAGGCAGTGCACCAATGGCTCATCGTTCAGGAAGACCCCTTCAGTGTATTATGGGTAGACTCAATTCAAAGAACGGGCGTATTCGCGGTAACTTGATGGGAAAACGTGTGGATTTTTCTGCGAGATCTGTCATTACTGGTGATCCGAACATATCAATTAAACAGCTCGGTGTTCCTATGAAAATTGCTAAGAATATTACGAAACCTATTGTAGTAAATGATCGAAATCGCGATTTCCTTATGCAATTAGTGCAAAATGGACCAGACGTTCATCCAGGTGCCAAAATATTGGAAAGACGTAATGGAATGAATATTTCGTTGAGAAATGTGGATAGAGCATCTATTATTCTGGAAAATGGTGATATTGTGCATAGACATATGATGGACGGTGATGCAGTATTGTTTAATAGACAACCGTCTTTGCATAGAATGTCTATGATGTGTCACATTGCTAAAATCATGAAAGTTGGCGACACATTTCGCTTGAACATAGCATGTACTAAACCGTACAATGCCGATCGGCCATCGCGCCATCAAGGTTGGCAACAGGAGGCGTGAAAAGCGTGATACCTCCTAGTTCCAGGAAACCAATATGGTACCTGGTGCAAAACACCTTGTTGCTGGAACACCCTTAGAGCCTTCACTACCACTCACAATTGGAAACATTTGTGAGGAACTCGGTTAATCGCCGAACCCAATGGTAATATTGTGAAGGATTGGGCAATCAGCAGTGTTACTTCCTAATGTCGTTTGGCAGACTATGGAAGGCATTCAGAGACTGAACGGGTGTTGGTGAATAATGAAGGATTAGCCATCCTGAGTTTGCTTAAGATACAGTCCGGCCCCTTTGGAAACTTAGGGGAGCCACCGTTTGATGGCGACGAAATGAATATGCATATGCCGCAGAATGTTTGCGCAGAGACTGAACTCAAACATTTGGCCGCAATCCCGTGGCAAATTGTAAGTCCGTCTAGTAATAGTCCAATTATAGGTATTTATCAAGATTCCATGTTAGGATCTTTCCAATTCACGCGTGATATAATTGAATTCACACCAAAAGATGCAATGAATTTACTAATGATGTATCCAAATGTAGATGTAGATTTATTTAAAGGTAAAGAAAAAATCACTAATTTCGAGGTTTTATCACAAATCATGCCACATGTAACTCTCAAATACAAGAATAAATTATTCAAAGACGACGAAGATGACAAAACATCCAATAATGTGTTTGAACTCAGGAATGGTGAATATATGCGCGGACAATTAGAGAAATCTGTGTTAGCATCTTCTACAAAAGGTATTATTCATCGTGCATTCAATGATTACGGAAATATGGCAGCATCCAATTTCATTGATAATTTGCAAAATGTGGTAACAGAATATATGAAATCCAGTTCATTCAGTGTCGGAGTCAGCGATTTAATTTCAAATAAAGAGACACAAGAAAAAATTGCAAATGCAATTACTGCACAAAAACTGGAAGTTCAATCAGTAATTGAAAAAGTGCATCTTGGTATATTTGAAAATAATACTTCTAGTTCAAATATGGATGAATTCGAAATGTCTGTAAATAATATTTTGAATAAAGCAAGAGATCAAACTGGTAAAATTGGTCATAGTAGTCTCGGTAAAGAAAACAGATTTTTGAAAATTGTTAATTCTGGTTCAAAAGGTTCACTTGTAAATATTTCGCAAATGATTTCTTGTTTGGGACAACAGAATGTTGATGGTAAACGTATTCCATATGGATTTGAAAGTCGTACTTTGCCGCATTACTTCAAATTCGACGATTCACCAGAAGCACGTGGATTCATTGAGAATTCATATATTTCTGGTCTTACTGCACCGGAACTGTTCTTTCATGCTATGGGTGGTCGCATTGGTCTAATTGATACTGCAGTAAAAACATCGCAAACAGGTTATATTCAACGTAGACTTATCAAAGGTCTGGAAGATTTGAAAGCAGAATATGATGGAACTATTCGAAATAATAGACGAAAAATTGTGCAATTTGCATATGGCGATGATGGCTTTGATTCTACACGTGCAGAAAATCAATCTGTCAAATTAGTGGAAATGTCAGTTGAAGATATTTATATGCATTTCGATATTGCAGGTATTAACGATGAGCGAAATGATCTGTTAGCAATATATACACAACCTACTATAACTAGATTAAACAAACAAAGAAAAGAAACTAGCTCAAAGTGCCGACAGTATATTGATATGATGTTGGATTATCGAGATAAAGTCGTTGATCGTGTATTTCTTCGTAAAAATGATAATACAGTCAAAGTCCCAGTTGCATTTCAAAATATTATTGCGAATATACAAGGTCAACTTGGATTCAGTCATCATTCTTCTGTCGATATTACACCAATGGAAGCATTTGAACTAATCGAACTAACATATTCAAAATTGGAGAAATTGAATTACGCTAAACCAACAGAATTATTCAAACTTTTGTATTTCTTCTATCTTTCACCGAAAGAATTATTGGTGAAAAAGAGATTCCACAAAAAAGGGCTTGAATATCTTTTATCGACGATTTTGCTAAGATATAAACAGGCGATTGTTCATCCTGGCGAAATGGTAGGTGTTATAGCGGGTCAATCTATTGGTGAACCGACTACACAGCTGACCCTCAATTCAGTTGTATATGAAACACCTATTTTGGTTCGTAATAAATTGGGTGAAATTAAAAAGATTGAAATAGGTGATTTTATCAAACAAAATATTGAAAAATCGCAAAAAATAGATTATATGAAAGATAAAGATACGACTTATGCTGAAATGGACGAATATTTTGAAGTTCCTTGTGCGACAGAAGATGGACATACTGTTTGGAGAAGAATTGAAGCAGTTACACAACATCCTGTTGTAAATGAAGACGGAACAGATACAATGTTGAAGATTATTACTCAAGGAAATCGCGAAGTTATTGCAACAAAGGCAAAATCATTCTTACAATTAGTAGATGGTAAAATTATTGGAGTTGAAGGTAAGAAACTAAAAATAGGTGATTATTTGCCTGTATCTAAGAAAGCGCTTGATTATCTGCAAACAGATAAAAATTATATGTTTGGATATTCAAATGCAAATTCAATCAATATTAAAATTATTGAACAAATTGTATTTTCAAATAATGATTGTATAAGCGGATTTTTAGATGCATATTTTGATATGAATGGAATATTTAAAAATATGTCTATTGAAACGATGCCAATTCATAGTCTAGAAATAATTACACATATTCAAATAATGTTGAAAAATATTGGAATTATTGCTAGCATTGAAAATAAAAATTACAAAATGAAAAATGGTTCTGTTAGCAAATTCTATAAATTAATTTTGAAAAATAAACAAGCACAAAAGATTGCCCAAATATTATTTTCAAAATCAAAAAATCAAGATAAATTGAAGAAAATATTAAATCATAAATTCAGATACGAATTCAACAAAGAGTATCTTACCGTTCCTAACTCAGTAAATGGTAGTATTGTCATGTTAGCAAGAGAAGAAAAATACGAGGATATGTTATTTGACAAAATCATTTCAATTGAAGAAGTCAAAAATACCACTAATTATGCATATGATTTAACTGTAGAAGATACCAGAAATTTTGATATTTATAATGGTCTATGTCTACGTGACACTTTTCACTTGGCAGGTGTTTCTACCAAATCGAATGTTACTCGTGGTGTGCCTCGTATTGAGGAAATTCTACGTCTTACACGAAATCCTAAAAACCCATATTTAACAATTATGCTGAATGAAGCTGACCAAGATATTAAAGAACGTGCTGAGCAATATGCAAAAATGATTGAGCATACAAGACTATTGGATGTAGTTCAATCTGTTCAAATATGTTTTGATCCACGTGAAAATTCTACATTTATTGAAAAGGACCGCGAAATTATTGACCAATTTTATGAGTTTGAGAAATTAATTCAAGAAGCAGCATCTATAGAAGAAGGACAAACCGAAACACAGAAATCCAAATGGATTTTACGCATGGAAATGGATCCAGAGAAAATGTTAGATAAAAATATTACTATGGATGATATTCATTATGCTATTTCTGCAGCACATGGTGAAAATATAACAACTGTGTTTTCAGATTATAATGACAAGAATTTGGTATTTCGTATTAGAATGAATAGTTCAGTCTTTGACAAGAAACGCAAGAGAGGCGTATTAGAAACAATGGATCAAAGCGATGAGATTTATCATTTGAAAAATTTCCAAGATTCTTTATTGAACAATATTGTCTTACGTGGTGTGAATGGAATTAATAATGTTATGCCTAGACAGATGAAAAATTGTCTTGAAAAGGAAAAATCATGTGTTCTAACCAAAGAAGACGGCAAATATGTTTCAAAAGAAATATGGGTTTTAGAAACAACAGGATCTAATCTTCTAGAAATATTGGCGCAAGATTTCATTGATTCTTCGCGAACATATGGTAATGATATCCAAGAAATATTCAATGTTCTGGGTATTGAAGCAGCAAGACAAACTATTTTCAATGAATTCAACGAAGTCATGGAATTCAGTGATAATGTTTATATAAATTATCATCATTTATCGCTTCTATGTGATAGAATGACATTGACACAAAATATGGTACCAATTTTCAGAAGCGGAATTTTAGAAGATGATATTGGTACTATTGCAAAAGCTACGTTTGAAGTGCATACAGAAGTATTCTTGGATGCGGCAAGACATGCTAATTTCGATGAAATGCGTGGTGTTTCTGCAAATGTAATGTGTGGACAGTATGGTTATTATGGAACAAACGCATTTAATGTGGTTCTTGATATGAAAGAGATGATTAAATTGAAGAATTCGATTGTAGATATTAAGACGGATAATGAACGTATAGATGAGATGTTTGGATTGGGCGGAACATCAAAAGATATATGCTCAAAGAGTACAATTATGATACGAAATAATATAGCTAATATTCAGAGGGAAAATATTGCTGTATGTAATGATGAATATGATATTGGAATTTAGAGTAGAAATATAATTTTGAATATTGTGTAAATAATATTCAAAAAAAATGCTAACAGACTATATATGAATAAAAATAAATTAATATCTATTTTTTTATTAATTTTTATAATTATATTATCATTAGGAATAGGAATATTTTTTTCATATAAATCAATGACAAATATTAAAGAAGGTATTGTTACTGTAGATAATACAGGTTCATATCAAAATAAACCCGATCAAAATTTATTAATCGATCAAATGCAATCTATTTATCTTTACATGACTCTTTTATATATAAATGATCCAAACAAGAATTTATATACACAATATATTAAAAATTCTAATCCAAATTGGTATCAGCCATATTATGATAATAATTTACTTGGTGACATAACAAATATTGATATTACAAAAATTTTGAATAAAGATTGTAGTTTTTATTATACTGATTCAAATAATAATTCAATAGTATATAATATAAATAATGGAAGTGATTTTAAGAATTTTTTAAATAATTTGAAAAATATTCTTACGCCACATAGTTTTGAACAAATTTATTATAAAACTATTTTTAATGATTATAAATCATTGCCTGATTATACTGAATTGTTAGAAATTATGTATGTATATACATTTGTGCCAACAGCATTATATGAAATGTATATTATGCCATATAATGAAATAATTGTAAAATATGATGATGTAATTAAAACAATGAATGATTACAATATATTTCATCAATTATATAATTTTGCAGATCAAATGAATTTTTTGAAATCCTACAATTATATTATAGATATTTCTGGAAAAAAAATAAAGTATGTAAATTGTAAACAACCAAATCCTACTACAGAAAATAATGTTGAAATACAAAAATTTATCGAAAGTATTCTTAATATTTTAAAAGATCCTATTGCTGTAAAATCATTAGAAGAATCATATATTAAGTTTTATAATAGATTGTGTATTTTTGTTGGTTCATCAACAGATAAATATAATTATGAAAATACAATTGAACAAGAAAATAGCAAAGATGGACAAAATAATATAGAACTAGGAGATTTGGGAGGAGATAATAAAAATACAGACAACGCAATACCTGAACCTGAAATATCTGAAATAGTAAACTATGCAACCACAATGCCTGGAACATTAAACTATGCAAGTGTAAACTATGCAACCACAATGCCTGGAATAACAACTTCTGGAACAACAACTTCTGGAGCAACAACTTCTGGAACAACAATGTCTGGAGCAACAATTCCTGGAGCAACAATGTCTGGAGCAACAATGCCTGGAGCAACAACTTCTGGAACAACAATGCCTGGAGCAACAATGCCTGGAACAACAATGTCTGGAACAACAATGTCTGGAGCAACAATGTCTGGAACTATAAACTATGGAACAACAAAACCTGTACAAATATCTGCTACTACAACAAAACCTGTACAAATATCTGCTACTACAACAAAACCTGTACAAATATCTGCTACTACAACAAAACCTATACAAATATCTGCTATAAATACTTTTGTTTTCAAAGATTCTAATTATAAAATATTAACTTCATTACCTCCAACAGTATTAGAATTTACTAAAACTAGAAATAATACTATTTATTATATTTTACAATTTAATTCTGGTTCAAATTATACAATTACACCTGTAACAAATTTAAATATAGATATTTATGATTTATTTGCTGTTAGTAATGGTGAAAGTGGAAAATATAGTTACTTAGGAGGTAAAGGAGGAAAATATATATCAGTATTTTCTGATACAACTGTAGGAAAAATTAATAAAAGTATATCAAATTCTAATAGTATAACTTTTGACTGTGTTGATAAATATAATACAAAAGCAACTAATATAATTGGGCTTAATATATCTTTATCAAATACAGATTCTACAAGTACTAAAGGTATAAAAAATAATTATACAGAATTTTATTATGGTTCACCTGGTGGTAATGGTAGTGAAATAAACAGCGCATTTGGTGATCCTGGTACTGGAGGAAATAAACTAGCCGATTCAGGTACTAGAATTAGTAGTAGTAGTAATGATGGTGGTAAAGGTGAAGATAATTACGGAGGAGGGGGCGGAGGTCCAGCAGGAAAAACTAATGGAACTTATACAACTGCTCAAGGATTAGTTGGAAAAGGTGGAACTGGATCTATTACTCTTGTTTATAGATTTAATAATACTCAACAAGTAGCCAATTTAAATTAATTATACAAAAAATATGTATAATAAATAATTTATTTTTTCAACTATGTAAATATACAAATGAATATAAATTTCATTTGTATAAAATCTCTAATAAATATTATATTATATTATAATGACAACAATAGTTATTTTACTTATTATTATATTAATATTTACAATTTTATATGGATATTATGAATTTAGTAATAATATAACAAAATCTCTTATTATAAAAGAAGGATTAGATATTGCACCTCCTAAACAAGATATAACTAAAGTTGAATATCCGCAAAAATTAAATCAAATAACATCTATTACTTCAGAAGGAGATTTTATTAATTTTATTAGCGGAATGTATTCTATATGTTTCACTGGAAAACAAAATATTGATTCTATTTCTATAAATCCTAACAATGAAATACAAGTAAATTCAAATGCAATAATTTTAATATCTAATTTTTCTCATTTATTAAATAATATACATACACAGCCATTTAATAAACTATCTGTTATTTTTCCAAATATGATACAAAATATGTATGATTATAAAGCATTAAATGAGTTATATTATTCATCTTATACTTTAAATAAAAGTATTAATTCTTTGAAGGATGATATAATTAATAAACATCCCGGAGATAATTCATACAATCCTTTATCTGATCCAGATAATTATATTATATATAATGGTTTATTAGGAATTTTAAATAAATTTACTAATAATATTAAATATTTCAATAATAAATATATTCCACCAGCAAATATAGTAACTCAAACTGAAATTGGTGATGATTATAATACCTCAAATTATACACCAAATTAGTGTTGATTATAATACCTCAAATTATACACCATAATCAACCACTCCACCTTGTATATCACTAAAAGATTTCCTTTGAACAGCAATTGTTGGCACAAATGCAAACCATTCATCCTTTTGTTGCAAAGGTACCCATGAAACATCATTACAATAATCAGATTTCCATTCATTCGACTTCAAAAATTTCTCATGATCGCTCTTAAATATTTCTAATAATCGTTTTATATATGATTTTTTCATAAGATATCCTGATCCAGTGGCAGAGTGTTTTATTTTTATTATTTTTTCACCTTTATCAGTTTTGTATTCTGTATCTACTGAATCATGTGTATTATGTGCTAACATAATTACATCCCAATGTGGCAAAGTTTTAAACGCATAATCCATAATACGATTACAATAAAAAATATCTTTTATATAAAAATCGTCTTCACAAACAAGTATGTTCTCTTCTTTACCAGACGATTTATTATTTTCTAAAGCTGTTTCTAATGCATTAATATGAGACTTCAAACATCCCAATGCACCATTGCTTTTTTCATATGACGCATTTATACGAAATATTCTGTTTTCATCTATTGAAGAAAAATTCGACAAAAATTCGTCTTTTCTATCTTCGCGATGTTCTAAATTTATGTAATAAATTTGATCTATTTTATCAAAAAATGATGCTTTTGCATCATCGAATTTTTCTTTGAAATCGCTTTCTATATCATATTCAAAATAAAAATATAAACTGAATAAAATTACAATACATATTGTAATCAACAAATTGCTTGTTATCATTTATTATATATTCATATATATTTTACTCTATTGCTAACAGTAAAATATATTATTTTTAAGCTGAACCGCCACCAATTTGGCTATATCCACCGGTAGCATTGGCGCCACGTGTCTGTAGTAATCCAAGCATTTTTTCATCTAAACAAAGTCCGCCTTTCGAATTATGATATCCGGAAGATTTTTTACATGATACGTCTCCTTTCGCTTGAGAATAAATATCTATTTGATCTAAACCTCCATTAGGTGTGCAAAATACACCGTATCCATTCCATCCAGTCAAATTAATGCATTTTTTGCTCGAGTCGTTATTTGTATGAGTGTCATTGTCCATTGATTTATTTGTAGTAGCGTCAGAATATTCTAAATTTTGGTATCCTTCATATGCCGCATATTTTGTTGGCATATATGGCGAATATGATTTTACAGAAGATGTATGCAAAATCCATAAAGAAATTCCAATAATTGCTGCAAATAATACAATAATAGTAATAGTGTCTCCTTTCATATTTATTATATATAGATATTAAAGATTATATTCGCTAAATGGTTAATTATTATGGATGTTATATACTTTTTACACCTTTTTACATTCTAAATGTCGACTGCAAGGATCGGCGTATTTGAAAGATTAAACTGTGTATAAATTAAGTAATAATAATTTACCCATAAAATATTCATAAATATTACTAAAAAACGTATTTGGAAAATTTATAATATTATAAATATATTCATTTATTTTATCAAATAATTTATCGAAAAATGTCGGGTTCTCTTTTTTCATTTTTTCTTTCTCTGTTTTATCAATATTAACCATTTTCATTTTTATAATATTAACATTTTCATCTTCTAAAATATATTTTTCTAAATAATCATATATTTGTGAAAAATTAAAATAAATAAATGCAAAAATTATCATTGTGAATATTAGGAATGTGCCAACAGTCTCCATTTTAACTTATAATATTAGAGAACCTTATTTTTAATCTTTTGTTTCAAAAAATTCCGAATATGAACTATCTGATGTATACTTAGTAGTTTTTAATATACCATTTTCAATATGTGTTTTGAAAAACATGTTTTTTACAAATTTGATAATAGATTTTTTGGTTTCTTCTAACATGGTAAATATATCATTATCTGCAAATCTTACATGTTTTTCAGTTTCTCGTGTTGATGTAAAGACAAAAGCTACTATTAATATTGAAACCACAAATATAATTGAATCGCAGATATTTATATCTTCGAACATATATATTTTTTTGTATTTTTTTATTTGCGATAAAATACAAATAAAAAAGAGAACTTACACTATATATTAATAGTATTATGTCTAAACTTAGTCCTGAAGAAAGTTTGAATTTAACAAAGCTTATTCGCGAAAGCGAAGATTTCGAAGACAATACAGAGCAAATACGCAAAGTAAAACATAGTATTAAAATACGAGAAGACGTACAATTAATCGAAGATTTGAAAAGATTGCATTATGTAAATGGCGTTGCGCCTTCTAACTTCTTAGAAATATGTCAAAATAAAGCGACCTTTTTATTTTATCATTATACTGATATTTTCAATAAAGTTGTCAAAGACGAATTGAATTTAGACATTATGTATAAATTCTTGTTGGTTCTCAAAATGATTGAAGACGGTAAAGTGAATCAAGAAGAAGGATCAGTTGCTGTTGGAAAATTATTGAAAGAATTATATGTCGATTCTGCATTAAAGCGAAGTGAGAACCTGGATAAACAATATGCCAAATCAGAAGAAGAGGAGGAGGTTTTAAAAGGTCCTGTTCGTGAAATATCGTGGAAACAATGGAATCAGAAAAAGAAAGATATTATTAATTCAATAGAAAAACAAAATAAATAAATAGGTTCTCTAATAGTATAATGTCATTCCCTGTTTTGAAAATTACTGTTAATAATAATTATTTAAGAGATTTATATAAAAATCATATTATAAAACATAATAACGAAATTATTTCCAATAATTTTTCAAATGCAGGTTTCGATCTTTTTGTGCCAACAGAATCTGTTGTAGAAAGTAACGCTTCTAAAGTTACAATGATTTCTATGGATGTTAAATGTCAATTACAAGATAATAATAAACCGCTTTCATATTATATGTATCCCAGATCAAGTCTTTCAAAGACACCGCTTGTTTTAGCTAATCATGTTGGAATTATTGATTCAGGATATCGCGGTAATTTGATCGGAGCTTTTCGTAATTTATCGGATTATAATTTTGTTGTTGAAAAATATACACGTTTACTGCAAATTTGTCATCCCACATTGTCGCCATTTGTAGTGGAATTGGTAGATGAATCTGAATTGTCTATTACAGATCGTGGCGAAGGCGGTTTCGGTTCTACTGGCAAGTGAATTATGCATTTATTTTGGTTGTAAAGACGGTCATCATATATGTCATTAATATCATATCCTTTAAAATAATCTAAATCGCGTACTCTATTTATATGTTGGACATAATTATCACAATCACCGCGAGTTGCTTTAATTTTCATAAAAAAATCTTCGGATTGAATACAATAATGATTAATAATTAAATCGGGTACATCGTTTTCTTCGTATTTCAAATATATTTCTTCTCCGATAACGTTATGAAAATGAATTTCGAATGAAATAAGACTTTCGCCTTTTATAATAGATTTGTAAGAAAAATATGCTCTTGAATCAAAAATATGTGCGCGTTTCAAAAAACTGCCAACAACAGAATCTGGTTGAGAAATATGTCCATTACTTCCAAAATGCAAAAAATTCACAGTGATTTGTGAAAATTTATTGTAATTTTCTACAACTTTCAATAAATTTATTTCTCTAGTGCTATATAAAAATTCGTCTAAGTCTAATATTGCTAGCCATTTTGATTCATTCAAAATTGCGCGAAAATATTTTTCATAAATCAGAATTTGTCTACCAACTTCAATTGTTGAAATATCATTATCAAATAAAGTAATATAATTCGCATATTTATTTATTATTTCTTCAAAATTGTCATCACTATTATCATTTACAAGATAAAAATGTTCTACTCCATGAAAAATATAATGATTCAACCATTCTTCCAATATATGTGATTCATTTTTGAAAACAGCGCAAACAGATAAATTATACATATAATTGTATATAATTTATTTCTTTATTATGTATGAATAAGAAAAATATATAAAAAATATAAAGCAATTCATGTATTTTTTATTAGAAAATAAATGAATTTTTTATTAAGTATAGATAATTATAATTTAGATAATGTGCATTTTTTAGAATCTAAACATAATATGATAATGGACGGTAATTTTACAAAAATATTTTATTCAAATTCATTTATTATAATTAATAATATTTTTATAGATTTCGAAATAGTACCAATTAATATTCAAGAATTAAATACAAATAATCAATATAATAATATTAAATATATAATGTATTTTGATATTTATGAAAATACAGAAATTATTAAAAAAATAATAGAGATTGAAGAAAATATTTTGAATTATTATTTGAAATATAATGGTATTAATAAAACATGTGAATACATACTTAAAAATCAAATTTTCAATAAAAATTTTAAATTTTATAGAAATAATAAAAATTTGAATGAAAAATATGGAAAATTTTTTCTTAAAATATCAGGTATATGGGAAAATAATACAAAAATAGGTATTACTTACAAAATTGTAGAATATTTTGTTTAAACATTTGAATATTTTTTATTTTTTTTATTTTTTTTATTTTTTTTACTTTTTTTACTTTTTTTACTTTTTTTACTTTTTTTATTATATTTTTTACTTCCTCCACCTCTAAGTCTATATAAAAATATTAAATTAAGACCTATAACAAATGATAAACTTATAAATAAATCTGTTGTTAATTCAATTTTTTCTTTTTCACTTAATGAATCAAATGATGTTAATTTTCTAATAGATGCAAAAATAACAAAAATAAATAAACCAAAACTCATCATAGCTTGACCCCTGCGTTCTTGTTGTTCATCTGCTGCTGCTAAGAGCTCGAAATCAAGACGATCTCTTTCTGCTCTTTCTTCATATAGTAATATTCTTCTTATTCGTTCTTGTTCTGTCAACAATTCTGCTTCTGCTTTTCGTTCTGCTTTTGCTTCTCGTGCTGCTACTATTAATAAATATCTTTCGTTTCTTTTTATAATTTTTTCTGCATTTTTCAAATCTTGCTTCGCTTTCAGCCTAGAAAAATAATCTTTTAAACTACTTGGTCTAGATAAAAAATCTATTGCACTTTTTGCTCTTTCATTTAATTCAATTTGTTCTGTTTGTACCCTTTCTAAATATGTTTGTGGTGGTCTTAGTGCTTCAATACACCATTTATTATTACCTATAAGTGATTTACTAGGTATTAATAAATCATTTTCAGTAATACCTCGTCTACAAGAAATGCAACGTATACAATTATTTTCTCTATTTTCATCATTTTGTGACGTAGGTAGAGTGTACCATCCTTTTAAACAATCAAGATGAAAATATTCTGGATCTTGTCCGTTTATCGGTTTATGTAATTTAATTAATTTACCAGTATCAAAACATATATTACATATTTTAGCAGCATCATCATCAGTATCATCCGCATCATCCGCATCATCATTTTCAACTACTTGAGCTCCTCTTCTTCTCCCAAGTAATTTTGCTATACCTTTCATAAAACTTTTGAATCCATTTCCACCTTTTATTAATTTACTATTACTATTACTATTATTATCACATTCTATTAAATTTATTGTTTTATCGAAAATTATTGATTTAATATCTTTTGAATCAGTTTTTTTATTTATAATATCTTTTATTATATCATCTATAATATTAACAAAATATTCTTGTTTTTCTATAAAAAAATCAATAATATTTTGTTGACCAATAATATTTAAAAATATTTTGTTTAATTTATATAATTGAAAATCTTGAAGATTTTTCATATACGCTAATATTTCTTTACAATCTTTCTTTTCTAAAATTTCAAGTATTTCAAGTAAATTTTGTAATGGTTCAGGTAATTCTTTTGATGATTTCAATAATTCCTGTAATTCAGAAATGTTCTGTAATTCAGGAAGGTCATGTAATTTAGAAAGTTTTATTTTTTTTTTTAAACTCATATATATATTTATATATATAAATTCAACTATATAAATTCAACTATATAAATTCAACTAAATAAATTCATTAATCATCGGAAATATTTTCGCAATTTCACGCGCACAATTAATAGCAATTTCACGATGTTCTTTTTGTGTACCATTACCACATCTCAATTGTATATAATGCACCCATGATCTAAGTGTTCCATTCACATACATTCGAGATTTCGTCATTCCTTCAGGCAAAACTGCACGCGCCTGTTCTTTTGCAATACCATGTTCAATCGCCCAATTATAAATTTCCGAAACTTTTTCACCTATTTCCATCTGTTTTAATTGCCAATCAATATTTAACTCCAAATCATCAGTTTCAATACTATTTTGCCTGTTAGCATTATCCTGCAATCTAGCTTCTCTTGTTTCAAATTCCAAATTAACAACTGCATAACGCTGCGAAAATTCCTGAAAAGAAAATGATCTATGTCTCAAAATTTGCCTTGCAATATCACGTGTCGTTTCTATTTCTAGACATATATTTACCATTTCAAGAGGTGACCAATGCTGATTTTTAATCAAATAAGAAATCAAACGTTCATTTGTTTCTTTATTCATTTGATTTGCAGGATTAGATACACGTGCACAATATGCAACTAAGTCTTGTAAAGATTGTTCTGGTTCTCCAACAGGAGATTGTGTATAACTAATAAGTTTAACGGAAGAATTATTGAAACCTGCCATTATGTTTTATTTATTATAATATCTTTATTATGTTATATATATAAAATGGCGGCAGTTGCAAGATTAAATATGAACGAAATACCTTATTTTTCATGGAAAGGAAAAACATTAGAACAAATCACAAGTGTTTATGTCAAAAATAAAAAAACATTGAACCCTGATCCAAGTCAAAGTATTTATCAAATAAGAAAAGCAATGCCTTTACAAATATATCGCAAAGAAATTGCAAGTATACAAAATCCATCCTGTTCTCGTAGATCTTCGAGAATAGCAGCATTTGAACAACCAGGTGGTTCTATAGTCAATAGTAATATTCAAACAAATACAGGTTTAGTAAATATTTTAAATAATAAGCCTCCGTCTGTAGTAAATGCAACAACAATAACAAGTGAAAATCCGGAACAATGTGCTTACACATCCAATTGTTTCTTATCACCTGATATTAACGCAAAAAGACGTGTAAGAAGTGCAGGTATGATAACTAAACAATTTAAACCCAATTACAATAATGATAAAACATATTTTACTAGTACAAACGAATATTTAGTTTCAAGAAATCGTACTATAAAACAAAATGCATATGTATATTTTAGAGAGGGTAATTCTGGTGTTCAACCTGGTACTGGAAATGCAAAATCCAATGTATATTCACCTAACGGATTAAGTCATTGTTATCAACCTTTAATTGATGCTTCTAATAACAATAATAAATTTGCATATTATTGGGTAGATCAAACTACAAATTATGTTGATATTCCAGATGGTAAATATGACATTGATTCATTGAATAATTTATTCAAAACTGTTATGGTAAGAAATGGTCATTATTTCACAAATTCAACTGGTGCTAAAGTATTTTTATTATCAATAAATTATAATAATTTCAATAATTCTGTTATATTAGAAGCAAATCCTGCAACAAAAGAAATATATCCAGATGGTACTTATACTCCTGCTAATACAGATTGGTATGATCCATTGTCATCAACAGGTGATGGTACAGATTTGGAATTATTCGACTATGGAACTACTGCATTTGTTATATTAAATTATAATTTATTTGGATTAATAATCGGATTTTATGCAGGTAATTATTTTAAAGGTGCAACTAATTCGCAATTTCGCCCTAATATTTTTCCTAATTATGTACCTCTTTATTTCAAACCCAGTAATATAATTTTCGGTATTCAAGGTCCAGTTGATTCTAGCACATATACTGACAGAGTCAAGGTAAATACTGTTACTAGAAATGGATATTTAACAAAATCTGGATTTGGTACTGCAACAGCAAATGCAATGGCATATGGTGTTTCTGAACAACCTTATACATTAAAAGACAAACTTGGATTTCAAAATACTGCAACGCCTGTTATTAAAAATGATGGTAGTTTATGTTGTAATAAAAAATTCATGTACAGAATGTTATAAATATTATATTGTAATAAATATATTTGAATTTACAGAAAAAACATTGTAATTAATACCATGTTTAATACACCAATCAACCGATTTTTTAATATTTATTTTTATTAATGAATCTATTTTTTCTGATTTTCCTTTATTATCCATTAATGCGAAAGTGTAATGAATATTTTGTATTTGTTTTTGTCCAAAAATCGCATTATATTCTTCTAATTTTTGCAAAAATACATAATTTGTCTGCGATTTCAAAAATCGCAAACAATTTTTATCATTTATAGAAACTATATTTTCAAAACATTCATAAAAATATGAATAAAAATCATTAGAATTATTATATAAAAATCCAGTACAAACAATATATTTCTCTGAATTTGCATATCGACTTGTTTGCGGTTTTACAATGTATGTTTTTTCGTAAAAAGAAGCCAATAATTCTAACAAATCCACTGTATGTTGCATAAAACAATCGAAAATTTTCAAAATGAAAGAACCCCCTTTTTTTTGCAAACATACTGCAAATGCAATTTGCGAAAAAAGAAGTTTTCCTATCATAATTTCCTGTTGGTTAAAATCCATTGAAAAATCGAATCCACCATCAGCAGTTACTATATCCATTGACGAACCATACTTTCGAGATACATATGTAAAATTTTCTAAACTCAAAATATTGCCTGTTCCATCAATACCATTTTCTAATATAACATTATTCTCAAATTCTTTTAAAAAATCCGCGCTTTTTTTCCAAGAAGGAATATTAACATCTTCTTTATTGTCTAACAGAGTCATTCCATAATATTTATCTACGGTTTTGCCTTTAATAGACGTTCTTTTACGTGCTATAGCTTCTATAAATCCGCCTGGACCTTCTGCCAAATGAAATGTATTTATCTCTGGTAAATTAATATTTATTAATGAAAATAATTGACAAAGTTCTACCATTTTAAAATAAGAACGCGAAAGTGGTTTGTGTTTAGATACGCATTTTTTACGGAATGGAACTATTGAATGTATATATTCAAATGGATTTGTATATTTTTTATAAATATCCCATTGTTGTTCTTTATTGTCTATGTTCTCTTTTATTATATACAAATAGTTAGCAAGAGAATTAGAAATAAAAATAGGCGGAGATTCATCTGTTGGTAAATAAGATATATTTTTATATAAATTTATATTTGATCTAGGTAATAAATAATATGTCATAATATAAATTGTCTGAAAGAAGTGACTATATTATTTCAATGTTAAAAGGTTTATATATTTTTACACCTTTTTACTTTTTACCGATTAAATCGGCTTTTAAAAGGTGTATTATCTATTTTTTTGGAATAAATCTTTTTTTACCAATTACGACTATTTGTTTTGGATTTTCTTCTAATTCTGGTTTTACTTCTTTTTCTTGAGATTCTTGAGGTTCTCTTGCTTCAGATTCCATTTCATCAGGTTCTCTTTCAACAGATTTAAGATCAAATAAATCATCATTTTCCTCAACAATACCAACAGATTCTGTAGGACGATTTGATTTATTCGAAACAGATTTAAGTATTATTCTAACTTTCAATTTCTTCACATTTCCTGTTGAAGCTGATTTTTCATTCAATACTTTATCTACTATTGCTTCTAATTCTGGATTAACTTCATTATCTGATTCATTTGCATACATTGCGGAGGCTTGTTTTGCAAATTTATCCATTGTTTCTTTACTAACAGATGCTACTTTTCTAAATACACAATATCTGTTCAAAAACGATATTTCTTTTTCAACGTCAGACATATTTAATGCTTTTTTATAATCAAATTGTCTTTTTGCATCTTTATCTATTTCTGTTTTCATAGACGTGAATAATTCTTCGAATAATCCTGATGCATGCGGTAATCCCATTTGCATTGCTTCTTCGTCTTTTACTAATTCAAATCCGTAATTTTCCATAATACGAACAAAATACTTGAAACTCACCAAATATTCTATAGATGTTTTTTGTATTGTTTCTTGATAAACATGAATTCTATAACCAATACTTGTCTCATCTTCATAAAATCCTTCTTGACTATATTTTTTTATTATTTCGCAAATCATCTTTTTTTTCCCGTATCTATCTTGTGTAAAGAATGCGACTCCTTCATCCTCCTTCTTTTTTCTCAATAATTTGAATACTTTTTCGCCATCATAACCAGTTGTTATAAAATAACCTTGAACTCGTGTACATTCCGCAACATTGCGTATAAATCCGTGTAATTTATTAGGATTTTCAAAGAAATAATGAAGAGCAAATTGACAAGAACTTATATTGAATCCTTGTTCGCCTATTCCATATCGATTATATATACCTTTCCCTAATAATGTCGAATCTTTCGGTCCTTTCCCAAAAATGGCTGATGCAATCATTCGCTCTTTACTAGTTTTATCTCCTGGAAATGCTTCTAATTCGCGTATATTTTGACTACTATCGCCTCTCAAAAACAAACAGTAAGGCACATTTTCATATTTCTGACAATCTTTCAAATAACGAACACATGCATTATCTGTTGCACCTGAAATATTATCACGCGACAAATCTATTCCTAACACCATTGACAATCTACCTTGACGCCATTTTGCCAAATCCCCACCCTTGCCAACAGCATAATCTATTAATGTATTTTCTGGATTTGCGACTCCCAATATCAATTTCTTTTTTACATATAAATTATGAAAATTGCGCATTGCTGAAGTGCGACTATCTTCCAATGCACCCATATAATAAATATCTTCATTATTTGACTCTATTTCGGGTAAATTCTGTCCACTTGTAATCATTTCTTTTGTAACTGGATGATGAATAGAATACCAATTACTGTTAGCAACATGGTACGCATTACCGTATTCTTTTTGACCTTGTAATAATTTCTGTGTTTTGTCGTGACGAACGCGTATTGGTCGCCAATTCCATCCGGGCTCTGCGTCTTTTTCATAACGAAATTCTACGATTGTATTTTCCTCAAAATATTCATCATTTTCAGTTGTCATTACCCAATTACGTTCATCGTCTCCACTATTTTTCACAATAATATTGCAAATACATGCAAATGGATCATAAGGATCTGTTGGTTCAAATGGTCTTGCTTCATATGTCGATTCATTATCAATATCGCCCGGTGATGGAATACGTTCATGAATAATATCATTGAATGCATTTTCAAACATGTGTTTTTTAGTATCAACTCCGCAGCGTAATATTAATGTTTTATATTCAATAATAGTTTGTTTATCACCTACATTTGTTCCTTCTTGAAATATATGCTTGATTTTGTCCTTACCATTTTCTTTGTATACTTCAACTAAGAAATCAATTGTATTGAATTCTGCCGGTTTCCATTTGAAAGATTCATCCCATGTATATTTATGTAATAAACCTGGAATACGCGCTGCAATACTGCCAACAGGACTATATGCTGGTGTGAAAATAAGTCCATCTGTATTGTATTCATATACATTATCTTTTATTTTCGACATAATTGTTGAACATGAATCGAATATGCTAATATCTGATAAGAATTCTTTGCATTCGACGCGAATATTACATCCGGCATTTTTTTTCAAAACATCTAGAGGTTTTTCTTTTTGTATTTTGCCTGATATACGTTCAAACCAAAATTTTTCGCCTTTTTTAGTAGTTTGTTCTTTCCATATTTCGCGTGCTTCTTTAATTGTAGATATTGGTTTCAATACTTTAATAAAATCTTCTAAAAATTTGAAGCGTGGTAAGGGCTCTTTTTTTTCAGATTCAGTTGTTTCTTCCGGCTTGTCAATATCAGCAGGTCTTGGAAAAAACGGATTCTCCATAAATGATTTTGAATTTATAAAATAAATGTCGAATGATTTATATAAATTTATAAATTCTCCGAATTTATTGTATTTTATATGTTCTCCATCTAATAAAGAATTTAAACAAAGTTTATGTTCTGTCTTTGATCCTGTAAACTGAACATTCATATTTGTATCTATCAAATAAATAAGACCTTTATCATTAACGTAAAGCATTTTACGATCTCCGTCTGCCTTATCTGTCACAGTATAATCTTTACGAATATTAGCTAATTTAGAATTCTTTTGGTCAACTATATTGTCGATTTGTAATGTGTAAGAAGATGGACCAACAAAATCATTTGATGATACATATTTTCTCTTATATTCTTCGCCGTGAATTAGACTCAAATATCCCTGTAATACATCGTCGCGTTCTGATAGAGGTATAGGATAACTTGATCCTTGAATACCGCTCATAATAATACGAATTACTTTACGCAAATTATTCATTACGTTGTCATAGTCACCTTGTCCAACACGCATATTATCTATTTCTAATTCGACTTCATAAGTTTCAGGATTTTCAAACAGATGTGATTCTTGAATAGTATATGTAGGATAATCTACTTTACCTCTGATTTGCATTGATGATTTTACGATACTAATATCTACTAATATAGGATATTCGGGATGTTTGAATTGAACACGATTTATAAATCGAAATTTCTTTTTGTTGTTAGCCCAATTACGTATAATGTTTTGCGAAATTCGCGAATTAATTCCGAAGTCTTCTTCATATTTAAAATCTACACGAAATCCCATATCAGGAAAATCAATTGGTCTTTGATATTTGCCTTCTTTGTCCAATGTCGATGTTTTTTGTGTAAATTTGAGTTTGTTAGCATGAGTCGAAGGCATTTTTTGCAGTTTATCAATACTGTTTGTTGAACAATATTCAGATATAAGATCAGTCCCAACAATTTCTGCGCGAATATTAGACATTTTTGTTTGACCTGTTTTGGGATCTTGATATTCTGAATATATACGAAGAATCTGAATACCATCTTGATTTGTGCTAACAAATCCTGCTGCCATTATTTGTTTAATTACATTATCATAATCGATTTTTGATATATTTTTGCCATTTTGCGAATATTTGCCAAATCTTATTTCAAATTCTTTAGATTTATTCTGTTGTTTTACACTAGGAACGCTATCTAAATATTGTTTCAGCCTTTTTTCTAATTCTTCTTTTGAAGTCTTCATTATATTTTTGGTTTTTTGTCTTTGTTGTTCATATTCTTCGTCCTCCTTTTTTTTTCTTTCTGGTTCTTCTTTTAGAGGTTCTCTTTTTTCAGACATATTAATCGTATAAAATAGTTATACATTTAATTTTATACGATTTCACGCTTCAATTTTATGTCCATGCCATTTTTTGTGCTAACAGATTATATAATTCTTGTTTTTTGACTTTAGGTGTTTCGATACCGAGTCTATGTGCAATTTCTTCTAATTCTGCGATTTTTTTATAATGAGTTAATGATTTCAATGGTTTGTCAAAGTGTTCTAAACAAACAAATGAATCTAATGTTTTCAAATCAAACTCTGAACTATCTGTTAGCAAATTATATGTTTTTTTGTTATTTTTATTATTTTCATCAACATATAAAATACATAAATTAGGATTTTCTTGTGATTCTGAATCTATTTTTGTAAAATGCAGATAAGTTCTATTTTTTTCATCAATTATATAAATTGATAAATTGTAATAAAGTGCATATGCAGCTGTTTCCAAAAATGAAGAACAATTCTTTGTGCATATTAATTCGCTCATTGTTTCTTTAATTCTGTCATTTGTCATTTTCACATTTGTTTGTTTTAATGATTTTGGTGTTTTTTGAAAATGTTCCATTATTTTATGTTTTTCTTCTAATATACGATTTCCATGTTTTGATTTTATCATTGTATATTCAATTTCACCGTATACATGATGAAATATGCACCAAAATATTGTGTCTGTATAAAATGGAATAAATCTTTTTGATTTTTTTTTCGGAGTTTCTTTTTTCGGAATTTCATTTTTTGCAATTTCATTTTTCGGAATTTCATTTTTCAGAGTTTCTTTTTTAATATTATTAATATTATTAATTTTAGTAATTTTTTTAACACTGCTTACAGAATCAATATAACTTATAGCTTCAATAACGCCTATTTTTTCATTTTTCAAATTTTTATCATTTGAAATATTTTCATCATTAGAATTTTTTTCAATATTATTATTAATTGAAAATTTGTCAGTATTTTCTTTAAATGATGATTCACTATAAAAAAATTCTTCTAATAATTTGATAGATTCGGGAAGATCAAATTTATTATGATTATTATAAAAAATTTGATTTAATGTTCTGTAGGATGTTGTCATATTTCTATATATTACAATAATTTATTTCTATATTATTTATATAATGTATAAAAAATCAAAAAAAGTATCACATAAAATAAAAAGAACAGTAAAAAAAATACATAAATATTTACATAAATACTTACAAAAAAAGTTGAAATCTCGTAGAAATATTGATAAAATACGTCATCATATTCATTATTATTAAATTTATATGCAATATTTATCTATCTATAAACAGTTAAAATTTCGTCATCATTTTCATTAATACCTTCTTTATTACTGAAAAATGTATTTTTAATATCTTCTTTTTCTGTTTCAGCAGGATTCAAAATTTGTTCTTGTTCTTCAACAAATGTCAAATATTTTTCTATTTCTTCTATTACTGTAGGTTCCATGTAAGATAAATTAATATATACTCCACTCTTATTTTCATTGACTGTTACATTTGAACAAGAAGTTATAATTTTGAGAACCTCAATTTGATGCATTTTTGTTATTGACTCTATTTTTGTTTTCAATTGATTCAAATCTGGAGTGTGAGTAGTAGTCATAATAACATATATTAAAAATTATATTTATGTGAATTTATAAATAAATATAAATAAGTAATTATTTGCAAATATTTTCATTTGAATTTTCTTTACAATATTCGGAATTATCTATTTTTTTATTATTAGTTCCAAACCATTCATCTGCACCTAATATAATTACATTATAATTACCCTTTTTATCACCTTTTTGTAAATGGTGATTTTTATGATTAGGCAATAATATATTTTTAAATAAATCAATATTAAATAAATTTTCATCATAAGGTCCATCAAGTATAGAATATTCAATATCATAATCATGCATTTTGATATGAACTTTATTCCATAAATATTCCCATATAAATGTTATAATAGAACAAAAAATAAATAAATATATATAAGAAATATTATAGTTTGATATTATTTTTGATAATAATCCACATAATAAAAATGCAAAAAATAAATATATATAAATATTCCAACCCATAAATAAAGATTCCTTGTATTTATTATTACTTAATGACATATCTGGCTCAACTTCTATATGATGCTGTAGATGTTTTTCACAAGTAAGAAAATATTGTACATTTAAAAAAGGTATATATTCAATAATCTTACTAAGTAAATTATTTTTATCGCAATGCATTGCATATTTATGAGATAAAAATTCTATAATGCTGAAAAATACATAAAATAATAAAATAAAATTAATCGAATTAATATTTTTCTTTAAATTAAATTTAATTATAATTAAAATAAAAAATAAAATAATAGGTATAATTAAATAATAATAATTGTAATTAAATATAGTCAATAATAAAAATATACTTAAACTACTTAATAATGATAAACTATAATTTTTATTAAATATAATAAAATAAAATAAAATAAAAGATGTTATTAATAAAATAAAATACATTATATATATTATGTATCTATTTATTTGAATATAATTATAAAATAAAATATTATTATTTTATTTTTATTACACATTGTAACAATTACTATATAGTAAATGTTACAAAATAACTGTTATATAATTATATTCAAGTACGCCGACCCTTACTCGAGAAGGTATTTATAATGTAAAAAGGTTTGAAAAATTTATAATAATATCCAATATTAACAACAATAATTATTATAAATAATAATATAAAATCTGCAAAAGTAAATTCAATATTAAATACTCTTATAATTTTAAAATTAAGACCTTCATATAATGAAGTAAATGGATTATATGATTCATGAATTCTATTATTTGATGCATTTTTTTCATCCCAAATTTGTTGAAAAATTATTTTTGGATTATTGTATATTTTTAAATTAGTAAAATTTAAATCAACATCATAATGATATATTACTTTATAATCTAATATTTTGTTGGCACTTTTTTTATTAATTATATATCCAGTTGTAAGAAGTGATGGATAAGTATTATATTCTGATGAATAATTTGGCCAATAATCTAATTTTATAATATCCCAATCTGGAGGCGCATTTTTAATTGATCTTTGTATTTCTTCCATACAATTATTATTTACTGGAACAGCATCATCTTCTAAAATTACAGCATAATCTAATTTTGAATTATATAAAAATTGTTTGATTGCTTTTCTATGAGTTAATTCACATCCAATAGCGGATTTAGGTGTCAGATATTTTGATGATATTAAAACTTCTGGATATTCATCCATATTTATATTTTTACCATATATACCAGAAATTCTAGTAAATTTATTAGGATTTAATTTTTTAGTAATTTCATCCAGTCTATCTTTATCTTTATCTAAATTTAAAACATAAATTTCAAAATCTGACATTATATAATATATATTATATAATATATAATGATAGATCCACAATGGTTTATTGGATTTATTGGATTTATTCATTTAATTTTTATTGCTTATGAAATATTGTATCCATTAATTTTTAAAAACTATTTATTTGATAAAATTTATATTTTAATATTTTCTTTTAAAATTATTAGTTGGATATTATTCAATAATGAATGTTTTATATCATTAATAATTAAACAACAAACTATTAAAAATTATAAAGCAGGAGATAATATATTTGATTTAGATGATATGGTAAAATTTTCACCACAACTTACAAAAATTTGTAAATTATTATCTCCATTACTTGCAATTTTTTATTGTTATTTAATTTTTATTGTATCAAAACGTAGTAAATTACTTGATACTAATTTATTAATAACATTGATAACTATATATATAATTTATTTACTATATGTTAGAAAATTTTATAATGAAAAAATGTATAACAAATTGAATATCGATTATTTTGCGCCATATGTAAAAAGTATATTTATAGTTATATTATCATATATTATTTATAAAATTATAAAATTATAAAATTATAAAAAGTTGAATTTATATTTATTTATAAATTTATAAATAAATGTAAACAAATGTAAATAAATGTAAAATTGAATAAAATAATTAAAATTAATTAGAATTATAAAATAATCAAAATAATGGAAAATATATTAAACCAAATGTTTTTGAAAAGATATTGTTTGCCAATAAATACAGATATTCGTTCATATGAATTAGGAGAAAAAAATTTAAGAAAAACTAGTGTATGCGGAAATTATAATCATATATCCTGTGTATTAAAAGGAAACAAATCAGTATTAACATTTGGAATAAATAAAATAGGAGATAGTGTAAGAAATACGCCAGGAATACATGCAGAAACAGACGCAATATTAAAATTATTACCTTTGAGAAATAAAAAGAAACTAGAAAATATAAATATATTGGTAATTCGAATATCACCAACAAATAAGATTCAATCAAGTAAACCATGTAATCATTGCATAAAAATGCTGAATATATTACCAAAAAAAAGAGGATATCATATTCAAGATATTTATTATTCAAATACATACGGCGAGATAATAAAAACTACACTTGGAAAATTAGAAAATGAAGAAAAACATATATCACAATATTACCGAAATAGAAACAAAAAAAATAATAGAAAATTGTAATAAATATAAAATTATTGTGTTAGTAATGTTAAAATGGATCCTCTACAAATTTTCCAATTTTCCATATATTCAAAAATAATTAGTCAAATAAGTGAATACAATATTCATCCTTTTTACATAATTTTTTTTTATTTTGTCTATTTAACTTACAGTAATTTTGATAATTTTAAAAATAAATATACGCAATATTTTTATAATGATTCATGCGATATTATTTTAGGTTATCATAAACGAACAATTCAATTATATAATGGAAAAAATATTACGAAAACAACTTACAGTAATAAATTTCATGCTGTCAATAACTATATTTTCAAAAATAAAATTAATGAATTGGATTCGCTTTATGAAATTGTAAATATCAAAGATGATAAATATGGTGATGGTGACAATGATTTAGAATATGTTCTCATTCCAAATAATCGGAATAAAATTCGTATTTCAGAGAACCCAGATATTTATTTTGAAAATATTATTGAACAAAAATACGATGAAGACAATCATCAAAACAATAATTCTTCAGGTAAAGAAAAATCTTCTACTACAAAACGCAAATATTTCACATATCGTTTAAGCACAAATGGAAAAGAGAACATGAATATTTTGCGAGACTTTGTAGAAAAATGTGAAAAAGATTATACAAAAAGCAAAAAAATAACGCAACAAATGGTATTTGAATATGTTTCCACTTCTGTAGATGAAGACGACCGAAAAAATATGAAATTCAATCAATACGTTTTCAAATCCAATAAATGGTTGGACCGTAATATATTTTTTGATAATAAAAAAGAGATAATAGAGAACATCCGTAAATTTCCCTACAGAAAAATATCAAATGAAACAGAATATGTAAAATCTGCGACAGAATTGGAATATGAATATTACGGTAAATCTTTCAAAAATGCGATATTATTGCATGGACCACCTGGTTGTGGTAAAACGTCTTTTATAAAAGGTGTTTTAAATGAAACCAAACGTCATGCAGTTTTAATACAATGGTCGCGGATTAAAACATGCGCCGAATTTTCTTCGCTTTTTCGCTCTATTAAAATTAGCGGCGAAACATACGGTCTCGGCGAATTGTGTTATATTTTTGAAGATTTTGACGCGAATAAAATGGATTTACTCAAAAAACGGACAACATTGACTACTAAACCAACAGAATCATTTGAATTAGTTAATGACGTAACCGTAGTAAATGATGGCTCTGCCATTACAAAATTAGGAAATGCAAAAAAGATTATTTTTCCATCTACAATTATTGAAGACGAACTTACATTAGACTATGTTCTCAATATTTTTGACGGAATTGTTGAAATGCATGATGCAGTTATTATTTTTACAACGAATGCGAAATTGGAATTTTTTGATCCTGCTCTAATTCGACCTGGACGTATTGACACTATTATAGAAATGAAAGAATGTAGTTTGCAAACGACTTGCGATATAATAAAACATTATAAAAAACTAGACGAAAATGAAATGGAATCAATCAAAAATAAACTGTTGGCACAGCTATTGGAACCACTTTCTTTGACTGCATCACAATTAGAACAAATATGTATGAAATCATCTACTGTAGATGATATCATTAAATCTATTATGTAGATTATTTTTTTGTAAAACATGCGGACAAATAATTCCATATTGTCCAACATTCTTCTTCAACTGTAGGTAGAGTCGTATTCAAAAGTTCAATAGATGTATCAACTATAGTTTTTGCTAGAGATTCAACGCCACTAGGAATAGGTAATATATTAGAATCAAGCAACGAATCCAATGTATATTTAATAACATTCAATAAATTAATGTTCTTAACTGCAAAAATATTGGATTGAAATAATTGTGTAATTAAGAGAACCAATTGCGGAATATCATGAAGACTTAATTTTCCACCTTCCTGCAAAAGACCTTCAATTGTCGTCTTTATTTGCGGAAGAAGCGTACCACTTGCATCATTTACAAGTGCAGTAATAACTGCTATTTCTTGTTGCGTCAAATTCACCGAAAATTTGGACGAAGATGGCACTAATGCTGTAATAAATGTGTCTATTTGTTGTGTTGCAATTTCTTGCAAAATAGGCATAATCGGCGTTTTTATTTCCAATAGGCCGATTGGTTCAATTTTAGTTTGTTTATTTGTCACAGGTTCAATAGGTGGTTCAACCGCAACAATTACATGAGAAAAATTGGAAGATATATCTGTTGGCAAAACCGTATAACTCATATAATAAATGCTTACAGAATAATTTTATATAAATTGTTAACCCCATTTATTTTTATTCACTTTGATTTGCGGCGCACTACTTTTTTTCTTGGATTTTGATGGATCATAACCTTCATCTTCATCATCATCACCCAGATTTTTGGACGCCTCCCAAAATTCATTTGATCCTATACGGAATGGCGGTCGGTTCTCTGCTTTATACCAGAATATTTGATCATTCAATTTATTAGATTTCGCATTATTATTTATTACCAAACATTCGTAATTCTCTGTTGTTTGATCCATGACCATGCTAAAAGATTCCAACGTAGGAAACATAGAAGCATAATTCTCCCAAATTCGTTTTCTATTTGTCATATAAGGTTCTCTCAATATAAAAACGAAATCAATATTTGTTCGCAAATTAGGCGGAATACCTAAAGGATATTGCATAGTAATTATAAGCATTACTTTCCAATGTCTGCCATTCATAAAAAGCAAACGCATTAATTTGTCTTTAGTCCATTTATTATCATAAAGACAATCGTCGAGAATAACTAATGTACGAGGATCAATATTTGTTTTTCGGTACATATCCATGTCTTTTTTCACTTGTTTGAGAACCATTTTTTGTCTTCTTAACACATTTTCAATCAATATTTCTTTGTATTCTTCGTGAATGAATACTTTAGGTACATGTGATGCATAAAACCCATTTCCTGCTTCTGTACCCGAAATAACTGTTGCTATAGGAATATCCTTGTGATGAAAAAGAATATCGCGAACTAAATATGATTTTCCAGTATCACGACGTCCTATTAGAACAATAACTGGACCTTTATTCTCATCAGGTTTAAAAGTTATCCATTTCATATCAAATTTTTTGAGGTCTAATTCCACTGACATATATATGATACATTTAATTTATAAAAACAATCAACACGCATTTTTTCATTGTGTTAAATATTAACCAAAAATATATTTTATTCAATTATATGTCTACAGATTCAACTACGTCTAAATTCAATATTCAATATTGTAAGCAAAAAACATGTATATTATCTCAATTTAGTAAAGATTTAGGCAAAGAAATTAAAAATGATATTGAATATAAACCATTTTCATTAAAAAATGTGCAAAATTACAATCCAATATATGACAAATTCTTCGAAATGAATGAAAATAATTATAATAATATTGGATTAAATCACAAATATAAATGTGTAGGAGTTGATGAAATTTGCCAACAGAATAATAATAATAATATTAAAACCCAGCCTATATTTATTAAATATGCGCCTCTGTTAGATCCATTAAGATATTTAGTTGGAAATTATAGTGAAACTGATGAACAATTAACATGTTTACCTTCTTTGAATAATAATAATACATGTAATAAATTGCTTACATGTAATAATGCATCATATGTTGATAATTTTTTTTGTTATTTGTCGTCGCAACTTTTGAATCAACATGACTTACATAATGGAATAGATTATTATGGATCTGCATTAGCTATTCAAGAAAAATATAAATTTAATGCTGTAGATGATTTGGATTATTTGATGCAAAGTACACATTTCAAAAGTAATCGTGGAACTTTATATGATATTGAATCTAATATTGAAGATCCGTTTTCTAATTTTGGTTCTCGTAGAAATAAAAATCCGTTGGTTTTAGAAGACGAAAATATTGAGTTGGATTTCGATGTTTTAGAAAATGTGGATGAAGATATAGAATATAAAAATTTGGCAGAAAATGATCTTGAATTAATTGAAGATTTTGGAGAACCTAATCAATCATCTGAAACAGTTTTGAAGGAATTAGATTCAGATACAGATTCTGAAATTGATAATGAAAGTTGTAATAATGAATTTGAAGAAGATGGCAGCGATGTAGATAATGAACATGGTGGTGAAGAGGAAGAAAAGGATGATGAAGAAGATGAAGATTGCAGCGATGTAGATAATGAAGAGGATGAAGAGGATGAAGAGGATGATGATGATAGTAGCGAACAAGATAGTGAAGAAGAAGATGAAAAATTAATATATATTAATAATTTTCCTGTTCAAGTTATAATGCTCGAAAAATGCAAGGGTACATTAGATGAACTTTTTGTAAAAGGCGAAATTCAAGATGAAAATATTGCAAATGCAATTCTTATGCAAATTATAATGACTCTGTTAGCATATCAGAAAGCATATCATTTTACACATAATGATTTACATACAAATAATATTATGTGGAATGAAACGGATGAGCCTTATATTTATTATAAATTTTCTGGAAAAATTTACCGTGTTCCTACATTTGGTAAAATTTTCAAAATAATTGATTTTGGAAGATCTATTTATAAATTTGGCGGTAAAACATTTTGTAGCGATAGTTTTGCACCAGAAGGTGATGCATCTAGTCAATATAATTGTGAGCCTTATTTCAATGAAAAAAAAGCAAGATTAGAACCAAATTTTTCATTTGATTTATGCAGATTAGGTACATCTCTTTATGATTTTATTTTTGATGAAGATGGAGAACCTGATAAAAAGAAAATGGATTCTTTTCAACGCACTGTTTATAGGTGGTGTACAGATGATAATGGTTGCAATGTTTTATATAAAAAAAATGGAGAGGAAAGATATCCTGGATTCAAATTATATAAAATGATTTCTCGTCTAGTTCATAAACATACACCTGAATCTCAACTTGAATTGAAACCTTTTTCTGAATATGTTTGGAATAAAAAGTCTAATAAAGAATATATTATTGATATTGATTCTATTGCAGATTATACAAAATAAAAAATTGAATATTTTATTTATTTTTATTTATATATAAAATAAAAATGAATTTTATGAAGTTTGTTGTTACACTTATGTATATTCGATTATTTCGAAAAGTAAATGAAAAATTGGCAAATACAATTAATAATACTAAAAAATTGCGCGAAGATAAAGATAGATTGCTAAAAGAAACAATGCGAACTACTTTGTATATATAATATCATTTATAACAAGACTTAATTTATATAATTTTCATGATTTTACAACTTCTAAAAATAATTATTTCTTTTTGTTCTTTTTGTTCTTTTTGTTCTTTTTGTTCTTTTTTTTGAATTTCTTTTTGTTCTTCTTCCACCTATACTACTCGTAAACCCAGTTTCAAATGAAGGTTGTCTTTTCAATAATTTACTATTTTTTTTAATTTTCATTGTTTTTTGTGGTTTTTTAAATCCGGTTTCATATTCTTCTATAAAAGAATCTTTATTGGAATCTTCATTAGAATGTTGTTCTATTTTAACAATTTTCTTTATTTTTTTTCCAGTTTTACTTTTAATATACGCAGGATTATGAGAAGGCGAATTTGGTTTTAATTTATTTTTTGGTTTCAAAATATCATTCATTCTATATAAATTTGCAATATTAAAATACAGGTTTATCTGTAAAAATTTCAGGACTTTGTATTTCAACTATTTTGTTTTCTGTAATGAAATTCATAAAATTAGAGAACAATGACTCAGAATATAAATATCCATATGATGCTACTAAAGAACAGCTGAACACTATTATGTTGTCTCTAACTAAAAATTTTAATGGTTTCATTTCGTCATCTATGTATTTCATTTCAAGTAATTTCGCAACACAGAAAAATACAGTCGTATAAATGGCAAACAGGAATAAATTCTGCATATAGTATTTTAAATGCTTAATTTTTATTTATAAAAACGCACATCCTATAATTCTATAATATCATCTAATTCTATTGATTCATTCTTAGAACTTGAATTTAGAGGATTACCATCTAAATCCATTATACCTAATTCGCCTAAATCAATATTATCCGTACTAATCCTAATTCTATCTTCCATTTCCTCTTCCTCTTCCTCTAATTTACGCTGATATGCACGTTCAGCACTAATTTCTTCTAAACGTTCGATAGTTTTCGGCGCATTTACTAATTCTTCGTTATTCTCTGTATTTAATACTGAATCATAATCGTTAAAAGTTAATCTAGTAACTGCAGGCTCACTATCTATATTTTTTACAGCCGGAACAACCTCTGGAACAATTACTTCACCTACTTCATTATATCCCTCTTTTTTGCTTACAGAATCTTTTACGTCTTGCTTTTCACCCGTTGTCGCTGCCAATTCCGGTTCAGCAATATTTTCAATAATGACTTCTTCTTCTTGCTCCACCGATTCATCTAAATATGCGCGAATAATTTCTTCTGTTGGCACACTTTCACGGATCGCCGTCAAAATACATTCTTGTACTATTATTTCTAATTCGCGATTATTTTTCTGTGTTGCTAATGCTGTTATTCCTTTTTCAAATAAATATACATTCATATACACTTTGCGCGCGACATGAATGTAAACTTTGTGAATAAATTTGTCTAATTTTGGAATAGAAATATCGATTTTTTTCTGTTTATTGCCAACACGAATACATGTAAGCACCTTCAATTGAATAACATGGACACATGTAATCAAATCTTCTAAATAATTGCATCCACTCCGTTCTATTATGCGTTTACGTTCTTCTTCTATAGTAGTATCATTCCATGTAGGTATACGTGAAAGTAAGTTCTGAAATGTCATTAAATATTTACCGGCATCATTTGAATCCACGCAAATATTCCATGATTCATTGAAAATAGATCTAATTCCTTCAATTACTAAAGGCGAAAATAAAGTAACTAAACGTGAACACCATTCATTGCGCGATTCATGTAAATTAGAAATCACAAAATCGTCCATATTACAATACTTACATTTGTAATATGGTAATTAAACTCACAAATATTATAAATTAAAATATAATTTTATAATATATAAAAATGTCTAAGATTACAATTACAAATTCTGGTCAAAATTTTGTATTTTCTAGTGGCATTGAATCAAATTCTGTAAACTGTCATAATAATTTGATAATTCCAACTAGTATTCCTAGTTCTCCTTCTATTGGATCTACCTACTTAAATACTACTAACAATGAATTGTTTATTTATAATGGAACTTCATGGATTTCTACACCTGGTCCAACCGGACCTACAGGTGCTACAGGTGCAACCGGAACAACCGGAACAACCGGACCTACAGGTGCAACTGGTGCAACTGGTGCAACTGGTGCAACCGGAACAACCGGAACAACCGGAACAACCGGAACAACCGGAACAACCGGAACAACCGGAACAACCGGTGCAACCGGAACAACTGGCACAACTGGCACAACCGGAACAACTGGAACAACCGGAACAACCGGAACAACCGGAACAACCGGACCTACAGGTGAGGGTTATACTGGACCTACAGGACCTGCTGGTTCTGGTTCTACACAAGGTCCTGCTTTTGCAGTATATGCATCTGGACAACAAACTAATATTAGTAATTCAGTTATACAATTTGATTCGGAAGAATTTGATACAAATAATGCATTTAGTAATAATGCATGGACTCCAGGTGTTGCAGGATACTACCAAATCAATGCGCTTGTATCATGTGTTCTTACTTCAGGGTCAGGTGATGCATATGTTGTATTGCGTAAAAATGGATCATCATGGTTAAAAGTCAGTTCAAGATATTCAACATCTTCATTTATGCCATTATCTATAAACACACTTATATATTTGAATGCAACAGATTATATAGATATTTATGCAGTTGCCAGCGCAACTGTTGCAACTTTACCAACATTTGGTCCTGGAACAAATCAAGCATGGGTTTATTTCAATGGTTGCTTTATAAGACAATAATTATATGAATCCAATATTATTCATCAATTCAATATTATTTTCACTATATTTACAGTCGTGCAATATTTTGTGCATTTGATTTAAAATATAAATCATTAATAATTTCTCACATCTATATTCCGTTTTCACTTTTTCAAAACACAATTCTATTGCAGCTTTTTTTCCATCATCTAAATTATCCGATTTTTGTATCCATTCATTTAAATCTATAGCCGAATATCCCGCCGAATACAATTCATTTACTGTGCTTACAATAATAATATATTCATCTGTAGGCATTTTATCCATTATTTTACATAAATTCTGGTATCTTGTTTTTTCCAGGTTCTCTAATTCATATTTCGATTTCAATTGATATTTGTGTAAATTCACCGTATCTGGAAAATATATCTCGCAAAATCTCGACAAAATTGGATTCAATAATTTATTCTTATTTTCTACTATTATGAAAAACCGCGTATTTAAACTGAATTGTTCGATACACCGTCTAAGCGCAGATTGAGCATCTATTGTGAGAAAATCGGCGTTCAAAAGTACAATTGATTTGAAAATTATACCGCGATTAAATTGAATATTCGTTTTAGCAAATAATTTGAGATCTTCTCGTATGAATTTAATGCCTTTTCCGTGTGCACAATTAACGAACATAATATTAGATTTCATATTGGCTTTGTCATAATTATAAATTTTATGCAAGAATTCAAACACAATCGTGCGTTTTCCTGTTCCAGATTTTCCGTGAAAAATAATATGCGGTATTTTTTTGGATGCATGAAATGAATCCAATTTATTTTTTATATTTTCATGAATTGGGAGAATTTTTGACATATATGATTTTTATTGATGAATATTTATGTAGTTGTTAACGCAATAATATGTTTATAATATATGAAAATAACTATAGTTATTTTCATAACATAGTGGAATTACATCATTCACAAAATCCGAACTGCCGGAATCGAACCAGCGACATTTTGATTCCTACAAAAGATAATTACAACTACAGTCAAACGCTCTACCAACTGAGCTAAGTTCGGTCATGTAATCCAATATTATTTGTTAGTTTTCTTTATATATTTTTATTAATAATTATTTAACAAGTTTTTGTCCAAATAATAACCATAATCCTATTGATATTAAACTTCCAACAATAAATCCATTACCAGCACTTACAAGAGATTTTTCCAATAAATAATAAAATCCAAGAGGAAAAATAACATATGATAAAACAATGTAAAAAACCATTATGCCTAAAAACGTTTGTAATTTAGTATTCATTCTATGTAATATATTCATATATTTTATTTGAGCCTATATTATTATATATTTTTACATTTACCGCTTTGCTGTAAATGTAAAAAAGTAACTGTTACTCTGTAACAGATAAATTGGTCATTGAAAAGGTTAAAAGGTGTTAAAATAATTGATATGTAATATATGTAGTAGCACCCCAAGAAGTAGCACCCCATAATGTATCTAATACAACTGTTGATAATTTCCATTTTTTCAACAAAGAATAATTTGTAAGTTCATATACTCCATTTATTATTGCGCCCAAAAGAGCGGCTTCATAAACTGGACGACGTGTTCTCAAAATAAAATAATAGAACGCAAATAATATAACTGCATATGTCACTATAATACCAATAGGTTTTGCAATCATAACTACGCGCTGTACATCAATTATTTGATGATTGAATACCTTATAGTTTAAGTAAATAAATACTGCATCTAATAATAAAAATATAACTAATGCGAAAATAATAGCCTTCGTTTTCATTTATATAACTTACAGATATTATTTTATTCTGTTGGTCCATGTTAGCCTAAGACATGTTGAAATAATTGTTCGTGTTGATCTCTTATTGGAACAACAGGTTGTGATTGCAATTGTTCTGCTAATTCATATGCATTTCCTGTATGAGGTTCTCCCGATGGATATACAAGTTCTTCTAATGGGTTTATTTGCGGTTGTCCTTGTCCTTGTCCTTGTCCTTCCAATTCATCATTTGAAATTACTTCTTTTTCTTCTACAACAGGTTTGGGTTCTGCAACTAAAGTTCTAGTAATTATCTCTTTATTATTTTGTATCTGTAAGAAATGTTTAAATAAATCTGTGCAATTTGCAATCATGCTAATAGCCGAATCATATGTAGCAGATAAAACTACAGTATCCATATTTTCGGCAAATTGCAAACTATACCACCAATAAGGCGGAATATAAAGAACATATCCTTTATGTACATCAAATTCTGTAAATTTAATACGATCATAATCCGCGCGTATTTTCTCTGATTTATTGGAATCTGGTGACCAAACATTCATTGCTGATCTAAATTCATAATTGTCATAATCTTTTAGTGAATGCAAATATTTATTACTTTTCCATGGCGTCATTTTCACATGAACCATACCACTTGTAACAATTAAAAAACGGCGATAATGATTATGATATTGCATTGGCATGCATGTACCTGCAGATCCTGCAATAATATCATATGCAGTTTTTACTGAAAAATTAGGTTTCAAATATTCGTCGACATTGCTAACAGATAATGCTGCATCTTCTATAAAAAAATCATTGCCTTCGGTATAATATCTTTTTTTTGAATCAGTCATTGCCAATATACGATAATTACCAAGTGATAGTGGAACAGAATCTACAATTTCTGTAGGCGGATCTGTAAAATAATCGGTGCTATCTTTAACTTTCACAAAATATTTGTCATATTTTTTACATAATTTGTCTAAAGTGTAATTTTCATTTTCAAATAATTCTGGACATAATTCACTAAATTCAAAGAGAGTCGGTTGTTTCAAATTACAAACATCTTGTAAATCTTTATTATTTGTATAATCGGTTTCATAAATTTCTAAATCTTCATTTTTTGCATAATGCGCATTTATATGAATATACAGGAAAAATAATACAATAAATATTACAATTGTTATGAGCATGCTAACAGATATATTTTATGTAGATACTTGGTTAACTGATATTTACGCGCCGGTTATATTGCATCTTTATATTACCGGCAATCCAGTAAGTGTTGTCCTGCTAACAATATGTTGTCTTTCTTGTTTATAATGCCGAATTTTTGAAAGAATATATGCTTGATCTTTCAAATCTTTCTGTTGGATTTCTTCGGGAGTTCTCTTACTTTTATAACATGAATAAAGAATTGCAAATACTATTACCACGAATATAATGAAAACGCCTATATTGAGTGACCAATGATAAATAGATGCACGATGTTGATTACATTTTTGCAGAACATTTTGCAAATAATATCGCGTATTATTTTCAATAAGAGCCGGTAGTGTTGGTGTTCTGTCTATATCCATTTATTTATATTTGATATTCTATATCAAATACAATGATTTCTGTTGGCACTTATGGAACGAAATTACGTTTGCTACAATAATTTAATATAAGCCAATGTGGCTAAATAAGAGATGATTGCTACTATAATTGCTATCAACCATATTGGAATAACTGTTTTATGCCTGTATCCTATGCCAAATTGGCGAAATGCGCCATTTTCATCATATGCAAATGCAGGTTTCAATGAATGAAAAATAGTGAAAAGTCCTAAAAAAAGTGCGACTGCTAAAAAAACTTTATTTCTAATGATGAATTTTTTGGGAAACATTTTATTACTCTATATTATATGTATTTTTTTTGAATTTATAAATAACGTTTTTATTATATCTTTGCACATTTTACACTCTTGAATATTTATAATGGACTATATATACAACCCTCTTTGGATACCATATTTTATTATCAGACAATCTTTTGCTTTATAAACGTTCCATAATATTATTTAGTGAACATAATATACATGATGATGATGTAATTATACAATCTTTGCATACACTATGCCCACATTCTAAAATTATAATATTTTTTTCTTTATTGCAAACAGGACAATTTTCAATTATATTTGTAATTTTATTATATTTTATACTTTGAATACTTTGAATATTTTGAATACTTTGAATAATTAATTTATGAAAATTCATACATAAAAATTGTATATAAGACATATTTTATATATTTATAAATGTTTCTATAAATATATTTCACTCAAAGTTTATATTATTTCTATATTATTCGTCTTCATTACTATTAATTAAATATGTGCGATCATCTGCATAATATCCGCCATCATTTTCGGCATTATAATCTGAAATATCAAATCCTTCATCTATTTCTTCGTTTTCATCTTCTTCTTCAATAGGCATCAAACCGTCTCCATCAATATCTATATTTTCTTCAACAATATTTGATATACCTTCTTGTAATTCATTCTGTTTTTGTTGCTCAGATATTTCAGAACGTTCTCTATCACTTGTATCTTTATTATATTGGAAAATACTCTTTTGTTTGCCAACATTCCATATTCCTAATCCTAATTTCTTTTTGGCAAATTCTATATCTCTTTCTTCTTTATTCTTTTCATTTCCTTTATTATCCATTTTAAAACGTTTCATAATACGTTCTTTTTCTTTTGTTCTCTCTATATTCATATTTCGTTCAATTTCATAATATGTATAGTCTATTTTCTTCTTATTATCTTTATACATATTCAAGAAAATCATCAAAAATTTTGAAATACGTTCATTCAATGATATTTCTTCATCCTCATCTCTTTCCATAAATTCAACTTCTTCTAATTCCTCATAATCATCCAATAATTCTTCGTCTATTTCTTGTTGTGAAATTCCAGCTGAAAATACGTCATTTCTTTCTTTAATACCCTCGCGCATTTTTTGTTTACCAATTTCGCGTTCTTTTTGTAATAAAACATTTTCAGAACCAGCTTTTATGTATTCATATAATGCAGAATATATCAAATATTTGTCTAACATTTGAACACTAGATTTATCAAATAAATAGAAATATTCACGATCTTTTAATAATGAACTGAAAATCGGCATATCATTGATCCAATTATTTAAATCCATTAATTTTGGACTAATATTTTGAATCAATTCAATGAAAACTTCATCTTCTTGAAATTTATATAATTCATTTTGATATTTTTTAATTGATTTTTTTAATTCAGAATAATCATTGAACGATATATTCCAATATCTGTGAATTCTATCATTTTTCAATTTACTATTTCTCTCACCACTTGATTCATTATAATAATTCATAGCCGTATTTTCAACCTCACGATTTATTATTAAAGACGGAAAATATTGAGTCAAATCATACAAAGAATTTTTGAAATATTGTTGAACACGATAAAATGATGTATCATAATAATTTGGTAATTTTGAGTTCTCAGATTCAATATCAATATTCCATTTATCAATATTTGTCAAAAATTCAGATAATTTTTTTTTATTTTTTTTACTAATATTCAAATATTTATCTAAAAATTTCATGATTTTTACAAAAATTATATTATTAACATCTTCCAAATAACCTTTCAAATTATTCAATTCCTTTACTTCATCTTCTGCAATCATATCAATTGAATACATTTTGTCTGGATTGTATAATCCCAAAAGTTTTTGAAGAGAACCTCTTATCAACATATTATATTCAGCAATTTCATCCAATACTGGCGGCTCATTATATGATGCAATTCTTGTTAGCACATTTTGAAAAGATTCTATTTTATTTGGAACATTCGATTTTATCAATTCAACCGAATTTTTTTGTCTTACAATACGCATTAAATAATCCATATCATCTTTATCAATTTTCCTCTTATTTTTGATAATTTTGATTTTTTCATTAAGTGACAAACTATTATTATATCCTTCAGGTATTTCTGAAAAAAATGTTTTGAATTCAAGCGGAATTTTTTCGCGATCTAATCCACAATAATATATAAATGCTGAATAAATATTTTCTTCCATTATTTCTGTTGGCAAAATTGGTTTTTGATAATTAGAAAATTTATTTCTTATAAATGCGGACTTGGTCAATATATGAATTTTTTGAATTATATTCGAAAAATTATTAACACTTAAATAATATTTTTGTATAAGAGAACCTTCTTCATCGGCAAAATATTGGATAGCCTTCTTTTTTTCATTATCTTCATTACAACAAGAATTTTGCAAATAAGGTACATTTCCACTTGTTTTTAAAAGCAATGTTTTCGTTTTAACAATTTCTTGAATACTTTCAATAATTGCATTACCATAAAGCGCAACTTTACTTTTAAATGTCAATTCTTTTTCAGATTGATCTTTGTGACCTTTTCTCATAAGACTCCATAATTCTTTTATAAAATCACTGCTTACAGTTTCAAATTTTATTGAAGTATCTTTAAGAGGTGGCATAAATTGTTGCCATTTTTCTATCCTATGTTGATCAGGAACAATTTCTTTGTCAGATGATAAAGCAATGTATTCAATCTTTTTCTGATACATTTGTTTGATTTTCGCATTATCTATCATATATTTTTTTATTAATTCCTTCATTTGATCTTTTAACAAATTTACACCAGTTTTGTGTACAGAATTCCAGGGTTTTATATCTTGAGCTGAAATTCCTTTCAAAATACATGCAATATATTCAATTCCATGCAAGTTCTCTTCGCCAGTCAACGGATATCCTTCAAATGAAAGTACGCATCCTGGAAATGTTTTATTTCCTTTAAAAGATGGTATGGAAGTTTGAATTATAATAAAGAGAACCGAAGCAACTATTTGTATAACTTTTTTATTTCGCATTATTTCGTATGAAACTGCAGTTTTACCAAATTTTTCTTTAGCAAAGTCCGATTCTTTTTTATAATCTGATTCTGTTTTTATTATTTGCGTATTTGTTATAAATTCATTCGCCAAATTATTGACATTTTGCCATACTTCCTCAGAAAAAGGCGATATTTTCGAAGAAAGTGCAGAATATATTTTGTATATTTCTTCACTAACTCCTTCGAACACTCGTTGTTGTTTTTTTGTAAGTTTATCGCGTACTATAGATCCAATATCTGGTTCAATAACTGCATTTGTAATAACACGAAAACCTGCTTCATTATATTCATCTTCTTGCACATTATCTATTTTTTTGATGACTTCATGTGTATAACGGTCGTATATGAATCCATCCTCTTCTTCACCTTGATTTGCAAGTATTTCATTCAATTTATCAGCATATGATTGCTGCCCAAAATACACAAATTGATTTGCTAATTCACATACGAAAGATGGTATTAATTTTATGTTTGTGTCTATACAGTATTTCCAATATGGATCTTCATCGCGTTCAGCTACCATAGGTTCTCTACAAAATTTTTCCACAAATTTTACAATATTCAATTGTTTTTCAGTAAAATCCTTTTGACCATATATTATTCGAAGTAATGAAGCACGTGGACTTATTACCAAATCGTCCGCCGAATGTTTTGCTCTTAATCCTATATGATATGCTAACAGTGTCGATTTTTCACGTTGAATATCGCGTAATGTCTGCATTCTTGATGCAAGACGAGTTTGTTTAATAATTTTCAATTCAAGCATTTTTTCCAATGTTTCATGTGTAACTTCATATCTGCGCTCAAATTCTTTTAATGCTTTTTCGCGTTCTAATTTATAGAAATGAGATGGACCAAATTCACACGCTTTGTCAGCACTTTTACTATCATTGTTTTTAACACATTTCAAAGACTTCAAATTGCAAAAAAGTGTATTTGAATCCATAAATGCCATTTCATCTAATGAATCGTCGTATACCCATTCATTTTTCTTGCGGATATAATATGTATATTTTGTACGAGCCTCTGATTCAGAAGCAATTTCAGAGGGCGAAAATGAATCTGTACTTTCAGATACTTTTTTCGATAATTTCGGCGAAATTTCCAAAACAGCATATTGTCCTTCTGATACACGTTTTTTACCTGAAATTAATATTTGCGCTAATTCTTGTGATTTTTCGCGAACAATTCCATGTTTTTGTACCAAATTTTCAGCCAAAAAATCGGCGAATTTTTGGTCATCCACCATTTCTTTTTTTTCTTTTTCATATTTTTTAATTATACTATAATTTGTTTCATCAAATTCTTTATCAAAAAACACTTCTTCTTTACCGTTATCTTTGAACAAATCATCTATTTTCATATATTTTTTTGCAAGGACCTCTGTCCCACAATTGCGCGATGCATTACCATTCTCATCCATCCAGTCTATTTCTACTGGTTCGTCTTTCAAAATAGATTCAGGTGTTACTAACACAATCATCATGGATTGCATAAGAAGAGTAAATAATTCTGCATCATCGGTTGTCAATATTTTTTGCAATATTTCATCATTTGTATATTTCGAATTATCAGTATTCGGTTTTTTAACACCAATTTTATATCCAGTATCCATAAGTTCTGTAAGTTCTCTTTTCTCTGAAAAAATAGTTGTCAACAATTGAGGCAATTTTTCTACATTATATCTGAAATTTTTATAATCGGCGAATTCTTTTATTTTTTCTTGGAGAACCTGTTTCAAATTTTTTATTTGATTATTTATCATGTATCTAATTTCCTTATATTGCGTATAAGAAATGTCTTTTGAATAAATCATAAAAGGTTCTAACATCGATATTATTTTTTGAAATGAATATTGATTCTTTATTTTTCTGCTTAAAAATCGAATACATGTCCATATATTTGGTATAACAACTTGTAAAAATTTATGGAATTTGTCTTCATCTTCTAACAGATTCTTTTTCAATGTATATTGTGTTATTGATGTCAAATAATGGAAATCTTTTTCTATTTTTACACCTTCATCAAATTTTTCAGTTTCATCTTCCAAATTTTCGAAATTCAATTCTTTACTGAAATCATTTATTTGTACTCTTACTATATTAGTTTTTTTTTTAAAAAGAAATGATGGCATATAATTCAATGCTGATAATTGGATGCGATCCAATATAGATGTACCTGGTAAAAAAGCGCGAGAATATTGGATTATTGGCATAGGCAATGTCATCAAAGATTGCATAGTAAGTTCATCTACACTTGTAAGCGGTTTTTGCACATAATGTTTTTTATCATTATATCTCAATTCTCTTGTAAGATATAACAATGGATTTGTATATACTTGTTTGCAAAATCTGCGATCTTTAAGTTCTCTATCTATTTTTTCATTATTATTTGAAACTGTGCTGCTATATATATATTTTCGATTTTCCACAAATGCTTCTGTAGTAATGCTAACAGGAATTTTTGCCAAATAGTCGTCTTCATTTAAAGGAGGTTTCATTGGAGTCATATAATTTGCATTAAGTTGTCTGTACATATTTGTATATTTATTTTGTTCACTAGATGCTTCATAATACAAATCATTTATCATGTTTTGTTGGTCATATAAAACTACGTCTTGGTCAAATTTTTCTACATCGTCTTCATCTGAAAATGGCAATTCTTTGTCTTCATATATATTTTTAATTGTTGACACAATAGGCACAATCCATGTTAATTTTGTGTCCATTTTTTCTATATGATGAATAAGTGGTTTATGTGTCGTAGGATCAGTTTTTTTGAGCCATTTAATATTTCCGGCTTCATCGAATTCAGAATACATTTCACGTAATTCTTTGTAACGTTCAACTAATATATGAATTCTTGTCATAAATTTGGTTGTTCTTGCTGAATATGGAACAGTAGATAATAATTCGTCCATATAACTGTTAATTTGCACATCAATATTGTAACGTTTTCTATTATCTGCGACTTCGACATATTGCTCTACAACATCTAAAAAATCGCCGAATATAATACCAGTTTTAGGTTGAGTTTTGAGATATTCCTCGCGCAATAGACTTTTTATATTTATATCTGGTTGTGCGCCTTCTGGTATATTGATAATAGATTCACCGTTTGAAAGATATTCTTGTGTAGGTTCTTCAAAGTCTTGTTGTGAAAATAATACGGATTCATCTTCACCTTCGTATTCTTGTGCAACTTGTTCTCTTAGTACAGATAGAGACGACGAATTTTTAAGTGTTGCCGGTTTGTCGCGAATTACGAATTTTTCTATAGGAATATCTTCTGGAATTCCGCGATAAGCGAAATCAATATATATAATTTTTAGAGAAGGATATAATGTAAGTTCAATTTGATCTTCCTCTAAATCAGTAATTTCTGCAGTTACTGTTGGCAGTTTACTGAAGTGAATATCTATCCAAACACCTGTTACTAAACCTTTTTGCCTTGCATATCCGGATACATTGCTTCTGTCTAAAAGATAAACTGCAATAATAGATTCATCTGTAAAACCGTTACCATCTGCGCGTATATTGAGTTCATGAAAATCACTGTTAGCAATATTCAATAATTTTATTTTTTCTTCGTCAATATAATTAACGAAAAACATGACTTTATCGAATTCACTATTAGAAGGCGCAATTAATTGAATAATGTCACCATATTCTAAATCTATTATTTCTTGCTGAGATGATAATACTGTATTTTCTTCTATTTCGGTTTCTTTGTCCGATGTATTTTCACTCATATTATATTGTTCTATTATATTATGTTTATAAATTTAATGAATTATAACACATAATTCATTGAATAACCTAAACAATTATACAAATTATAATTTTATAATTCATTACGTTTATTTTGAATACATAATTTTCTTTTTAAAAATGTATCTTTGAATTCTTTCGTTAATATACATTCTCCTTTTTTATTTTTACGGGTACCATTTGGGCATTTCGATGTTTTGCTAACAGGAATAATTATATCTTCTTGGTACTCTTTGCGAATTTGTGCGAGTGTTTTTTGTGTTGCCTTCTTTTCTTTTTTTGATTTAGGTTTTTTTACTGGTTCATCTGCTGGTTCATCTGTTGGTTCATCTGCTGGTTCATCTGTTGGTTCTTTTGGAGAAGGTACTTTTACTGGTTCTGATTTTTTTATAACTCGGATTTTTACTTTTTTTGGAGGTTGTTCTTGAAATGATGATTGTTTTGCAGACTCTAAAGGTTCGTCTTTTTTCAAGAGGTCACGAATTCTTACTAAATTTTCAAAAAATATTGGTGGAGAACCTCGTGAATGATGCATTAATTTGGCTTCCTTTGTTAATAAAAGGACTCTTTTCAAATCGGCATTTTGCGTAAATTTTGCATATTGTGAATCATACATTTCTTTATTATCGCGACCATTTGCAAAAAAATCAGGATCTATTTTCACATTTTTTGGTCTAAACAATTTGCCATCAACTTTGCCAGTTTTTCCTCCAGCACTTTTTGCCATATTGGCATCTTTTGATAATTCGCTTCCTGAATCAAGAGAAAATTGCAAATAAAAATCGGGATTATTTTCTTTGAATTTACTACCTTGATAATAATGTTCTACCGATGCCCAACGATGTCCATCTAAATTGAACTCGGAAATCCAAAAGTTGGACAACATTTTACGCCAATCTTTTATTTTAGATAATTCAATATATTCTTGTTTTTTTGATTCTACCATTTTTTCACCTGCTCCGTAACCTGGTGGTTTATCGGCAGATTTTGAATAGAATAAAAAAATAATATTTTCATCCATATCTTATATTAATGTTATATAATTAATATTACAATTTATTAAATTTTCTTTTTTATTTGTTTTTCCATTTTTATTTGGTTTTCTTTTGTATTTATTTCTATTATAGCTCTCCCTACTATCGATACAAAAACATATAAAGACTTTCAGACAAATATATTAACCAGATGAGCGTATATCAAACCGTAACTGCTGCAAAGTTGTTATCCACAAATGCAAAAGGTGCAGATGCATTTTATTCTACAGGAAATTCTGCTATAGACGTATTTTTATATTGTTCAAAAAATCCCAATATATCATTTGACGAATTTTGCACATTATATAATGATTTCGCAAATGCATTGCAAGAAAATCCGGAGATATTTTTAAAAATCCTGAATTACCAGAGAAATATTAAGAATGGAAATGGAATCAAACATTATTATTATTTGGGAATGCAAATTTTTCAGAATGGATGTAAAAACGACAATCTTTTTAAAAGTGTAATTGAATCAACCTATCAATATTCAAAAGATTTGTATCATTTTGGAGAAGCAGGTCTCAAGATATATGCCAACAGAATCATATTGCAACTGTTAGCACTTTTACAAAATGATTCCTCTGTGAAATATGATCCTATGCTTTTTAAATATCTTGCATATGAAGGAACTCTGAGAGAAAAAGAGTTGAAATTTATTCAGAATGAATTGAATAAAGAAAATGTGCATTATTTAATAACAGTCATTAAAAATGCATATAACTCTGAATTTATACGTCCTATTGCAAAGAAAATATGCGATTTGTTATATTCGCGATTAACAAGCGATAGTTTTGACGGTAAATTATTCACAAATCGCGTAATGCGTAAATTTAAAACTATTTTTAATAGTGAATTGCATTTGAATGATTATTTATTTGTAGGCAAACACCATGATGGCAGCATGTTTGATTATAAGAATCAAGACGACACAATTGAAAAAATTGCGAATGATATTGGTAAAACTGCAGGAATAGCGACGATTAATATTTGCAAGACAATTCAAAATTGGAAAAATTCTTTAGAAAAAGATTCTTTTAATGACTGTAAAAAGATACTAATGAAAGGATACGACAAATATTTGGAAAATTTGGAGAATAAAAAAACAAAAGCCAAAGTATTGGGTGTAAATGTTGAAGATCTTGCTTACAGTTATTTTGAGAATAATAATTCGATTGATCACGTAGTTCTTGAATCGCTTTTGAATGCTAGTATTGAAAAATTGCAAAATGAGTGGTACAGTAATTTTGACGATGTTTACACTCTTGAAAATTTCAAGGAAAGTTTTGTGGCGATTTTGGACAGATCAGGGTCAATGGGCGAACATGAACAAATACCTATAAAAATCGGTTGTTTTTACTTGCTTATGATGGCGAAGATTTTTGAATTGAAAGAAGTGATTTATTTTGAAAATAAAGTTACAGTTGTAAGCATTACAAAAGAACAATTGAATGGAAATATTTTGAATTTGCTGAAACGAGTATATACTCATGTTGAAGGTGGAACATATATGAACAAAGCATTTAGATTTTTAGAAGAGAAGAAATATTTGGATAAGAATGTGGTAATTTTTTCCGATGGTGATGCAGATCCGAAAAATGGTCAAAATCCATTCCATGCAGTTTTCAACAATAATAAATACACATATTTGCCGACACATAATTATATTGTCATGAATGTCAATAAAAAGAAATTGTCTTTTCCGTATTTGCATTTCCATGAAAAAGTTTGCATTATTAACGGGACAAGTTCGGTGGTGTTTTTGATTGAATCATTGATTATATCATGGAAGACGAAGGCAAAAATAACGCCGACAATGATATTAGATTGTTGTTTGAGAAGACAGAATATTTTTTCACAACATGTATTGGATGGATTGAATGATGTGAATAAATATGAGTTTTCTAGACACGTAAATTTAGATGTATTGTACATTGAATGGATGAAAAGTTTGCCGAAAATGAAAAATAAACCCGTTGATAATGGAATTACTGTTTATGATTATGACGATGAAGATGATTTTGAAATGGTTTAATTTATATAAAAGAATAATATGAATAATAAACAATATAGAGAAATTATCTATATATATAATGTGAAACCCGGTTTGTGGAAACAAACCATACAGCATAAAAACTAAAACGATTTAAGGTTTGTGGAAACAAACCATACAGCATAACAACTAAAAGCGAAAACGATATATTTTGCATATGATGGTCTCTGAAAAGAGATTTAACTGCATATTATAGTTTTATTTTCTTGGTTGAAAAATATAAACATATGCAAAATATAATTTTTGAACTTACATAAAATGTTGTAAGTTATTTTTGATATTATATCAAATATTTAGATTTGATATAATTATTAAAGTGAATAAGTATAATTAAAAGGTATTTCATATTCATAACCAATATTTATCCAATTTTTGGGAACAATAATAACCTTTTCTGGATTTCGGATCATATTAGACGCCCATCCTGAAAATGTACTGTTGGCACAAATTCCACCATTTCTGCATAAACTCATCATAAAAAATTCTTCAATTGTAGTCATTCTTTGTATAGTCATTCTTTGTGTAGTCATTCTTTTAACAATTGTTTTATTCAATGATGAAAAAATTGGATAATTTTCAACAAAATCAATATCATCGCTAAAAATAAAAAAATGAGGATTTGCATCAATAGAATAAATCATTTCAATTGCTTTTGTATAATAAGAATCTTTATCAAAATTGTATATATCGGAGAACCCATTCAATAAATAATCGCCTCTTCTAACATGAATAAAATACGAATTTTCCAATTCTGGATATTTATACATTAATTGTTGGCAAAGTTCTCTATTTTCAAAAAGTGAAAGTACTTCTTTCAAATTTTCAATATACTTTTTATTTTGAAAATATCCATATATAAAAGTATCTGAATCGAAAATAATAGAATCATCATATTTAAAACAATCCATAATTTCCAATTTTTTCACATTTGATAAATCCACATTTTCATAAATAGCATAATTGAATTTACTAAAAATTGTTTTCAAAAATTCATCAGCGCAAATATTATGAGTCATGCTAACAGAATAATTTTCATTTGGGTAAAGTAAAATCAAAATCATATTGTTTTTTTTTGAAAAATTGTATGCTGCAGCAACTTGAAATAATTGATTTCCTAATCCGCCATGTAATTTTACAAATAATTTCTTATAATTCTGGTAATTTTGAAAACATCCCTTATCAATATTTTCAAATTCATCATAATAAGTTTTATAATAATGAGGATAAATTCCGTATTTATAAAGAATATGTCCTATCATAATATCTTCATAAAAATACTCTTTGATTGATTCGATTTTTGATATTATATCAATTGACAATTTACTCAAATAATATAAAGGTCCAGTACAACAATAACATGAATGTACTCTTTTTCCAATATTGAATGATTCGTTTGAGCATTTATTAAAATGATGCGTTGTATTATTGGATTCATGTAAAAATACTTTATTTCCTAAATAATCTATACTATTTTCGTTAATATATAAAATCATTTCATTTATTTTTTGTATATTTGGAAAAATATCGTCATCGCATTTGAATATACCTTTTATTTCTGGAAATAATACAGAAATAATTTTGCAAACAGTGATTGTTTTTTCACATAAATTTTCATAAAAATCGCCGCATTTTAATGCCAAAAATTTAGCATTGTCTCTGAATTCATAGTCAGAATCTAATTCAGGTTCTCCATAAACAATAAATGTTTTACATGTTGGCAATTTGTCGCGAAGTAATTCATATATTAATATAGATTTATGTAAATTATGCTTACATGAATAAATAATAAATATGAAATCCATTATATCATATTTACTTTATTTTTATACTATTCTTCAATTAAAACAATATTTAATTCATCATTTTTAGATGAAGTATATGAGGATGATTGATTTTCATTAATAATATTAAATCCTCTGCTAAAATCGACTTGTTCTCTTTCAAAATTTCCGAACCTTCAAAAATAAATTCCTTTGATTGATTCACTATAAATTCCGCGTATCCATATGCATCTTGTATCAAATTCGTTATTTCATTGTCAATCATTTCCTTGTATTTCTCGCTATTCTTTGGATAAATAATTTTTTCGCCGAGCCCATAGTACAATATCATTTTTTCAGCCAATTTGAGCGCTTCTTCAAAATCATTGATTGCACCCGTTGTCACTGAAACACCGTAAAATGCCTCTTCTGCAATACGCCCAGAAAGTAAAATCATCAAATGCTCAAAAAGCGCCTCACGAGTATATATATTACTGTTAGCATTCTCAAAAATAGTATATGCAGGCGATCTAGGCGAAGACAAATTAATAACTACTTTAGTCACTCTTGCATGGTGCTTACAGATCAATCCTACTACTGCGTGACCTAATTCGTGAATTGCAATATGATCAATAATATCGTTTGTAAACGCGTGTTCTGTTGGCTGCCATCCAGCCAGCATTTTATTGAAAACCACGTCTAAATCCATATTTGTAAACATGGTGCGGTCATCTCTTAGTGCATTAAGCATCGCTTCATTGAGCAAGTTCTCTATTTGTGCGCCAGAGAACCCGGAACTTATTTCTACAATTGTTGCAATATCCACAGATTCTTCTGTAGGTTTTCCTTTGATATACATTTCAATAATTTCCTTGCGTGTTGCTTCATCTGGATTTCCAATATAAATGCGTTTGTCAATACGTCCTGGACGCAAAAGAGCTTGGTCCAAAAGATCTGCTCGATTTGTCGCACCCACCACGAAAATTCCATTGGAATTCTTGAATCCGTCTAATGCAACCAATAGTTCATTGAGCGTATTGTCGCGTTCTGCAGAACTTGATTCGCCGTCATTTCCTCTAGCCCTGCCAAGAGCATCAATTTCATCGATGAAAATAATACATGGCGCATTTTTTTTCGCCAATTTGAATAATTCGCGAATACGGGATGAACCGACGCCCACATATTTTTCCTGAAATTCTGAGCCAGAAACTGATATGAACGAAGTATTTGCTTCGCCAGCCAGCGCTTTTGCTAACAGAGTCTTTCCATTGCCTGGTGGTCCTTCTAATATAAGACCTTTTGGCACACGCACACTATATTTCTGATATTTCGTATGATTTTTGAGCATATCTATACATTGATTGAGCTCAGTTTTAATACGATCATATCCACCGACGTCTTTGAATGAATATGGATTCTTTGTAATAACATGGAAATTCTCGGATTTCCGGCGTTTTACACGGGGATCGTCGCCTTGATAATCTTCGTCATCGTCGTCTTCCCAGTCATTTTTATTTCCTTGAGAATCACCTCTATTACCATCATTAACATTAACAAAAAGAGAACCATCAAATGGCGAAAAAATATTCTTATTCAATAAAATTCGGATTCTTGGTTTCGATTGTGTAATATTTTCATTGTCATTATTAGTTTCATTTATAAATTGAATATTTTCTGTTGGCAAATGTTTCCAAAATTCATCAAGTGATTCGTGTTCGGTTTTACCCAATATTTCTTCGTTTTGTTGCGTTAAATTTTGCGAATTGAGCCGTTTTATATAATTCTCATAATATTTTCGCGAAAATGGATAATTTTTATTTGAATTCAAGAAATGATTCCGATTGAATGGCAAATTAAATCCTGCAACACTGCTAACAGAGTATATTATTACTAACGATGAAATATACATATTATATTATACAATATGTATTTTTAACTCACTTTTTGCATAATTATATCAAAAATTGATCAAAAAAATTGTTGAAAATAAAAACAAAAATTATTATATTATGGAAAAAATAATTTGTTCTATGAGAAACTTTCAAAAAGAAAATTGTATTAAAAATCAATGTGTAACAAATGTACAGTATTTATATGATTGTATAAAAAATAATGAATCAATTAATATATCTATAAAAATAAAACCAGTTATTGTAGTTTCAATTTGTGAAAATCGTTGTATAGCAGGTCATTTAGTATTATCAATTTATGAAGATAATGAAGAAATAATAATTGATCCTTCATATGATGTATTTTCAATAAAAAATAAATATTATTATGATAATATTAAATCTTTTACAGAGAATTGTTGTGATAAATCAAACAGTGAATCAAAAGTTTTCGCACAAAATATTATAAGTACATTTATGAAATTTGTTAAATTAGCAGATCAAATGAATAATGGTAAATTTCTTATTTGTGATAAAGAATTTTATAATAATCAAGCTGATTATATTGAAAAAATAATAATATAGTATCAAAAATCCACCGAAAAATCAAAGACATCAACATCCTTGTCCACCGATTTATTCGCCAATGAATACTCTGAATTCGTGCGTTCAAAGAAATTCACCTTAGATTCTATACTAATAAGCTCCATAAAATCAAATGGATTAGCTGCATTGAACATTTTATCATACCCCAATTGCAAAAGCATTCTGTCAGCAACAAACTCAATATATTGCGTCATCAATTTCGTATTCATTCCTATAAGCCTACATGGAATCGCATCGGTAATGAATTCCTTCTCTATTTCTACTGCCTCTTTTATTATTTCATATACGCGTTTTTTCGCCAATTTTTTCTGCAACTTTTTGTAAAGAAGCACTGCAAATTCGCAGTGCATCGCTTCATCGCGACTAATAAACTCATTACTCAATGTAAGTCCTGGCATTAGACCGCGCTTCTTTATCCAATAAATCGCCGCAAACGACGAACTGAAAAATATGCCTTCTACAATTGCGAATGCAACCAAACGCGCGGCGAAAGAACTGCGATTATCAGTAATCCAGCGTTTCGCCCAATTCGCCTTTTTCGCGATACACGGAAAATTCTGCACAGCCTGAAACATCTTCATTTGTTCATCGCGATCTTTTATAAATGTATCAATCATAAGACTGTAAGTCTCACTATGAATATTTTCCATTGCAATCTGAAACCCATAAAATGCACGTGCTTCCGCCAATTGCACGTCACTCATAAAACGAACAGCCAAATTTTCTACAATAATTCCGTCACTCGCTGCAAAGAACCCAAGCACCATTGATATGAAATATTTCTCATCCGCAGATAATTTCGCCCAATCAACCAAATCTTTGGAAAAATCAATTTCTTCTGCTCGCCAGAAGCAGTCAACTTGTTTCTTATACATTTTCCAAATGTCATTGTCTTGGATGGGAAACATAACATATCTATTTTCATTAGGTTTCAACAGGATATCAGTTTGCGAAATATTTTCTGTTGGCATGTGAGTAGAAGTTGTAGAAATTTCGGCCATTGTCCTAAATAATATATACCGCCTATTTTTATCCCTTTTTATTTATTGATTTTTCCTATAAATAAAAATGTTTACATAGCATTTATATGAATAATAAATCTATCGTCTTTTGCATGTTCACTATCTAAATGATACATTTTTGTAATACGAGAACCTAAAATACTTAGTATTTTTGCCTTACTGATGCTTGACCAGTCTTCGTTCAAGCCTGTCTCAGGCGACAATCCAAATAATCTGTAATCGTCTATAATAATTATCGCTTCTTGCTTACATAAATTATTAATATGTGTAATTTCTTCAATTAATGGACAATCTTTTTCGCTTTTTCCAGTATCGCCACTCGACCAATGCCCATCTAAAAAAAATATGGTTTTTTTTTGAATTATTGGCAATAAATTTTCAAAAATAATACTACTGTCTCCTAGTATAAAATTAATTTTATTTCCATTATATTTATTTTTAGTATTATTGTGATATTTTTCGCTGAATTCAATAGTATAAATTTTATCAAAAATGGGTTCCATTTCAAATATAGTATCACCAAGATAAGTCCCTGTTTCAATAAAACATGTGTATTGTGTGAAATCGTCTTGTAGTTTATTCAAAAACTCTTTATTTAGTGAAGGCATTATTGTATTTTATTATAAAAATCTTTATATTATAAAAAATTGAAATAATATTTTGTAAAATATTTATTACAAACCAAATGTCAAATATGTCTCAAGAATCAATTGTTTATTTTGATAATTATAAAATTTACTGCGGACAAAAATATGTTATAACTTTTCCGAGAGAATGGATATTGAATGAATTACCAAATACTGGACGTGAATGTGAAAATTGCAAATGGTATGGTTCATGGCGCGGCATAATGTTGGGATATTGTGCAAATTGTGCAAAGAATTATAATTATAAACGCGGTCTAGGATTTACAGGACATGGTGTTGAACAAATACATAATTGGGAGAATAATCCCAAATCAGCTACAATGACATATCTTTTAAATATTGATTACAATAATCTCGGCGATATAAGAGAAAATCCGGAAGATACAATGGAGAACCATAATAAAAAAAACGACGATGAAATAGATAAAATTTACGAAGAGATGGAACAAGAAGCGAAAGACGAAATGAGAAATCATTATGATGATTATAATTATGATAATTATTATTAAATTAATAAAAATATATATTATATAAATGCCTTGTATATCATCATATTTTTCTCAATACAAAGATATTATTGGAAAACCAGGAGAAGGTGCTCACAGTTATCGTTTATTTGATATTTCTATAGTTGATGTAGCAGTTGTTCTGTTAGCAGGTTTTGCAATTTCCTATTATTGGGGTTTCGAATTATGGAAAGTTTTAGCAATTTTGTTTATATCTGGCATTTTTTTTCACAGATTGTTTTGTGTGCGATCAAGAATTGATAGATGGTTATTTCCGTAATATAATAAAAAAATAGTGCCATAAAACAAAAGTTGGTGTATTATAATGAATAAAATGGTGGGATCAAAAAATCACGAAGACTTCCAGCAAGTCAAACCAGGAAAGCATAATCGTTTTAGAAAGGTCAAAAAAATTAATGAAAAAGAACTTTTAGGTATATATTTCGCAGATTCTCAAGATATTTTACAAGAATCGACGTCTTTAACATCACAAATACCACAAACTCAATATTTATCTCAAAGAGAACGCGCAAATATTGAAAATAAATTTACAAAACCTAAAAATATGCATCAAGATCAATATGTAAATATGTTGAAACAAAAACAGAAAAAAATCATTGTTGTGGCAGGACCTGCAGGAACAGGTAAAACATTGTTTGCTACAGAATATGGTATACGCAATTTTATGTTAGGAACATATGAACGTCTTGTTTTTACAAGACCATCAGTATCGGTCGATGAAGATATTGGATATTTACCAGGTTCTCTAGAAGATAAAATGGCTCCTTGGATAAGACCAATATACGATATATTGTATCAACATATGTCACCTGTAGAAGTTTCAAGATGTATTGAGGAAAAAACTATTGAAATAGCACCTTTAGGATTTATGCGTGGAAGAACATTCAAAAATACGTGGATTGTTGCAGATGAAATGCAGAATTCTACTATTAGTCAAATGAAAATGTTGCTTACACGTTTAGGTGAAAATAGCAGGGTAGTAGTAACAGGCGATTTGGACCAACATGATCGTGTTGGTGAAATAAACGGATTAGAAGATTTTTTAAACAAATTTCGTGGAAAAAGATCGTCGAGTATTTCGAGTTTTGAATTTGAAAAAAGTGATATACAACGTGAAGAAGTAGTAAAAGAAGTGCTCGATTTATATTCTAGTGAAAATATACCTTATTATAAAGATAGTGATGAAGAAGAAGTAAAAGAAAATGTATGAATATAATATAATATACATGTTTAGTAAATTTTTTAAAAAAAATAAAAATTATCTTGATTCGAGATCGAAATATCACTTATTACATAATGTTTATTTATTATATTTTATATTTATAATTGCACTTGCCAATATTTTTTATATTTTACAAGTAAAAGATTTTTATTCTGCTACTGTATTTATCGCTGTTGGCATTTTAATATCTTTTTTTAGTAAAAATATGATTGTAATATTATGTATTTCAATGATTATAACTCATATTTTTAGATATGGTTCTAAATGGAAAGAAGGTTTTGAAGAAGGTGGTGACATAGATACCGATTCTAATACAGATTCTAATATGGATGCAGATACAGATACAGATACAGATGCATTTAATAATGAAGAATTTCATAATGATGATAATGAAATCGAAAATGAAGAAGTAAATACAGATATTTTTTTATCTGATGATAAAACAGAAACTAAAAAAGAAAGTAAAAAAGAAAGTAAAAAAGAAAGTAAAAAAGAAAGTAAAAAAGAAAATAAAAAAGAAAATAAAAAAGATATTGAACTAGAAAAAATAGAGAATACTACAAATCCTGCAAATATTAATAAATTATTAGAAAAACAGAAAGATCTTTTAAAAGAATTAGATGATTATAAACCATTATTAAATAGTATTCAAAATATTTCTAAAAATTTAGGATTAGATAGTTCAAAAGATGACTAATATTATTTTCATTATATAATATAGATTTAAATAATAATAATAATGGGATTTAACTTAGGTAAAGCATTTCGCGATGTAGGTAAAAAACTCAAAAAAACATTTAGTGGCGTAACAAAGACAGTTGATGCTTTAACAGGACTTGTCAATGATGTAAAAATGCTTATTAATTGTACTATTGCATTTTTTAATTTTGTAGTTTCATTAATTAGTTATGTTTGGAAATCCACTATTTGGTTTTTTATTTATTTTTTGCCATGGATTGGACAATATTTTGAATGTATTTTTCAAAAAATTATTTTTCTTCCAAAATGTTTTTTCTGGTATCTTTTAGATTCTATTAGTTGGATTTCATATGTTCCTTTTCGTATTTTATTTTGGATAATAGATACTATTTTTAATTTAGGGGTAGAAGATTTTGTTAATAAATATTTTTGGGGAACATTAGAAGATTTAGATAAATATATTCATGACGAGAAAGGATTAGGAACTAAAATTCATATAATTCATTTTCCTGATTCTGTAACAGATAAATGTTATAATTGTCATATTAAACCAATTAGACGTAAATTACCAAGTACATGTGATTTAAATAAAAAACATAATGCACTTGTTAATTGTCGTAAAGGTGGAAAATCAAGTAAAAAATGTAATGTTGATTTAAGTGCATATTTTGATTCTCAAAATCCTACTGATGTTCCAAATCTTGGATCTGAATAATTATTATATATTTATTTATATGATAATTTAACACTTCATAGCACTTCATAACCCGTTGACATGCGATACAACAAATGGATTACCCTTTAATTGCGATAATATATCTGGATTTGTCCTATCCATTTGAATATTTTCATATAATTGTGTACCACTTGTTTGTCTTCCATAAGAGTCGACAGAAACATTTTGAGAAGGTAATGAAGGATTCAAGGATCTTCTGTTAATTAAATCACTATCTTTTGGCATTGATGTCATATTAACTGTAGGATTAAAAATACCATTTTTTCCACCAGGCGTATAACCTGCCAATGTAGAAGATTTCAAATCATTATTGCGTTGGTTGTATTCGGCATCATATGTTCTAGGTTCTCTTCCTCTCTCTCCTGCACTTGCTATACCAGTATATTGGAAATCACTCTGCGTTTGTCTATTATTTATTATAGGCTGTTGAGGATTTACTTCATATCCACCACCTGCTTGCATACGATCTACAAATAAATGCCCACTCGATATTTCAGTAGTTTCACGAATTGTAGGTGCAGGTCTATCTGTAGGATTAAATATATATGAATTGGGTACTGTTGTACCTGGATTTTGATAAGGTCTTATTGTGCCAACAGTGTTCTCTTTTCTTGAAGGTCTCAATGCATCTAATAAAGGTGCAATAGCTGCAGTAATAACACCACCTGCAATACCTAAATATCCGTCATTTCTATTAGAAGATCGATTATTTTTATAGACTTTTTGCGATTTAATACCATAATCAGATTCATTTGCTCCGCCAGCACCAATACGATATGCAGGTTGAAGTTGAGGACCAGCTAAATCAATATGCTTAGAAGGCATATACTCGCCATCCATTTGCTGAGAAGATACGTGTGCTCTAGCTACACCACTATATTCAGTACTTGTCTCAGGTCTATTAACATGATGAACAACCGGAATCGCCCTAGCGGTTGGCGCCGTTTGAGCACCAACTGTCGTAAATAGACGGTCATGACCTAAAGGAAATGATGTTTCCACTCTATTTTTTTCAACAATTCCTAAATGCGCACGTTCTTTAATAAAACTGTCTGCAGGACCTTCGTGCCCATAAAGCATAAATTCACCGGCTTTCGGATTATTGTCAGCACGCATCTCATCAACATTTCTAGGCATATACATGTCACGTGCAATGAGACCAGAATTGTATCCACCAACACCCGTCGTACCATATCCTGCATTTATACCAGGCGCAATATGTTGTTCAGCGAAAGGTTTTACATTAGACATTTTAAGTGAAGGATTCACACGTGATTGCATAAAATCGCTGGTATTTGGCATACCGTAAGGGTATTGATATCCTTCACGAGGCGCAAATAATGGGGACTGTTCCTTCTTATTTATAATTTGAGAACCTGACCCCACATAATTATCTAAAATACTTTCGCCACTATTTGCATCTAAATGAGAACCTCGCAAATGACTGCCAAAATAAGGCTGCATATTTGTATGTTTGAAATAAGTAGCATCCACTTTCTGACCACTTAATGAATAATATTTCGATGTATTTTGATCAATCCCTTTATTTATTATATTTTCTTCAACATTGGTATTAAAATATTTATCTGTGTAAGCAGTACCATCATATTTATTAACAGTTGAAAGTTGTGATGTTAAATCGTCTTGCGCATTTTGAACAGGATATTCATCAGGATAATTGCGATTTTCAACATCTATATTGGGTAAAACATTCACTTTGTTTTTTCTAGATTCGAAATTTTCTTTCTTATCATTTTTAGATTGATTTGATATTATATATAATCCACCTAATGCTACTAAAGGGATTGCTAATTCCATAGATATAATATACTATAATATTTTGTATTAATGCCTACACAAAATATTATTCTGTTAGTAATTTCTATTAATTTTTAAAGATATGAAAAAACTGGGATTTTGGTAACAAAATTGTCTTTTTCTATTATTCTTGTTTGCATACCAGATTGTATTTTATTTTCGGCATTTACTTGTGGATTTATGAATGGTGTTTCCCATCGTGTTTGTTCTAAATCTTTGTACAACCATGCTGGATGACTTGCGCGTGATTCGAGAATGGATGGATTTACGGATTTGTACATGAAAGGATGCGTTGTTACTGCGTTTTTTTTGTATTCATTTGTATCTGGATCATCTCTTGTAAATTTTCGTGTGAGTCCTAACAGATCACTTTCTAAATTGAGTGTGTTGGTGGTTAGATTTGCGCCCCATTTTTGCAGACGGAGTTGGGGGTCTTCTTGGAATGGCATATTTACGCCTAATCCAGGTACATTCAGCATATATCGACCTGCAAATGAACTTTCTTGTGATTGTTTTCTTATTCTTGATGGATCATCATGAAATCTTGTGAATGCCATATTTATATTTTATGAATATAATATTTTTATACATAAGTTCTTATTCGATATTGTGCCAAAATATGAAATAAATAGTATTTTACTTTCCTATTATTCTATATGAAAAAAGTTTAATATTATATTTTTTATTTTTTATGACTAGACCTAGATAAGCTTGAAACAGATTCATGTGCATGCGCATATGCAGGACTTGAATCTGCAGATTTATTTGGGAAAATTCTAACTGAATATTCAGATCTTTCTGGTGGTTGTGGTATATTTGTAAATTTTCTTTTTTGTCTATTTAAATATGTTTTATTTTCAGAATGAGGATCTTCTGAAGTTGGAAATGCATACGGTACTTTTTTTATTGGTTTTGAAATCTTTTTAGGTTCTGGATTATGTTTAAAAAATTCAGCTGAAGCTGAAGTTACAATTCTGAATTTTCCAGTAGGTTTTTTACTTGAAGCAGTTTCTTTTCTATCTTTATAATTTTTTAAACCTTCGGCTAGATGTTTCATTTCTTCGGTTACAACATCTATATGATGTTGATCCAAAGATGCATTTGATAAACTAGATACATTTGAAGATATTGATCTTGATGTTGATCTTGATGTTGATCTTGATGTTGATCTTGATGTTGATCTTGATGTTGATCTTGATCTTGATTTTGATTTAGATTTGGATTTTGATCTTTTTCCTCCAATTTTTTTAGTTAAATTATTCATATATTATAATAAAACAATTTTTGTAAATAAATTACACTTAACCAAAAGAAAATGAGACAAAGTCCTAATTTTATTTTTGTCAAGTGTAATATTTCATTTCCATAATATATTTATTGATATATTATGAATAATTATTTTTAACTAAATTTTAATATACAGCCAAATTTACGTACAAACAAATAAATTGAATGGGATTTGGTGACTATTTCGATAAATTGGCAATTGAAATATTAAAAAGTGTAAAAATGTGTAAAAAACAATAATTTAGTTAGAATATGCAACGCCCGCCATTCCACTCATGACACGGAGAACGTTGTAATTGAGTGCATAGACACGGACTTTGGCAGTGGCAGTGGAAGCAACAGTGGGGGAAGAAAGGACAAGCTGAAGAACAGCGTTATCAATTCTGGAGAAGTTGCAAGAACCGGATGGCTGGTGCTCTTCAGGTCTCAAAGCGAAAGAGTAAATGTTGATACCAGTGTCGGGGTTGCGAGTGTGGTGCTGGAAAGGCTGAACAACATCGAAGTAAGATCCCTCACGCTCAGAGAAACGATCCTGTCCATTGAGCTGGAGCTTGGCAGTGACGACAGGGTTCTCACCCCAGCAGTGCATGTCAAGTGCAGTCTCGGCAAGAACGAAAGTTCCGGCATCAGAGAGACCAGATGCAGAAGGAGCAGCAATTCCAAAAGGAGTATCAAGAGATGTACCTGTCTTCCACTCATAATCAGAACTAACACCAGGAACATCAGTCGCACCAGCCATCTGGAAAAGACCAGATGTGTTGATGAAAGCATTGGAACCAGAAGTCTCGGCAGGTCCACCGAAAGCATGGATAGCATTAGGGAGAGCATCGATGGAATCAGTGTAGTTGAAAGGCTGAGCACCGAGAGTCTTGAAGAGAACCTGAGCAGCATCAAGAGATGAGCAGTAATCAACATTTGCATCAGGCTGAACAACCCAGATGAGCTCCTTGACAGGGTGGTTGAAGTTGAGCTTGATCTTATTGGAAGAAGAACCAACAGATTCATCACCAGTGAACTGAACCTGCTCAATGAGGTACTCATGGGGGTTCTGAGCCATCTTGCGGCGCTCGTCAGTGTCAAGGAAGACGTAGTCAACATAGAGAGAAGCAGCAACAAGTGACTGCTGGTAGGCAGTGGTGCAAGTCTGATTTCCTGAAGTCTGTGTGAGGGAGTTGACAGCCCAGAGACACTCACCAAGAGGACGAATATCAAGATTGATCTTGACCTCATGATACTGAAGGGCGATCAAAGGAAGAGCAAGTCCAGGATTGCGGTTGAACCAGAACTGAAGAGGAATATAGAGAGTGGTCTCGGGGAGAGATTTGCGAGGAGCACAGACCTGTGTAGGAGAACCAGCAGCAGCACAAGGACCAGAGATCTCGGCAAATGTAGGATCAGTGATGTAACTGAGCTGAGTGGTGTTACCAATAAGCTTGAAGTAACCACGTTTCTGCTCCTCAGAGATGGTTAGCTGGTTCCAGATGTGCATCCAGTCACCGTATTGACGATCAATGCGCTGACCACCAATCTCAACTTCAACCTGAGCAATCATCTGCTCACCGATGAAGTCAAGCCATCTAGCGTATACAGTTCCGGCATTGTTCATGTTCTGGTTAATCTCGGGGAGAGTAACCTGGAGGTAAGTACGGTAAGCAAGATCACCATTTCTGGAGATTGTGCAGGTAACACGGCGACCGAAATCAGCCTGTCCAGAGAATGTTTGCTCAATAGACTCTAAAGCGAAGTTAGTATGGCGCCTGTATGACACCTTCCAGAAAGTAATCTCAGGAGTTCCAGTAAGGAAAACGTCTTGTGCGCCGTAAGCGACTAGTTGCATCAGAGCTCCACCCATTGTGAATTATATACTTCCTAAAGATAAAAATTCCAGGACATTTTATTTTAATTAAAAAACTCTCTACATAAAAAAATTAATTTTTTATTTAAAAAAAATATACTACATAAATATTGTAAAGAATGCTAACAGAATTATATATTTGTAGGTACAGTTGTCAAAATTGTCATATCTAACGCATTTTTTTGGATGAATTTTTCTAAATAATCTGATTGGAAAATCTCTCGTTTATTTTCGTGTTTTTTGGTAAATATATAAGAATCAGATTCTTCGTTTTTTTTTACACTCCATCCTTCTTCAATTGCATTGTTTATAAACAACATTTTTTGAAATTTTTTTTTATCCATTTGTATTGATGTCATTGCTTTATATAATAATAAATGAAATCGAATTGAAAATTGCTACGAAATAGATTCATTCTACTATTATTAAATAAAAGTCAATGTAATAATATAAAAACCCAACATACCATTTATATATGCTATTATGAAATCATCATCAAATAATAATAATAATAATAAACATTCTATAACCATTGACGAAAAACACAGTGAACTTGTACAACAATACGAAAAAAATGAGACGGAAAAAATACCAGATTTAGAGAAGGAAATTGCAGATTTAAAACAACAAGTAAAATCGCTAAAGCCTTCGCAGATAGATAATTATATGGAAATTCGAGATAAAATTCAACAGAAGAAATCACAAATAAAAGAATTGAAATCACAATACAAACAATATCTGTTAGCAAATTCTAAATATGTTTTCAATTATTTCAAAGAGAAAAAAGATATATCCGTTGGAGGTGGAAAGCAAAATGTTAATGTTCTCAATTCATTCTTTAAAATACAGGCAAAAACAGATGAAAGTTCGAATCCCAATTCATTAAAATACAGGACTTCTAAAAATACATATAATAATTATTGGAAAAATGTGAATCAAGATGTATTCAATATAAGCGATTTTTTAGTTTCTTCTGACCATTGTCAAGCATGTCATAAAGGTGAATTAATTCCACAAGATGAAGAAGGTATATTGATATGTAATAATATTAATTGCGGTCAATTTATTGTTTATATTATTGATTCGAATAAACCGTCAAATAAAGAACCGCCAAATGAAGTTTCTTATACTGCATACATGCGTCTCAATCATTTCAAAGAAATATTGTCACAATTTCAGGCAAAAGAAACAACACAAATACCAGAAGAAGTTATTCTAAATATTCGTGCACGTATTAAAAAAGAACGTATAAAAATCAGCGAAATGAATTATGATAAAATGCGTGAAATTTTGCGAAAATTAGGATATAATAAATATTTCGAACATATTCAATTTATTAATTCGATGTTTGGTATTAAACCTCCAATTATGAATGAAGAATTACATGAAACATTGTGCGTTCTCTTTATTGAAATACAGAAACCTTGGGCTGTTCATTGTCCACCAAATCGCACAAATTTTTTCAATTATACTTACACATTATATCAATTGTGTACACTTTTGAATCAAACCCAATATTTGCCATATATACCTATGATGAAAGATCGCGAAAAACAATTGGAACAAGACATGATATGGAAAAAAGTATGCAATGATTTAGATTGGGAATTTTTTCCAACTATTTAATTCGTTCATTTATTTTATTTGTAATAAATAAAATAAGTATTTTTTATATAATATGAGTTTTATCAAGTTCCAAAACGTTGTTTTAAATAACTCTGACGCAAACACCCTTGAAATCAGTGGAAATTTTTCTTTAGGTTCTTCTGTAAATTATTCGAATTATATTAAAATAGGTCCTTGGAATATTAAATCCGTAGGTTCAGGAGTTTTAGATCCTACTTTTGGAAATAATGGAATAATTGATACTGATTTTTCAATGAATTATTCTATTTCCACAAGTTTAGTAATTGATAAAAAGAATAATATTATTATTGGTGGTAGTGAATTTAATAACGATAATGCTTCTTATGCGTTTGCAAAATATTTGCCTACAGGTCAATTAGATACAACTTTCGGAAATCAAGGTGTTGTTATTACAGATTTATCAAATGATATTTATTTTTTTAACGGATTTTTCAATGGACCTATTATTTTTAATAAAATTATTGCTATTGACAGTAATAATAATATTATTTTTTCAGGAACAGTTGGAGAACAAGGAGATTACCATGTTGTTTTAGCAAGATATGATGAAAATGGAAATATTGATACCAATTTTGGAAGTAGTGGTTACGTATTGACTGATTTTTCCGGAAATGATAGTTCTCAAGAATTTTCTGTGCAAGTTGATTTATCTGATAATATTGTTGTTGCTGGTTTAGATACTGATTCAAATGGAAATAATTATTATGCTTTAGCAAAATATTTGCCTACAGGAATTATTGATTTGACTTTCGGAAATGAAGGATTCATAGTAAGCAATTTTTCTGGAAATGACAATTCTTCTGCATTATCTCTTGTAATTGACAAACAGAATAATATTGTTGTTGCCGGTGTCAATAATGAGAGTTATGCGTTTTCCAAATATTCGTCTTCAGGCAATTTAATTAGAACGATTGTTACAAATTTTGATTATTCTGGTGATTATTCTTCTGCATTTTCTGTTGCTATTGACCAACAGAATAATATTATTATTGGTGGAGTTCAATTTAACAATCTTAATTCTGATTATAATTATGCTTTGGCAAAATACGATCAAAATGGAGATATTATTATTAGTTTTGGAGATAATGGAACAATTATAGCCGATTTTTCAAATAATAATTATTCTTTAGGATTATCTGTTGTAGTTGACTTACAGAATAATATTATTATTGGTGGGTTTAGTGATGGATTATATGCATTGGCGAAGTATAGTCAATATGGAGATTTGGATACTGATTTTGGAAATAGTGGATCAATTGTAACAAGTTATTCAGCGAATCCTTCCTTTTCTTTTGTAAATTCACTTGCAATTGACGAACATAATAATATTTTTGTAAGTGGTTATGAAGCACATTATCCTGATATTAATTATGGCATTGCCAAATATTTCAATTCTGCCAATTTAGTTGCACAACTTGGAGATAATGGTCCATCTTATTCAATGATTTTCAAATATTAGAGAACCTGTTATAAAAAATATATAAATATTTGAAAATATGACATACAATACATAGATGTCATATTTTAGTATACATTATCCAACCATTTCCGATGTTCCTATGCGAATTCGCGTTTTTTTGAGTTGGAATGATCCTGAAACTATTAAAAAAAATATTGAAACAGAATTCAATTTATTTGATATACCTGGTTATAAACGCGATTTTGAATTGACATCCGGCGAAGATTATACTCATGCTATTATTATTAACACATTTATTCCTCCTAATTTGCATATTGATAAAAGAAGAGTAATTGGTTTTGCATGGGAACCGACACCTTTGTTAGGATTGAATCCACAATTTATTTCATATGCAAAAGATAAAATTGGAAGGTATTTTATTGGACAGAAATATAATTTGGGAGAACCATTTGAAGAAAAGTACGCATTTATAAACCATAATCCTATACAAAAAACCATACCATTGAAAAACAAAATATGTTCTTTTATATTCAGTAAAAAACGGTATATGGAAGGACATCAATATAGACATCTGTTAGTAGAAGCTATATTGAAAACTAATTTACCAATTGATATTTGGGGTAGGGGCTGCGAAACAATTAAAACGAATGATTCGCGTTTGAAATATGATTTTGTGCAAAATTCGGTAATTCCTTATGAAAATTACCAATTTCATATTTGTATTGAAAATATTTCATTGGACCATTATTTTTCTGAAAAAATTGTGAATGCACTTTTATCGGAATGTACTCCGATTTATTATGGATGTAAAAAAATAGACGAATATTTTCCTGATAAATTTGTTGAATTGAATGGAAATATTGAAAATGATATTTCGGTTATTAGAAATTGTATAGAGAATCCTGAGATTTATAGAAAAAAAATATGCAAAGAAGATGTAAATAAAATAGTAAATCCATTTATTAATATTTTGTCATTATATCCAAAAACTGGATAATGTATATAATTAAAATATTTAAACATGTAAAGGGTTTAAAAATTGTATTCATTTTTTCTTAATGAATACAACTAAATATGCCAACACACAAAATCAATTATTGTTAAATCATTTAATGGAATTTTATAATAATCATGAGAATCTGGAAAAAATGATGAATATTATAAATGGAGAATCCAATATATCTTTAAGAATTGTCGACTGGTTTGTTACAAATTATTCCAAAAAATATTTCGTTGTTTATGAATTGCCAACAAAGAATATTAATGGTGAATATGAAGACATGCGTTTCAAAGTATACAATGAATATAAGTTAAAATTGAAAGCATATAGTAAACGCAGATTCGATCCTTTTTGTAGATGGGAACGTATTAATATTCCATATGATGAAATAAATTCTATGGAAACAACAATTGGTCAACTTAATTTTTTCAAATGGGCGATTGAAAACAGAATTATCGAATATATTTCAAATAATTATAATGAAATTGAACAAGATATGAATCAACGTAATAGTACTTCTAAAAGATCCACAATAGATTCTGTAGGCACACGTAAAAAACGCGAAGAGTTATCTGTTTCGGCATGTAAATGCATCAAAAAAGAGACTGTTAAGATTGTAGTAAAATTTACATAATATAATTTTATAAATTGCAAATTTATTTGCAATTTATCTGTTAAAAAGTATAAATATTTCTAAAATAAAGGCAAAATAAACATATAAATAACATATGTTGCGACAGCAACAGTCCATTTAGAACCATTAGGAGGTAAACGCAGTAAAATTCCAGGAGTTAGGAGAATGAAAAGTCCGACGGTTATAAGAAAGTGAATAATAGATATTATGTTACATAAATAATTTTATTTGTCATTTTATTTGCAATTTTATTTGCCATATTTTTTGTAAAAATGTTTTCTAGATTTAGAGCTTTTTCTTTTTTTATAACATTTTGAATCAGCACATTTTCTTGTACCTTTATTGCATTTTTCGCCTTTTTTTTCTGTTTTCTTAACGCATTTTTTAGTAATAGGGCATCGACGACTTCCTTTTTCACAATACGGTGCTTTCATTATATATAATCAACTTATTTTTTTTAATAATTCTTTGTATTCATTTGATAATTCTAAATTTTTATTGTTATTTTTTTCAAAATAACTAAATAAATCTTTGAAATAATAAAAATAATCATAACTTAAAAGAACTGCTAATCCTGTTTCTAAATCAGTTGATATCATATGACTAGCTGCAATTTCATATAATTTACAAAAACCATTAATTATTTTTGTTTTTTCAAATATTTCATTCATTTTTTTTTCAACTGCATCAGCGTCATATGTAAACTCGTCAATCGTTTCTTCATCAATATCTTCATTTGATACAACCGGTTGACATTTCATTTGAAAAAAATCTCGAAGCGATTGACGATATTCTTTATTGTTAGAATACATATAATTATTTTAAAAAAGATTTTATATTTTATTTTATTCTATATATAAATAAAAGAATGGCATCTACTTCCAATTTAAATTACAAAGGTAATTATGAAGCTGAACAACGACAATATCGCGACCATTTAGCATTTCAACAATATATTCATAATTCTGCTGGACAAGCTTATACTAATAATTTACCTGGAACAGGATTGCTTGCCGGTCAAATATATTCCGGTAATCTCTCAAAAAATCATATTGACGTTGAATCTTTTTTAAGAGGAACAGGTACTACAAATTTAGTACAACCTGAATTGAGTACAAATGTAAAACCAGATTTAGTTGATTTAGACAGTCTCAATATTCACGAAAAGTTGCCTGTTATTCTTCCAAAAAATTTGGTTATTGAACGCAATCAACGCCCATTATGGTCTTAGAAAAATAAAATATAAAGTTATATTTTATTTTATATTATAATGCTAAAAAGAGTATTTTTGCCACATAATCCATGCAATAAATGTGAAAATTTTAGATACATAATTAAGGGTAATCGTATTACTGAACATTGTATGCTTTATTTCAATATTCAAATATCTAATAAAAGTGCTAACAGAATAAATTCATTGGATCATGAATATTCATTAGAACCTGATTTTTCGAAAAAAGTACGAAATGACGAAACTAAATGTGGATTGGCTGGCAAATATTTTGTTAGCATGATTGAAGATTGATCGAATAAATATTATTACATTTGTGTATTAGGGCGTGATAATGTTTGCCCGTTTTCACGTGCAGAGGAACCGCCGCGTGTCCATCCATTCATTGCTAATTCCTCAACTTGGTTAGCAGGATTATTAATATATGATTTAATATCATCTTGTAAAGGATACTGTGAATAGTCGGTGAATGGTTTGTCCATAATTGTATTAACACTTTTGCGTTGATCCATTTGTTCTCCTTGTTGTAATTGCGATTCAATTGTAGGATCACCTCCGCCGCGTCCTAAATATGGAACAGTTAAAAATGGGCGTTGAAAAAGCTGTAATTTTTCAACAGGTCGCTCATTTTCTTGATTTGCAAAAAGAACAGAAGATTCGTCATCGATGACAAATGGTGCAGGTCCATAATTACGCATAATAAATCCAGGTTGTTGATTAGCAAAATCAATTTGTCCTTTCGAATTATTTTCACTGAAATTATTGGTAACTGTATATTGCCCATATTTTGTGTTTTGCACATTTGTTTGCGTTTGATCAACTGTATCAGAACGAATACCTGTTAAATTATTGAAAGTATAAGAAGTTTGATAAGACGTCATCTAATATACAATTATATAGACAAAAAAATTGCAAAAAATACATATATAACATAGTTATTGTATGTAATATATTATATTAATTTGTATATCTATCTAAATTACGTGCACAAGCAAATTCATTACCTTCCTTACACGATATCATATTTCCATAACAGAATTCGGCAAATGCCGTCTGATCATTTGGAATTGTTGTTGCAGGATTTGACACAAATTGCTGCATAGATTGTTCAAATACTAATTTATCGCCTAAATCAGTGAATAATTTGTCCACAATATCCAGCTGTCCAGGATTCGATTCTGCGACTAATTGTTTTGCACTTTCTAAAATAGCTGTTTTCGTATTTTCACTTGAAGTCGGTGGCGCAGGTTTTTTATCAGGATTGAAATCTATATCAGGTAGAAGTACATTGGAAAAAGGGTTTGACGATGTTGGAATGTCAAAAATACCAGTCGTATCAAATTTCGCGTCTTTCAAAACTTCTAAAGCAGGGTTTTCAAAATTCTCTAATTTTTTCCTCTCTTGGGTTCTATAAAGATGTAAAAAATAAATAGCTGCCATTGTAATAATACCTATAATTACTATACGTATTTGTTGCGAATAAGCATAACTAATTATTGTAAGTAAAATTATTGTACGACTTATTGCATTGAGTTTTTGCGAATAACTCATATCATCTGTTGGAAAAAACTCTAAAATATATTCTTTATTGAAAAGAATATTGGGATTTTCTGACCAAAATGGTATTTCTTTAATTGATATAATATCAATTTCTTTTTCATCTCCATTTTTTACATCTGCATCTAATATATTGAAATCTTGCATTAATATTTTTATATATATGAATATAATATTCTTTTTTTACAAATATTACAATACTACTGGTTCTCTTCTTGTTCTTTAATTATTGTTGCCATATTTTTCTTTATACATTTATTATCTATTTGAAGTGTTTGACATTTCTCTGTCTGTGGAACAATTTGCAAAACACATTTCGATTTTTCACCATAAAGAGGTTCCGTACATCCCGATTCTATTTTTTTCATTTTCTTTGTATTATTTTTCTTAGATTTATTTGAGCATTTTTTAATATTTTTATATGATTTGGTGCATCTCGAGCGAAAATGTTCATATCTTTCACGAACTTCTTCAAATGTGAGTCCAGATGTTTTACCCAACATTTTATTGACTACTTCATGTAATTTATAAATATAACGTGAAAATTTATCACGTGATTCCATGTGTTTTATAGTAAGAGGTAAACGCTTGAAATTTTTGCGTAAATTTTTGCGACATTTACCACATGGTAATACATATATAAGACTTTTAATAAATGACATATAATGTTGCTTATCATCTTCACATGGACTAACAGGATAATTGAAACTCATTGTATGTAAATAATGCCACATACCAGGACCCCAAACAGTTGTAAGCATACCATCATTGCTGTTATAATCTTCTAAATTATATGTATATTTTTTCTGTGTTTTTTGCATATATATAGGCGTTTCTTAATATATTAGGAGAATGTGTTTTGACCATTTTTTATAAATATGGACTAGTATAAATATAAAAAATAATGTATTACATTTTTATATAATGAATATTATTACTTACATATACGAAAAAACTCGTCCCTATCATTTTAATATTATTATTTCTATTTTAGTAATATTTTTTTCGATTATTGCTTATTATGCTTACAATAAATATTTTGCATCTAAGCAAAATATGAAGCCATTTGATAATGTGGCAAATGCGAATGATTCTGCAGAAAATAATTCAGCGCAAATTTATTTTTTTCATGCACAATGGTGTCCTCATTGTCAGAAAGCTTATCCTGAATGGACCAAATTTGCTACTGTAACAAACAAAAAAGTTATAAACGGTTATTTAGTAGAATGTATTGAGGTAGACTGTACTGGTGATAATGGCGACGGTAGTAATGAAAAAATTGAGGCTACACCGCATGATACTGCTGAACTTATTAGCAAATACAATATTAATTCTTATCCTACAATAAAAATGATAAAAGATGGGGAAACAATTGATTTTGAAGCTAAAATTACCGAAAATTCTCTACAAAAATTTGTAAAAAGTGTTTTAGAATAAGAGAGAGATATATTAATTATGATTATAACAAGTTTCTGAATTTATAACACGATTTTTGCATCTTTTATTATTTTTGGTTGTTCCTGCGCATAAATAACGATATCTACCATTCAATCTGCCATCATAAAAACTGCGATTTTTATTTATAAATAATGTTACAATTGATTCAATAATAATAATAACAAATATTAGTGATAGTGCTAACAGAATAATATTACATGATGAATTCTTAATCATAATGTAATTAAATATAATTGAATAATCAATATCGAAATTATCAATATTTCTTGTTGGCATTTTTTGGATATTGGCGTTAATATAATAGTGGTTTGTATAAAACTTTTTTAGAATGTTTTTATTCAATTTTTATAAAATTATTTGATATCCATTCGCGCATTTTTTGAGCACCTTCTTCGATAATCCGGCGTCTTTCTTCAGACGAATATATACATAAATTTATATATTCAATAGTGAATTCGTCGAATGACATGCGCATTTCATTTTTAATTTTATAAGATGTATCGCTATAAAAAAAGCGACTTTTGAAAATACGTTGTATAATAACCATAATATAATCAAAAAAATTACTTGTTTCTGAAATATCTTTTTTATCTAATACAATAGGGTTCTCTTGTGATGTTAGAAAAATAGCCAATATTTTATCTGTATCAGTGCCTACATATTCAATACATTTACCGAGTGGATAATTCATAAGTAAACTGCCATCTACATAGCATTTATTTTGTCGTATAATAGGCGAAAATACAATTGGTACACAACAACTCATATAAACCGTTTCGATTACTGTCCAATCTGGATGTGTTTTATAAGAGACATCAATGCATTCAAATTCATTGAGTTCTGTTATATATATGTGAAATTCAATGCCTGTTTTTTCATAAAATTCTAACATAGTTATATTATTATCATAATCGCGAGCTTTGAAAAATGGGGTCAAATATTCTTTTATAAAATTAATATCAAATATACCACGTGTTTGGAAGATGTTTAAAAATATATTAACATTCAAATTCAAGACGTGTTGCCATGGTCTTTTAACCAAATAATCTTCAATTATTGTAAAATCGAATTTCATACATAATACTACTCCGATCATACTACCAACAGAAGTACAAAATATTGATTCTAATTTAGAAATATCAAAAATATTTGATTCGGCTGCAACGCGCAATGCACCGCATGTTTTAAAACCCCATAATCCTCCACCTGAAAGAACTAAATGGCGAATATCTGGTTGTTGTGGTTGTTGTGGTTCTTCTTGTTGATCAGTTTCTGTTGGCACATTTTCTTCATTTGTAGGGTTCTCTTCTTCTTTATTTTCATTATCCATTTTTATTTATTTGAAAGAATTATTTATTTTGTTTTTTGAGAAAGAGAACCTGAAAAAAAATAATGGTAGAAAATAAATAGACTGAAATGTCATGTTTATTATATGTAAACGAAGAAGAAGCTGGAAGAAAAATCAATATTGACGATTTATATGAGAAAAAACATCAGCGTGATTTGAAAACATTATCTACATTTAATAAAATTTTAGGACGTGTTCACAAACGAATAGAATTTACAGGACGTAATAAACGTAATGCTAAAAATATTTGGTTTACTGTTCCAGAATATATATTTGGAGAACCTAATTATGATAATGGTGAATGTGTTGCATATTTAGTAACAAAATTGGAAGATAATGGATTTTATGTTCGTTATATGCATCCAAATACGCTTTATATTTCATGGGAGAATTGGATACCTACCTATGCACGTAATGAATATAAAAAGCGAACTGGTATTATGGTAGATGAACATGGAAATATTATTGAAGACAAACCTACAATTGAAGATGATTCCGGAAAATCATCAATAAATTCAGGTGTTGGAGGAGTAAAGAAACAATTTACACCAATTGACCAATATAAACCAACAGGTAATTTGGTTTATAAACCGGAAATGTTTGAAAAAATCGAGAAGAAAGT